>Ga0209686_1000159_pt1 | contig 33572 bp, 26 predicted proteins | sample GraSoiAngelo_126_FD_185883 | JGI IMG/M metagenome (GOLD analysis project Ga0209686, IMG submission 185883) | Grasslands soil microbial communities from the Angelo Coastal Reserve, California, USA - 14_0927_09_20cm (SPAdes) (version 2) | ecosystem: Environmental > Terrestrial > Soil > Grasslands ...
CGCGAAGATCGCGAATGCCGGCAACATGAGTACCGTGAGAACGTCCGCCGGGAAACGTCCTGATCTTCGTGTTTCCATGCTCGCGCGCTGTAACATCTAACGAGATAGAGATAAGCCACGGCAGGGTGTCGTGGCAAACACGCTGGACTTAGATCGAAAGGGGGCCGTTGGCTTCATCGATTGGTTAGATGGCGTCCTAGCGTGCAAAGCTGGTTTTGACGATCTTCAATGTACGTTTGGAAATGTCGTAGCTGACCTCGATGCCGGAGCTCGTTCGACCTCCGACCTCGTACCGGTCGTTCGGGGCAGAGTCTGGCAAAAAGCTGACCCGCACGCACTCTTGGCGCGCGTACTTAAGCGGCAACAGATCTGGCGGACTCTGGGAAATCCAAACTTCGTAGTGGCGGAGATCACCATACCCCGGCTCCCCGTATTCATTCTTCCCGCCTTGGTGTCTTTGAAACTCGCGTAACGCCACTGCAATGGCTTGAGCGTGCCAGCCGCGTACTTTTGCAGTGGGGTATTCCCAAGATGGTTTCTGCGCTTGCGCTTGAGTTAGCGAACAAATCAGTAATGAGAGGATAAGAAGGCGAGGCATGTGAGCCATCTAACGAGAAGAAGCTGAGCGACGGCCTCTGGGAGCGCGCGTCGCTCGAAGTGAACGGATTTTAGCCACGCAAAATGTCTGTGCAAAGCGGGTGGCCGTTCGCTCCAGCGCTTGGTTAGGCCTATTCCGGTGTCGCAACATGTTTGTTGAGGTCGTACGTCACGGCGCGACCACTGATGAGCTCATCTTTGCGGTCGTTCGGTGTAGCGTACGCTTTGAGGTGCAAGCGGCCAGCAGGGAACTCCCATGACACGAGTGCAATCTGAAGGTGGTAGTAATCGCGTCGAGTGCGATGCAAGGGCGCGAGAAGAGCGGCAAACACCGCGTCGTCGATACTCTCCACTCGACGCCAAACGTCTCCTTCTGGAGCGATGCGATAAAGAAAGAACGAATTCTCGCCAGAACCGGTCTTCTGGTCGCGAATGATCCACTTTTCGTCCGAAGAAATGCGATAGTCAGCTGGCCAGGCGTACCACTCGGGCTCATCCGCAAGAATAACTTCACGCTTCGATTTGTCTGTGAACTGCACGGTAGCTTTCCAGCCACACTCTCCAGGGGTGCAGTCGCGATTGTCCGCGACGTAGTCTGGACGAATCCAGCGCTCAACAATCGTGAACCGCCCGCTCGGGGCTTTGAACGTGTACTCGCCCGGTGCGTCTTCGCTTGCGAACGCGGCGGTCGCGCATAAGACAAAGGCGACGAACCAAAGTGCGCGCATAGGCCTAACTATAATTAGACCCCGATTTTTGCATGGGGCGAGACATTTCCGCGTGCACGAGTGATGTTCATTTATCGCTCGCCTGCCGGGGTTTGTCCCGTTAAAAGGGAGCATGCCGCGACCCAAAGCGCATTATTCGTTGGTGCTTAGGAATCATCACACCGGAAGACGGCTCCGGCTGAAATTGATCGATCTGCCTTTCGCGACGAGCAAGAGTTTTCGCCTCCGGGTCAACGGGCAATGGGCAAAGAAAGTGCCAGTGGCAAGCAAAATGGCTGTGGTGCGGCAGCTTCGCGCCTGGTGGGTGAAGCATTGAGCGCTATCCCAGTGTCCTCATCCGCGCGGACCCGCCTTTGTGCTCGCGACAACCTGGTCGGCTTGTCGGCGCCACTGCGTGACAGGCGCGGGCGGCGTGTTCGCGATTACACGTCGTAATACATCGCGAACTCGTACGGGTGAGGTCGCAAACGCAGCGCGTCGTATTCTTTTTGTTTCATGTCGATCCAGTTGGCGATGAAGTCTTCGTTGAAGACGTCGCCGCGTAACAGGAAGGAATGATCGGCCTGGAGCGCTTCGATCGCGCCGCGGAGTGAATCCGGCACGCTGGCGACCTGGGCGAGTTCTTCGGGTGGCAGTTCGTAAAGATTTTTGTCGAGCGGATCGCCGGGATCCATGCGGTTTTGGACTCCGTCGAGACCGGCAAGCAGCATCGCTGAGAACGCGAGATATGGGTTTGCAGCGGCGTCCGGCGTGCGGAATTCGATGCGCTTTGCTTTCGGACTAGGTGAATAGGTCGGAATTCGAATGGCGGCGGAGCGATTGCGCGCGGAGTAGGCGAGATTGACCGGCGCTTCGAAGCCAGGGACTAGCCGCTTGTAACTGTTGGTAGTCGGATTCGTCAGGCAGGTGAGCGCAGGCGCGTGTTTCAAAATTCCCCCGATAAAAAAGAGCGCGGTCTCACTCAGGCCAGCGTAACCGTTTCCGGCAAAGAGCGGTTTGTCGCCGTTCCAAAGCGAGATGTGCGTGTGCATGCCCGACCCGTTATCGGCGAAAATCGGTTTCGGCATGAAGGTCACCGTTTTGTTGTGACGCTTGGCAACGTTGCGCAGGATGTATTTGTAATACTGCATGTTGTCGCCCATGCGTTTGAGTGGCGCGAACCGGATGTCGATCTCGGCCTGGCCAGCGGTCGCGACCTCGTGATGCTGGCGCTCGATCGCAACGCCGGCTTTCTCCAGCTCCAAACACATTTCGTTGCGAATGTCTTGCAGCGAATCCATCGGCGAGACAGGGAAATAACCTTCCTTGGCGCGAATCTTGTAACCGAGGTTCGGAAATTCTTCGCGCGCGCTGTTCCAATGTCCTTCGGCGCTATCGACGATGTATGATGACGCGTTTCCGGTATTGGCAAATCGCACATCGTCGAAAATAAAGAATTCCGCTTCCGGTCCGATAAACGCGGTGTCTGCAATGCCGGTGGATTTGAGATAAGCCTCCGCTTTTTCGGCGACGCCGCGCGGGTCGCGGTCGTACGGTTGGCGAGTAATTGGATCGACGATAGTGCAAATGAGACTCAGCGTCGGTTCGGCGTTGAAAACATCGATCCACGCTGTTGTTGCGTCGGGAATGACGAGCATGTCTGAGGCGTTGATCACGCGCCAGCCGCGGATGCTCGATCCGTCAAAGCCGAGCCCATCGGTGAATATTTCCTCATTGTATTCGGTGAGCGTAGTCGTGAAATGCTGCCAGGTGCCGAGCAAATCCGTGAACTTGAAGTCGATCAATTTCACGTTGGCGTCTTTGATTATTTTGGTGACGTCGGATGGAGTTTTGTCTTTGGCCATTTTGAGGAGTTGTTAGTTGATGGTTGAGGGCTGGTGGAAATTAAAAACGTAATCTTTAACAAAATTCACCTAGTGTCACGTCTCACAAACGATAGTCGCGCGCGAGGCTGGCAGTTTCTCTCAACTATCAGCTCTCAACTATCAACTTCTGCATCACACTGCTTTTTCGCCGATCTCTTCCGTGCGGATGCGCACGGCGTGTTCCACCGGGAGCACAAACACTTTTCCATCCCCGATTTTGCCGGTTTTCGCCGCGGCCACCACCACGCTGACGGCCTTCTCCACCATGTCGTCCGCCATCACCACTTCCACTTTTACTTTGGGCAGAAAATCGACCGTGTATTCGCTCCCGCGATAAATCTCAGTGTGCCCTTTTTGCCGGCCGAAACCTTTGACTTCTGTGACGGTCATCCCCTCGATACCAAGCTCGGCCAGCGCTTCTTTGACCTCTTCGAGCTTGAACGGTTTGATGATGGCTTCCAGTTTTTTCATCTCAAAGCAAACTCAGCGTCGCCTGGTATCTCGTGATCGAAGTGAAACGCAGCACGCGCTCTCTTAGCAATGCCGCGATGCGAATGCAAGCACGGTTTTTCACCACGTAGTTCGTGATTCGTGGACCGTGAATTCGAAAAACGATGTAACGATTTAACGATTTACGGTTCACGGACTCTTGCCGCGTCTGACCTCGCATTTATAGTGACCGTAAATGGCTCGCGACTCTTTCGTTCATCTGCATCTGCATACTGAATATTCGCTGCTGGATGGCGCCATCCGAATGAAAGAGCTGATGAAAAAAGCCGTCGAATTCAAAATGCCGGCAGTCGCGATCACCGATCACGGCAATTTGTTTGGGGCGATTGAATTTTACCAGGAAGCGCAGCGTGCCGGCGTGAAACCGATCATCGGTTGCGAAGCCTATATTGCCCCTGGATCAAATAAAGATCGCCCGGCATCGCGGCGCGATTCAGCCTATCATTTCACTCTGTTGGCGGAGAACGAGACTGGCTACCGAAATCTCGTTAAGTTGGTGACGGCAGCGCACCTTGAAGGATTCCATTACGCGCCCAGGATCGACAAGCAACTGCTCGCCGCGCACTCGGAAGGATTAATCGGGCTGAGTGGCTGTCTCGCGGGTGAAATCAACTCCGCAATTCAGGCAAATAACATCGAGAAGGCGAAACAGAGCGCGGCCGAATATCGGGAGATTCTCGGCGCGAAGAATTTTTTCATCGAATTGCACGATCACGGGATGGACGAACAACGCAAGTGCATGACAGCGTTGCCGCAAATTGCGCGGGATCTTGGCGTGGGATTGGTGGCGGCAAACGATGTTCATTTTCTGCGCCGGAGCGATCACCAGGCGCATGACGTCATGCTTTGCATTGGCACTGGAAAAATGGTGCAGGATGAAAATCGGATGCGTTACGTGCCGGAGCTGTATTTCAAGTCGCCGGCCGAGATGCGCGAGCTTTTCCGCGATTTTCCAGAAGCGATTGCGAACACGCTCGAAATTGGCGAACGCTGTCACCTCGATCTTGAGTTTGGGTGCTCCAAGTATCCGGAGTATCCAGCGCCGCCCGGGAAAACGCGGGAAGAATATCTGCGCGAGCTTTGTTACGACGGTTTGCGGCGGCGCTACGGCGAACGCGCGTCGAACGACCCGGAATTGATTCGACAGCTCGATTACGAGTTAGGCGTTTTCGAAAAAACCGGATTCGTCAGCTATTTGCTCATTGTTTGGGATTTCATCCATTTTGCCAAAGAGAAAGGCATTCCTGTAGGACCCGGACGCGGCTCTGCCGCCGGCTCAATGGTTACGTACGTTCTCGGGATCACCGATATCGATCCGCTCCAGTACGGATTGCTTTTCGAGCGATTTTTGAATCCGGACCGCGTTTCGCCGCCGGATATCGATATTGATTTTTGCGAAGCACGCCGCGGAGAAGTCCTCGAGTACGTCCGGCGGAAATACGGTGAACGTCGCGTCGCGCAGATCATTACGTTTGGCAAGCTCAAGGCGAAAAGTGTGGTGCGCGACGTGGGGCGGGTGATGGGGCTGAGCTATCGAGATGCGGATCGCATTGCAAAGATGATCCCAAATGAGCTGAACATCACGCTCGATTCAGCCGTGGAAAAAAATCCGGAGCTGAAACGAGCGGTAGCCACCGAGCCGGCGACCCGGCAGCTGTTTGATTACGCCAAAATTCTCGAAGGCTTGTCGCGAAATGCGGGCGTGCACGCCGCAGGAGTGGTGATCGCCGATCGCGACTTGTCTGATTACATCCCGCTTTGCCGCGATGTGAAAGGCAACGACGTGATCAGCCAGTACGCCATGGGACCGCTTAATGACCTGGGCCTCCTGAAAATGGATTTCCTCGGATTGAAAACGCTAACAGTCATTGAGGATACACTGGCCCTGATTCACGAGCGCGAGCCAAACTTTTCGCTGAAGGACATTTCACTCGATGATGCCGCTGCGTTCCTTCTCTATAACCGCGGCGATACGATTGGCCTTTTCCAGATGGAGTCTGGTGGGATGACCAGTTTGTCGAAGCAGTTCGACGTAAAGAAGCTCGACGACATCATCGCACTCATCGCGCTTTATCGACCCGGGCCGATGGAACTCATTCCGGAATACGTGAAAGCGAAAAAGGGGATCACGCCCATCAAATATCTGCATCCACTGCTCGAAGATATCTGCGCCGATACGTACGGCGTGATGATTTACCAGGAACAGGTGATGGCAGCGGCGAGCAAACTTGCCGGCTACTCACTCGCGCAAGCCGATCTTCTCCGGCGCGCCATGGGCAAGAAAGACAAGGAGAAGATGGCAAAAGAGCGGAAAAATTTCATCGAAGGCTGCGCGCGCACAAACAAGATTCCCGAGAAAAAAGCGAATGCGATCTTCGATTTGCTGGAAAAATTCGCCGGTTACGGATTTAACAAGAGCCACAGCGCAGCCTATGGCGTGATCAGTTATCAAACTGCGTATCTAAAGGCGCATTACCCGGTGGAATTCATGGCGGGTTTGCTGAGCAACGAAATCAACAACACAGAAAAAATTTCTGTTTTTGTCGGCGAATGCAGAAGGATGGGCATTTCCATCCTACCGCCGGACATCAACAAAAGCGGCTTGAAGTTTACGCCGGAAACTGTAGCCGCGGGCGCTGATCGCGGCAGCACGGAGAAAACAAGGGCGACCGCAGCCAACGGTAACGGGTACAGCGCCATTCGTTACGGGCTTGCCGCCATCAAACACGTCGGCGAAATGGCCATGGAAACGGCGATTCGCGAACGCGAACAAGGTGATTTCACCTCATTGGAGGATTTCTGCGCGCGGCTGGACTCGCGCGTTGCCAATCGCAAGATGCTTGAAAGCCTTATCAAGGCCGGCGCATTTGATTTCCTGGGCCGAGACCGTTCCGAACTTTTTAACTGTATTGATGACGCGGTGACTGCTTCCGCTGCAGCGCAACGTGACAGGATCGCTGGGCAAGTTTCACTCTTTGATGAAGCAACCGCTCCCACTGGATCAAGAAAAAGGCCAGCCACTCCCTGGAGCGAGCATCAAAAACTTTCCTACGAGAAAGAGCTACTCGGCTTTTACGTCAGCGGCCACCCACTCGACGCGTACGCAGCTGTTTTCGCGGCGAAAAATTATAGATCGATCGCTTCATTGTCCGGTCTGGACGATCGCGCGCCATTCAGGATTGCCGGTGCGATTGTGGAGGTTGAGAAAAAGTTTACGAGAAAAGAGGGCAAACCGTTCGCGGTCGTTTGGATCGAAGACCGGGCCGATATGCTCGAAGTGGTGGTGTGGAACGAGGTTTACCTGAAGGTTTCAGGCGCCTTGGAGGCAGGGCGCGTTGTTGAAATAAAAGGAACGCTGGATAAACGGGATGAAGTTCCTCGGGCCGTGGCACAGGAGATCAAGACGCTTTCGTCCCGAAAGCCCAACGGCGCGACTGAAGGATCGACAGACCCGGAATCCGCGGTGCTCTTGCAGTTCTCTGCGGCCACAACAGGGGATGAATTGCGAGAGGTGCGCAGGATCCTTTCCAGCTCGCCGGGCCGGCGCCCGGTCCGATTGCTGTTCGATCGCGCAAACGGCAACGCGCTGCGTCTGGACGCAAGCGCGGAGTTTAGTATCAATCTCACACGCGAGCTCGAGGAAAAGCTTTCGCGCTGGCTGGTGACAGAGAAGTCATAGCGGCGCTTGGAGTGGCTTCCAACGCTGCCGCCGAGTGTACCAAGATTACCCACCACGCGTGTCATGCTGAGCGAAGCGAAGCACCTCCCCCACGAAGGTTGGATCACGCTGGAAACCAGGAGTTCTTCATCTGCCTATTTGAGGTCCCTAGCTCTGCTCGGGATGACGCCAGCAAAATGTGAGGCGAATTTGAAAAGAGGATGAACGTCGGCGTTACTGCCGCCCTTTTGTTCGTTTTTTTGGGAGAGGGCTTGCGGCGGGATGCGCTTCGGACCGCGGAAGTGATCCCAGCAATAATGTAGCTGTTTCCAAGGGATTACTTGAGAAACAGAGCGGAAATTTCCGAGTGACACCATCCGGATCTGGAATGTCAGAGGACCCTGCGATCGTTCGCTCTTTTAAACCGATGGTCCAGTCGGATTGAAAAAGCGATCCGCGGAATTGCAACTCTGCGACAGCGGGCGCCAGAGTGAATGGTACCGACGCAAATTCGATTTTGTTCATGCAACCGATTTGGTGGGGCGTTAGATCGAAGATCGGCATCCCACCATCTATTCTGACCGTCACATTGTTCGTATCCTGAAAATCGATCTCTCCACGAAGTGAAAGATCTGTACTCTTGGTCGCAAGATTGAGAAACTCTATCGATGCGCGATTTCCTCCAAAAACAATTCGTCCGCTTGCTTCAGTGAGATTGATAGAACCTCCGGCGTCGCCGGACATCTTTCCGTTCATCAGCTGGATGTCGCCATCGATGTGAGGATGTTGCAACGTTTCGGAAAGCGAAATGTTTCCGCTCAGAATGCCGTCGCTGAATATTTGTGGGTGAAAGAGCTGAGGCGCTTTTGCGAGAAAGACCGATGGAAAGTTGAGTGTGATATTCAACGGAGATATCCGGAAAGCGTTCCAATCCGTCCCGATTGGCAAAGGAAAATTGGCTGTGAAGCTAATCGGGCTCGAATTAGGCATGTGGATCACACCCCGTACGTCCCACTTACCGGAATCGATGGTTGCCTGAACATCAGCCGGGATTTGATTTCCTTTTCCAGCCGCTTCGCGCGGAATCGACAGGTAATCGATTAGGTTGTTTAATCTAGCTTCGAGCGTCCCTGAATAGTTGTGCTCGTGCGACAGATCGATTTTACCCTGTCCGCTGAGAGAATCGTTCTTGTGCGTCATCGCCAATTGTTCGATCTCCAGGTCCGTCGCTTTTAAATTCAGTTTCGCGCTCAGGTTGTCGATGGCAGTCTTAAAAAATGTGAGCGATGCACCCTCAACCATGAGATGTCCGCCAAATTTGCGGTCACGAGTATCCATCGCTCCATCAATGGTGATCTTGCCCGCGAAATCGCCGGCGTTCGCGCCAAACAGAGCCGCGAAATCGCCCAACTGATCGATCGACGCGGAAATGTTGCCGCGAAAATCCGGACTAAGCCAGCCGGACACACTTGAGGGAAATGCAGCTTCGCCGTTTAAAGTAAACTGGTTTGCCTGTTGCTTTATGTACAGTTGCTGAAGCTGAATCCGGCGGTTATAGAGCGCGGCACCAAGCATCATCGCTTCGGCGGTGCGATTGCGCCAGGTAAGCCCGGTCAGTTCGCTCCAAAGTGAGGCGGTTACCAGGTCCGGCTCAGCAAAGTTTCCGCGAAAAGTGAAGTTACCAGCGTGGAGCAAACCGCTAACGCGATCGGCGAACCCGAATGCTTCCGAAGTTTGCTCAAGAGAAATATCGGTAGCTCCGCCGGCAATTTTCCAGTTAAAATGTTGGGAGCGCCATTCGTGCGAAATGTTTCCGCGGATTTTTCCTCCGAACGCGTCAACGTCGAACTGCAATCCGACGCGTTGGTTTCCCAGGCGCGACAAGTCCGCCGTAGCCGACTGCAGATCGAGGCCATGCGTTAAAGTGAGCCCGGCGATTGTCAGGTGATCAGCTTCCCAATGAGTTGCACCGCGCAATTGCGAAAACGTCTGGTGGAACCACGGCGAGGCTATCATCACCTCGGCAGCGCTAAAACGACCCGCTTCGGTCTGATTCGCGGATAGAAATCCGTTTCGCAACAAAACAAGCGTTGGTCCGTTTTCAATCCGCACCTCCGAGCCGGCGACGGTCAGATCTTCCGGAAGCATTCGGTGCAGTGTTGCCCAACCCCGCCGCGTCATCGCTCGCACAGTTGGATTGCTTCGGCGCAACTCTCCATGCAATTCCCGAATCGACAGATTACGGATGGCGCGACCTCGGCTGTGAAGGAGGATGTGCTTGAAGTTCAACTCGAACGTCGCATCCGTGATTGTAAGATCGATGCGGAGCTTGTCATCGTGTGCGTTTCTCAGGCGCAGTTGCCGGATCGCAACCGGACGCAGGAACGGTGCATCGATCTTGTCGATATTAACAATGAAGCCCTCCTGTCGCGCTCTCCACCAAATCCACCAACGAACACCATGGGAAACGGCAAATGGCGTAAACCAAAATGCCAGCAACGCGGCAAGCAGAAGAAACAGACTAACTAGGAGAAATCGACTTTTTAGGGGCATTTAGATTTCTGTGAATGACGAATGTCGAAGGAAGTCCAAATGACGAAGGTTAAGAAAACAGGCGGTGATTGTCTCTGTTTGGCCAGTCGCGCTTAGAGATTGATTCCTGGTTAGATATTCGTCATTCATTTGGCTTGATTTGCAGCGACACCTTTGAAAATCAAATGCAGCGGTTGCGGTGCGTGTACGCGTTGCTCGATTTGTTGTTGCAACGTGCGCTCGGCTTCGGCTGGCAAGTCACCTTCTGCTGCTTTTTCCCGTGCAAGCTCCGGCAGGATCGATAATTCGCTTTGCATGTCCTGGCCTGAAATGCGGTTCCACAATCCATTTTCAAACGCGAGGACGTCCACCTGCTCCTGTTCGATACCAAGGATCCGGGCGTGCGGCAGCTGAACGATGATTTCATTGGGTCGAATATCGACCGCCAGGTTTTGCTGTAGATCGAAGCCGGCTTTGACGATGAATGTGCCATGCAACTTTACACGCTTCGAACTGCCCACCCATGTATGGAGCAGCTCATGTTCAACTTCGATGCGTCGTGACAAAACAACCAGTTCGCTCACGGGCGTCGTCTGTTCCATATAGACACGGTTGTTAATCGTGATGCGCGGCTGCAAATGCGCGATGTCGACAAAAGCGCTGCGTAAATCCTTGCCCAGTTGCTCAAGCTCGGCGGTGCTTTGTTGCGCTGTGCGGGCCGGCCAGGTTTCGATGCGCCAAAAAATGATTACAACCACCATGGCGATTAGCAGCGCCACCAGCGTAAAAGCAACCGGCCACGAAATTCGGCCCGAGTTCAGGGATTTCGACATTGAGCGTTGGACGTTGAACGTTGGGCGTTTGTTTTGCTCAGGCTCTAATCGAGCACGAGCACCCGCCTTCGTCTATCTACGGCGCGGCAGGTGAGCACGAGCAAGAGCAAGAAGAAAGAGAGAGAATTTCGCTCAAAAAATTACCGCCCCCCACACCCGATAGGCGTGAAGGGCGGCTGTTCCCCCCAGAACAATCTTGAAAAACTTCGAGGCTACTAAACGAACTTCCGGCAGATCGCAACAAATTTTATATGAAAAAATTCGCACGGAAGATGAGGGTGGAAAAATAACGAATGAGGAATGAAGTGAATGACGAAGGACGAGCGACGAATGACGAAATAAACCCGAATGTTTAAATGACGAAGGCTCGATGTTTCTCTTCGTCATTTCTCCTGTGGGTCTGGCGTGCGAGATTCGATTGCGTGACCTGGGTTGCGCGAGCGCGCGTCGCGGTCTCTAGTTTTACATGGGTAATTTTGATGAGGAGCAAGCGGCGCGCAGCCTTGCTGGTTCATTGCTGGTCGCTCATCCTAATATGCTCGATCCGAATTTCCGACGCACAGTGCTTTTCATTTCCGAGCATGACCCAGGCGAGGGGGCTTTGGGTGTCATCATCAATCGCCCACTCGAAAGACAGGTAGCCGATCTCGTCACCGAGGCGCCACCTGGGGGACTTGCTGAGGTGCCCGTTTTTCTCGGCGGACCTGTGGGGAAAAATCAACTGATGTTTGCAGCGTTCGAATGGCACCAGAGCAAAGGGCTTAAGCTCAATCACAATGTCGGTCTCGAGGAAGCAAGCGACGCAGTTGACCCAAAAAAAGTAATTACAGTTTGCGCGTTTGTAGGCTATGCGGGCTGGGGAGCGGGACAGCTTGAAAGCGAGATGAATCAGAAAGCCTGGCTTCTTCAAAAAGCTAATCCCTCGGTGCTTAAACTCGATCGTCTTCCGAATCTGTGGTTCGAAATCATGCGCGGCCTGGGACCGTGGTATAAGATGCTGGCTGCCGCGCCAGACGATCCGTCTTTGAATTAGTGAATATTGACTGGTGACTGGTGAATAAAAATTCAGTTGGTCGTGTCGGTGGATTTCACTTTACCACCATTCACTGATCACTTATCACCATTCACCTTCTTACATGATCATTGGTATCCCTAAAGAAATTAAGGAGCAGGAGCAACGCGTCGCCCTGCTGCCATCGGCTGCGAGTCAACTCACGAGGCGGGGGCATTCAGTCGTGGTACAAAAGAACGCCGGTATAGGCTCGGGTTATCCGGATGAAGAATACGTCAAGGCCGGCGCTGAGATTGTCGATCAAGCGAAAGAAGTTTTCACGCGGGCTGACATGGTTGTGAAAGTGAAAGAGCCGCTCGAGGCGGAGTTTCCATTGCTGCGAAAGGGTCAAATCCTCTTCACGTATCTGCATCTGGCGGCGAGTAAATCTCTTACTGAAGCGTTGCTGAAGTCGGGCGTGACCGCAGTGGCATATGAGACGATTCAGATTAATCATCGTTTGCCATTGCTCGAGCCAATGAGCGAGATCGCAGGTCGCATGTCAGCGGTGATGGGCGCGAATTTTCTCGCGAAATACAACGGAGGCAGCGGGGTCTTGTTAGCCGGTGTGCCGGGGGTTTTGCCTGGACGCGTCGTTGTTGTGGGCGGCGGGACGTCGGGTGTGAATGCAGCACGCATTGCAACAGGCCTGGGCGCGGAAGTCACGATCCTTGATGTTGATCTAGAACGTCTGCGTTATCTCGACCTCGCGATGGAAAATACCAATACGCTCTATTCAAGCGAGGCAAACTTACAGGACTTGATGGCGGATTGCGATCTGCTGATTGGCGCCGTCCTATTGCCCGGAGCGAAGGCGCCGAAGTTAATCACGCGACAGATGCTGCGAAAAATGAAGCCGGGCAGTGTGCTGGTGGATATTTCCATCGATCAAGGCGGTTGCGCGGAAACGTCGCGACCCACCACGCATCTTGATCCAGTTTACGTGGAGGAAGATGTCACGCATTATTGCGTGGCAAACATGCCGGCAGCCTACGCGCGCACAGCAACCCAGGCGCTTACAAATGTCACGTTTCGCTATGTAGAATTGCTCGCGGATCTCGGTCTCGAGGGCGCATGTAAAAAACAACCTGCCTTAATTGGTGGCATCAACACCCGCGACGGACGACTCACTTGCAAGGCGGTGGCGGAGGCGCATGGACTCAAATACGAGGCCCCGCTTTAATCCGCGCGCACCAAGCATTTACTTTTAAAAAGCAGAATCAAATGCGGTCAAAAACCGCCTTGCTCCGATTAAACTGTTAAAGCAATATGCCTCTTCCAATTAACATTATGAAAAAATACATCTGCATTCTGGCCGGTGCCGCGCTCCTCGCGGCGTGCGAGCAAAAGACCGAGACAACTGAGCCTGCGGCAAGTCCGGCGGCCACGAGTCCGCCGACAACAACTGAAACAACCAGTCCGGCTTCGACAACGGAATCTTCTCCCGAAACGTCAACATCTACCGGTGGGACCAGCGAATCTCCTGCTGAGAGCTCGCCAACTCCCTAAATTCGTCGGCTTTTTTCTTCGCGAAGTCTTCTCTCGAGATTTTCCGGGAGAAGACTTTTGCTGTACGGATGCCGCATCCGTACTTGGAGGGGCGAGCTCCGCGAGCCCAAGATTGCGTCGAAGAGCTCCTCCAACATTTTTCGGTCTATAGTAACGAATCGACAACCGATATGAAGCGGTCAAGTTCGCTTTCATTTCCAAAATCGCGTCGCCTGACGCGCGCGTCCGAATTCGAGCGTGTAAAACGAGAAGGCCTGGTACGGCGCGGCAACTTGCTAACACTCAGCGCAACAGTCGTCGAGAATTCCGGGTTGTGTCGTGTAGGCTTCATTACCTCTCGTCGCTTGGGAAGCGCGGTAATTCGCAATCGTGTTCGGCGCCGTTTGCGTGAGATTGTGCGCCAGCATCAGCATGATTTGCGACAGGACTTTTGGATCGTGCTTATTGCAAAGCGCGACGCTGCGAATGCGAGCTATCGAGCCTTGGAGGATGAATGGTTGCGTCTCGCGAGACGCGCTTCTATTCTGCTCTGATGCTCTGGCTGCTTCGTTCTATGATTCGCGCTTATCAATGCACGCTTTCGCCCCTCCTTGGTTTGCTGTGCGGACCTGATTCGGGCTGCCGATTTACGCCGACATGCTCGGCCTATTTTCTGGAAGCGGTAGAGATACATGGCATCGGCCGCGGAAGCTGGCTGGGATTAAAACGCCTCGCGCGATGTCAACCCTGGGGCGGATGTGGGTATGATCCAGTGCCGCACCGGAAAAATCCAGAATCGAGCATCCAGTATCTAGCATCCGCGTCAGACGCCATATCCGGCTCTGCTGAGTAGCCGCTCAACGACGACCTACCGTTTATGGATCGAACTGCATGGATTGTCGTTGCCGTTTGCGTAATCGGGCTCGTAGGGTGGCAAATTTACATAGCAAAACAGATGCCTCCGCGGCCGGCGCCAGTTAATGCCGCGTCAGGTCAAGCGTCGCCCACGGCAACCCCGAAAGTTTTTGAAGCATCCCCGTCGCCGGCTACCCCAGAGACTACGCCGAAGAGCGCCGAGGCGGCTCCGAGTTTTGCTGAGAAGATAGAAACGCTGCGAAACTCGGATGTTGAGTTGCGTCTAACGAATCGCGGAGGCGGCATCAAGGAAGCCGTTCTCTTGAGGCAGATGGCTGAGAAAGGACAGCACGTTGTGTTGAATTCGGCGCAGAACGCGCCAATCGGCGCAATCATTGAGTCGCGATTTATCGAGACGCCAACGCTTCCTGAGTTTAACGCATCGACAGAATCAAATTCGGTTGTGCAATTTGAGGGGACAACGGGCGAACAAGTCGCCATTCGGAAAAAGTTCTTCTTCGAGAAATCCCCGGAGAAGAAAGACAACTACGTGATCGAAATGGACGTCGATCTCCAGAACCGGGGGAGCAAGCCATATCAAAACCCTGGCTATTTTGTGGCGCTTGGGTCGGCAGCGCCTATTCATCCCAAAGATTATCCTTCCTACACGCGGCTCGTCTGGTGCATCGATGGCAAGGCAAAAGGAATCGATGTTGGTTGGTTTGGTAGCAGCGGCGGATTCCTTGGGCTGGGCCAGCGCGCTGCGCGGCCTTATTACCAGGAGAGTATCGCCGGTGCGGAATGGGTCGCTGTGAGTAACCAATTTTTCACCACGCTGATGGCGCCACTCACGGCGAAGGCCACTAGCGTATGGGGTCGGCGCTTTGAAACCGAATATGCGTCGGACCAAAAACTACCCGCGATCGAAGGCGCGCTTGGGATGCCGGGATTTCAGTTGCAACCCGGGCAAACATACAGCGCCCGTTTTGAAATCTATGCCGGGCCGAAGCTTTACCATCGGCTCGCGCAACTTCCGCATAATGAAGCGGAGGTGATGGACTTCGGGATTTTCAAGCTGGTGTGCCAGTTTCTCCTCAACTTCATGAACCTGCTTCACAGTTGGCTTGGGGACTATGGCCTCTCCATTCTGGCCCTCACGACGATTATCAAGCTGACGCTCTGGCCGATTCAAAATCGAGCAAACCGGTCCATGCGGCAGATGGCCGCGCTATCGCCGAAGATGCAGGAGTTGAAGGAAAAGTACAAAGACGATCCGACCCGGATGAATCAGGAGTTGATGAAACTTTACAAACAGTACGGCATCAATCCGGTCGGTGGCTGTTTGCCGATGATGATTCAAATCCCGATCTTTTTCGGTCTCTTCAAAATGCTGGGCCAGGCGGTGGAATTGCGGAACGCAAAATTTCTTTGGGTAAGGGATCTTTCCCAGCCGGACACAATAGCGCACCTGCCACTGCTGGGTTGGCCCGTAAATATCATCCCGCTGTGTATGGCGGCGACACAGATTTGGCTTATGGCGATGACGCCAAAAACCGGCGATCCGACTCAGCGCCGCGTGATGATGTTCACCCCGCTGATCTTTTTATTTATCTGCTACAATTTTGCCGCGGCTCTGGCATTGTATTACACCGCACAGAATCTTTTCAGCATCTTGCAATTTTATCAGAATAAACGACAACCCATGCCCACACTGGAAAAAGTCGCGCCAACAGCAAAGCGAAAGCGATGATGCCACCGAAAGATCTGCTCGATACTTTGCTGGGTTACCTCGGTTTCGTGGTGCAAATCGAGGAGACCAGTAATGAGGGCGGTAACCCGACATTGCAGATTTATACCGAGGAAAGTGGTCGCCTGATTGGGCGCAACGGCGAGACGCTGGAGGCCATCCAGTTTTTGCTTAACCGGCTGCTGCAAGCCAGGGACAAGGATGTTGAAAAGGTAATCGTGGATTGCGAGCATTACCGCTCGATGCGCGAAGACCGCATCGTGCAACGGGTTCGGGAATTGGCCGAACGTGTGCGCATTACCGGTCGCTCGCTTCAGCTCGAGCCGATGAATTCCTACGAACGGCGTCTCGTCCACAATGCTTTCAAGGACGATCCCGATGTCGCGACGTGGAGCCCGTCCGATTCGGCGCGCATCAAGCAAATCACGCTGGTCAAGCGCCAACCAAAAAAAGAAGCAGCGCAAAAAGAGCAGATATCATCCTGAATCAGGCGAAGAATTTCTCTTGGGGTCGCAGCTTGCTCTAATCACACTCGTTAGGTGGCGTAATAAGCCGGCTTCGCGTACCAAAAACAGCTCCATCGCAGCAGATCGGGCGTCACTTCAACTCGAAGGCGTGGAAGAAAAATCTTGTAATTATCCGGTAGCGGAGTGCCGAAAATCTGAGAAGGGTAATCGCTTAAAATCATGAAAACACTCACGCCTAAGCTATTTGCTCTTTGTCTCGTCATTTTTGTCCTTGGCGGAACCGTTTCCGCACAAAACGATTTGAACCTGCCTGATGTCAGTCAGGCTGCCGAGGTCAAACAGCGCATCGCCCTGACGGATATTACGGTCAAGTACCATCGTCCATTGGTGAACGGCCGAAAAATTTGGGGAGGCCTCGTTCCGTACGGCAAAGTTTGGCGCGCAGGTGCTAATGAAAACACGACGATTGAATTCAGCGATCCGGTTTCGGTGGAGGGGAAACCGCTAGCCAAAGGAGTTTATGGTCTGCACATGATTCCGAACCCGGATTCGTGGACGGTTATCTTTTCGAAAACCAATACGGGGTGGGGAAGCTACAGTTATAAGCAGGACGAAGATGCTTTGCGCGTGAATGTAAAACCGAAACCCCTGTCTGAGTCGGAAGAGGCGCTTGAGTTTGAGTTCGAAGATTTGAAACCAGATTCGACGGCCGTGACACTCAAGTGGGAAAAGTTGGGTGTTCCCTTCACTGTCTCGATTAAAGATGCGGAGCAGACGCTGGAGAACATCCGGGCGCAACTAAAGGGTCGCGGTCAATTTACCTGGCAGGCTTTGGATGAAGGCGCGCAATTTTGTTTAGCCAGAAAGATTAATCTCGATGAAGCGTTGCGCTGGGCCGATGCCTCAATTCAAAATGAGGAAAGGTTCGATAATCTCAGCACCAAAGCGGATATTCTCAAAGCTTTGAACCGCCCGGATGAGGCGAAAACCACCTGGAACCACGCTGTTGAAGTTGCGACTGCACCGCAACTCTATTCCTATGGTCGACGGCTGCAGTTTCAGAAACAGAACGCTGAAGCGATGGAGATCTTCAAAGATGTCGACAAACGGTTTCCGCAGGGAGTTTACGGAGATCTTGCGCGCGCCCGCATCAAGTCTGCAGCAGGTGATTTCGCCGGCGCGGCCAGCGATGCCAAGAAGGCACAAGCTGCTGCTCCTACCGATGCGCAGAAACAGAGCATCCAAGCATTAATCACGCGACTCGAAGCAAAGCAGGACGTCAATAAGTAGCGCGTAACACATGCTATCCTGGGAGGAACGGCGATAGCGCGCGATGGGACGTTCACAACCGGGAGTCCGACTTTGCGTTTGACGCACCAGAGCATTTCGCGTTGTTGGCGATCAGCCATTGGGGTTGCGATGTTCGCCGTCCGATGCATGGCCAATGCGTCGGATGCGCCGCCGTTGTTATCTCATGAGCAATCGAATGCCGGCGAGATTCAGCTCGCACTACAGAAGCTCAACGTGCTTGGCCGGGTTCTTTACATTGCAGCTCACCCCGATGACGAGAACACAAATCTCATGGCATTGTGGTCGAACGGCTCACTTTATGAGACCGCTTATCTTTCGATTACGCGAGGGGATGGCGGTCAGAATTTAATTGGACCGGAACTGCGTGAGAGACTCGGCGTTATTCGAACTGAGGAATTACTGGCAGCGCGGCGCGTCGACCATGGCAAACAGTTCTTCTCACGAGCAATCGACTTCGGGTTTTCCAAGACGGCTGAAGAGACCATGCGCATCTGGGATCATGACAAAATTCTGTCCGATGTGGTCTGGGTGGTTCGGAAGTTTCGACCGGACGTAATAGTGACGCGCTTCAGTCCGGAAGATCAATTGACGCATGGCCATCACACGGCGTCAGCCATTCTGGCGGGCGAAGCATTCTCGGCGGCCGGTGACCCCAATCGTTTCCCAGAGCAACTGGCTTTCGTAAAACCATGGCGCCCCACGCGGCTGGTTTGGAACACGTCTCCATTTTTCTTTTCGAACCGCAACCTTCCTTTCGATCCGACCGGTCTGACCGTTTTGGAAGCAGGCGGTTACAATTCGCTTCTCGGAAAGGCGTACACGGAAATCGCGGCCGCCAGTCTGAGCATGCACAAGAGCCAGGGCGTAGGCAGTCCCCCGCGACGCGGCGCGCGAAAAGAATATTTCAAACTGCTGGAAGGTCAGCCCATGACGACCTCGCTTTTCGAAGGCATCGATACGAACTGGTCGCGCGTGGCAAATTCGGAATCTATTGCTACACAGATTCGCCAGATCATTTCGCAGTTTCTTCCAGCCGACCCGGCTGCGTCGGTGCCTGAGTTGTTGAAGCTACGGCAGGCGATGAATGGAATTAAGGATGATTCCTGGGTCCCGGAGAAGAAAGCCGAGTTGGATGGGATCATCGCCGCCTGTCTCGGCTTGCATGTGGAGGCGTCGACAACCAACGAGGCCATCACTCCAGGGCAGACGGCGACGATAAAGCTGGAGGCAATCAATCGCTGTAATATTCCAGTCACGCTGCAGGAAATCCGTTTTTCACTCTCGGGCGACTCGATGAAAATTGACGCAGCGCTTCCATCCAACGAACTAGTTACGAGGGATCTGTCGTGCAAGATCCCGGAGAATACTCCCTATTCCCAGCCGTATTGGCTTCGTAAATCTGGAACGCTTGGCGCCTTCGCGGTGGATGAACAAACCTTGGTCGGCCTGCCCGAAAATCCGCCCGATCTGCCCGTCGAGATTGTTCTGCAGGTCAATGGCCAGGAACTCCGTTATATCGTGGATACAAAGTACCGCTTGGTCGACCCAGTGGCGGGCGAGCTGCGGCGACCGCTGGTTATTGAGCCACCCGTTTTCGCGAAAGTCGCGAATAGCGTATTGATTTTCGCGACGAACCAACCGAAATCCGTTGGAGTACATATCACGGCCGCCACCGGTCCTGCGAAAGGGGAACTTAAACTGGCTGTGCCGCAGGGGTGGGGAGTTTATCCGGCGTCTATTCCGATAGATTTAAAGGCAGCCGATGCCGAGATGGTAGCCACATTTACCGTCAAGCCACCAGACCAGGATAGCGAAGGGACGTTGCGAGCCGTCGTCTCAATTGACGGCCGCGACTATTCGTTGGGGCGCGTGCGCATTTCGTATCCGCACATCGGCGTGCACACGCTGATGCCACCGGCGGAAGCCAGGCTTGTTCGCGCCGATATTCGCGAAAAAGGCGAACGTATCGGTTACATCCCCGGCGCCGGCGATGATGTTCCAGAAAGCCTCCAACAGATCGGTTACTCGGTGAAGATTTTGAGCGAGTCCGATATCACGGCTGAAAACCTCAAGCAGTTCTCTGCAGTCGTGCTGGGGGTCCGCGCCTATAACACGCAGGAGCGAATTGCCAATTGGTTGCCGGAATTATTTGCGTATGTAAAAGCTGGCGGAGTTGCTGTCGCGCAGTACAACACCCTGGCCGAGCTTAAGACTGATCAATTGGCGCCGTATCCTTTGGAAATCTCGCGCGACCGCGTCACTGACGAAAACGCGGAGGTGCGTATTCTTGCGCCGGATCATTCACTCATGACTACTCCAAACAAAATCACGTCGAAAGATTTTGAAGGATGGGTGCAGGAACGCGGACTTTACTTTCCCAAGAAGTGGGATCCAGCCTGGACAGCGATCCTTTCGTCCAATGACCCAAAGGAAAAGCCGCTCGATGGCGGTCTACTGGTTGCGAAATCAGGGAAAGGTTTCTTTATCTACACGAGTTATTCCTGGTTCAGGCAATTGCCGGCCGGCGTCCCCGGAGCTTACCGGTTAGTCGCGAACATGCTGTCATTAGGAAAATGAACGTGGGGGATGGTAAGCCAGATGCGCGTTCCTGGCGCAAAGCGTATGGTCTGGCGCTTTCGCTTTTTACCGTGGAGGTGGTGCTCCTCTACCTCTTTACCCTCCGGTTTTCGTGAACCGGCTGGATTACCTCGTTCTCATCGCCACGATTCTGGCGATCCCGATTTATGGGCTCTGGCGAACCCGCGGAAGCGCCTCGTTAGGTGAATATCTCAAGGGTGATGCGAGTATTCAGTGGGGCACGATTGGACTCTCGGTGCTCGCGACCCAGGCAGGGCCGATCACGTTTCTCTCCATGCCCGGCCAGGCGTATGAGAGCGGCATAGGTTTTATCCAGAATTATTTTGGGCAACCACTCGCGCTCATCGTTGTGTGCGCCGTCTTCGTTCCGATCTATCAGCGGCTCAAAGTTTACACGGCCTATCAGTACCTGGGCGAGCGATTCGATCGGAAGACGCAGCTACTCGGCGCATTCCTGTTTCTTGTGCAACGAGGCATCGCTGCTGGCATCACGATCTACGCGCCGGCCATTATTCTCTCCGCGTTGGTCGGGTGGCGCTTGAACCTGACCATCTGGCTCGCGGGTGGATTAGTCATTATCTACACGGTCGTGGGCGGGACCAAGATTGTAAGCATCACCCAACGCTACCAGATGGTTGTGATTTTGATCGGCATGGCGATTGCATTTGCAGTAGCGGTTTACCGGCTATCGCCCGATCTCTCGTTTGGAAGCACGCTCTCGGTTGCGGGCAAAATGGGCAAACTTGAGGCGGTTGATTTTTCTGTCGATCCCCACAAGCGCTACACATTCTGGTCTGGCCTGATTGGCGGCTTTTTTCTCGCGCTTTCCTATTTCGGGGCGGATCAATCGCAGGTGCAACGATATCTCGCGGGAGGCTCGCTCAAAGAGAGTCGTCTCGGGTTGCTTTTCAATGCCGCTGTGAAAGTGCCAATGCAATTTTTCATTCTGCTGCTCGGTGCGATCGTCTTCATGTTTTATCAATTCGAAAAACCGCCCGTTTATTTCAATCAGCCGGCGTACCAACGTGCCATGGAGAGTGGCTATGCGCCGCAACTGGCGGCGTTGCAAACGCAATTCGATGACGTCTTCACCCAAAAACGCGCTGCTATTCGCGCTGTCTCCAGCGCATCGTCCAACGGTTCCTCAAACGAGCGTGATGTCGCCATGACCAAGGTGCGGGAACTCGAGGGGCAGGCACGCGAGTTGCGCAACCAAACCAAGACAATTCTCCAGCAGGCGGGCGCGGATCCAAAAAGCAAGGAATCGGACTACGTATTCATTACTTTTATTCTCCAGCAGATGCCGCACGGGCTTGTCGGATTGCTGATCGCGGTGATCTTGTGCGCGACCATGTCGGCGATGGCAGCAACTCTGAATGCTCTCGGTTCCACTACCGCGATCGACTTTTATCGCCCGTTGATTCGCCCGAACGCAAGCGACCATCATTATGTCGTCGCGGCGAAAGCGCTGACAGCGGCCTGGGGTTTAATTGCCATCGGAGTCGCTTCGTTTGCCAGTTTAGTCGAAAATCTGATCGAAGCGGGCAACATTCTGGGCTCGGTATTCTATGGCAGCATCCTGGGTCTCTTTCTGGCCGCTTTCTTTATTCGTCGAGTTACCGGATCGGCCGCGTTTTTCGCGGCGCTCCTTGCCCAAATGCTCGTCTTCGTCCTGTTCGCTACGACGAATATCGGTTATCTCTGGTACAATTTTATTGGATGCGCGGCTGTGCTGATCGTCGCGCCGGTCTTGCAGCAAACTATCTTTCGCGGCACGGAAGCTCACGCTGCGGGATGAAGGTCGTTCTGAGCGATGGGCCATCCGATTATTTGTTTCGGCCAGCAGCCGTGCGGATTTTTTCCCAAGCGATTTTTGTTCGCTAAGATTTCGGCGGCCAGACGTCTCCAAAAAGAGATTGGCGGTGAAATCGTCTTTTTCCTTCATGACAGTGATCATGACCCGCGCGAGACGATTACCATTTTGCGAGATCGAAGCAGCAAGCAGGAAGTAGCCCTAAACTTTCGATTCGAGAATAAGATCCAAAAAGAGTTTTCGCCACTGTATGCCAAACGTGTCCTTCCGGAATGGCAGGAAAAAACTGCGCGCCAACTTCCAAATTATGCTCCAGCGCCTTTGGTAGCACACTTCAAGGAGACAAAATGTTCAAATGTCGCCGATTTTTGTCTCGAGATGTACACGCGCATGGCGTTGCTCGAAGGTGTGAGGGTGGAGCGATCCAGCGTGCCCGAGTTCCGAGCCCGTGCTGTTGCGGTATCAGACTATTTCGTCGATCAACCTTATGAAGGAGAGATCGTTCGCGCACGTTACCGCGATGGGAAATTGTTGCTACACAAAGGCGGCAATCGGTTTTTGGAGATTCCGGGAGGAGAATTTGGTCCGAAGCAAATCAGCCCGACGCGCGATACGCGTTTTTGTTGGATGCAATCAGTGATTCGATGCACTCATTACGTCGCCGGGGCCAGCGAGCAGCATTACATCAATAAGGAGGACGCTTCCAACGTGAAATTTATCAAGCGCGACGAAATTTCTGATTTCGATAGAGCCTATACGGAACTGTAATGGAATCGGGGCCGCTCAAAATTGGGATTGCATGTTTTCCGTTGATTGGCGGAAGTGGGATTTTGGCGACGGCCCTCGGGTCAGAATTAGCGCGGCGCGGTCATGAAGTTTACTTCTTCAGTTATGCTCAACCCGTTCGGCTAGACCTGCCGCAGGAAGGCCTTCATTTCCATCTAGTTGATTTTGCGAACAACGCTTTGTTCCCGTGTCCCGACTATACCCTGCCGCTCGCAGTGAAAATGGCGGAAGTGGCGCGTTCCCAGCAGCTCGACCTTTTTCATGTTCATTACGCGGTACCCCACGCGCTAGCCGCGTGTTTAGCCTCGCAAATCGTCGGATCGTCAGCTCCGCGTATCGTCACAACTTTGCACGGAAGCGATACCACTCTGCTCGGCCAGGATCCTGACTACCGCACCGCCATCGAGCACGCCCTTGTGCATTCCGACGCGGTGACCGCAGTGTCAGAGAGTCTTCGGAACGAAACTCAGGAAGTTTTTCGTTTGAAGCGACCGATTGAAGTGATTCCGAATTTCTTCACTCCGAATAAACCGAAGAGGAGCCGCGAAGAAGTTCGAGGCGATTTCGGCGTAACCGATAAATTTCTTGTCCTACACATGTCGAATTTGCGACCCGTCAAACGCATCGATCTGTTGCTGCGCACGATTGCGATGTCGAAGAACCGAGCGCGCCTTCGATTGTTCATTTTAGCAGGCGACGCTTTTGAGCCTTACGAGCCACTGCTCGACGAATTGAAACTCCGCGACAGCGTCATTGTTCGCCAGAACACAGCTGCGGTGGAAGAGTATTTAGAAGCCGCGGATGCCGGACTCTACACATCCGAATACGAAAGCTTCGGGCTGAGCATTCTCGAGACGGCATTTTATGGCAAACCTGTCGTCGCGTTTCGTGTCGGCGGTATTCCCGAAGTGATAGGTGACGCTTGTCCGCTATATCCTTTTGGTGATGTAACCGCCGCGGCTGCTGCCTTAGACGCGTTGGTCGAATCTCCAAATCTGGCCCGTGAACTCGGTGAACGAAGTCGCACTCGCGTGAGGGAAAGATTCTCAGCCGATCGCGTTGTCCCTCGATATGAGGCGTTGTATCGCCGCGTGGTTGCCGGCCGATAGGTGCGATTTGATTCAGACTCTCTGTCCTCTTTTCAAGGATCAGTTGCCGATTCATGGTTGCTCCGGAAACGCGCGACGTCTGTTCCGGTTCCTACAGGCACTGCCGGTCGCCACCGAAATTTTTCCAGAATCGGATTGGATTTCTGCTCGACGGCATCCGCAATAATTTCGCCAAGCACCGGCGCAAATTTAAATCCATGTCCACAATCGCCGGCGGCGATCACGAGTCCTTCACGTTCCGGATCGGGCGCTATCCAAAAATTTCCATCGTGGGTATCGCAGTACATGCACACGCGGGTATAAACAATTGGCGCCTCGGCGAGTTCGGGCAAGGCCCATGACAAAAACTTGCGCAGGTTTTCTTCATCCTCGGAAGTGGCTGCGCGTTGGGGAGATTCGGGAGACATCTCGCGTCCCGGCCCGTGGTTTGCGATCTTCACGAGGCCATCGCGATTAAGAGGAAATCCGTAATATCCCGTGGTCGTAATGTCCGCGCCAAATACGGGGAAACGCTCAGATGCAAAGAGATCAGGTCGCGGAGGTTTCAAGTGGAACACTGGCTGGCCCCTGGCGCGGAAGAATTTTTTTGTGAACGGCAGCAGATACGGTGACCACGCGCCAACCGCCATCACAATGCGATCGGCCGCGATGCGCTCTCCGTTGTCGAGGATAATTCCCTCAATGCGGTGATCACGTTCATCCAAATGGGCGAAACGGCTGCTGCGGCGAAGTTCGACGCCGATGGACTCCGCGCGTTGGATTAACGTCGCGACCGCGCGACCGCTTTCCGCATAACCCGCTTCGAACTCAAGAACACCATCTCGGAACAATTCAGGATTCCAGACTGGAAACCGCCTCCACAGTTGCGCTGAATTCATGCGCTCAACCTTGTGCCCGCGCTGTTGTAGTGTTTTGAAACTTTCGTATTCGAAATCGCCGGGCTTCATCTCCCGACGGCGCACGAACATCACGCCAGTCTCGTGATACAGTTCAATTCCAAATTCTTCATTCCATTTGCGCCACAGTTTGATCGAGCGTTCTGCTAGCTCTATGTAGTCTTCATCCGCGCCATAAGCTGCGCGAACCGCTTTGCTGATGTCAGTGGATGCCGCCAGCGGATGCGGTAACGGTCCTGGATCGATCAGAATCGCATGGTGTCCGCGTTTCTTTAATTCGATTGCAGCGGTGACACCATTAATTCCCGCCCCAACAACAATGACTTTCGACATAGTAGGAACCTTGTCATTCTGATCCCGCAGTCGCGGGAGAAGAATCTCAGGTCATTTATTCCACAACGTGTCAGAGAATAACCAGAGATGTTTCGCTTCGCTCAACATGACAAGAAAATGCAACGCGGGGAATCTACAAGACATCCGCTGCTAGCCCTAACCCTCTATTCCCAGAGCGCGTTCCCGTTCCAGCAGAGTCGGGTGCGAGTAATAAAAGCTGCTGTAGAGCGGGTGTGGCGTGAGATTGCTCAGGTTGTTTTTGGTCAGTTTGCGGAGCGCTTGAATCAGCGACTGCGTCTCTCTCATCGCGACACGGGCAAATGCGTCCGCCTCGTATTCGAAACGGCGCGACCAGACGTGAACCAGCGGCGAAAACCAAAAGCTGATTGTCCCCGCCAGCATCGCGAACAGCAATATGGCGGGAACGAAATGTGCGGCGGCAAAGCCTCCCTGATACGTGAAACCAAACGCGCGATAAAACCACTGCTGGCGTGCCAGCCAGGCTGTTGCCGCGAACGCCACGACGACGCCGGCCATGGAAACGCTCAGCATCTTGATTACGTGGCGTTTTTTGTAATGGCCAATTTCATGCGCTAGTACGGATTCCAGCTCCGGCTCGGTGAGTTGTGCGATCAGTGTGTCGAACAGCACGATTTTTCTAAAACGTCCAAGGCCGGTAAAGAAGGCGTTGGAGTGGCGCGAGCGTTTACTCCCGTCCATCACTTCGATGCTGCGCGTAGGAAAATGGGTACGCTGCGCCAGTGCAAAAAGGCGTTGGCGCAATTCTCCTTCGGGCAGTGGCGTGAACTTGTTGAAAAGCGGCATGATGATCGCCGGCGCGATCAGCAGCAGAAGCAATTGGAAGGCGATGACAACCGCCGCAGCCCAAAGCCACCAGTTCGTGCCAGTCCATTCGATCAGTTTCAACACCAGCAGAAGCAGCGGATAGCCGAGCAGCAATGCGAGGAATAATCCCTTGATACGATCAGCGATCCACGTCTTCATGCTTGTGGTGTTGAAGCCAAATCGCTGTTCGATTTTGAATTGCGCATACCAGGCGAAAGGCAATCCCGGGATGCTCAACGCGATGCCTGTAAAAAATAGAAATCCAACCATGGCCAGGATCGACATGCCAAGGTTCACGCTGAATCTTCCAAACGCCCATGGCAACAGGCCGCTAAACAGTACCGCGATGAGTACCACGGTATCGAACACGTTGACGATGTCTCCAAAGCGGCCCTTGGCTAGTGTGTAATCAACCGAACGGCGATACATCGCCGCGTCGATGACGCCGCGAAATGCAAACGGCACTTCATTCGCCCGCTCCCGCACGTGACGCTGATTCAGTCCGCTCAGCCACAGTTCAGTGACGACGCGCGTCAGAATCAGAACCAAGGCAATGATTGCGAACGGCTGCATGAAAAGCCATTCTAGTATGTCATTCTGAGCGAAGCGAAGAATCTCAGTTCGTAATTAGAAGCGAAACTAACCGAAATATTCAGAGGTGTTTTGCTTCGCTCAACATGACAGAGAATTCACGAGCTCGCGAAAAGCTTCCGATAATGGCGATACCAATCACTCTGAAAGCGCTCAGTCGGATCGTACTTTCTTTTGAGGTCCAGAAATTGTTTGAACTGCGGGTAGCACGCCATGACCTGCTCCGATTTTGCGAATTTATGGTAAGTCAGATAATAGCTTCCGGCGCGGGCTATCGCCAAATCAATCAAGCCGCGAAAGGCGCGCGCGGACGCTTCAATGCCGTCCGATGTGTGGAACGTGAGCAAATTAAAGATGATGCACGCGTAAGGTTCTTTGGCCCAAGCCAAAAAGCTCTCATTATCTTTTTCGATTAACCGGACTGTGCCATAGATGAGGATTGTGCGATTCGAGCGCAGGAGCTCTGCCGCTTGCGCTAAAAAGTCGGGAAGGTCTCCTCGCGGCACGTAAATCTCAGTGATGATCAGGCTCGATTCATCTCCGCCGATCTGACCCCGGATCTTCTGCGCATAATTCGGCAGATAAGCGCCAAGTTGATTCGTGTCGGACCAATAAGTCTGTCCGTTTGTCGATAAATAGTAATCGCTATAACGCTTGAAAGCTTTCCCGCGGTCCGTGTAAGCCAACCGCAGGAGCTCCAGCCAATCGTCGTCGCGTAGCTCCTTCTTAGCGACGATCGGTTCGCGTTCGTCGATCGGCTGGTAACAAGAAAACACGCCGCGTTGGAGAAAGTCCGTCGCTTTTTCGTCGACTGAAAACTGAAAGTCGCCATAAAGAAAATTTTGCGCGATTCGCTCTTCAAACCGCTTGGGCAGATCACTCGCTCGAATTATCTCGACTACACGTCGAAGTTTTTGCCGGGGAACGAGACGAAGCGTTACGCTCTCGATTAACCCAAACAGCCCGTAACCACCGATCGCGAGTCGGAACAATTCGTGGTTTTCGTCGCGTGAACAGCGAATCGATTTCCCGTCAGCGTTAATCAGGTTGAACGATTCAACGTTGGAAATAAGCGGCTTCATCGTTAACCCGCGTCCATGCACGTTCGAAGAGAGACTCCCCCCAAGCGTAAATGTGTCCGCGCCGGTTTGTTTTTGCGCGATACCCCATTGTTTTGCGCTATTCGCCTGGGCGTCCAGATAAGTGCGAATCAATTTGGGCCATTGGATGCCCGCTTCCGCTTCGACCAAACCATGCTCCTGATCGAAAGAGATTACGCGATCGAGTGAACGCATATCGATGCAAATGCTGTCTGTGGCGAATTGCTGGCCGCCCATCGAATGCCGACATCCCGAAACGGAGATGGGCAAGCCTTTTCGCGACGCCGAACGCACAATCTCTGCGAGTTCGTCCCGGGTACGCGGCGTCAGAAGCTCGCGAACGCGGATCCGATTGAGCTGTGAATGGACGTCATTTACCCAAATCTCTCGCTCGGATTCCGCTAATATCCGTGGCGCAAGCGCGAAGAGCGCCGTCGTGCGTATGAATTCACGCCGGGTAAGCACGCGAAAGTATAATCAGTGCGGCTAAGCCTCAGCCAGGCAAATCACCTCTCCTTTCGCGAGAGGTTCGTCGGCCAATCCAGATGTCAGCTCGCGCAGATCATCATGATCGAAAAATCGAAACACGCGCCAGGGACGTGCGAGGTCGACAAGTTCACTTCGTGTAGTCCCCCAAAGGAAAGGTTCGCCGCGTCTGCACAACCACCAATCAACCAATTTACTTTGCGAATCGAAACGAATCCGGCCGTCGCTTTGTCTTTCCATGAACGTGAACACAAACCGGCTACCGGGTGCGCTCAGACTTTTCAGCGTTCTCATTAGTGAAGAAACGCGCTCCAGCGTCAGATACATTAAGAGACCTTCGGCGATCCAGACCGCGCGTTCAGTCGAATCAAAACTATTCTTGATCAGTGCTTCGCTATCGAAGGCAGTGGTGCTCAAATCCATCGCGACAAAATGCAATCGTTCGGCGTCGATTTTAGAAAAGGTGCGCACTTTGTAACGCTGTGTTGCCGGATGATCTATTTCCCAAAAGTGCACACCTGGAAATTCCTGATGTAATTCGAAACTGAGCGGATCGAAACCAGCACCAATTATGACGACCTGTGTGGCCCCATTGATGACTGCTGACCGCACAAGGCCGGCGATACATTTCTTTCGCAAGACATAATGCAGCAAGATTCCTCGAATCGTGATTCGCTCGATCAACTTCGCGATCGGCCGAAACCAGTCCTGTCGTACGATCTTTAAGAACACACGCGTCTGCGCCGAATGCGCGTCGAGTATCTGAGCACACAGGTCTGCCGCCGTTTTTGAGACCAGATCCGAGTATTTGGGATCGCGATGCAGAAGAACCAGGCTCGCAGCAATCAGCAGCGCCGTGCGGCTAGCTTGATCGTTTTGCACGCAAGACGCGCCGATCGTTTGCTACTCTCGAACGCTGACCTTCTTCGGATCCGTCGCTTTAGCTTCGGCGGTGAGGAATTCGCGGACGTGATTCAATTCATCTCGTGAGCTGGCAGCTTTTGTGGTTTGTGCCGCCAGCTTTGCGTAATAACGGCTTGCACTTTCCTTGTCGCCGTTTTGTTCGGCGGCGCGCGCGGCTCCATATAGACCTCTGAATCGTCCCGGATAGATCTTGAGTGCTGCTTCAAATTCCCGTTGTGCTTCCTTTGATTGACCCCCTTCGAGCAGGAGACTGCCAAGTTGTTCGCGAATCGGAACAAATGCACCGGGCGAAACCGGATGCTTGCCCAGAATGTCTTCGGCGTCCGCAGCGCGGCGCAGCATCTCAATCGCTTCGCTTTTCTTGCCTTCGCTTGCGGCTACCCAGGCGGAAGCCGCTTGCATCTGCAGATCGAGATGGTTCTTAAAATAATCAAACTTGGGATCCTTCGTCGCATCGCGTAGTTGCTGCATCCGGGCGATTGCCTTACGCGCACCATCGAGATCGCCTGTGTGCGCGCGTCCGAGCGCGTGACCGTATTCGATCAAGGCTTCCATGAATGGGAACGAGGACCAGTGTGGGAGGTTTGGAACGGTCAATGTTGCCGCCGACGCCCAATCGTTCCGCTCGAATGCGTAACGTGTCGGAATGGCTGCTAAAGCGTAGGCCGCGCTGAATTCCAACTCGGGATTTGTCTTACGCACTTTGGCAGCAAGATCGACAATCTTCTTCGCCTCAGTGTCCCGGGCCTCCTGCAAATACGAATAGGCCATATAGTCGAGCGCGTGTAACTCCTCGGCTTCGGTGGCATCGCGATGACGCATGGCCGCATACGCGCGCGACGCCTCGGCTGAAGCTCCGTTCGCAGCGATCGATTCATCCCACATACCCAAACGCGTAAAGATGTGCGATGGCATGTGCAACGCATGAGGTACCCATGGCGCGATGGAAGCATAACTCTGCGCGGCGGCTAATCCGCGTTGGGCGAGTGCGGGATAATCATAGCAATGGATCAGGTAATGAACGACACCTGGATGATTTGGGTTTTGTTTCCACAGCTTTTCAAGAAGGGCGGCTGCCTCGAGCTGTTTCGATAAAGTCGTGTCATTAGGCATGGCATAACCTGCGGCCAGGACCGCGAAGGCGTAGAAGGCTTGGACTTCGAACTCGTCCGGATACTTGTCGCGCAGCTGATGCATCGCTTTTTCGTAAGCGATCACACGATCGCGTGGTCCAACTGGTCCATGACACGATTGTCCAATCGCGCCTGCGTTCGAACTCTCCCGCGTATTGTAATAAACGTTGAGTGCCGTTATGAATCCTCGCTCTCGATCCGTTCCGGCGTTCAATGCCATTGCTTTTTCAATAGCCGCTTTGCCGGCGCTCATCTCGTCAGGCCTCGGCGGCGTCCAAATCGGATGCCACCATGTCATGGCGATTCCCCATTGAGCCATCGCGCATTTGGGGTCGCGCTCGGCGACTGAGGCGAAAACCCGTCGCGCCTCTTCGTAGAAAAATGAATGCAGCAACGCTACGCCACGGGAGAATTCAGATTGGACAGACGGCGTGCACGATATCGGGAACTCCACTTTCCCGGCGGCGCGCAAATCACCCGGTTCGGGGACCGTTGCGCATTCGACGTGACGTAACGTGAGACTACTGGCTAGTCCAATGAGAAGAAGTACGCGAGGGGAAAAGGAACGCACCATTTTCGAGGCTACACACCTATGGCTACGCCGCAAACTCGAAAATGATCTTGCCGCTACGCTGGCCGCGCGCTGCGTGCGCAACCGCCGTTTTCGCCTCGCTTAACGGATAGGCTTTCTCCACTTTCGTTTGTAGCAGACCGCGTTGCGCCATCTCGAACAAATGTTGAAACGCTTCCATTCGTTGAGCCGGGGTCGCGTTGTCGTACCATTTGTTGATCCAAATGCCGCAAAAGCGGAGGTCTTTGAAAATGAGCAGGCCGTTAGGGATTTTCAGCGGCTGCAAACTCATCGCTCCGTAAGTCACCAGCGTTGATCCGGGCGCAAGGCAATTTGCCAGACGTAACGCGCTTTCGCCACCGACTGCGTTCAATCCCAGACGAACGGGCGGGCCGCCAATCGCATCTTCCACTTCGCGGCGAAGATTTTCGCTATCGACCAGGACAACATCGCCGCCCTCTGCCCGCAGTTCGCTGATTAATTCCGAGCGTCGCACGACGTTTACGGTTTTGTAACCCAGTTCGTGCGCGATTTGAATGACCGCGCGCCCTGCAGCCGAATTCGCAGCGTTCTGAATCAGCCAATCGCCGCGTGCAAGGTCGACATAATCATGCAGCAAACGCCACGCCGTCATCGGATTGATTTTCAGCATGGCTGCATGCACAGGCTTGATCCCCGCGGGAACGACGACCAATTCATCGGCTTTTACTGCAACGGCGTCGCGCCATGTGCCAATGTTGTGCGGCAAAATCACTAATGCGCCCACTGCGACATTGGTGACACCACGGTCCACCTCAGCAACGATTCCTGCGCCTTCGAAGCCGGGCGTTGCCGGCAGCTGCGCTCGCACCGGATATTTTCCTTCGATCTGATTTAAGTCGGCCGGATTAATCGGCGCTGCGCGCATTTTCACGATAACTTCGCCAGCGCTTGGCGTCGGCCATGGTTGTGATTCGACCTGCAACACGTCCGCTGGATTTCCGTGCGTTTCGTACACGGCTGCGTTTATAGTTTCCATGATGTCCCGGCATCCTCACGCCTCCGCAAACAATCTGCAAACGCGGCGGCCGCCTGGCGGGATGACCTCGTCTGCTTGGCAGACGAGTGCGCGAGTTGCGCTCTTCGGCATGATCGTGAATTCAATTTTCGCGGTCGCAAAGATTCTCGGTGGCGTGTTCGGCCACGCCTATGTCCTCATTGCCGATGGCATTGAATCCGGGCTCGATATCGCGGGCTCGTTTGTTATCTGGAGCGGGCTTAAAGTTGCGGCGCGCCCGCCTGACGCTTCCCATCCGTATGGGCACGGGAAAGCGGAGCCGCTTGCAGCCGCGATTGTTTCAGTTGGAGTGCTGGCCGCAGCGGTGGGTCTGGCCGTTCAAAGCGTGCGCGAAATTTTTCTGCCGCATCACGCGCCAGCGCCGTTCACGCTCGGGATATTGATCGTGGTGATTGTGATAAAAGAAGCTTTGTTTCGTTATGCCAACCGGATTGGCCGCGACGTGGAGAGTACAGCCGTGCAAACCGATGCCTGGCACCATCGCAGCGACGCGCTCACATCCGCCGCTGCATTCATTGGGATTTCAGTAGCTTTGATCGGTGGTAAGCGTTGGCAGAGCGCCGACGATTGGGCAGCTATTTTCGCCTGCGCGGTCATTGCGGCAAATGGCATCAGGCTTTTGCGCCCCGCATTTTACGAAATCATGGACACCGCACCGCGAAAAATCGTCAAGTCTGTTTGCTCAGTTGCCAGCGCGGTCCCCGGGGTGATCGAAGTTGAAAAATGCCGCGCGCGCAAAATGGGTTTGGATTTTTATGTCGATCTGCACGTTGGAGTGGATGGCAATATTTCCGTGCACGAAGGCCATGAGATTGCGCATCGCGTAAAAAACGCAATCCAGCAAAACGACTCGCGCGTTGCCGACGTGCTCGTTCACATCGAGCCAGCGCAGGAACGTGTCGGAACCTGATTTGGTAAAGCGGCAGAACGCTGCCGCACTCCATAACGGGGCCGTGATGGAGAGCGTATATTTGTCGCTTGCGTTTTGGAGTGCGGTGGTGCTCCGCCGCTTTTGGTGATCACTCAACGAAGGGACGCTAGGATGCCGATTCTTCGATTGGCAGTTTGCGCACGACATCGACAAGTGCATCCGCCAGAATCTTTCTCGCGCGTGCAATTCTTCGAGCGAAATGAATCAGACGTGGGATGTGATGTGGATGCCCAAAAAAGTGCGTCGCTAGTTTCAGCACATGCGTTTGCTGTCGTTCGATGTCGAAAAGGACATCCGTTGGAGCTGGGAAGAGTTCCTTCGGTGTGTCGCTGATTACACGAAGCGAAAGCACCGGAATCGCGTGAGCCGCGCAGGCGCGCGCGATGAATTCCGTCTCCATGTCCACTGCCACCGCTCCCGATGTGAGCGCAAGTTTGTTTCGTTCCTCACTGGAATCGATTAACGCAGGTACGGTTAGAAGATCAGCAATATGAATCGGCAGGGTTGAAAGGGAGAAATTTTCCTCCAATCGAAGCGTCGAGAAATTTTTCGCGAGCAACAGATCGCCAAGTTGCAGTTGATCGTTGAGCGCTCCTGCAAAGCCGGCACTGATCAAATAGTAGAAATTCTGATCATGATCGCCAGGGCGGATCCGTCCTGTAGCGGACAGAAATTTTCCAACGCGCTGTCGGCAGACTCTTTCTCCAACGCCGGTATGAAGAACTTCAATCGTCCGATCGTCGATTCTGCCGCGAT
>Ga0209686_1000189_pt1 | contig 31269 bp, 38 predicted proteins | sample GraSoiAngelo_126_FD_185883 | JGI IMG/M metagenome (GOLD analysis project Ga0209686, IMG submission 185883) | Grasslands soil microbial communities from the Angelo Coastal Reserve, California, USA - 14_0927_09_20cm (SPAdes) (version 2) | ecosystem: Environmental > Terrestrial > Soil > Grasslands ...
CTGACGCCCGAGGAAATTGCCTACTACAAGTCCCGAGGATTTTTTGTGACTCTGCCCGCGTCACCCAGGCCGATTACCGGGCACATCGATGTGGTGCAGGTAAGAAACGGCCTCATCCATCTTCTGGACTACAAGCCGAAGGCCCGCCAGATCGACCCGGTCAACCAACTGGTGGTTTACGCCTTGGCGTTCGCCTCCCGCACCCGCCTTCCCGTAAAGACGTTCAAGTGCGCCTGGTTTGATGAGAAGGACTATTTCGAATTCTTCCCCTTACATGCCGTCAAAGCCAACATCCGAGCGAGGACCACGCTTCATGTCTGAGCAAGAAAAATTGCTCATACTCGCCGGTATTCCAACCCACAACCCAACCCACAAAATGCGACGACTTGTACGACTTACGCGGTCTTTGGCAGTCCCCGCGGTCTTGTATGTTCTTGTAAAACCTAACCACGTTACCCTGATAAGGGCGAGGTCGGTGGTTCAAGTCCACCCAGGCCCACCATCAATCGCCAGTAAATACGCGGCTATTCACACTTTCTGACTTTCTTGCGCTCTCTCTCAAAAACCATTTTGCCAACTATTTGCCAACTTTGCGGGCAATCAAATCCCGCAGTCATACAGGGCTGGAGCACAACCTTTTTGACGGGCTAGCCGAGCTTGTCCTTCTGTGGCATCGCTACTCCATTCTGAAAGAGCTGGAATGGAAGGACGCCGAGCTACGTCAGACCCGAACGATAGAATCCGGCACGACGCGGTGTTCTGCAGAGAAGTTGCTGGAGGAATCGGCTTGGGTTTCGAGCTTCGGTCAAAAAATGCCGTTGTTGGACCGAATGGACCGGCAATCAAACCCGAACCAGTTTGGAGATGGCTGTAAGTGTTTGATTCAGGACTGCTGACGGGCACCCTTTCAGGGCTACGTCGGACGCTTACGTCGCGAATTTACTGCAGCTTCGCGAATTCCACCCTGGCGGCAATAGGAATGCCAGGCCTGCATCTTTCGAGAGCGTCAGAAAATTCTGATAGGCCGTTTTGGCTTTGGCGGTGTCGTCCTAACGTCCCTCAGCAACTGAGAGGCGTACCGTGCCTCCCGAAAACCGCAGGTGGCTATGTTACACGGCCTCTTTGTAACTCATTGTTTTCAAATGTGTTTCTACTCTTGGCGACGTACAGCCGCATGAACTGCTCTCTCACTGGTCTTAGAAGAAGGCAAGGCCCTTCATTGGATAATGACGGCGATTTCGTGTCCACAGCTCCAAGCCGTGAAGGGAAGCCGTTGCCGCGATCAGCGCATCTCCCAATTCGACGCTGTGGCTTTTCGCAAACACCCTCAGGTAGTCGCCGGCCCGCCGCCCGATTTCCAAGTCGATAGGAACGCACTGGATGACCGCGAAGAGGTCTTCCAGAATCTTGTGCTCCTGCGGCCGTGCTCCATGCCAAAGCTCTGCCACTGTGACGGGCGAACACACGAGCACGGCTTGGCTCCGGGCGAGACTATCCCATTTGGTGACAAGTCCAGCGTCTCGGCCTCTCGAAACCTCGATCAGAATGTCGGAGTCAATCAGAATCGACGTCACAACGCAATTCTCGATAGCCGCTTGCCCTTACGGAGCTGGCGGACGTATTTTCCGGTGTCACGTAGGTCATTGCGGTCCCGCCAAATGCCAACGAGAGCTTGCATCGCCTTGCTGCGGTTGGCAGGGGAGCTCCCGTAGCGATCCCGGATGGCTTGGCGTACAAGGTCAGAAATAGAAGTACGCCGCTGCCGTGAGTGGATGTGCAGCGCCTTCCAGATGTCTTCGTCCAGATAGAGCTGTGTTCGTTTCATGATGTATAGTATACATCATAAGTCGAAGCCTCTCAGTTCCGCCTCTCGGGCTGTGTGACGATTCGGGATCGTGCCGGCTCTTCAGAATGCTCAAAAGATTGCTGGTTGTTTTAAATAACCTCTTCCGCAATGCGGGCCACCATGTCGGAAAATCTGCACACTCCTGACCACGGCAGGCCGCCGCCAACCAAACGCTGACAATCGCCAGCACGAGCGTAAGGAGACCCGCACCTTTCCTGCAAACCGCCTGCAAACCTCTCTCGATTGACTTTATACGCTAATAGCGTATACTTAGAACTGTACGCTAGTGGCGTACCAGGAACAGGATGGAATTCCTCGAAGCCCCGGCCTTCACTCGCTACCTCTCCGCTTATCTCACGGACGGCGAGTGCCGGGAACTACAAAACCGGCTGGCGGCTGCACCAGAACAGGGAGACGTTATCCCCGGAACAGGGGGATTTCGGAAGCTTCGTTGGACAGATCCAAGTCGTGGCAAAGGACGAAGAGGCGGTCTGCGAGTAATCTATTATTACTTCCCAGGCGAACAACAAATCTGGCTGATTACGCTCTACAACAAGGCCGAAGGTTCAGACCTTACGCCGAAAGAAAGGCAAGCTTTGAAGAGTGCCATTGCAATTGAGGTCCGGGCTAGGCAGGTCGCGAAGCTTGCGACGCAGAGGAAATCGCGGAGGTGAAGGCGATGAGCAAGAGAAAGATTTTCGACGAAATGATGGAAGGTGTTGCAGCGATGAAAAGCCATCGCGAGGGCAAAATCACGCTGCGCACTTACAACGTTGAAACGACACCGCTACCCAAGGTGGACGCGAAGCTGATTCGGGATACGAGAAAGAGGCTGCACTGTTCACGAGCCGTTTTCGCTCGGAAGCTGCGTATTAACGAACGTACACTTGAGAAGTGGGAGCAGGGTCGCGCAAAGCCCAATCCCCAGGCCGCAGCCTTGGTTTTGTTAGTTCGCAAATATCCTGACACCCTCGATCGATTGGAACGGGTTGCCGTAGGTTAGCGATCGTCCACTCCGAGACATATCAGAGAGACAAGGCGCCCCCCTTCGAGACGCTTTAACTCCGCCCACGATCGCGGTTCGGACCTGGCGCATCTTCGGTAAACAACAGCCGACTTCCCGTTACTAATAGCGTTTTCGCCGGACTGTAACCAAATCCCGGTAATCCAACCCCCATAAGGGATTACAACAATAAGCCATGCCGGAAAAAGGAGGCGGAAATGAAATTGGGAATTGTGGCCAGGACAGTCAGCCAAGCCGGCGCGTAATCAACCAGCAGGCACGATCTGTCATCAGCTGTGAGAGACAACTCTCGGCTGCTATTGTGTTGAATGCGACGACCAAGGAAGCAACGCATTTGGAGGTAAAGTTTAGGTTTTCCGAAACTCCTCGTTGCGTGCCGCGATTGAAGATGTCCAGACCGTTCGGGCCGAGGGCATGAACATACCAATGGCGAAAAGGCCGTTACAGCACTCGTGATTTGAAGGAGAGAACAATGCTCGACCACATGATTCTGACTGTCAGCAATGTCGAACGTTCGTTGGCGTTCTATGAGGCGGCCTTGAAGCCTCTTAATATCAAGTTCTTCCTACCCTACAAGGGCGAAGTCGCTCATCCTGATCTTTGGGGATTTGGCGATGGCAAGAGGGCGTTCTTCTGGCTCAAGCAAGGGAAGCCTGATCCAGCGTCCATTCACTGGGGGTTCATGGCCGAGAACAATGGTAAGGTCGATGAATTCTACAGGGCGGCAATATCCGCTGGTGCCAGGGACAATATTTCACCGCGGGCACGAGTGGAATACTATCCGGGATACTACGCCGCCGATATATTTGACCCGGACGGGTATTCGTTCGAGGTCGTCCATAAAAGCTAGTGATGGCCATAACATGATTTATAGCCTCCGGGTTGCCCGTCCGGGAGTTGGCTGCGGTCGATTCCCGGAAGCCGAGTTTCCGTACTAATCCGTTCGGCAGTTTATTCTGGATTGCGGGCGATCCAGTAGCTAAGTCGGCAACAGCGAGAATCCTTTCTGAAGCGGGCTCCTTTGCTGGCCGGGTCGCTGTTGCTCACTCGCAAACTTCTCGTCCCAACATGTTCTACGAGCCCAGGGACGTCTACCGTGGCCGCGACGAGATCGATCGCGTCGCCGGCACGATCAAGGCTACTCACCCTGACTTCGGCTTCGTTCTGACCTGGCGTCATACGTTCCCCGGTGGCAATTTCATTCAATACTAAAGACGCCTCGACTGCTACCATGTTTCATGCAAATTCGTGGTTCCATGCATACGCTGTTACAACTCCACATCCTCGCGGGGGGTCTTGCGATCATCACTGGCGGCACGGCGCTCGCCGCGACGAAAGGTGCTGTGCTACACCGCAAGAGCGGAGTTGTGTTCGTGTACGCGCTGCTCACCATGGGGATCAGTGCGTCCATCCTGGCCTTCGACAAAGGTGGCTTCACCCATCCCAACTTTCTTGGCGGGTTCATGGCAGCGTATTTCGTCATCACTGCGCTCACGACGGTTCGTGCTGCGTCGGTATGGTCGCGTCGCCTCGACGTAGCCGCCGCGGTTTTTGCATTGGCGTACGCCATTCTCGTGTTCGCGCGGGGAGTTCGCGCCATGGGGCAGCCGCATTTCATGATCAACGGCGTGCCGGCGGCGATGCTGTTCTTCTTGGCGACGATCTGCGCGCTTGCTTTCGTCGGCGACCTTCGCATCATCCGATTCGGCGCACCTCGTGGGGCGGCGAAACTGAGGCGGCACCTCTGGCGCATGTGCTTCGGTCTGTTCATCGCCGCAGGGTCATTCTTCTCGATCCGCGAGCGCGTCGCCAAAATCCTTCCCGAGCCGTTCCTCTCCGCTCCAATGCGTGCGCTGCCGATACTGCTCATCTTTTTGGTGATGTTCTACTGGCTGTGGCGACTCCGTACCGGCCGAAGTGCTACAAGCGCCTAGCGCAGTGCGGCTTGCATCGGGGTGAGGGATGGACGCTCAAATCAGTGGGTTCAGTTGCCGACTTGAGATGGCCCTTTACCAAGGAGAATATCAAGTGAAGCACAACCTCATGTTAACCATCACGTCTCTGCTCTCGATCCTCTTCATGACGCTTCACCTGACGAGCGATACCGTCCACGCCAGGGTCGGGACGGCCGAGGCAGGGGGCTCGACCCTCGTTGCGGTGCCCATCCTGGTCGTCTGGTTGTACGGAACGTTGGTGCTCGCCGAACGGCGGTCGGGGTACATCATCATGCTCGTCGGGTCGCTCCTTGCGTCGGGCATGCCCGTCATCCACGTGATGGGAGCGGGAGGCGTTTTTCGCGGCCAGATCGCCAAGTCCAGCCCAGCCTTCTTGTTCGTCTGGACGCTTCACGCGCTCGGCGTGACTGGGATCTTCTCCCTCATCCTCTCGGCGCGCGGACTGTGGAGCCTGCGACGGAGCCAGCCCCGGTAGTCGAAGAACCCGAACCATGGACGCGACACGCCCGCGAAGTTCGCCAACGCCAGCGCGCGATTGCGGGAGGATGATGGACATTCGAAAGTGAAGGTCAGTTGTGGATTGGTACCGACAAACGCCCATCTCGTCAGTGCTTGATTTCCTGACGAGATGCCGACTTGAACGCTAAAACTTCGCGGTACTAATGAATCTGGAAGTTTGTCAGTGCGAATCTTGAGACCAACCGACCTTTTCTAGTTCGAGTGTTGTCGCTGATTCAATTTGACTTGCTTGGCTTACGAGGGTCCTGCGTGACATCCACGTACTCGGTCGAAGACGGACCGAACCCGGTAATCTGAACGACAACAGGTTCGTCACCGGTCTCTGCGAAGTGATTCCGAGATGGCGGTTCTGTGTAGAAGCTGCCTGGTGGCAGGGCTTTTAGTTTTGCTTCGTCAAACTTATCGCCGTACCCGATATGCCATGTGCCGGAGATCACCGTCGCAACCCTGTCGTCACGATGGGAGTGCGCAGCAATGCGCGTATGTGCCGGGACGCGAAGCATGATGGTATATACGCCTGCTTGGTCTGGATTGCCCTTCAGAACAGCGGTCTGGATTCCGCCAACGCCTGAGCTTCCCGTGCCAGGATTGCCCACTCGCGGGAACTTGTATTCTGTGGGAGTGAATCGTTCTTCGTTTGTGCCGCCGTCAGCATTGCTTGCAACTGGATGAGTAACCGGCGGACCATCAAGGAATTTACGAATCAACGCGACTGTGTAAGCCGGTCGTTCTTCCATCAGCCAATGTCCTGAGCCCGCGACGACCTCCTCCTGCACGTTGTTCGCTACATGACGCATGATCACCGCCTGGAGGGCGCCGAAGGACTTCTCTCCACCTACCGCCATCACCGGCATCGTAAGCTTCGTTTGTTCGAAAACCTTGTTGTCCTTCGCATCTTGCGAGAAAGCGGCAAACTGCGCGAACCCGGCCCGCATTCCGCCCGGTTGCGCGTAAGTGGCGGCAAAGAAATTTCTGGTGGCGTCGTCAGGCTTACCCGGATCACCGGTAAAGTCATTCCATATCCTGTCAAAGTAGATACGCTCCCGGCCTACGACCAGCCGTTCCGCATCCGGTCCATGGAAGTTGAAGTGCCAAACGCCCGGATTTAGGAGTATCTCGTTCCACGGGTCAATCCCGGGAATTGGTGCGTCCATAACAACCAGCCGCTCGACCGTATCGGGGTAAGTCGCGGCATAAGCGTATGCCACCATGTTCCCGATATCATGGGCAACGACGAAAGTGCGGTCATACCCCAACCTAGTCACAACTGCCCGGATATCTTTGGCCTCGGTTTTCTTGTCATAACCGGTTTCTGGTTTCGACGAGTGTCCGATGCCCCTAAGGTCGGGAACAACGACTGTGTGGTCTTTCATCAGATCCGCCGCCAGCGGTGCCCAGGAATCGCTATTCTCCGCATAACCATGCAGCAACACAACTACAGGCCCACTTCCGCCGGAACGCACGAAGATTTCCGCGCCTTCCGGACTGTGAATCGTCGCGGCATGGAAGGTAGACGGCAGCGATGGATAGCCTTGGCCGAAGGCCCCTGCCGCACCGAGTAACGTGGTGGCAAAAACAAGAACTCTTCCAAACAAGGTGCCCTCCTGACGACGGCAGGAGTAACGAGACCACCCCCCTGCTGTCGGGTCCGGTTGGCCAAGACATTTCGTATAGCTAAGTCTTGGCATGTGAAAGAAAGTGTTTACGGCAGCTACGCCGCCGCTGTAGTCGCTGCACCTTTCAGGAACGTCAGTAGGTCGGCGTTAATCGTACCAGCCTCAGTCGTGGGCATGCCGTGCGGAAACCCCCTGTAGGTTTTCAATGTGCTATTCCGCAGCAACTTTGCCGACAGTGGTGCGGAATCGGCATAAGGCACGATCTGGTCGTCATCGCCATGCATCACCAGAACCGGCACCGTAATCTTCTTGAGGTCATCGGTGAAATCCGTCTGGGAGAAGGCCACGATGCCGTCATAGTGCGCCTTGGCACCTCCCATCATGCCTTGACGCCACCAATTCGAGATCACCCCCTGCGACGGTTGCGCACCAGGCCGGTTGTAACCATAGAACGGCCCAGCCGGCAGATCGTAATAGAACTGCGCTCGGTTGGCGGCGAGCTGCGCCTGAAGCCCGTCGAACAGCTCTTTGGGCAGCCCGCCCGGATTGGCCGCCGTCTTCACCATCAACGGCGGCACCGCGCTGATGATCACCGCTTTTGCCACTCGGCTTTCGCCGTGACGCGCCAGGTAGTGCACCACTTCGCCGCCGCCGGTCGAGTGGCCGACATGCACTGCTTCCTTGAGGTCGAGATGTGCGGTCAGCGCCGCCAGGTCGTCGGCATAATGATCCATGTCATGGCCGCCATCGGTCTGGGAGGAACGGCCATGTCCGCGCCGGTCGTGGGCTATGACGCGATAGCCGTGTTTGAGGAAGAACAGCATCTGCGTGTCCCAATCATCGGCCGACAGAGGCCAGCCGTGGCTAAACACGATGGGCTGGCCTTTGCCCCAGTCCTTGTAATAGATTTGTGTCCCGTCTTTCGTCGTGATTGTAGCCATTGGAAGTTCTCCTCTACTGTGATTTTCCTTCAACCTTGATCAGCACTTTCTTTCTCAGGTATCTTCGCTCTTTTGTATTCCGGCCAATCTGTGTTCCCGTTTCTGTTTGCTATGGAGGGACGCCAGGTCCGTCACATCGTAGCCCGGCGAACAGCCAATATTATCGTCAAGCTGTACGGAACTGCTCGGCGTGGAACTTCTTCGCCGCAGCTATCGTCAGCAACACGAAAAGTACTAAAACAACCAGCTGGGTTACCTTAAAAGGCGGCTCCGTTTTCGTTGGAGCGAGGGCCTTCAGGGCCGGAACCTTGTCAAAGAGTTGAGCAATCAGAACGAAAACATTCAGATACAGCGCTATCATCGCCGTGATTACGTAAGCCCGACGCCAGCCGCCCGCAAGTTGACGCCCGTAGCGAGCAAATATTGCTATCGGCACCACGACTAACGATATGATCCCGAATATATCTGCAGGACTAAGGCCGCGGAACGGAAAGAAAAATCCGGTCACGCTCGTTGCCGCTGTGGTCACCAGAAAGACCGCCGTCCAGCTGTCGAGTCGTTTTTCAGTGAACAGCCCGAACATCACGACGAACCCCGAGAGAATCCCGATCAAACTCAACACCACGTGCGCGAAAGTCAAGGTGGTCATGCCCAAGATCATGATGCGCGTTCCTCCTTTTCCTGACTCGCCCGGTGATTTGTGCTGCCATTTGTTGCGCTTCTTCGTAATCCGTGCCTGTTTCTCCTCTCTACAGGCCACCGACGATTTCTGACAGAAACCACGTCCGGCGTTCCGTCTCGTCAATCCAGTTCTCAATCAAGCTGGCGGTCGCGACATCGTTGTGCTTCTCGCAGACCTCGTGCGAGGAACGCAGGAATCGTGTCAGCTGCCGGTTGTCGGCAAAGAGCTCTTCCAACATCTCCTTTGGGGTGACCGATTCTTCGTTGTTGTCTTGCAAACGTTGATGTCGTGAGATATCGCTGATGGAGCGGAGCGTGGCTCCGCCGATCTTGCGCGCTCGCTCCGCGATGTCGTCCGTCATGGCGAAGACTTGCTCGGAGTGCTCGTCCAGGAGCAAGTGGTAATCACGAAAGTGGCGCCCGCTCATGTGCCAGTGAAAGTTCTTCGTCTTTACGTAAAGCGCAAACACGTCGGCAAGCAATTGACGGAGGCTGTTTGAGATCTCCACAACACCATTGCGGCTAAGGTCGCTTGTCGTCTCAAGGGTATTCGTTTCTTTTCTCTTTAGCTGGGTTGCAGCACCACTCTTTCCCATTTGTTTCGTCCTCCTGCGGGTCTTCTTTCCATCTAGGGTCGATGACCAAGAAAGAGAAAGGTTAGAACTGGAATTTCCGTTTTGGGCTTCCCTTGGCCCGAAAGCCTAGCCCTCGTACCCGCCTCGTGTCAACCGCAAGGCGCGCCGGCCCAACTCAGGAGCATCATCTTCATGCGGAGGGATGGCGAACGATCGTGGCCAGCCGTGAAAGCAACATGACTGGATGGCGTTCGTTCGGTCCAGACTGCTCATAAATGATTTCGAGAAGCTTAGTGCGGACAGAGTTCACAGGTCACCTCCCGACGTTATCGATCCATAAGCCGCCTATCACCATCGAGACAGGTATGAATCTCAGGTGGGTTTGGCACGATGTATAAGACTTTGGGGGCCTTTCCTTCAGGCAGTCTTCATTTTCGCCCAATACGTTTGGTTGATCTCGAAGCATGGACTCTTCTGAAGTTAAGGTCAGTTATGGATTGGTACCGAGAAACGCGCTCCTGGTTAGAAATCGGAATGAGAGCCGACATGCCAACTTCCCGGGACTAATTTCGTCGTGGCCAGCACAGATTGCTTCCTGGTTGCCATCCAGAAGTTGTCTTATGGAGGTTCGAACCAAAATGCCGAGCGCGGCCATTTCTACGGGTAGCGCGTAATGAGCGGATTAAGCGGAGCAGTTGTACCAGTTAGACTCTGAAGTTATTTCTCTTCGGTCCTTCACTGAATTCTTTCATCTGGCAAAGATCAGTTGCATGCGGCAATCTTGTTTTTTTGACATAGGGGTGGGAGGCAGGATTTCGCCGATGAGTAGAGCCTCAATACCGGGGCGAATGCCTTCGGTGGCAAGGCGCCCGATTTCGCTCTTGAGTTCGGCGAAGACCAGATCGAATTTTTGTGGAGTCGAGGACGTGCCTCGCTCTATCTAGTTTGAGCACGGAAGAATAACGCGCGGGACGAGCCGGTGATTCCGACGTGCCTCCCAAGAAGGCGTCAAGGAAGATCCACTGCAGGACAGACCTAACGCAAGTTAAATCGAGCCCGCAGCTGAGTCGAAAAAATGTTAACAAAATACTTTTGGGCGCGCTTATAATCTTGCCCGCCATCTGGGCTTTCCGCTTGGCTTTCCAATGAGAGTGAGGCCGTACAGATCCCATCTGTTAACGCGCCTCGTTCCGAGAGAAGGGTGGTATGCCTTCTCGCCCGAACGCCTGTAGTAACGACACGGCCACCGCCTCCAATTCTGATCTGCATTGGAAGAGGCTGCGATATCCATCCCTCGGCGTCTTGATAAAGTCCAAAGATAAAGAGGTGCTTTATGAAAGAAACTGAGTCCTTCGACTCGCTTAGGACCAACTCTGCCAGTACCATCCTCGAATTCCTCGCACGAAAGGTGCGCTCCGCAGTGGGACAAGGGCCTGCGGCGCGCAACATTGCTTTAATTGTAGGCACGGCCGCCCTGTGTTTTGGCGTCGTCCTTTATTTTGCGGGGTCGCGCACCTCCGCAGAACTTGCTAATTACGACTGGCCGAATCACGGCAAGGACCTTGCCAACACTAGGTTCCAAAACCTAGACCTAATCAATCCCAGCAACGTCAATAAGCTGCACGTGGCCTGGGTGTTCCACACCGGCGTACTGGACCCGCTGTCTGAACTGGAAGCCTCGCCCATCGAGGTCGACGGCCGTTTATTCATCACTGACGGTCACGACGACGTATTCGCCTTGAATGCCACCACGGGACAGATGTTATGGAAGTTTGCCGGCTTCAACGACGAGGCGCAACTCGCGCAGTTCTTTCTCTGCTGCGGTCGGAATAACCATGGCGTGGCTTTTGGGGACGGCAAAGTTTTCGTGGGCCGGTTTGACGATTCCGTCGTAGCCTTGAACGCGGAAACAGGCAAAGTTGCGTGGCAGAGCACGGTAGCTGATTTCTATGACAAGGTCTCCATCAATTCGGCTCCGCAATTCGTCCAATCCGGTGGCCGGAATTTGGTCATCATCAGCTTATCCGGTGGCGAGTTTGAGATACGAGGCCAGGTTTTCGCGCTGGACGCAAGAACTGGCAAAACTGTGTGGCGCTTCTCCACGACGCAGCCGGCTAGCTTTGCTGGTCAGTCGTTCCTGACGGGTGGTGGCGCTGTGTGGAACCCGCCGGCCATCGACCCGGACTTAGGCCTGGTGTACCTCAGCGTGGGAAATGCTGCGCCCGACATTCTCGGCGAGAACCGGGGTGGCGACAATCTATTTTCCGCATCGATCGTTGCGTTAGACCTGTTTACAGGCAATCCTGTGTGGCATTTCCAGGAAGTGCACCACGACATTTGGGACTACGACAGCGCACAACCCGCTGTCCTATTCCCGCTCGAGAAAGATGGAAAGCAATTCAGGGCGCTCGGCCATTGCAGCAAGAATGGGCAGTACTACATTCTCGACCGCGCCACGGGCCAGCCCATCTTCCCAGTGACCGAGCAACCCGTCCCAGCAAGTGGTGCCGCGTTTCAGAATGCCGCACCAACCCAACCCTATTCCGCTGTTGAACCGCTGACCCCGCTCAGGTTCGACCAGCTCACGCCTGAGGAGCAGCCCGACACGGTCGCCATAACCGCTGCTTTTAGCGCGTTCCTGGCCCCGGGACAGACGGAGGTTGCCCTATCGCCCCAATACACTCCTCCCGATGAAACGCTGCGGCTAATTATGCCGGGTGACAACGGGGGGTGCGAATGGGCCCCGGCAGGTTTTAGCCCACGAACACAATTCGTCTACTACGGCGCCAGGCACGACCCGGATGTCTTCAAGACTCACTCAGGCAATACGAGTCTTATCTCCCAGCCGGTCAACGGAGACCTTCACCTGGGCTCGACGTTCTTCAATCACGTTCCCGGTGCAAAGCCTTTTGGCCTGTACGGAGCCACTGACACTCGCACAGGCAAAGTTGTTTGGAAGATTCGCATACCTCAACCCGCGAAGTCCGGTGTGCTCGTTGCCGGCGATGTGGTGTTCTTCGGTGAGGGGAACGGGAAATTTGATGCTGCTGACGCAACGACAGGCAAGATGCTGTTCACGTTCGATGCGCCCGCCAACATTGCCAACGCCGGTGGAGCAGCGGCGGGCCCCATAGCCTACCTCGCGGATGGACGCGAGTTTATCGTCAACGCCTTCGGTGGAAATGTCCCGGATCGAAGTGTCACGGCGAACGGCGGTTGCCTGGGCGGCGGACATACGTGTGATAACCCTGTTGGCGATGCCTTCATCGCCTTCGCACTTCCCCGGAGAGGCAACCAGTAAAACTAGCGGTGGAACGTCCGTGCCAAGGGCCGTGGCGCTCGCCGGTAGCATACGTTGTCAGCGGGAAGAGGTACATCGTCAACCGTTTCGGTGCGGCAATTCGCACCGCGCCCCCCAGGCGACAGGGTAATTACTTTCTGCTTGACTTGAGACCTGAATTCCACCTCAAAAGTACTCACTACATCAGTTTTGTGCCTTCAAAAGCACGCGGTCGATGGTCTCGAGGATGGTTTCCTGTCTTTTGGTCAGGGCCACCACACGAGAAAGCTTGAACCGGTGCTGGGAGTCGACCCCCAATTGTCCGGTTGCGGGAAGAAGTCGTCGCGGAACCGGACAGCTATCTGCGGTCAGATTCCGACTTACGGGCAAACCGCAAGTGATTCCAAGAAGCCCTGTCGCGCCGATTACTTCCGCTTGCCGATTATTACCGGCCATCCACCCAAGGAAACGATCAAAGCAATTTGTCGTGGGTGTAATCGAGATATTTCGCCAACCGTTCGAATGCATCACGGAATTGCAGCGTCACTCAGCCGCCGTTATCGCGCGTCCGGGCGAGGCTGGACGGTTATGCTTCATCTCTAGCAGTCTTGCCGGATGCAGTCTCGTTCGGATAGTTGAAGAAGAGCTGATTGCCGTCGGGATCATCGACCACCACGAGCCGGTAACCCCACGAACCCTCCTTGACCGGAACGCCCTTGGCCTCGAGTTCCGCGCGCAGCGCATCCAGAGCGGCGATCGCAGCCTCTCGCGTTTCCGGCTCGACGTTCAGGGAAATGAACATCAGCCCGTTGCCAATCTTCTCCGGCCACGTGTCGGCCAGGATAAGCGCGCAGCCCTGCCGGTCGACCTGTGCGACATACGCCCTGCCGTCCTCGTCGTAGCGCCAGGGGCTCGTGAAGCCGAGCCGATTAACGTAAAAGCGGAGCGAGGCCTCAACGTCCGTCACGTGTAGGACGGGGCGTGCGAACCAGTCTGTCATAGGCGAGGTATCCTCGAATGAAGGCCACTTTTTCCAACATCAGGTCCAAAAACGAGGTGTCACAGTTCTGACTTTGGCAGCGTTTTGAACGGCGCTCAGCCAGTCTCCGGCAGCCGCGCTAATTCGGCTCCAAGAAGTGGCAACCCTTCCATAATCCGGTAAGGGAAGGGTTGCCGATTATTACCCGGAACGCCGATTCTGCTCGCCCACGAATCCCTACTGAACGATATGGATGCTCGACTCGCTACTTCTCGAGAAACTGATTAAGCAACCGCAGCACACCTTGCCATCCACTCTCATAGTCTTTGCGCGAGATGGGCTCCTGCATCAGATCGCTATGTGTCACGCGGACTCGCGTCCCTTTCGCAGTGGGAGTTAGGTCCCACCGAACTGTCGTCGGATGCGCCGGATGCTCGTGCCAATTTGCGACCCAGCTCCACACGAGCAGCCTCGGCGGAACGTATTCCAAGACCTCGCCATGGGCTTCAAACTCCTGCGCGCCGTTATACCGGAGCTGCTCTCCCACCGCACCGTGGCTGGCGCCTGCAGCTGGCTTGCATTGGAACCGCCAACGTCCCCCCGGTCTTGCATCCATCTCGAACACCGATAGTTCTACGGAAGGCTCCTTGCCCCACCATGCGAACAGCTGCTTTGCGTCGGTGAGGGCCTGGAACACGCGCTCAGGCGGCGCCGCGATTTCGACTTCAACAACAACCACCTCGTCCTGCTCCAACAAAGCCTTCGAACTTTTCATGGCCGTTCTCCTGTGACTTCGTCCGCTGCATTTCGGACAGAACTGTGTCTTCTTTTCCGTTCTCAACAAACGTCCATTCTTCCGTGTGATGGTCGGGGCTGAGGATGTGAATCACTAATCGCCGCATGTGCCCGGCGTTCGGCGACGAAAGATTCGTTGCATCGACGAAATCAAAAGTGATCGTCTTTCCGTCCGGCGAGAGGATTCCCTTCATTCGCGGCTGATTGCCCGCTGAGCAATAATGCGTGAGCAGCAAACGATCGCCATCGACATGGAACATTGTGATCATGTCCTCTTTCTGGCTTGGTTCCATAAATTCGCTCAGCACCGCCGACCCACCATTTATGGCGCGGAACGTGACCTCGACTTGATGCCCCAAGGTGTCTTTTCCTCGCCACTCGCCCGTCAGGCCCTTCAAAGCATCGAACGATTGTTGTGCGACTGACTGCGCCAGCCCAGCCGACGTGCAAAGTAGCAACGCAAACAACGTGACCATCGATGTCGCTTTCATTGGGGTATCTCCTTGTCTCATTTTGCTTTTTTTCGAACGGGTCCCACCTTCTCAATCTCAACGTGGCCAGATTCGACGAACGTCTTTAGGTCTGCTAGCTTCGTGCTCCAAAAGACGCGGTATTGCTGCAACCACTGATCCACAGCCTTGAGCGGCTTGGGATTAAGGTGATAGAAGCGATGGCGCCCGCTGCGGTGTTCGCGAACGAGGTTCGCGCGCCGCAGTAAGCGAAGGTGCTTGGAAATGGCGGGCCGCGAAGTTGGAAACGACCGCGCAATTTGCCCGGCAGGCAGGCTCTCGCTCCGCAGCAAATCAAGTACGGCACGGCGGGTCGGATCTGCCAGGGCGTGGAAAACGCCTTCGGCCGCATGCGTAACCGACCGGTGTCGCATAATGCGTAACCATACGGCTACATAAGTATGCTTGTCAAGACAAAAGTCTGCGGCAATTTACGGGAGTATGACGGGGAAACCGGAACTGATTCCAAGAAAACTTTGTCGCGCCGATTACTTCTTACTTGCCGATCGATCCACTCAGAACGCGGTCTTTGCTCCCAAACCGTTTGTGGGAATCCCGGAATATACATGCGCATTATGCCAACAAGACGAATTCGTCGCAGCAGTGGTACATTTGCCTCATAGCAGACGGCAGGTGTGCCCCTGAACGACAATCGCTAGACCGCCCTCCGGTCACCATATTCAGCTCCGTCCCCAATACGCCGTGGTTCGGTCCCTTGACAAGAAAGCGCATACGGCTTCATTATACAAAGTACTTTGTATTGCCGAAAACGCCCGAGGTTCTAATGCACACCTCATCCGTTAGCAAGCCGCGCTCACTGGCCCGTCGGATATTCAGGGCTATTGCAGCATTGGCAATGGTGGGTGTTCTCGGGATTGCGGTGTCGTTGGAGTTGCTCTGGCTGGAGCGCAGGAGCGAGATCACGCTCCCGACACCCACGGGATCATTTGCAGTCGGCCGCGGGATATATGACTGGACCGACGACAAGACATTGGACACGCTAGCGCCCGGGCCAGGAAGCAAACGCGAACTCCTCGTGTGGATCTGGTATCCGGCGGCGGCTGGGCAACCAGCTACGATCGACGACTACTTGCCCGCTCAAGTGCGAGCGCCGGCCCTTCCGGCCAGCGGGCCGCTGGTCTTCAGAGTTCTGTCTCGGGTCTTCGGACTTCTGACGCGGGATCTATCGAGGGTCCATGGGCACAGTTTTCGTAACGTCGACGTGTCACCGCAGCAGCGATCGTACCCTGTGGTGATCATGCGGGCGGGGGCCTCTCTCGAAGTCTGGAATTATTCGACACTTGCCGAGGATCTGGCCAGTCACGGTTACGTTGTCGTGGGCCTCGACGCCCCGTATCGCACGGGAGTCGTCGTTTTCCCTGACGGCCGGGTAATGAGAAGGACCTCAGAGAACAACCCGGAACTCTTCTCGGGAGAAGAACTGACCGTTCTCGCCACCAAGCTATTGGCCGCGTGGACCGGCGACATCACGTTCGTACTCGATCGATTAGAGCGGCTGAACACCTTGGACCCGTCCGGCAAGTTCACGGGGCGGCTCGACATGAGGCGGGTGGGAGTATTTGGTCATTCCTTTGGCGGGGCGCAAGCCGCACAATTCTGCTCCCAGGATTCCAGGTGCAAGGCAGGCATCGATGTGGACGGTTCTCTGCACGGCAGCGTCATTCAGGCAGGCATCCACAAACCGTTCCTGTTCCTCGGGAGCGAACGCGGCGATTTTTCGTCCGACGCGGAGGTCCGTCAGATCCAGGCCGACATCCAATCGGTTTATGATCGTCTGCCGGCGGATGGAAGGCTACGCATCTCGATCCGTGGCGCGAACCATTTCACCTTCACCGATGACGGAGCCCTGTTGAAGAGCCATGTCATTCGGGGGGTGCTCCGAGTGTTCGGTAAGCTCGGTATCGACGGCCGTCGCCAACTTGCTGTGACGGCGTATTGCGTGCACAGCTTTTTCGACGCGTACCTCAAGGGCGCAAATGTTTTGCCGCCTAAGATCGCATCTCCGCTTTACCCCGAGATCCAAGTTCTCGAATGAAGCGCTTCTCGTTGGCGATTGTGCTCGGATCACGGGCTAACCGTGGGCTAACCGGAAGTTATCAACTTATTTTTTGAATTATAATAGTAGTTACAAACGCGCTGCTGGTCAGAAGATAGGGCACGGGATCACGCTTTTCGCCGCGGCACAGGAGGCCGCTTCCGATGGCGAAGAGCAAACGCAAACGAGTTCCGAAGACGGTCCTCAAACTACCTGATCTAGAACAATCGAAATCCGCGGTCTTGAACAGCCTCACGTCGGCGAGTTCAAAACGCTCGTACGATCACGCCATTCGTGACTGGTACTGTTCGGAGCCCAGGCTAGCCTTCAACAGGACCGTTGTCACACGCTACCGAATCGCACTCGAACAGCACCCGTACGCGCCGTCGACGATTAACCTGAGATTGGCGGCGATACGCCGGCTGGCGTATGAAGCGTCCGATTGCGGACTTTCTAGCCCGGATCTCGCGGCAGGCATTCGGCGTGTGAGGGCGTCCGGCGGCTGGGAGTGCGTGTCGGGAATTGGCTGACGGCGGAGGAGAGCAAGAAGTTACTTGGCGCTGAAAATGCTGACTCCCTTCGCAGTCGACGAAATCGTGCTTTGCTCTCGCTCCTCATCGGCTGCGGCCTCCGGAGAGCTGAGGTTACAACCTTACGGTTAGAGGATCTCCAGCTTCGGGAAGGCCATTGGGTCATCGCTGACCTGAGAGGAAAAGGTGGCCACATCCGGACGATCCCCGTTCCGCAGTGGGTGAAGGAGGCGGTCGACAGCTGGACTCTTGGTGCCGGCATCACCGCAGGTCCGTTGCCGCGGTCTATCAACAAAGCAGGCAGAATTTGGGGACACGGCTTTACACCCAAGGTGATCTGGGCAATTGTGAAAGGTAACGCGAAATGCTGTGGTCTGCCATCGGTGGCACCGCACGATTTGAGAAGGACCTGTGCACGATTGTGTCATCAGTCAGGGGGTGAACTAGATCAGATTCAGTTCCTGCTCGGCCGCGTTTCAATTCAGACGACGGAGCGATACCTCGGGTGCAAGCAGCGTTTTCGCGATGCGGTTAACGATCACATCGGCCTGGAGCCGGATGCGCCCTCGTAAACCGCGTTGCGGGGGAATCCTAATCGCTGGCCGACTTATCATTACTGATCCGGACTGCCATCCGGATTGCCGACAAATCAGGGCCTTATTGCCGACGCGAGTCTGGCGGGACCAGGTTGTTCGCGCGATAGTACACAACAAGTTGGCCATAGTGCTCGCCGCTGTGCTCGATGGCGAAAGTCCAGATGGAGGAGTTGTGGGCCAGTCGGTTCCCGAAAAATTTCGATGTTTTGTCCAGCCCCGCGTCGCCCTGATGTTGAATCACTTGCGCTCCGTCCGCCACGGCCTCCTGCACGAACTTCACCACGTCGGCCTTGGTCCTAAAAACGTCACGCGAAGGATTGTCGCCCTCGCCGAAGTCGGGCCCGAGGTTTGATCCGGAAACCCTGCGTATCAGGACGAAATCCAGTGCGGCTGCGTGGAGAAGATTCTGGGCAAAAGTGCGCTCGTCCTTCTGCACTTTGAAATCGTATTTGTCTTCAGGAAAATCCTGGGCCATGGCGATGAGTTTATTCCCGATGTCGTTCCATCTGTCCAACATCTCATCGGATCGAGAGCGCGAAGGACTTGGAGATTGATTCTGCGTTTGCGCCTGACTGTGAAGACTCATTGCGGCGGCAGCCACTAGAGTGAGCACAACCATCGCGAACGAAGAGTGCTTCGAAGATTGCTTCACGTAGATTTCTCCTTTGGATCGAGTGGTAGGTTCTTTCCCGAGTAGAGCGTGCGCTTCAATGCGACCCAAGGTCATTCCGGACTTGGCCGTCCTTCATCACGAATCGAACTCGCTCGAGCTCGGTAATATCGGCGATCGGATCTCCGGCAACGGCAACGAGATCAGCAAATTTCCCGGGCTCGACCGAGCCGATGCGGTCCTGCCAGCCCAGCATTTCTGCTGCACTGACGGTGATCGCGCGAATAACGTCGAGCGGCGGCATTCCGGCAGCACGCAGGTTAACCAACGTCGCCACGCTTGCTTGGCCGCGCGTCTTTCCGGGATAGAACCAGCACATATCCGATCCAGCCGCAAATTTCACCCCCGATCCGTTTGACGGACAAGCGGCCAATTCTCCTCAATTTGGTTCAAGGAAACGAAATAGATCTTCAAGCACCAGGCGAGTTTCGCAGGTGAACCGGAGTATCGGATAAACGCCCTTGCGGAGATATCGATGGCCCGATTCCCACAAGCCGACTACTGTCACCGGGATGCGCTGGCGATGGTCAGGGTGGTCGAGAAATTGGAAGGCCTGGCCCGACTCGGGCTTAACAAGCCCAATGGCTACCTTCTCGGCTCATACCGCATCGCCACCGCCCCCGAGCCGAACTCCAGCCGGCTCACGAGCCTCAAGTCGATACGCTTCGATAGCCCCGCGAACAACGTCGGCCCGTGGCCCGCTAGCCTGGGCTGCACCACGAACTCGTACTCATCGATCAATCCCAGCTCCGCCAACGCCAGCGGGAGCTTCACGCCTCCCACGAACAGTCCCTTACCCGACTCCCGCTTGAGCTGCTGAACGGCCTTCCCTAGATCCCCGCGCACGAGCTCCGCGTTCCAATCGACCCGGTCCAGGGTGCTCGACACGACGTACTTCTTTGCCGCGTCGATCGTCCGGGCGAAGGGTTCCATCCAATCAGGCCTCGCTCCCGTCCGCGCCGGCGGCCGAAACGCTGCCTCCATCATTTCGTAAGTCACCCGGCCAAAGAGGAGGGCATCGGCCTGGTCGAGGTTCTCGACCGCGTGACGATGCAAGTCTTCGTCCGCGGATATTGCACGATGATCGCAGCACCCGTCCAATGTGACGTTGATGGAATACCGAAGGGGCCGCATTACGCAAGAGTACCGCCGACGGGGTAGACCAGCAAGGTTAGCCCGCTTCAGGGCCAGGAGCCACTCACGTAACGCATGACGATGACAATTTGAGAGCTGCTAGTACTTCCACAAGCGCGGCATTCGCATCGTCCGAGCGGTCAATGCGATGGACGAACTCCTGGGGAGGAGGGCTCAACCGGAGCGCTGGTCGCGCTCCGTGTCACTGTGTGCTGAGGTGAGGACAGGACGTGCCGCCTTTCCCCACGCCCCTTTCCTCGCTCCGGCTCTCTTCCTCCGCTGCGCTTCGGACAGTTTTTCCTTGACGAAGCCGAACATTTCTTGCATCGAATGGCCAGCGTCGCTACGCTCCGAGGGTGTTCGGGTTCATCCCGGAATGCCGTTCGGCTTCGCCGGAATCCTCATTTTCAACTCAACTGCCTTAACAATTCGATCTCATTGAGGTGGCGCATTTTGCCTTAAGGAAGATTGTCGAAAAAGAGATAGACGGAAGCGATGCGACCGTTCCGGGCGACGATAAAATCGGTTCCCGCGTAGGCTGGTGGTTTGCCGGGAGTGCCAGATACCCATCGAACCCGTCCGGCATCACCTAATTCCTCGGGAGGGAAGAGGGGCTGATATTCGAAATCTGGATGTGTTGCTTTTATAACACCAGCAATACGATCAATCTCGTCTCGGCCACGAAATATACCGCCTTGTGGGTCATAGAATACTGCATCTTCGTGAAAGATCTCGTCGATTGCAGCGCGACGACGCACGGTGTCATTTTCGCCAAATACGTCGCTCAGATTACGAAGCAGCAAGATCGATATGCTGTTGGACATCGTGTTCTCCGTTTCAGATCGTAGGCCGCGAGCCACCCGACCTTGGCTAATTTTATGACTTTTGTGGTCGCCACATTAGTGTTCGTTAACCTTAACAGTCGAGTGGGATTTTGCGGATTCTGGCTAATCGACGATAGCCGACTCCGGAGCCGCACGTCGAAATCTTCAACCCACAACCCAACCGACAATTCGTGTGGTCTTGTATGACTTACGCTGCGTTTGGCAGTCCCCGCGTCCTTGTAAGTTGTAAAACCATTTCACGCAGCGCTGTCACGGCGACATTCTGACAGGTTGTGCGAATTAGTACCGACAAACGCGCTTGTGTTGATTGAAGCTGTAGCCTCGCGACTGAGGGACTGTTGCGAAAACGCGTGTTAGCGCTCCTGATGCCGCGGAAGCGACTTTACGAGGCGAATCCGTGAAAAGCTTTGCCACGGTCTTCAGGGTTTCGTTCGAAAGTTGCTCGTCCGATACCGCGCGGGCCACGCCGATGGTGCCAACGAGCGCACAATCATCTTAGGGATGTATTCAATCGCGGCAAAACTACTCCGTGGTTCTATACGTATAGCAGTATGTAGTGTTCTCAACAGTTTTCGTTTTCCGTTCATTGTGAGCACAGACCCGAAAAACAAACTGGACATGTTGCCAGCTGCCTGCAACGATCACAGAAATCAGCTACGCAACACGCTTGGGGGGGTTCTTCCATGCTGGATAAGGGCGTTTGTGCAGAAGTCAGAGTCGGTCGAGAGCACTTGCGGCTTTTCTCGGAGCAGAACGCGCTCGGAGTTCAGGTTTCTGTCTACAACGTGAATGCGAAAAAATGGATTGCGCCTTCCGAGTCCGTCGAGACTATCGAACAGGGCAAACTGAAGGCAGCAACGTACGCTGAGACCTACCTTAGGCAGGTTGCCAACCTGGAGCTCCCGCCATTGAAGTGGAAGGAGTCTCGCGCAGCGTAGGAAGAGCGACCTTCGGGGAGCGATCCAACGGGCCTTCCCCCAGACACTCGCCAGATCGTCCGCGCAATGAAATAGGCGCCAATGCTCTTCAAATAACCCGCATTTCTGCGTGCGGTGCTAACGACCTCAATACTGATAAGGGCGAGGTCGGTGGTTCAAGTCCACCCAGGCCCACCATCAGATCACCAGTATTTATGCAGCAGCACGGCCCTTTCTAGCATCCATACGCGATTGATTCCGCGCGCGTGTGATCCGAACCCCCGCGTGCTCCGCGAAACGAGCAGGGAGATATGACGGCCACGGATCCCAGTCAGTGCGAATCAGGCTGACGGTCTCCCAGCTATGCGACGAAATCAATTTGCTTAACTCGGAAGGACCTTGGGTGTATAAGGGTGCCCATCCGGGAGATCAAAATGGAAATCCCGGCTGAGAGAAATCTTTTCTCGAACAACGTCTTGACCCGCGACCGCGAATCCTTTCGCAGCTCTTACGCCGGCAGCCCACCCTGGGACATCGGCAAGCCCCAGCCTGCCTTCCGGGCCGCCGCCGATAAGGTCGTCGGCTCGATTCTCGATGCGGGCTGCGGCACCGGCGAACACGCGCTGTTCTTTGCCGCACGGGGCCATGCAGTCACCTCAAGGTCCGTACAAGAGGGCGTCGTAGTTGACATCAACCGAACCGTACGCACTGATGTCGGCCTCCGCGTGGTATCGGTGTCCGAATCTGTGACCGTTAATGCGGGCGCTCCCCCGGTTTCTACGGATGATGCCACTGTTGCGGAAACATTGAGCACGCGATCCGTTGTTGACCTCCCGCTGAACGGACGTGACGCACTCAAGCTCGCGGCTACAACCTCAGATGTCATCGTGGGGCCGAAATCAAATCAGACAGCCGTTCCTCCCGGTGAAGATTTCATTGGAGCGGGACAGCGTGAAATCACGAATAGCCTAACGCTCGACGGCATCACCATCATGAATAACCGCACCGTCACGAACGTCCAGCCCAACGTAGATGCCGTTGAAGAGGTGCAGGTTCAGAATGGGAATTACACCGCGCAATACGGGAGCTACATGGGCGTGCATGTGAACCTTGCTACGAAATCAGGAACCAACGATCTCCACGGCGCGGTCTTTGAATTCGTCAGGAATAGCTTGTTTGACGCCCACCCATTTTTCGATACGCCGGGTAGTCCCCAAAAGCCACTCCACATAAACCAGTTCGGCGGTGAGGTTGGTGGTCCAGTTTATTTGCCGAGACTGTACAATGGGCGTAACAAAACATTTTTCATGGCGTCCTATGAGGGCTTGCGCCAGATAAAAAGTCCATCTCAACTCGGGACAACGTTTTCACAAGCGAGGCGGAATGGGGACTTCTCGACTCTCTGCACGGCGGGTTTCAATGCCTCGGGTGTGTGCAATACGGCCAGCCAACAAATCCATAATCCCACTACCTTGGCTCCCTACCCGAACAACATGATTCCTTCCAACCAACTGTCCGGCGTGTCTCAAGCATTGTTGCAATACTATCCGCTGCCAAACATAGGCACGAACACGTTCTCAGGTCCCGTTGCGGTCAACGTTTCAACGAATCAAACCCTCGAACGCATTGACCAAAATATCGGAGATAAAATTCGCCTTTTTGTTCGTTACGATTGGCAGAACACCCACATTTTTGGCGGCAACATCACGCCCACGAGCGGAAGCTACGGCCCGGCATACAACCGGAACCTTGCGATTGGGTACACGCACATCATCACGCAAAACATAATCAATGATTTTCGTCTTGGCCGAAATCACTTGATGACCAACAATTTGAACTACTGGACGGTGAACAATCTGTTAGGCGCCGGAACCAAGCTCGGCATCCCGAACTTCACGGGCGATACGACGTTCCACAATCCTGGCATTCCCGATATTACTGTCAGCGGGTTTATGGGCTTGGGAAATGCCGGAAGTAACTGGTATCAGGATGACACAACTTGGCACGGCTATGACCAAGTGAGCTATCGCCACGGCTCTCACAACTTCATGGCCGGAGCGGAGATTCGGAAGTTAACTACGGGCCGAGCGGCGGCGAATAGTCCACGGGGTTTGTTCAACTTTACGGGATCGCGGAGCGGAAATGCGGCGGCGGGCTTCATGCTCGGGACCGCTCAAAATGGCATTACACCGATTCAAGAGTTCAAAGGTGTAGTGGCGGAATGGCGTGATGGATTTTTTGTTCTGGACAACTGGCAGGTGAATTCCAAGCTCGCAGTGAACTACGGCGTCCGCTACAAATTACCTACTGTGCCCTACAGTGTCAACGGCAACGCCACAATTCTCAATCCGCAGCAGACCGCCCTCATTCCCGCCACGGTTCCCGATCCGGGTTTCTCCTTTATAAATCCGATCCATGACGATTGGGCACCGCGTCTCGGTTTTGCTTACCGCGTCACTTCCAAGACGGCGATCCGTGGAGGCGGCGGAATTTATTACAATCCGAATCAAACGAACAGTTTCACGCTGGCAACAACGAATCCTCCGTTCGGCATAACAACCACGTTCAACAATTCCGCCGCTACTCCAGTTTCGTTTGCGAACCCAACGCCGGGGACGGGCGCAACTCCCACGTCCTTTTTGAGTGTATTTACCGAGAACCCGGACTTGCCCACGCCGCGCATGTACCAGTGGAATCTCAGAATCTCCCGCGAATTGTGGAGCAACGGAGGGTTTGAACTTCAATACCTCGGCTCACACTCGCGACATCTTGACCGCAGCTATTTCAACAACACGCCAGCACCCGGACCCGGACCCGTGAACCCGCGCCGTCCCAATCAACTTTGGGGGCAGATTCGCACGATACAGAACGATCTCATCGGGAACTATCACGGATTCACCGCGATTTTCCGCCAACGCATGAGCCACAACGTTCAAGTGCTATCGAGCTATACGTGGTCCCACACGCTCGATGTCTCAACCGATTCCAATGGCGGCGGCGCAGCCATGAACGATTACGATTGGCACCGAGACTACGGCAACGCCAACTGGGACATTCGCCATAGATTCGTTACCAGCTCTATCTATGACATGCCGTACTTTCTTCAGAGCAATTCATTTCTGCGCTGGACGCTTGGCAACTGGCAAGCCAATGGAATTTTTACCGCACAGTCAGGCGTTCCTTTCAACGTAATAATCGCGCCAGACCAAGCGAACATCGGACGCCCGAACCAGCGCCCGAATATCGTTGGCACGCCGAGTGACAACTGCGGCTCCGGCCATCTCATCGGTTGCATCAACTCAGCCGCGTTCGCTTTGCCCGCGCAATTCACGTTCGGCAACGCGGGACGAAACATCCTCTACGGACCTGGACTCGTTGACGCGGACTTTTCGCTGATCAAGGATTTTCCGATTAAAGAGCGTGCTAGATTCCAGTTCCGCGCCGAAGTGTTCAACATTTTTAATCACCCGAACCTTGGGAATCCCAACACAACTTGGAAGACTGGATCGTTCGGCAATATAACTCAAACCGTTACAGATAATCGTGACATCCAGTTCGGCGCAAAGTTCATTTTCTGAGGAGGCCAATGCGATATCAATTCACGGCGCTACTCGTGTTTGCGCTTGTCATTTCCACGGCGAGCGCCCAACAACCCAAATACGATCTGTTGCTCAAGGGAGGGCGCGTCATCGATCCCGCAAACGGACTGGATGCAAAGATGGATGTTGCTGTCTCGCTCGGTAGGATCGCGGCTGTTCAGAAGGATATACCCGCGAGTGAGGCTGGAAAGGTAGTGGATGTTTCGGGCTTGTACGTCACGCCGGGCTTGATTGACATCCACTATCACATTGGGCATGGAGGCGCACCGCTAAATTGGTTCGCGCAGGACTCGGGGGACCATGAAGTGCTATCGCCAACCGCATTTACTTTACCGGACCCGCGTTCAGTGCTCGTGCCGTATGGTGTTCCAGCAGATTTAGCATTGCAATCCGGCGTGACGACAATCGTTGACGCAGGGTCCGCGGGCGCAGACACATTTCTACAAGAAAAGGAAGAGGTCATCGAACACGCCAAAGTTCGCGTGCTTGCGTTTTTGAACATCGTGGCCGATGGGATGAAAGGAGGGTTGGAACAGACGGTTGATGTGATGGACGTAAAGCGATGCGCCGATACTGTCCTAAGATACTCAGACATTATCGTGGGCGTGAAGACGGCGCACTACTGGCCGCAAAAGCCGCTGGACGATTTACATCCAACTTGGGCCGCAGTAGACCGAGCAATCGCTTGCGGAGAAGCGGCAAGAGTTCCAGTGATGTTTGATTTCTGGCCGCGCCCCGAGCGATCTTACGCGGACCTTATTCTCCAGAAAGCACGCCCTGGAGACATTCACACCCATGTCTTTGCACAACAGTTTCCCATCATTCTGCCGGATGGAAAACTCAACCCCATCATGCAACAAGCACGAAACCGTGGCGTCATTTTTGATGTGGGGCACGGTGGGGGGAGCTTCTGGTTCCGCAATGCCGTGCCAGCGGTTAAGCAGGGCTTTGTTCCTGACTCGATGTCCACCGATTTGCACATCGGAGACTTCACCGTCTTGAGCATGAGCAATGTCATGTCCAAGTTTCTGAGTATGGGAGTTCCGCTCGCGGATTTGATTCGGAGGTCAACCGTCAATCCGGCGCATGAAATTCACAGACCGGAACTTGGAACGTTGACCGTTGGTAGAGAGGCTGACATTGCGGTGCTGGACGAACAGCACGGGCATTTCGGTTTCATTGATTGCGGGTGGGCCAAGATGGAGGGAACCTCGCGGATCGTGGCGCAAATGACAATCCGAGCCGGGAGAATCGTCTACGATCCCTCTGGCCTCAGCATGGTCCAGTGGGAAAAGGCACGCCCACAATATTTCAACATTCCGATGTTGCAGGGTTCGCTCCCGGCAACCGCCGATAGCTACCCAAGAAACTAAGGAGGAAAGCGCGTGTCCATCAGCCGCAGAAAACTTTTGCGCGAAGGAAGTCAAGTTGTTGCGGGCGCATGTGCATTGGGCGGCGTGTCAGCGAACGCCTCTACGCCCGCGCCAGTAGTGGGTGTGGACTATTATCAGAAACTTGGCGTAACACCGTTCATCAACGCCGCTGGCACCTACACCATTCTCTCCGCTTCCATTTTGCCGGACCAAGTGCAAGCGGCCATCGCACTGGCGGCACAAAAGCCCGTGCATCTGATGGAGCTACATAAAGCGGCTGGCGAATACTTGGCGCGGCGGTTGCGTTGTGAGGGCGCGATAGTCACCTCCGGCGCGGCGGCAGCAATCACGCTCGCAACAGCCGCGTGCATTACCCGTGGAAATAAATCCGCGATTGCGAATATCCCCACGGACATGCAAGGACTAAAAAATGAGGTCATCGTCCAAAACGCACATCGCTATGACTATGACCACATGCTCCGCGATTGCGGAGCACGCCTCATCGATGTTGAAACCCTTGATGATTACGAAGGTGCATTCTCGGATCGCACAGTGATGACACAGTTTTTTAATGCCGCTGAGGGAGGGCGCATCAACCGGGAGGATTGGGTCCGCGTGGCTCACAAACATGGAGTTCCGTGCTTCAATGACGCGGCCGCCGATGTTCCGCCGGTTGCGAACCTCTGGAACTATACAGCGATGGGTTTTGACCTCGTGGCATTTTCGGGTGGAAAGGGCATCAGGGGACCGCAGTGTAGCGGATTGCTGTTGGGGAAAAAACAGTTAATAGACGCGGCGATGCAGAACAACTCGCCTTACTCAAACACGGTGGGGCGCGGAATGAAAGTGGGTAAGGAGGAGATTATTGGGTTGGTTGCTGCCGTCGATTGGTTTCTTGAGCAAGATGATGCCGCAATGGAGGCTGAGTATCGCAAGCGAGCGGCGGTAATCGCAGAGCGCGTGACAACCGTTCCCGGCGTGGAAGCGAGAATTTTTATTCCTCCCATTGCGAATCATGTCCCACATCTACTGATTACCTATGACGTAAATCGAGTCAGGCTCACAGCAAGCGATGTGATGCAGAGGATGCGCGAAGGAACACCGCGAATTGAATTGAATCCGTCAACAGGTGGAGGTCCCGCAAGTGCGGGCCTGCCGGGAGGTAGCAACGTCATCGTTGTAGGAGTGTGGATGTTGCAACCGGGAGAGGACCAAATTGTGGGGAGACGGCTGCAAGAGGTTCTTAGTAAAGACTCGTGAGCGTAAGGCGGATGGAGGACATCGTTCCACAAATTATTTGCTCATTGCGGGAGCGATACGCAGCCCTCAATCTCGATTATCTGCACTACGAAGCGGGCTGGAGCGATTCGTTTGTCCATCAACGATGTTGGTACGCACACCGGAGTCTGGTGACGCGGCGCGATGCAGGATGCCGCGTGGATGCGGATGATATGTCCTCGCGGTTGAACTTGGCAACCCACGAGAGCTAACAGAGGCCGAGGAGCGGGTAGTGGATGAGTTCAGATTTAGGAGCGGCCGGTTCGGAGGGGCATGAGGCAAATGATGTTGTGAGTATCCAGACGCTGGCGAAGGAGGCTCTACGGAATAAGTTTGTCGCTGCAACTGGTGTAGAGCCTGACAGCAAAGGTTACGTGCGGCTACCGCAAGAAAACCTTGTGCCGGTCTGGATTTGGATTCCATTCAAAACGATCTCGTGCGTGGGGACGGCAACGAATTGGGGGAACCTTTCACCGTGCCTAGAATCGCGCCGGTATCAACTTGCGCGTGCGCCGAGCACGCAGTCTCGTTTTAGCCAGTCCAACGACTCGATAACTACGACACTTTGTAGAAGCTTCGTGTCTCAGCCAGACAACTCTGCTTCAGAAATACAATTTCAACGCTACCTGCACGTTCCGTTCGCCTTGTGAGCCGCGAATCTGGCCGAACAGTGTGCTGACAACGGACATCGTCGGTGAATTGAAAATCGGTGTGTTCGTCAGATTAATGAACTCGCCGCGAAATTCCACCCATTTCGCTTCACTGATCGGAATCTTCTTTTCAACACCGAAGTCGAACTCGCTGAGCCCGGGGCCGCGCAGAACGCCGTTCCCACAAGAGCCCAGCGTGCCTGCCAGCGGCTCCGAGTAACTCGAGATGTCAAACCACGTTGCCGCGGGTCCCACACCGCCCAACTGCCGGGCTGGCCCATTGCAGTTCGCGCGCGCTCCGCGGGAATTCGTACCCGAAGCGTCCGTTGCGCGAACCGTCAGCGGGAAGCCTGCGTGGAAGCTGTAAATGCCGCTGGTCTGCCAATTCCCGAGCAAGGCATTGGCAACCGAATTCCAGTTCGTTCCGAAATGCTTGCCGCGTCCTACCGGCAATTCATATACATAGTTTGCGGTGAACACATGGGTCGCATCGAAATAGGTCGGCCCCCACTCTGCGCGCGGATTGTATAAGTTCTGCCAATAAGCCGACTGCGACGCAGCCTGTCCGCCGCTTCGCCATAGTAGCCAATCGCATCGCTCATGCGGGAGTCGTCTTTCTGCTGTTGAACCCTGGTCACCAAGCCGGTGTGAATCACCAACTGCATGCCAGTTGCGACGGACCGGTTAACTGCTGGAGAGAATTTGTTCCCACTTCCATCAGAACCTTGCCTGCAACGAGCATTGCATTCGTTCGGAGTCGCGCTGGCCCGCTCAAATCCCTCGTTGCTTGCTGTGCACTCTTGACTCCAGCCGATGGGATTGGTCCACCGTGGCAAGATCAGCGGTGGCCACCGGGTGCGTGCGCGAGACCTAAGACTTGCAGGGCAACTGGCCAAGCCAGCAGCTCGGAGGAGAGGCACAGCTCACTTCCTCCACGAAATTCCCTCCGTTCAACGGGCCGCGCCAAGACGCGAGGTTTTGCAACACGCTTTAGCTAGCGGACGATAAGGCATTTACTTGGACTTCGGATTTACAAGACTTATAGGCGCCGACGACGAAGTGGCCAAACGATGCTTCCGGAATGGCCAAGCGATGGTTCAAGTCACAGTTCGGGAGGAACGGGGAAAGCAGAAGCCGCGAAGCTGCCGGACGCGGGAATGAGCCCGAAGAAGTGCCCAGGAAAATGTGCGGCAGAAAAAGGACCAGTCCTATTGAACCGGTCCGCCAATGGGTGATTGGCGCGAGCAGAGAAGGACAAGGCAGCGAAGCGAAGGACCAACAGAGTGAAGTAGCTCTGCGCCCTGCATGAGCGCCGGATGAACCACACGATTCGTGAGGAGAGTTGAAGAGTGGCTGGGTCGCCGCAGGCTCGGTGCTCGGTTCCGAGCTTACTGGTCGCTTCCATCTGGCGATATAGTGTCGATGGAGAAAAACTCTCCGCAAGCTTCTTTACATCTCTTCTTAAATCGGCTTGTATTCCGGCCTTGCTTCGTTACTCCGCTCTGGGAGGCGCAGTCTCCGGCATGGTGATGCTCAGCCGATGGTTGCGTTGGTCGATGGTGAGAACAAGCCGATTACACACACGAGCCAGATCGATAAAGCCAAGCCAGTCGGAGACAAGTACCGTTGGGTTGTGCACTACAACATCACCACCCAGGACCAAGTCCCCGTTGAGCTTTGCTGTGTGCGAAGGAAAGTGGTGGCCTGCCGCATCTTCAATGACAGTGTCAGAATCCGTCGGACCGAGTGGAAGCTTCGCAGCCGCTTGAGTTGGGACGACAACATCCGCGTTGAGCCCCCGGGCTCCTGTATCTAGCAGTGCAGCCAGTTCGAGATTAGCGAGCCGGACACTCACTGTTGGTGAAACTCGGAGTGGTCGGAATGCCGCGTCGGGGTCGGTGGTGTATGGGATGATATCTCGGCCATTGGCCAAAGGCAGCGCGCCATCAGAGATGCTGAGGCGGTTGTGCGGATAATCGAGTGTCAGGAGAACGTCGCGGAAAAGCGTAATGCCGAGTGTGCCGTCATGATCTCTAGCGTCAGCCGGACGCGAGTGTGACAGTACTACTCCTTCAGACTCCACAAAAGTGTGCCCCGCCACCTTGAGCGTCGTGGCGCGAACTATGTCCGCTGCATCCCCGGTGCTAGTTGGTTGCCGATCTGACGTGTGAACGATTCTGTGGCCTGTCACCGGCAAGCCAAGCTCTCGGACCCTTTCCGGGGCAATGAAGAAATCGGCAGCGCCGCCAGTATCCAATCCAAAGTGCAAGGGCGCGCTTCCGTTGATGCTGACGTCCAAACCTCGAAGAAAGGGCGTATCGGCAAAAGCAGAGCCTCTTTGCCCAGGCGTGTCACTCGCCAAACCAAGAAGCAATCCGATAAGGAGGGCCACTGCACCCAGCGTATTTCGGGATCGAAGCATAGGTATTAGGGGACTCCCTTTCAATCTTACTTCTTCTCGGGGCGGTTCTCGACGGTGGCTGGCACCGCTCCATCACTGGCTACTCCCTCCACTCCGGCCTAAACGCGCCGCCTACGGCGTCGCAGGCCTCCGTTCCGGGAGTAGCCAGCGGACCTCGGACATGCTTTAATGGTCCAATCGTCCGCGGGCGAAGCGCAGCCCAATGCTATTCCACTTAACATATACAGTGAGGCTAGTTGCTAGTTGGGTTCGTAGGAAAAGGCGCGGAAGTGAAAACCACGAAGACGCAGCGTGAATTCACGGTGCTGTCCTTGGCGACAACGGCGTCTTGGAAAGACAAAAACGGCGACGGCTAGATCCGACGAACGGAATGGCACAAGCTCATCGCTTGGGGCAATCTCTCGACGTTTGCGGCAACTCTCAGGAAAGGCATTTCGGGCTTGGAGATTGAATTCCGCTGCGTGTCTCCGTATGGTGTC
>Ga0209686_1000193_pt1 | contig 31216 bp, 34 predicted proteins | sample GraSoiAngelo_126_FD_185883 | JGI IMG/M metagenome (GOLD analysis project Ga0209686, IMG submission 185883) | Grasslands soil microbial communities from the Angelo Coastal Reserve, California, USA - 14_0927_09_20cm (SPAdes) (version 2) | ecosystem: Environmental > Terrestrial > Soil > Grasslands ...
GCAGCGTCGACTCCGGGACTAAACCTGTCTCGGGATGCAGGACGCATTACTCGTGCAATTACAACCAATGAAACTGGAGAAACACGAGAGTTCGTTCTGGTTGAAGCGCGCCGTGCCGCTCCGAAGGTCATTCATGCAATCGCAGACGACAAGTCGTTCCAAAAGCGCGCCATTAGCGGATTGCCAGTTTGGGAACGGCCGCCGGACTTTGCAGTTGCCAGGGTCGGACCTGCAACGCTCGCCGTTGGAGTGCCGACTGCGGTGGATGAGTTGGTGCTGGTGCGACTTGGGATGAAGCCCGACCTGAAAATCACCGGCCAGCTGTTTGATCGTTTCCAGGCGCTCGACCGCGAGAGCGCGGTACGACTGATTTCCCGCGATCCCCCCGATCTCTCACGTGTTTTTAATCCGATCTTTACTCCCGAACTGCTCGACGCCGCACAATTACTGGGTCTTGCGATCAATCTACAAAATCCGGTAAAAGCGAGAGTGCTCATAAAAGTGAACTCCTCTAAAAATGCAGCCGAGGTCGCCCGAAATTTGCACGATAATCCACAGCAATGGCTGCGTTTGCCGGACTCTGAACTGTTGCTTTACGCTCGACCACCCGAGATTCTAAGACAGAGCAGTTCGAATTTGGAACTGCGTTTCGAGGTGCCCGAAAATAGCGCTCGCCTTCTACTTGAACGCCTGTCAAAAACGGATGCTGCTCCAGTCGTGACAGCGCATTAATCAAATAAATGCGACGCCTTAACTCTCCCTTACTCGCTTTAGTGGCAGTAACGCTATCGTCATTGGACGCAAGCGCTGGTGGGCCCCTCGTCGATATCCGATCAGTCGATCCGACGATCATTGTCGAGTTGCGTTACGCGGGGCGAAACAATCTGGTCGGATACCCGCTTTATCCCCAGGGAACATCCGCTCTCGCGCGTCCAGAAGTCGCTTCCGGTTTGGCCGCAGCGCAGGCGTTTCTGCGGCGCTATCAATTTGGGCTGAAAATCTGGGACGCGTACCGACCTGTAACCGTTCAGGAAAAGCTTTGGCACGCGTCACACAACAGCGATTACGTTGCCAATCCCGAAATTGGCGTCGGATCGTTGCATAGTTGGGGTGTGGCTGTGGACGCTACGTTAGTCGATACGTGGAATCGTCCCGTGCGAATGCCCAGTGACTTTGACGATTTTACACCTGCCGCAATGTGGCGTTACGCAGGACCTCATCCCGATATTCGCGCACACGTGCATCTGCTGCAGGTCGCAATGCGAAATGCAGGTTTTTGGGGATTGCGCACCGAGTGGTGGCATTTCACGATTGCTGATTGGCAAAAATACTTGCCGAACCAGGCGGCACGAACCGCACAGGTGTACGGTACCCAGTGGCAGGGTAAGTTATGATGGACGACGCGCCGGCTTTTCCATTTGTCATGTCGAGCGAAGTCGAGACATCTCTATCTGTTTCCTTTCAAAGTTAGAGATTCCTCCACTACGGTCGGAATGACACGATAGTGAGTCAGTTCGAGAGATGGAGATACGATTTATTAGCGAAGGCCTGCTGCGCGATTTTCGGCAGCCGGAATACATTCATGTGCTGCTCAATCCGCTTCCGGTTTACGGCCTCCTCGTAGGTTTGATCGGACTTGTGCTCGCTTTGATTTTGAAAAGCCGCCGAGCTCAAATCGCGACCTTAACCCTCGTGCTGATCAGCTCCGCGTCAGCGTGGCCCGTTTACGAATTCGGCGAGCAAGGTTACGACCGTGTTTTGTCGATGACTGATGAGGCGGGAGAAGCCTGGCTTGATGAACACAGGTATCGCGCTGAGAATCTCATCTGGGTTTTCTATGCGCTCGCAGCTGTGAGCACGTTCGCTATCGCTGCGCCAATCAAATGGCCCAAATCTTCCATGCCTCTCGCTGTCGCGGTGGTCTTGCTCGGCGCGGTGACCCTGGGACGCGGGACTTACATCGCCTATGCTGGTGGAAGAGTCCGCCATCGCGAATTTCGAAACGAAACGCCGCCGCCGAAGAGATCCGAATACGAGCATTAACGGATCGTTGCACCGTTAAAGCATTGAAGCGTTAAGCCGTAAGAGCCACTTTGTCATTCTGAGCGAAGCGAAGAATCTCTGATTAGTTCTTCGCGCAGAAGCAAGAAGAGAATCAGAGATGTTTCGCTTCGCTCAACATGACAAGATGCGCCGTTCCGCTTCATCCCTTCAATCCTTCAACCCTTCAACGAACTCATGAGAACTGAGCTAGATCGCGCCGAACGCCGTGTCGAAGAACAAAGCGTCGCGCTCAAAAAGCCGCTGGGACTTGGCGATCTCGTCCTGACACAGATTGTCTTTGTGGTTGGCTCAAGCTGGGTCGGCACCGCTGCAAAGCTTGGAACCTCGCATCTCTTTTTCTGGCTTCTTGCCATTTTACTCTTCTACATTCCGCAAGCAGCCGTCGTCATTTACCTCAGCAGACTGATGCCGTTGGAAGGCGGAATTTATCAATGGGCAAAGCTCGCTTTCAATGAATTTACCGGCTTCATCGTCGCTTGGAACCTTTGGCTTTTGTCGATCATGGTGATCGCTCTGGGCGGAATGTTCATCACAACGAACATCTCCTATGCCCTCGGTGATGCAGCGGCGTGGATGCGAGACAGCCCCTGGTGCGTCGCGCTCATCAGTTGCGTGCTGGTCAGTGGCCTCGGATTGACCGGCGTTCGAGGGCTATCGTTAGGCAAATGGGTGCACAACGTCGGGGGATACGCGATGTTCCTGGCTTATGGGGCTTTGATTGTTCTTCCAGTCATTAGTCTCGCTCGCGGCGATCTCAGCACGTATCGCCCGCTTGAAATCGCTGCGCCCGCGATGCCGCTCTTCTACTGCTTCAACATCTTCAGCAAACTGGCAGTCGGCGGACTGAGCGGATTTGAATACGTTGGCATTCTGGCCGGTGAAGCTCATGCACCGGCACGCAACATCGGACGCTCCGTTATTATCGCCGCGCCGATCATCGCGCTGATGTTCGTTCTTGGAACGAGTTCGGTTTTGGCTTTCATAGGAAATAACCAAATCGATCTAATCGGCCCGGTGCCGCAGACGTTGCGGCTCGGTCTGCATTCGTTCCGAATCGCCGGCACAATCGCTTCGGTGGCGATTCTGCTGATGACAGTGCGTTCGATATCTTCGATGAGTATTCATTTCACCGGCAGTTCGCGTTTGCCGATGGTGGCCGGCTGGGACCACCTGTTGCCGGCATGGTTTTCGCGCCTGCACCCGCGCTACAAAACGCCGATCAACTCAATCATGTTCGTCGGCGCGATCACGCTGGTGATTGCCATCTCCAGCCAGATCGGCGCAGGTTTGCAGGAAGCATTTCAACTCGTGGACAACGCCGCGAATGTTTTTTACGGAATTGTTTATACCGTCATGTTTGCAATCCCGATCGCAGGCGCTGCCGCGATACGAGCGGGCGCACGCACCTGGCTGCGGTTGTCCGCCGGTGCCGGTCTTATCGTATGTCTACTGGCTATCTTCTTCACTATTTATCCGATCATTGATGTGCCTAGCCCGTTAATTTTCGCCGCAAAAGTCATTGCTGTGACTCTCGTGGCCAATCTCATCGGCATCACTATTTTTGCGCTTAACTACAAACGTCGCGGCGCGATTTGAAAGTCGACGGCTTTAAGCCGTCGAGTTTTTAGCGGCAGTTATCCATTACCCAGCGCAAATAATCCGGCGATCCACTGTCGACATTGAAACAGATCAGCTCTGGGACTTCGTATGGATGAAGCGAGCGCAGCTTTCCTTCAAAGGCTGCCAGCCGATCTTGTGTTGTCTTGAAGAACACCATGACCTCGCCGGCGCTCTCGATTTTTTCTTTCCAATGATAAATGGAATGAACAGCCGGCATGAGATTGGCGCATGCCGCCAACTTCCCCGCAACCAATGCTTCAGCGATGCGATTGGCTGTCTCCACATCAGGAAAAGTGCTGACGGCGAGTAAGACTTGATCAGCCATCGCGGTCAGGCCAGGGCAGTCGTAGCCGATCGATTGAACGTTTCACTGCGCCCGATCGGCTCGGAATGCCTGATCGGCTCGCCTCGGCAAATCCAACCGCCACCGAGGACGATGTCGTCATCGTAAAGCACCGCTGCTTGTCCCGGAGTCACAGCCCTTTGCGGATCATGCAGCCGCACGTGGGCGCGGCCGTCGTCGAGTTGCGTCACTGTAGCGCGTGTCCCTGGGTGGCTGTAACGAATCTTCACCGTTACATCGAAGCGCCTGGAGAGCGGAGCTCTTGCGACGCCGGCCTCACAGGAGTTCACCCCTCCATGAAACCCCCGCGCGATATTGCAAATCCAATTCACTCGATCGATCTCGAATTCCTCCGTCACCAGGTCATCAGCGTCGCCCACAATCACGCGATTCGTCGCCGGATCCAGATCCACAACGTAGCGCGGCCGCGGTGAGCCGCCCGGCAACCCTTTGCGTTGTCCAATCGTGAAAAGTTCGATGCCATCGTGTTCGCCCAGAAAATTCCCGGCAACATCGTAAATCTCGCCGCGATGAAACTCGCTTTCGCCTAGATGCGAGCGCAAAAACGCCTTGTAATCGTTACCAGGGACAAAGCAGATTTCCTGGCTGTCCACCTTGTCCGCAACTTTAAGGCCTAACGAGTGCGCGATTTCGCGGATTTGCGGTTTTGTCATTTTGCCAAGTGGAGTTAACGCACGTCGAAGCTGGGGCTGACGCAAACTGAAAAGGAAATAGGACTGATCTTTGCGCGGGTCGAGACCCTTTCGCAAAATTGCGTGATCAGCGCGTTGTTCGATGATCGCGTAATGCCCCGTTGCAATGTAGTCGCACCCCAGGGCGGCGGCTTTGCTCCAAAGATTGCCGAATTTGAGCTTCTCGTTGCACATCACACACGGGTTTGGCGTGCGCCCGGCCTGGTATTCGCTGGAGAAATAATCAATGACCAACCGCTCGAACTGGTCGGCTTCGTCAACGACGTAATGCGGAATACCCAGCGAATGTGCCACACCGCGCGCATCGGCCACAGCTTGCGGACCGCAGCATTTGTCTTCCGCGCGCGAGATGCAATCCTGCGGCCAAACTTTCATGGTAACGCCGATGACCTCGTGGCCTTGCTGGCGCAACAAATATCCCGCGACGCTGGAGTCCACTCCCCCGCTCATCCCCAGTAAGACGCGGTGTTTGGTTCGATTCATGCAAAACAGAGAATTTCGACGAACAGCCAACTGAGTCAATGGAGGCCCAAGCTCCTGCGAAACCTTCCACGCAACGGCGTCGCAGGAGCTCCGCCCTCCAGTCTCACAGCCCGGCTTACGAACGGGCTGCCCCTCAATGTGAAACGCCAGGGATAATGCGCGGAGCGCGTGATACCAATGCGCTTGTCGGCCACCACATCCGCAGACGTTTTTGTGTTGCGAGCGAAGCAATGTCGCGGATCGGAGCACAAATCCAATTCATGATGGCGATTGGTGATGCCAAGCGCTTGCGTGAGTTTGCCGGGTCCCGAGCAAAGACGTGTCACATCGTTAAGGCCACGACGTTTCTTCATTCGCTCGATCCCTTTCCTCGGCTCTAGCGCGCGAATCAAAACGAAGCCGTTCTCGTCGCCTTTCACCAAGACGTTCAACATCCAATGCATTCCATAATTGAAATAGACATAAGCCGCACCGGCGTTGTTTCGCTCGATAAAGCTGCGCGCGCTCGGCCGTGTAAACGTATGCGCGGCCTCGTCGTTGATTGCTGCGTACGCTTCCACCTCGACGACGATCCCCGAGCACTCACCCCAGATTAGTTCTGTGCCGATCAACTCGCGCGCACAAGTGAGCGGGTCACGCTCGAAGAAAGACGCACGCACAATCTTGTTCACCACCGCGACGCTCCTTACTTGATGGATCGGTGTTCCTTCAATATTTCGATCGTTTTGTCGATTGGCAGTCTCTCGACCGTGTGCCCATTCCCGCTCATTGTCGTCGCTCGAAACATCGAGTTGTAAATAGCTTCTTCGGTGGCTTCGATCGCAGCCAGAAACAGCGGCGACATCGCATCGTTGGTCAGCAGTTCGATTTGCTGCGTAGGCGGCTTCTCAGAAGTGTGAATCCGTAACTGTGATGCAGTCGAGAATGCGATTGCATAATCCCCGCTTCCATTCGAGGCAGCACTTCCGGTGCGGGCCATTCCCAGCCACGCCCTGGCTGCGAGGCGCCTCAGGTTCCGCGCGTCGATCGGCGCATCGGTCGCGATGACCATCATGCATGAACCGTCTGCCTTGTCTTTCCCGCTGCCTTCCTGCAACTCATTATGCAAGTAGTACCGACCTAGTTCCTGACCAACGGGAGCGCCAGCAATCGAGAGGACGCCTCCAAAATTCGTCTGCACTAGGACCCCGACCGTGTACCCACGAAGATTCTGAGGCAGCTTTCGCGACGAAGTTCCGATTCCTCCCTTCCAACCAAACGCCACAGTGCCGGTACCAGCTCCGACATTCCCCTCTTCAACTGGGCCGGTCTTTGCTTTCTTGATGGCGGCGAACACGTCGTCTGGTGTGATGTGACGCCCGCGTATGTCGTTTAGGTATCCGTCATTGGTCTCGCCGATCACCGGATTGACTGAGAGAACATTCTCATTTCCCGGCAAAGTTAGAATATACGTCGTCACCGCGTCTGCTACCCGCGGAACGCTCGCAGTGTTTGTCAGCACGATCGGTGTTTCGATCTCGCCCATCTCATCGACCTGCGTAGAGCCAGTCAACTTTCCAAAACCGTTTCCAACGAAAATCGCGCCGGGCACCTTGTCGCGGTAGAGATTACCCGAATGTGGTAGAACGGCGGTAACACCGGTGCGGACGTTGTCTCCGCTAATGATTGTCGTGTGGCCGACTCCAACCCCGGCAACATCCGTGATGGCATTAAGTGGACCAGCCGGCAGAATGCCAACTTTCAGCCCTAAATCCGAAGCGCGAGGTCGCCTGTTGGAATTTGCGCTCTGCGCAGAAACAGACGAGGCGAGCAACAAAGAAGCAGCTACAGCTACAAATCCACGAGCCATGAAAAATTGTACGCTCAAATTTGATCAACTAAATTCGAAAACGTATACGGGCTCAAGAAGGTGCCCGGACTTGGCCGCAAGGCTGCTACCAGGGAATCGGCGACCAATCAGTTTAGGAGCCTGATGGCTTGTAATAAATCGGAACCTTGACTTTGCTGTCGACGGGTTTGCCGTTGCGGAACGCCGGAATAAATTTTGCGCCATCAAAATCGGACAGGGCCGCTTTGCCGAAACCCAGATACGGCGGCTCCTCCGTTACGAGCTGGATGTTCTTCAGATTACCTGCGGCATCAATATCGAGTGCAAGTTCGACAACACCAGTCAGCGCCACTGTGGTCCCCGTGTCGGGATAATGTATTCCGGTGAACTTTGATCCCGGACCAGCATAGGGTTGTGGATCGATGAAATCGTTTTCCTTTTTCACTTCCTCGAGCTGCTGATTTGAAAAGATGCGCAGTCTCGGTTTGCCATTCACGACCGCGAACGTTGCCGTTCCATAGAAAACGGCGACGACCGGTTGGTGATTGTGAATCGCGGGAATAAACTTTATGTTTGCCAGACGTTTCAATACCTCCCGCTCGAGCAATTCTGATCCGCGCGCGCCGCGATAACCAGCACTGCGAACGACATCACCAGTCGGCGCCACGAGACAGGAAAACATAATGGCAGCGTCTTTCTGACCCTTTTTAATCAGATCGGCAGTGTCGATCTTGTTTATCAACGAATCGGGACCTGTTCCGAGCAGTGCAGGGCGGAACTCCGGCAGTGCCGGTGTCGGTGAAGGTGACGCAGGTTTTGCCGTTTGCGACGACGCCAGTTCAGCAGTGAGCAACAAACCAATTATGCAAAATGTTCCGAGCCGCATGGCGCAATAGGCAAGCAGGATGTGTCGTTTTTGCAAGGGGAACTGAATTTATGCCGCGATTGCCAGCGGGTTCACCGCGGCCATCCGATGGACGATTTTGTGATGCTGGAAGTAACCAATCAGTGCATCACGCGTTTGCACCGGATGCAGGATGCAGTTGGCCTCCGGTCGCTCGAGGAACGCGCGCAATTTCATAAAATGATGGCCGCCGCTACGTGCATCGAAACTGTTCAACGCAATAACGTATTTTTTGTTCCGATCCAGCGGCTGCCGATTGGCCAGGGCCATCGAGACAATCTTGCAGTCGTCACGGCGACCTTCTGTTTTCAGTTCGAAGCCAAGCAGATTGCGCTTTTCGCGGCTGGCGAACACATCTTCCATCGAAATTTTTATTTCCTCGGGCGAGAGTTGCGCCGTCACAACGTAGTTCTCAAAAGGAATGATATCCCAGACGTCGTTAACTGTTTTCGGACCGGCGATCAAATCGGCCTTGTCATCGAACGTCCCGTGCATAACTCCATCAACCGGCACATTTCGTTCCTGCAACATTTCCATGATTGCCGTTCCAATCAGCCTCTCGACATCGCTTGGCCGGCCGGCGTGACTTCGACCACGCAGCGTCTCGGCCAGTTCACCGATCGGTTCCGACACAGCGGCGCTTGATTCGGCGAGGTGCGATTTCGATCGTGAAAGAACCATCTGATCACAGCCGAAGCGGTTATCCATCAGCTCGCACATCGCTTCGCGGTGCAGCAGTTTCTTCGAATTGCGATCGAAAAGAAGATCGACCCGCCCCACATGAATCCCGAAATGATCTGCTTGAGTAAACAACACGCCGTTCGTTAGCCGACTCGGGACGTCTTGATGCGTATGGCCGGCGATAAACACTGCCACCTCCGGAAATTCCGAAGTCAACGCCATTACGGTATTGGCAAAATCATCGCCGCCGGTGCGGGTCTTGAGTCCCATGTGCCCCGTCAACACGATCGCGTTCGCGCCTCCTCTTTTCGCCCTCGTGATCGCGCGACGAACAGGCTCGACCGGATGCCGGAAATCAAGTCCACGGGTAAATTCCGGCCAAAGCCAAAACGGCATCCCTGGCGTGGTGATACCAACGATCGCGATCTTGATTCCAGCAATCTCCTTCAAAATGAAAGGCTGAATTTTTGCAAACGGGTGCTTCGCATCTGGAAATTCCGGTTTTCCTTCCATCAGCATGTTCGCGGCAAGAACGGGCATGTTTGATTGTTGTAATGCGTGTTCGAAGCATTCCATCCCCCAATCGAATTCATGATTGCCGACGACCCAGGCGTCATATTCGAGATGGTTGAGCAGATCGATCATCAACGCGCCTTTGTTTCGAAGGCTGACATCGGTGCCCTGATATACGTCGCCGACGTCAATCAGTATCGAATTGGGATTTTCCCGCTGCCAGCGCCTGATTTGCGCCGCGCAACGTGCCAATCCGCCCCGATCCCGGTTTCCGTCGTAATCGGAGGTTGGAAGGATATGACCGTGTAAATCCGTTGTGTGCAGGATCGAAATGCAAACCGTGTCGGGGTTGAGAGCGGCCGCAGCGCTCGCGAGCGTTGGAACCGTGCTGAGCAGTCCCGCCTGCCCAGCGAGTTTCAAGAACTCCCGCCGCGTCCAAGGTCTGTCCGGGTCAAACATCGCCTACTTCAATCGCCAGACATATTAGCGTTACACCGGTTAATATCTCAATGAAAATGCTGAGACCTTCATGTCTTGACCATAAGACCGTTTCGCTGAGAATTCGTCATGCTTAACGAGAATGCTGTTGCCGATTTCAAAGCGAACCTGCGTGGGCGACTGATCGAACCGGGCGACAAAGATTACGATGAAGCCCGGAAGGTATACAACGGGATGATAGATAAAAAGCCGCGGCTCATCGCCCGTTGTGCCGATGTGGCTGACGTCATTAACTCCGTAAACTTTGCGAGAGAGAATGATCTGCTTGTCGCGATCCGCGGTGGTGGACATAACGCGGGAGGTTTGGGAATTTGCGACGATGGGTTGGTCGTCGATCTGAGCCCGATAAAATATACGCGGGTCGATCCGGCGGCGCGCACTGTAACCGTTGGCGGCGGGTGCACATGGGGTGATGTCGATCACGCAACGCATGCGTTCGGGATGGCGACGCCCAGCGGAATCATTTCCACGACCGGCGTTGGTGGATTAACTCTTGGCGGAGGAGTCGGGCATCTCACGCGCAAATGCGGATTAAGCATTGATAATCTTCTCTCGGCCGATGTTGTTTTGGCCAACGGCACTTTTGTTAAGGCGAACGCTGATGAAAATTCCGACTTGTTCTGGGCACTTCGCGGCGGTGGCGGAAATTTTGGCGTTGTAATAGCGTTTACGTTCAAGCTGCACCCGATCGACATGATCTATGGTGGCCCGATGCTCTACGAGCTGAGCGAAACAGCAGAGGTAATGAAATGGTACCGCGAACTAATTTCCGCGGCTCCCGATGATCTAAATGGCTTTTTCGCCTTTCTCACCGTCCCGCCTGCGCCGCCTTTCCCGGAACATCTACACATGAAAAAAATGTGCGGCATTGTCTGGGCATATGTAGGGCCTCAGGAGAAAGCCGAGGAGACATTCAAGCCGATCCGCGCCTTCAAGAAACCTGCCCTCGATTTTGTAGGTCCCCTGCCGCAGCCAGCTCTACAGAGCATGTTCGATGCGCTGTACCCTCCCGGCCTTCAATGGTATTGGCGAGCCGATTTCGTAAATGAATTGAGCGATGACGCGATTGCACAACACATTCGGTTCGGCGAAGCGCTCCCAACGATGCATTCCACGATGCATATGTATCCGATCGACGGAGCCGCATCGCGTGTCGGCAAAACAGATACTGCCTGGAATTATCGCGACGCCAAGTGGGCGCAGGTGATGGTCGGCGTTGATCCCGATCCCGCGAACAAAGAAAAAATTATTTCGTGGACGAAGAGTTACTACGATGCGGTTCATCCCTATTCCGCCGGCGGAGCGTATGTAAACTTTTTGATGGGTGATGAAGGCGAAGAACGCGTGAAAAAGACGTACGGCGATAATTATGAGCGGCTGGTTGAGATCAAAAAGAAATACGATCCAGATAATTTCTTTCGAGTGAATCAAAATATTAAACCGAGCGCGAAATAACAAAAGACGTCAAAAACATCGTCACGGCATCGTGGAAAGTATTGAGACTCGGGCAAACGGGTTGCTCGTCTTATTAACACACGGCTTCAGCCGGGTGTGAGGGGCAGGACCGCATGCAAGCCGTTTCAACGGCTTCCTTCCCATAAAAACCGTTGAAACGGTTTTCGTCTTTCCAGGCAGTTGCACCGGGCTAAAGCCCGGTGTTAATGAAAAACACTCCACGAATTTTGTGGTGCAGATAATCATGCGAGGCTAGCCGATGAATGCTGACGAACTGAGATCACTGCAAGCGCCGCTCAAGGCGCAATATCGCGAGCATCCTAAGACAGCGTTGGTCACTCTCCGTGCGGAAGGACGAATCGGCGAAAACCTCACCTGCAAAATCGAAACGGGAAAGGCGCGCGTCGAAGCCGGACTTCATCCAGCGACAGGCGGCGACGGGGAGAGCGCGTGTTCTGCCGACATGTTGCTCGAGGCGCTCGTAGGCTGCGCGGGAGTCACGTTAAACGCGGTCGCTACCGCTCTGAACATTTCACTACGCGACGCGACGATTCGCGCAGAGGGCGATCTCGATTTTCGCGGCACACTCGGCGTTTCCAAAGACTTGCCGGTTGGATTCAAAGAAATCCGGTTAAACTTCGATTTGGATACCGATGCCAGCGAAGAACAGCTCGCCACATTGCTTCGTCTGACCGAGCGCTATTGCGTCGTTTACCAGACGCTGATTCATCCTGCGAACATCAGCGTTTTGCATCGCGTGATATCGCGCTAAAATCTCCCGCTATGCCGTTGTACATGGACATTCACAATCTTCCGGAGGGAACCACTGCGGAAGATGTCGCGAAAGCCCACGCGAAAGACATGGAAACGCAGCGGAAATATGGCGTCGAATATACCAAATATTGGGTCAACGAAAAGGCAGGCAAAGTTTTCTGTCTCGTTCATGCGCCAAACGCCGAGGCAGCCCAATGTGTCCATCGCGAAGCGCACGGCCTGGTGGCCGCGAAGCTGATCGAAATACAGCCTGAGCTTGTGGAAGGCTTTCTGGGTGGGGTCGAAACAAATTCAGCTGGAGCGGTCGTGCTGCCGGACGCCGGAGCCGATGCGCGAGATCCAGGAATTCGAACCGTGTTATTCACGGACGTCGTGAATTCAACGACGTTAACTCAATCGCTCGGCGATGAAGCGGCGCTTGCGATCCTCGGCGTGCACGACGTGATTGTGCGAGATGCATTGTCCGCCCTTGGCGGTCGCGAAGTCAAGCACACCGGCGACGGCATCATGGCCTCATTCGTCTCGGCAGCGGGCGCGGTTCGATGCGCAATTCAGGTCCAACGCGAACTGGCAAGGCATGCCCAAGCGAACCCCGACCGCCAGCTTAAAGTTCGAGTCGGCGCTGCAGCGGGGGAACCCGTGGAGCAACATAACGATCTCTTTGGGACGACGGTTCAACTGGCCTCCCGCTTGTGCGGTCACGCCCAGCCGGAACAAATCCTCGTATCAAACGTGATCGCCGAGTTATGTCTCGGCAAAGGACTCCTTTTCGAAGATCTGGGCGAAGTCACCCTCAAAGGTTTCGGTCACCCAGTCCGCGCCCATGCCGCCGCGTGGAAGCAAGCGGCGATGTAACGGCTGAGTTAGACGAAGAAATGTTGGCGTTTTTTTACGAATCTTCGCCTACTTCTCGTTAGGTGACTTCATCGCATGATCGCTTTTGCCGTTTTAATCTTGTCGCTTCTGTGGATCGGATTCGCTTTTGGTTATATCCCCGGCCCAGGCGACGCGATGAGTGATAACGGGCTCTGGATTGCGCTGGGAATAGACATTGTCATTCTCGTTCTCGGTATCATCGCCGTTGTGCTAGCGTCACGCCGCCGCTTCGCGTGGTCGGTGGCTATGGTTTTTGTCACAGGTCCGCTTATTCATTTTGCCGGCAATTTCGTTGGAGAGATTCGGATTCTGTTTTTTGAGTTCCCCTGTGCCGCGGTTATCGTCGTTATTATGGGGCATTACGGGCGACGCTTGTTTCAGAGGTCACCCCATGTCACCTAACCACTCGATGAAGCCAACGGCCCCATACGGAAATGACTTTAGCGTGTTTGCCACGGCACCCTGCCATGGCTTATCTCTATCTCGTTAGGCGCTAAAGCGAGCATCTATGGCAAACCCCACTGACGCAGAAGCAACGCTGAAGAAGTTCGTGGCTCGTATTAACGCACATGATCCGAGCGGGATCATCGCGCTGTGCACGACCGACCATGTCTTTATTGACAGCTTGGGCTCCAAGTTATCGGGTCATAAACAACTCGAGCAGGGCTGGAGCGGGTACTTTTCCCTCTTTCCGGATTACTGCATCGAGGTGGAGTCAGCGATTTCTCGCGGCACGCTCCTTCTCGCTTGCGGTTTCGCTTCGGCGACGCACGCGCCGTCGCAGACGACTTGGCGCATTCCAGCCGCGTGGCGCGCCAGGGTGGAAGATGAACGCATTGCTGAGTGGCAAGTGTACGCAGATAACAAGCCAGTCTATGAACTACTCTCCCACTACGCCTAACCAATCGATGAAGCCAACGGCCCCATCGCAGAATAACTTCAGCGTGTTTGCCGCGACCCTGCCGTGGCTTATCTCTGTCTCGTTAGGCTTATGAAGAAACTCTACATGAGACGAGCACTCTTTATAGCTGTCCTCGTCCTTACAGTGGCCCGTGTGGGCGTAGGGCAAGAGCAGAGCGCGAGGGGCAGTCACAGAACAAGTGTCGAGGAGGCCATCAGGAAACTGGATAACGAACGCATTCAAGCACAGATTCATGCTGATGCGACGGCCCTTGATCGCATCTACGCTGCTGATTTCATAGGCGTAGGGCCAAGTGGCAGAGTGAGAACCAAGCCGCAGGTGATTTTAGATTTCACGTCAGGTGATTTGAAATTTCAATCTATCACTACCGATGACGTTCAAGTGCGCGTCTATGGAAACACGGCTGTGGAGACTGGCCGCTCAACAATGAATGGGCAAGACAAAGGCCAAACTGTTCCCCGTGACACTCGCTTTACCAGGGTATGGGTAAAGCAGCAAGGACACTGGCGGTTGGTTGCCAACCATTACTCGTCCCAGACTACGCACCAATAAGCAGTCACACCAAATGCCTAACCAATCGCTCGAGCCAACCGCTGGCCGCTCTGAAGTCCACGTTCGATTTTATGAAAAAGTTCTCGATGCTTGCCACGCTCGCCGCCGCCAGCGGTGGCTTATCTCTGTCTCGTTAGGCCCGGAGACAAATGATTAAGGCACATCTGCTCTTACTCTGCGGACTGGTAGTTTTAGCGGGACGCGACTGTTTGAGCGCTGACGCTCCAACATTAAATGCTGAGCAAATTAAGCGGTTTGTTCTTTTCGCGCCGAAGCCTTACTACCCCAGTCGGGCTCGACGAGAATACAAGACGGGAGCTGGCGTGTTTCTTTTAAGCGTCGATCAAGAAACGGGTCTCGTGGCATCGATAAAGATCGAGAAGACAACCGGGCTTTGGAGTCTTGATGTCTCGTGTCTTAAGGCATTGATACGATGGCGATTTAAACCCCATACACTTACCAAGATACGAGTACCCGTCAGGTTCGTGATCAATCAAACCTGATCCATGCGCCCAAACCAGAGAACGACAAAGACCTAACCAATCGATGAAGCCAATGGCCCCATTCCGATATAACTTCAGTGCGCTTGCCACCGCATCCTGCCGTGGCTTATCTCTATGACTCATGATCTTCCCAGCTCGTTCGCCCTTCGGGCTTGCCCGTCCATGTCCCGGCTTCCCAGCTCGCTCCATTCTCGTTAGGCGTTATCGCGTATGACCACTCCTCCAAGACTTCTTCTTTTCGTGTCGATACTGCTATTGCCGATTATCTCTGTTTGGGCGACGTGGAACTATGAGTATGGGCCGGATGAGTACGTCACGGTCGCGAAGGGTATATCGCCCGATGGAAAGATTGCCATCACCGCCCACGGCAGCGGCGAGCTTGGCGATGAGCATTTCCATCTTTACCTGACCGACGCGGGCACCGGCAAAAAGATCGGGCCGCTCGAGGAGATCAACGAGTTCCTCGATACCGCTGCGAATGCGTTTTTGGCGCAGTGGTCGAGCGATGGCCAGCAGGTGACAATCGTTTGGAGGGTCGATCGGCACGAGCCGCTCAAGGCGATCTCGTATCGCATCACCGGCCGCCGAGCCCAGAAGATCAAAGGGCCGTTTAATGTGAAAGATGGCGACGCGCTCGAGAAGTTTTTCATCAAGGAGTGCGCCGGCGACGGGAAACCCAGTCCGAAGATTTTCGGCACGCCGCTCAAGCATGATTAAAACGCCTAACCAGACGATGCAGCGAACCGCGAACCGCCCTTATGTCTGGCTTCTTGACTATTCGAAGTCGCTCGTAATTCGCGCGGTCGCTGATCTTTTGTCTCGTTAGGTCTAATCACATTCTCACATGAAAGAACCCAAAGAGTTCGACTACTTCAAGGCTTGGCTGCTGTTCTTTGTCATCGCCACCGTCGGCGGTGGGCTACTCGGCCTGATCCTCGGCAGTTTCGTCGCGGCGTTTTTAGGCGCTGGCGGTATGCCGTTGCCACAAATGACCTGTATTCTCCAGATCGTCGGATTCGTGATCGCTGTCCCCATTTCGTACGTCACGTTTCGCGCGGTTGTCGGCAAGTATCTGTTTCCGAAGATCGAGGATGATACTCCGCCAAAGACCTAACCAGACGATGAAGCTAACGGCCACTGCGGTACGCCTTCAAGATGCCTTTCTCACCGCTAGTTTCCTTTCACCGCGTTGTTGCCTTTGTGCCAGTGGCCGTAGCTTATCTTTTTCTCGTTAGATGATGTCGCGCGCATGACGATTACGACGATTCTGCTGGCAGTGTTCGGCGCGTTGCTTGTCGCAGCGTACGCGCTCTGGGATCTCGGCGCAGATCGGCTGGTCGCCGGTTTCGGACGCTTAGTCATTCGGACGCTGACATTCGGTCGAGTTCGCATAGCGGAAGATGCAGACGAGACTACGGCCATGGCGATTTCTGCTGCGACAGTCCTCGTGCTTTTCCTGTCTGTTCTCATCATCGCTTCACGCGCGCACTAACGTGGACACCAAATCATCTAACCAGTCAGTGGAGCTAACCGCGACCCGCCGCGCGCTCACGCTTTCCATAACTAGACCGCTTCCACTTCAAGCCCAGCTCGCTCTCGGTCGCGGTAGCTCACTTCTGTCTCGTTAGATGCTTGCGCGATTCGCCGCTGCTGTCGTTTGCATCGTAACACAGCAGGCATTCGCAGAGTCTGCTTCCCTTGTCGGGAGCTGGCATGCTGACGATGGCCGGACATACTATGAGGTGCATTTCCGCCCCAACCACACATTCACGCTTTTCGCGCGCATGAGCACCCGCAACCCCGAGCTGGCAGTCGCCCAGATGGGCGAGCAGTCCGGCACCTGGCAGATAGCCGGTGATCGAATCGTGCTGGATTCTGCCGAAATTTCGCCGAAGCGACAGTCTCGTGTCAGTCTTAGATTCCAGCTCAGCGACGGTTCGTTGAGATTGCAACGTTTCTACGACACTCCTCGCACAGACACCTACCGCCGCCTACATCTGCCAGTGTGCGCCGAGTTTCGCTCGGCCGCGCACGCCGTGCTCGACGAGCGTACGCTCGTCGGCAGATGGCGAGGACATTATCGCACGCACGATACTGAGTTCTCCTTTGAGCCGGACCGACGCGTCACCCTTTATTCGCGGGATCTTGGTGACCGCCGAAAATTCGAAGAAGCGACTTGGCATTTCTCTCGAGGCGTCATCACCATTAAACCCGGAAAGGACTCGCTCATGTCCGATAGTCACATTCGCTGGAGGATCCTCCGTACTGGCAGTAGCTGTCTCGTTGTTAGCGACGGCTCCGAAATGTCGTATACTCTACGACGCGTCGAGTGATGGTCACGCCCGCATCTAACCAATCGATGAAGCCAACGGCCCCATTTCGAAATAAGCGCAGTGTGTTTGCCACGACACCCTGCCGTGGCTTATGATGTTTTCTTCCCGCGAAAACCCCCTTCGGGCTTCCCGTCCATGTCGCACCGCTTCCCGCGGGCTCCATTCTCTTTCTCGTTAGATTGCACGCCATGCACTTAGTCATGTTCGACATTGACGGCACGCTGACAGAGACCATGAAGGTTGATGAGGAGTGCTTTGTGCGTTCACTGGCCGAGGTATGTGGTTTCACAGACGTTGAGACTGATTGGTCGACCTACAAACACGCAACGGATTCCGGCATTTTTCACGAGATCCATTTGGCTCGCACCGGACGGTCTCCGTCGGTTGCCAAGGTTTCGCGTTTTCGGGAGCACTTTGTTGCTCTGCTCGCGCAGGCGTCAATCGAATCTGCGTTCGTGCCCATCGCAGGAGCGCGACAGTTGCTTTTCGGCCTCACTGGCAGTTCGAAGCATCGGGTTTCTCTTGCTACCGGAGCTTGGCGTGATTCTGCACGTATCAAGATGGCCAGCGCCGGTTTGAGTTTTGACGACCATCCAGCCGCATCGGCAGATGATGCACACGACCGGGAGTCCATTATCAGATTCTCCATGCAGAGAGCCGTCGAACGATATGCGGCGCCATTTGTCAGCACCGTCTTTGTCGGAGACGGAATATGGGACGCTCGCGCATGTCGCACTCTGGGCATTCCGTTTATCGGCATAGGTTCAGGCGAGCGTGCGGCGCGGCTTGCCTTAGAGGGTGCAGTTCGTGTATTTCCAGACTATTCCGATACAGATTTATTTGTGGAGAGTTTAGATGAGATCACACAAGCGGTCTAACAAATCGCTGCAGCCAACGCGGGATGGCGTCTCCAGTTCCGCTTCGCGGTTCACGTCATTTGGGCCCGCGTGCCTGAGCTCTGGACGTTAGATGCTGAATCCGCAAAGCAGCTTTGGTTGAAATGAGAACAATCCCAGCTCTAATCATAGCTGTAATAGGTTTTCTCCAGGCGGGACATATCCATGCCATAACCGAAAAGGCCTATCTCCAAAAAGCTGAGAGTGCGCTGAAGAACAAATCTTACGATCAAGCCATTCTGAATTGCACCAAAGCAATAGAAGCCAATCCAAACAGTGAGAAGGCGTATGCATGGCGCGGCTATGCCTATGTCGAAAAGCGCCTCTACAATCAGGCGGTTGCGGACTGCACCAGAGCAATACAACTCAAACCGATCGATACCGAGGCTTACAACAGCCGGGCAATTGCCTATCTCAAGCGGGACGCGGTCGATCGAGCCATTTCTGATTTGACTACGGTGATTAGACTAAAACCAGACCTTGCCAAGACGTACAACAATCGTGCCGGCGCCTACATATTGAAACATCAATATGACCGTGCAATGTCCGATTGCAATCGAGCCATCGCGATCGAGCCCAGATTTAGTGCAGCATACACTACTCGCGGAGCTATTTACTATGACACCGGGATTTACGACCATGCTATCTCCGATGCAACTAAGGCGATAGAGTTGGATCCGAAGAACGCTGTGGCCTACGCTAGCCGAGGAGCCGCCTACTTGGAAAAAGGGCTGACAAGCCAAGCGATTTCTGATTGCACGAAAGCGATTAAGCTCAATCCGAATTTCGCGGGAGCGTACGTCAATCGGGCCAGCGCCTACATGAATGACAGCCAGTACGATCAGGCGATTACTGATTGCCGCAGCGCAATTCGCATTGATCCCAGTTACACGCCGGCTTATGCAACCTTGAAAAAGCTCGTCGCAAAGAAGAGATCATTTGCGATCAAGAAGTCCCCATGACAGGTGCGTCCACGTTCTCCGTCAGGGTATCTGGCAAAGGCACGAAACAACTCAGGGAGGGGGAGTATGGGTGTTTTCCGAGGGCGGAAAGGTTGCTTCGCATCGTAACCAGCCCATAACCAATCGATGAAGTCAACTCCGAAAGCTTTCGCGAGCAGGCTGGCCCCTACTGCGATATGAGTTCAGCGTATTTGCCACGAAACCCTGGATTTCATCCAGGCGCCCGCCTACCCAAGTGCGATTTGCGTCTTCGCTAGGCTCACGCACTCCCGCTGTAATGTTGTTCAACGCTACCCGTGGCTTATGATATTTTCTTTCCGCGAAAACACCCTTCGGGCTTCCCGTCCATGTCGCGCCGCTTCCCGCGGGCTCCATTCTCTTTCTCGTTAGGCGCCTACCCATGCAGCTCGTGCGTCCCGGCCCCGAACATCTTGCGAGTTACGTCGCTGCGCTCGAGCGTGGGTGGTCTGCCGACAACGAGCGCGGTGTCGAGGCTGCACGCGAAGAGCTCTCCCGCATTCATGCCGATGCAGCGGCGTTTCTCGCCAGCATGGAAGACCGCGAAGCTAAGGGTCCTCCCATCACTCTTCCAGACGGTTCGGTGGCCAAGCGCCTCCCGGGCTTCAAGCGCTGGCTCTGGGACGGCGAATTCTGCGGAAGCATCGGGGTGCGGTGGCAGCCAGGTACGACGGTGCTTCCGTCCTATTGTCTGGGGCATATCGGCTATGCCGTCGTGCCGTGGAAGCAGCGCCTCGGGTATGCAAAGTCAGCGCTACGCCTCATACTTCCGGAAGCCAAGGCAGTCGGCCTGCCGTACGTGGAGATCACCACTGATCCGGACAACATCGCGTCACAGCGCGTGATCGAAGCGAATGGAGGCATCCTAGTCGAGCACTTCATCAAACCGCAGCAGTTCGGCTGCAAGCCTGGCTTGCGCTTTCGCATCATGTTCACATAATAGCGTCTGACCGCTCCATTCCACGCTTGCGAGCACGGCACGCCGGTCGCCTAACCAACCACTGGAACGAACCGCCGCCCGGTGTACTAAGAAAGTTGAGGGTTGAGAGATGATAGTTGAGAGTAAAGCAATGCTCGCCGCCGCCAGCGGTGGCTCAGTTTTGTCTCGTTAGATGCGGCCCTAGGGCCACGAAATAATGGTGCGACACGAGCAGCCTTCGCGCGAGGCTACGGCCTGCCAAGGGAGCATGATGTTCGCGATCAAAGCTGAGGTTGGCGATCCTTCAGCGGAGACATTCGCGTTCAATGCTCAGAAGACGATGTATGGCGGCAAGCACATCGCCAAAGGCGATACGATCTTCGTCTTCGCGAGCGAGAACGAAGGCGGGCCAGGTCTCATCGCGAGCGGCGTCGTCACCTCGGCGAAGGCGATCGCAAAGAAACGCGGGATCGCCAGGCAAACGCCGCGCGTGAGCATCAGCATCAGACGCACCGCGCTCGCGAAGCGGCGCCTCGGGCGGCGCGAGCTGAAATTTTTTTCCGATTGGAAGGACGGTCGCCCCGAGACCGAGCTCAATTTCAAATTCTATCGTCAGGCAACGAACAAGATCATCGGCATCTCGAATGAAGCGGCCGCGTTCCTCCGCGGTTTCTTTTAACGCGGCCGAGTTCGAACATGAGCACGATATGGCCTAGCCAAGGCTCATCCTTGTCGTTAGGTCGACAGCTAATGTTACGCGTGCGACAAATCAAACCATGACCGCATACTGTCTGATTCACGGAAGCGGGCAGGGACCCGATGGCTGGAGGCTGCTGGCCGATGAACTGAAGCGTCGTGGGCATGGCGTTCTCACACCCGCGTTTGAAGTGAGCAGAACTGACGCGGGCCTGGCCTGGCATGCCGAGACCATCGTGAACGCCCTCGACAATTCCGGTATGAACCCGGCTGATGTCGTCTGCGTTGCACACTCCGCCAGCGGTATGTACCTGCCGCTGATTGCCGAACGCTGGTCGCCGCGTCGCATGGTGTTTCTGGCAGCTGTGGTTCCGCGCCCAGGTGTGAGCGTGATCGAACAGTACCAAGCCGATCCATCGATGTTCAACCCAGCTTGGGTTGGACAGAATCCCCTCGAAGACAAGGTCGCGTTGGACTTCGTGTACCACGACTGTCCTGCCGATCGTCTCGACTGGGCGCTGTCGACACGGATAGTGTTCTACGCAAAGCGCGCGATGGAAGAACCGTGTCCACTGCGTGCCTGGCCTGCTGTGCCATCTAGTTACATCGTGTGTTCCGACGACCGGACGATCACGCCGGCGTGGCAGCGCAAGGCCGCTCGAGAGGTACTCGGAGTTGAACCGGCTGAGCTGCCCGGTGGACACTGCCCACATGTTAGCCGTCCTGACGCGCTGGCGGACGTCCTGCAGCGGGTGAAAAAAAGGTGAGATCAATCGGGGAGTTTTCCGCGTAAGACAGTAAGCGAATAGGGCGGCAGATCGTAAAACGAAGATGCTCCTTGCGTGAAGCGTGCTGGTGGGAGGCTTCGAATGGGGTGACCGTTTGGTCCGTCCTCATGCCATTCATACTGATCGCGCGAGAACCGAATTACATCTACGCTTCCGACGAAAGTTGCCTGCTGTCGCGTGCCTGAGAAGTTGAACTGCAGGCTAAGTCGTGCTGTGCGCATCGGATCTTTGTTAATCGCCAGCAGGCCCCATTGTTTGTCCGGCCGTCGTACTGCATAGACGCTGACAGCAGATGATGGACTTCCCTTGGCTTGCGTAACACCTACGGGAAATATTTCGTGTGGGGCATCGATTGGTTGCATCCATTCCTTTGTGATGAGTTGGGCGGCATGGTAGCCGGACAGACGATTCAGTTGATCACTGCTTGGATTTAGCTGCAGCATCATAAGGTTGCCCCAGGAACACTTCAGCTCGTCTTCGAGATAATTTGGTTCGTATCCATACAGGTACGGCTTGGAGCCGCCGAGTGTTAGAAATGTTCCCACTGTGTCTGCATTGAAGAGCGCGCCTTCGATGTCCACTTCGTGGCGTCCTGCAAAAACGGAATAGCCGTATTCTGTCATTAGCCATGGAATTGCCGTGGGAACGCCATCCGCTCGCAAGCTGGTCATCATTTCACCCAGACGCTTTGGAGTTTGCAACAGCTGCGGTGCCGCATCGGTGCAGACATTGTCGAACGGGTAGAACTCGAACGAAAAGAAATTGAAGGGCACTCCGGCGCTTCGAATGCATTTGAGAAACCTATTCATCCATGAACGATTGCCCGATGCATCGGGCCATGTGAGAAGGTGGTCCTCGAAATTTTGCAGACTCGGTCCTCCGAGTTTCAAACGCGGATTCAGCGCAGCGAGACGGCGCGCGACTCCAGCGTAAAGTGGGGCATAATCTTCCGGCGACGCCCATTGGCCGTCGGGTTCTTCGCCGAGTTCGATTCCTTCGAGAGGATATTGTCGTTTAGACAGGTAGCTGATCTCGGCCGTTGCATTTTCCGGCGTGTCGTACAAAACGCCCACAGGCACAAGAACGGGCAAGCCGTTCGTCAGCGTGCTGCGCAAGATGAAATCGAGTCCCGGTTGCTCGATTTTGTAATCAATATCCTCGGCTCGGTGCCACGGATCGGTCGATGATACATAAATTACTGTCTGTCGATATCGATCAGGCGCATGACGGATGTAATCGTGGAAATGACTGCGGCTACTTGCCGTGCCGGAGTGGGGCGAAGGCGGGTCGACATTCGCGAGCTCAATCTCGCGGATCGCAAATCCGAGTCGATCGCGAATGTCGTCCGATATTTGCGCGCTTGCTTGCGAACTGCGGCTCATTACGACGCGGACAAAGCGAACCGCAAGTGGTTTTGCAGACAGCCGAACAGATTCATCGCCGCCCGATCCGCGGTTCAGCGCACCGTTTGGAAAAAGACGCCACTCATCTTTCCGATCGGCGTGCAAATGCATCGGATCATCACCGCTCCAATATTCGACTCTGTATTGCCGGGCGTACGGCGTCCCCCACTGTATCCGAATGGCGTTCACCGGTCTCGCGGCGCCCAGATCGATTACCACCCACTGCGGATGCGCATCATCGGCTTCGCCTGTGAAGTGGGAATCGAGATACGGATTGCTCTTCCAAAATGATTCTTCGTTGCCGTCGGTGATGCGCGAGTAACCATCGTCGTTAGCCTGGTCGATCGTGTTTCCGCGTCGCGACAAACGATAACCGTAGGAGAGATTAATCGGCTCAGCGAGTGAATCGTCCGAGATCCAGTATCCGCACTGAAGGGCGGGATTGCTCCACGTGCCTCGCGGATTCCAATGCCAGACTTCGCCGGCCAATTCAGTGCGTAGTCGATACGTCAGTGGCCCGAACCCGGCTGATCGCATCTCGGCGATGTTCTTGTCCGTAAACATCCGGGCACATTCGTCCCGCTCGTGACCATCAACGCCGGCGCCTAACGCCTTGGTTGGCACACATTGGTTTACCGGGTGATCGGCAATGACAACGGCAGAGACCGCAAAGGGCTTTTCGTCATCGCGCGCCTCCGCTTGTGATAACAGTTGGACGATGCCTATCCAAGAAAGCGATGCGAGGAGGCATCGCACTCCCGCCTTCGCAAGGCTACGGCGTGGCAAGCCAAAGGCTTTCGCAAAACGAGGTTGATCGCTCGATGAATTTCGCACGGACTGCTTTCCGAGTGCGATGCGTCCTCGCATCGCTTTTCACTGTTACCGCTGCGCCTTCTCCAAACGCTTCCTAGCCTGGTCTTTCTCGTGGCGAACGTCTTTCAAGTGACTCTGGAGAAGTGGCAACTGCGATGCTTGCGGATTCGGAGAGTGGCGAAGAGTCTTGTTGTTCTTACCTCCGTAATACGCTGGTCCCGGTTTCTTCGCCTCACCGATACGGAGAAGTAATTCGTCTTCCTGTCTCTGCAGTTCCTCGTAGCGGCTTTGGAGCACGCGAAGCTCGTTCTGTCGAGTTTGTTGTTCTGCTCGATATTGATTTGCTTTTTGGGTCGCTTCCGCTTCCCGCCGCGAGGCTTCTACCTGCTCCTTTCGGACTTGGTCGAGTCCGGCACTTTGCTGCGCCGAGTAATTGGCGGCTCTTTGAGGATCATAGCCGAAGCGCTGCTGAACGTCCTTAGGAAGTTCGGTGAAATAAATTTTGGCGATGCCCGCCTTATTGGTTAGCACGACGCCGTCCGGTTCGATCCGGGTTACAGTGGCGTCATTATATTCCTTTCCAGTAATTGTTTTAAAATCGTCAGCTTGCGCGACTGAGATGAATGACAGGATCAGAAAGCTGAGAAGTTTTGTCTGCATCCGTTGCTTCGATCACCGGCATTCTGCTGTTAAATATAGTTTTCCAGCAAGGAAAATTGCCCAGATTCCTGCGCACACCCTGATCGAACAGCTGTAGTGGAGGGCGCCGCCTGCAAAACCCCGCCACGATTGCAGCCGGCACGGCTGCCTCTACAGTTATTGCCTTCGAAGCCGCTTCGACTCTGGAAATACCATTTTTTGTACGGACCGTGCGAAACCAAATGCGCAGCCATGCAGTTTTTGTCGTGATCGCTGCAGCGATTGCATCGAGCTTCGCGCTAATTGGCTGTCGCCGGGGAGTAGCCGTCGCGCAGGTCGATCCGAATGGTCCGGTCGAGGTGGCGATTCCTGAACATGGCGCATACACCGGCGCGTTCATGGATTTTGGCGACGCGGAGGACGACGTCACTTTAGAGACAATCGAGGAGTTCGAGCAGATGGTCGGGAAACATCAGGCCATCATTGCGTCGTCCAGTTACTGGGGAGAACAAAATTTTCCCGTGGACAATCTCAATGTCATCTGGCGGCACGGTTCGCTGCCGCTTGTGTTTTGGTCGCCGTGGGACAGGCCCTATGAAGAGGATCATGGGCCGGACAAGTTTAGTTTGACCGAAATCGTTGCCGGCAAGTGGGACGCGTACATCGACAAGTGGGGCGACGCCGCACGGAATTTTGGTCATCCAATGATTGTCGTGTTCGGCGTGGAAATGAATGGCACCTGGTTCCCGTGGTCAGGAGCCTACTACGGCGGCGGCGAATGGGACAAAGACCAAAACAACTGGAAAGGTCCCGAAACATTTCGCAAAGCATTTCGCCACGTCGTGGATCGGGTCCGGGCGCGCGGCGCTTCAAATATCAAGTGGATGTTTCATACGAACAATTATCCTTATCCGTACGAAACCTGGAATTGCGCGGCCGCTTACTATCCGGGATCGGATTACGTCGATTGGCTCGGCCTGAGCGTTTATGGACAGCAGTATAAGGACGAACCAAACCCGGATATTCCTTCATTGGTGAACTGGCCCTACGAGGAAATATCCAGGCTCGATCCGCATAAGCCAATCATGATTGCCGAATGGGCGACCGGCGAGTTCCCGCACTCGGCGGAAGGCGGCGGGGTTGGCAAAGCCAAGTGGATTGCGCAGGGACTTACGCTGTTTCGCACGCGTTATCCGCGCATTAAGGCAGCGGTTTACTGGCATGAGCGCTGGCAGAACGCCGATGGATCTTACAGCAACCTGCGTGTGAACTCTTCCGTAGAATCGCTGCGGGAGTATCGCGAAGGCATCGCGAATCCTGATTGGCTGAGGGACTTGATTTTGCGAGCGATTCCGAAAAGATGATTTGTCATATTTAGAAACAGTCTTGCCAATCAAAGATACTCGTTAGGCGTCGCAGATCTCCGCCCTCCATCATTCCGCATCAACACGTCGTTTCTCTGTCGGAGCGCTTTTCTGAAGGTCGAGCGCGATTTTCCAAGTGCCGTCCGATTCGAGGCGCCAGATGCAGAGATAGATTCCATGCTGCGTAGCATGGTTCTGCTCGCTTGAGAATTCACCATATTCGTACGCGAGATCAAGCGGGTCACTTGTGCCTGCGCCCCCTGGCGTGCGAGTCGTTTTTGCATCCTCCTCTGTAAGCATTTTCTCGGCAGCCGCCTTGCCAACGGCAGGGAGTTGGCCGTTGCGATAAATGCGAATGTCGTCGCTGGCGTTGTCGGTGATCGCGTCGGCTTCACCGTCCTTGAGCGATTCTGCAAAGCTGTGTTGTGTTTTTTCCAGATTAGCGTTCCCAGACTCTGGACGGGGATTGGGAGAGTTCGGAAAGTACGTTCTGATTTCGGTCTCGGGTGCCTCTGCGTGGGGCTGGCTTAGTCCAACATCCAGGGCGACCTTCCAGAGGTTGTCCTTGTTCTTTTGCCAGATTGTAACGAAATGTCCGGACTCTTCCGGTTTTTGTGCGTCACGCCCTTTGCTTGATTCCCATGGTCCCGTCGTGTAACCGAGCTCGCCGCTCCGCGAGATTGAGGCGAAGGCAGGCCGCCAGGTTATGGCGGGATTCTCCTTCGCTTCCCGCCAAAACTTTTTCCCATTGACTGCACTGGGCGCGAAGATTACCGCATCGTCGGCGAACACCGAGATGGACGCTTCGCGAAATCCTTTTTCGGCGGCTAGTTTGGCGTAAGCCTTTTCTGCAGCGATGAGAGAACCGACGACCTTTTCAAGATCGACGTCTTCTGCCTGCGCTCCTGCGACAGCTAGCAATGCGATGAGCGAGAAAAATTTCGATCACATAGACAAATTCATCGGCTGGCGGCGTCTTGGGAATGAAGACCGTGAAAAGGTCATGGACAACATCGCAAACCATGAGAATTGGAAGAGTTGCTTTTCTGAAATCGGTCCGGGCCTGCTGCTTTTTGCCCGGCAATGGACACGATCGGCATCTGACGCCGAAGACATTGTCCAGGAAGCTTTCGTCAAGTTTTGGCGGCGAAACCACAGGATCGATAACCGAGCACTCCTTTACGCAACTGTGCGTTCGATCGCTCTCGACTTTATTCGTCGCGACAAACGCCGCGCCCGACGCGAGGCCACTGTTTTTGCCGACGCCGATTCAACCGTCGAACCGCAGTTTGAATGGGAAGATGAGGCGCAATCGGCACTCGCCGCGGCAGTCAACTGCTTGCCACACGACCAACGCGAGGTGCTCGTGTTGAAAATCTGGAACGAACTCACCTTTAGCGAGATCGCCGATGCACTCGGCATTTCTCAAAATACTGCGGCGTCGCGATATCGATACGCGCTGGCTAACCTGAAGAAAAGCTTGCAACCTCAATGAACGATTTCCCGGAGCTTGAGAATGAGTTGAGAGCGTTACGGCCAGCGCGGCCTTCGCCCGTACTTTTTGAGCGCATCGAGGAAGCGATGGTCGAGAATTGTAGGACGTCCGCCGCGGCGGACGCCGGGTGGCTGGCCAAATGGTTTCGGCGCTTCGCAGAATGGAGCCGCGGGGACGCGAGCGACATAGACGGGCAGCTCGTTAGAGCGAGAGAGCGGGGGCGAGCGAGTCAAACGCCCTACAGGTTTGGTATCGGCCTCGCGGCCGCGGCTGCGGCAGTCGTTCTGTTACTCGCGCGGATCAACACCGATCAAACGCGAAACGAAGACAAGGAAATCGCACAAGTAGCACCGGCGTCCGAAACAAGACCGGTAGTTCCTGCCTTATCGGGTGGACGCGATGTCGATCGATCGATGTCCTCGAACAAATTCGTTCCCGCTGGCGCGACGCAGGTCGTCTATAACACGCGCAACGAGGGTTTGCAGTTTGCTGATGGCTCGAGGGAACCGTTGAGGCGTCTTCGTTATCAAACGCAACAGACGTGGCAATGGCGTAACCCCTCCACTGGCGCATCGCTTCGCGTCTCTTACCCCAGCGAGGAAGTTGTCCTCATTCCGGTTTCCGGCCAATGATTTAACCAAACAAAAACCATGAAGATAAAACTGAATGCTATCATCGCATGTCTCGCCTTCCTGCCGATTGCGGGATTTGCGCAGACACCGCCCGCGCCGCCACAACCACCAGCGCCGGGTCATCCCCCAGGGCCGCCAGGTGGCCATGAAAAAGCGCCCAAAGTTCCGGCGATATTTCTCGGCGTAGAAACATCACAAGTGCCAACTGTGGTAAGCGAACAGCTAGGCCTGTCCAAAGGGCTTGGACTAGTCGTCGAGTACGTTGTGCCCGATAGCCCTGCCGCGGCTGCGGGCGTTCAACAGAACGATATTCTCAAAATGCTGAACGACCAGATTCTGATCGAACCGAGTCAATTGCGAAAGCTCCTGCAGACGTTTTCTGACGGCGCGGACGTAACGCTCACGATTTTGCGCAAGGGCCAGGAGCAGAAGGTCACCGTCAAGCTCACAAAAAAGGAAAGACCGCAGCGTCATTCTTGGACACCCGGGGACAAACACGAAGGGCACTGGGATTTCGATGAAACAGGTGATTTCGGCGAGGAGATGCAAGGTTTGAAAGAACAGTTGCAGGAGCAACTCGGTGCGCAACGCGGCATGATCCGTGGAGCAGTGATGAAAGCTCACGAGGCGGCGAGACGCGCACGGGAAGACGCCCGCCGCGCCGCGCGAGAAATTCGCATTCTCAGTCAAGATCATGGCGCGCTCAAAGCCACCAGGATCGACCTCGGCAACGCGCAAATCGTTTTCTCCGATGATAAAGGCGAGATGAAGGTGGAAAACGTGGATGGCAAAAAATTGCTGACCGCGAAAGATCCGCAAGGAAAACTGCTCTTTAGCGGACCGGTCGAGACGAAAGAGGATCGGGATAAAATGCCCGCGGATGTTCGTGAACGTTACGAGAAATTGCAGCAAAATGATTTACCCGAGGTCGCGCCTGGAGCAGATGCCGACGAAGAAAATGAGGAGGATGAGGACGCAGCGCAATTGACTGACACGGTTTGCGCTCCGCTGTGCGTTCAATGGTGCGTAGTTGCAAGCGAAGTTAAGGACCGCAACAAGGCAAAGTTGAAGCAAGCAAGCTAAACGTTGACGATCTTGGGGCTGAGGAGAAACTCCGTCGAGCGCCTTAACCTGGCCTGGCCAGCCGCTCGGCGGAGTTTTCCTTGGTGTTCATGCTGTAGTGTCCGCTGTCCGCAGCGGAGGTCGAGTTGCCGCAAGTGAACAAATGCGCTGAGGACAGCGCACTCTACAGAGCGGCGACGCGCGGAGGATCACTTCGCCATTTTCCTTGCCGCAGCAAATCAGCGCGCCTATAACGAGAGCGCGTAATGATGCGGCTCTTTTTGCTCACAGCGGTCATTGCGTTTTCTTCTTCGCTGCACGCGCAAACGTTGTCGCCTTCTGCTTCGCCGTCTCTGGAGCAGCGCGTTGCTGACTTGGAAGCCTACGTGAATAATTCGGCACGCGGCGCCGATTCAACGAACGCTTCGGCAGCATCAAACATCTCGGGCCCTGGTCCTGCCAGCAATGCCTGGATGATGACCTGTGCGGCACTGGTGCTTTTCATGACGCTGCCAGGACTCGCGCTTTTTTACGGTGGTCTTGTTCGCGCGAAGAATGTTCTTTCTGTCTTAGCGCAGTGTCTCGGCATTGCCGGCTTAGTGACGATCCTCTGGTGGCTGGTGGGTTATTCTCTCGTTTTTTCCCGTGGCTCGCCCTTCATCGGCGGATTGAAGTTTGCTTTTCTGAACGGTGTCGATGGGCGACCGAACAGTGATTATTCGTACTGGGTCTCGCAGAACGTTTTCGCGATGTACCAGCTGATGTTTGCAATCATCACCCCGGCATTAATCATCGGCGCGGTTGCGGAGCGGATGAAATTCGCGGCTGTGCTTGTTTTTGTCGGAGTCTGGATGTTTGCCGTCTATTTTCCAATCGCGCACATGGTCTGGGGAATCGATGGCTGGATGAACGGAGTTTGGAACCCTGCTGCGAAGATCACTGCGATCGATTTTGCTGGTGGAACAGTCGTCCACATGACCTCGGGTTGGTCGGCGCTCGTTTTGTGTATTCTTCTCGGACACCGGCTCGGGTTTAGAAAAGAAATCATGGCGCCGCACAGCATGGTGCTTTGCATGGTGGGAACGGGTTTGCTGTGGGTGGGTTGGTACGGTTTCAATGCGGGAAGCGCTCTGGCGCCGGATGGAATCGCCGCGAACGCGTTCATGAGTACGACTCTTGCCACCGCGGTGGCTTCATTCACCTGGGCAATGCTCGAATACGCGTTGCGCGGCAAACCCAGTGTGCTCGGATTTTGTTCCGGTGCGGTCGGCGGATTGGTCGTAATCACACCGGCCTGCGGATATGTCGCACCGACTGGGGCAGTAATTGTCGGAATTGCCGCGGGAATCGTCCCGTTTTTCGCCTGCACGAAATTGAAATCGTGGCTGGGCTATGACGATGCGCTTGATACTTTCGGGATCCACGCAGTGGGCGGGACGCTCGGCGCGTTCCTCACAGGCCTTCTCGCGACAGCCAGTGTGAATCCAAATCTTTTATTAAGCGTCTCCGGATCGGCCAATCCTGCGACGCGAAATGGTCTTGCAAGGATGGTGGGGCACACCCTCTGGGTGGAACAATTAAAAGCAATCGGGATCACGATTGTGTTCGCGGTAGTAGGCAGCGCAATCATCGGTGCAATTGTCAGGGGCCTGATTGGTCTCCGCATCGCCCCCGAGATCGAGCGGCAGGGACTCGACATCAGTCAGCACGGTGAAGAGGGTTACATTACTTCGTGAGAGGTGATTTGTGAGAAGTGAGAAGCGCCCACCTCTCACGTCTCACTTCTCACGAAATGTTACATGGAGCGTGTAATTAGTTAGAGCAAATGAACCAAGACAGAGAGCATTTACGGCTGCTCGCGATTTTTCATTACGTAGTCGCTGGCCTTGCCGGGCTCTTCTCTTTTTTCCCACTCCTTTACACAACGATCGGGGCGATCTTCATATTCGCCGCGCGGCACGGAACGGCGAAACCGGGCGAGGATTTGCCGCCTGAATTTCTTGGCTGGATTTTTGCCGTGCTCGGTTCGGTGTTGTTCTTAATCGGGATAGCGATGGCGATTTGTATTCTAATGACTGGGCGATCACTCGCGCTCTGTAAACGGTACTCCTTCGTCCTTGTAATGGCTTGCATTGAATGCCTCTTCATTCCCTTTGGAACAATTCTCGGCGTGTTTACGATTGTTGTGCTTTCGCGCGAATCAGTGCGGGGATTGTTCTCGACGGCAGCTGAGCCAGTCCCGGGTTGAAACTGCGCCGCCGATTTTAAAGACTGGGCGCTGGCGCGCTAGTTAGAATTCACCGAACATCAGAGAACGCGGCCCCAACCTTAAAAATCGCGCAATGCGACTACGCCTGAGCAGTGAGCTTTGCCTCAATGCCCACCTGTATTTGGGTTGCCTTGGCTCTGTATTTGTCGCTGCAGCTGCTCAGCGTTGGCCCGCTGCACGTTTAAGGTGCCGGGCTCG
>Ga0209686_1000197_pt1 | contig 31062 bp, 24 predicted proteins | sample GraSoiAngelo_126_FD_185883 | JGI IMG/M metagenome (GOLD analysis project Ga0209686, IMG submission 185883) | Grasslands soil microbial communities from the Angelo Coastal Reserve, California, USA - 14_0927_09_20cm (SPAdes) (version 2) | ecosystem: Environmental > Terrestrial > Soil > Grasslands ...
TCGCGGCGTGAACGCGGCCGTCACGCCACCCTGCCGCATGAACGTGCCGTCCTGCACGGTCCGCACGCGCAGCACCGCGGGGTTATAGGTGATCGTCACCGTGATGACCGAGATCCGCGACGCGTTGTTGATCGAGATCGGCGTCGTATAGGGCCCGCCCGCGACCTGGAACGTCGTCCCGGCGGGCGTGATGATGATCTGCGCCGGCGTGGACGGCGGCGGCGCGCCGCGGCCCGTCGCCGGCCCTTCACCTGTGGGATTCGGGGGCGTGGTCGGCGCCGTCGCCGGAGGCGTCGCCTCGGGAGGCGTCGTTCCGGGAGCAGCAGGCGGCGTCGCTCCGGCCGGCGGCGTGCCCGCGGGCGGCGTCGGCGGCGGTGGCACGGGCGCCAGTGGCGTCGGTACCGGCGACGTTCCCGGAGGCGCCGGCGGATTCGGGTTCGGCACGCCAAACTGCCCTGCGGTCGGCGCACGTGGCACGCCTGGGGGCGGTTGATTGATCGCCACGGCGCCGCCGCTTGGATTCGCGGGCTGCGCGGGCTGTGCGGCCGCCTGTGGCGCTTCGGGCTGCGGCGCGATGAGCGGCGGCGGACCGGACAGGCCGACGTTGGACTGCGTGCCGATGTAGATCGAGCCGAGATCTTGCGCCGTCAGCTCCTGTGTCCGCACGATGTGCGGCGTGATGAGCATGACGATGTCGCTGTCCTGATCGGTGTTGTCGTTGCCCGACAGCAACTGCCGGATGCCAGGAACCTTGAGCAGCCCGGGCAGGCCGCTCAGGTTGTGAATGCTGTCCTGGCGAATCATCCCCGCGAGCAGGTTCGATTCCCCCTCGCGCAGCCGCAGCGTCGTTGACACCTTGCGCGTGGTGAACGACGGAATGCTCTGGCCCGCGACGTCGATGCTGACGCCGAGTGCGCTGTTGTCGACCGCGAGCGTCAGCACGACCTCGCCCTCGTACGTCACGCGGGGAGTGATTTCCATGTTCACGCCCACCGTGCGATAGCTGAACGACGACTGCGGGATGGTCGCGAACCCGCCGGCCGCCGCGGCGCCGAACACCGTCGACACAACGGGGATGTCCTGACCGAGATTCAGCGTGAGCTTCTGCCCTTCCTGGCCGCGTAACTGCGGCTTGGCGAGCGTTTTCGTGCGGTTGTCGCTCTCGAGGAAATTCACTAGCGCGGTCGGGACGCCGAGGTAGAAATCCGCAGTGCTGATTCCCTGACTGATGGTGTTCAGGTTGAACGGGGGTGGCGCGGTCACACCACCCGACGTGTTCGGCGGCGCAAGCTCCGGCGAGAAGAGAAGGTTCAGGGTGTATGAGCTGAGATTCAAGCCGTATCGCTTGAGGCGCGAACGACTGACTTCGAGGATCTCGACGTCGAGCACCACTTCGGCGCGCGGCTTGTCGTTCGCGCGGATCACGCGCTCGATGACATCGACCACCGGGCCCGTTGCGCGCACCGTGATGGTGTTCGCCGTCTTATTCGGCATCACCATCGGCTGGATCGTCATCTGCGGAATGCGCATGATGCTGTTCACGAGCTGCGCGAGCTCGGTCGCGTCCGCGTGCGAGATGTAGAACACGCGGACGACCAGCTCGTCGTACTGCGCGTGCTTCGCGGGCTGGTCCGGGATGACGATGATCGTCCGGGGGTTGACGACCTTGTAGTAATACTGGTTCGCCGAGAGGATCTGCTGCAGCGCTTCCTCGAGCGTGACGCCTTCCAGATTGATTGTGTACGGTTTGTCGACGAACTGCTGATCGTAGGTGATGTTGATGCCGGCGCTGGTGCCGATGAAATTCAGGACGTCGCGCAGGCTCGCATTGTTGAAGTTCATGCTGAGAGGCTGGCGCGACGCCGGATTCAGCAGCGGCGGCCCTGATGTGGTGCGGGCCTGCTGCCGGAGCACCTCGATGCGCGGCGACGGACGCGACGCTTCGAGCTTTTCACGAATCGTTTTCTCGAGGTCCGCCACACGCGTGGCGATGAGCCGGTTCTTGCTATCGAGCTCCATCGCGCGGCGGTATTCCGCCAGCGCGCCTTCGAGCTGATCGCGCTTTTCCAGCTCGCGCCCCTTCTCGATGTGCACGCGCGCGGCTTCTTCCCGCGCGCGCTGCAGGTTGATCTTGTACTCGGGATTATCGGGGTTGGCCTGAACCGCGTTCGTGAAATAGGTGACCGCGGCGTCCCAGTCGCCCATTCGCACGGCTTCCTGTCCGCGCCGGAACGCGCGACCGGCGGCGCACCCGCTTGCGAGCGCCGCAATCAGCAGCAGAACTGCGATTCTACGTGTCATAAGTCAGCTACCAGCTACCAGCCATCAGCCACCGGCGATCAGCGACTAGCTACCCGCGATCCGCTACGTTGATCTTCGTTTTCTCAGCTGGCAGCGGGAGGCTGGCAGCTGGTAACTTCTGTTTCAGCTGGCAGCGGGAGGCTGGCAGCTGGCAACTTCATTGTCCGCGCAGCGGAATCGTCTGTCTTCCGCGTCCATCCGCATATTCCATCACGACCGACTCCACGCCGATCTTCACGACACGATACTGACCGAGGATCAGTTCTCCTTCGTGACCGAACTGCGGCCTGCCCTGGCCATCCGAGAAGATCGCCACCTTGCCGGGCCCCTTGCCTTCCAGCGTCCCGATGAACTTCAGCGGAATCGGGGGAGGCGGTGGCGGTCCGGGCGGAGGCGGCGGCGGACCCGTCGGCTGCGGCGCCACCATCGGCGGCGGCTGTTGCACGACGGTCGGCGCTGGCGCAGGCGGCGGCTTCGGCTGGAACCGGAACGGATTCCTGTCCGCTTCGGTCGGTTCCGGCGGCGGCTGCTTCAACGCGTCGAGCCGAACATCGAGCGATCCCTGGGCGTTGGCGGACTGCTGCTGCGCCTGCCGTTGCCTCGGTTGATTAGACGGCCCGGCCGCGGGGCTGGCCGCCGGCCATTGCCAGTAGACGAGACCGACGACAACGAGAATTCCAAGCATAGCGAGAAACCACGGGCGAGGCCGCTGTGACGGCGGCGGCGCCTCAGTCGACATTTTCCGTCCGGAAATAGGTGGCCACGTCCAGTCTCACGGCGAGGCCCGTGCGCGTCTGCTGCTCGAGGCTCGAGAGCGCGATGTTCTCGAGCACCATGAACTCCGGCGCTGTCTCGAGCGAGTAGATGAACCGGCGCACGTCGCGATAATCCCCCGACAGCGTATAGGTCGTCGTGACCTTGGACAGGTGGCTGCCCTTTTCGTGCGAGTACGTATTGGTGCCGCTCTCCAGTCGCACGTTCGCGGCGCGCGCGAGCTGCGACAGCTTCAGGTACGTCAGCCTCCGCGCGACGCTCGCGTTCGCCGGCAGCACCTCCTGATAGAATTTCTGGAGCGAGGCGTCGGCGAGCTGCTTGCCCTGGACCATCGCCTTCGCGGCCTGGTGGTCCTGCCGCGCGCGCACGACGAGGTCGCGTTGCTGCTCCGCCTGCTGCTCTGCGGCCGACACTTGCCGGCCGAGCGGAAACACGACGACGACATACAGCAGCGCGCTCGCGAGAGCCGCAATCACGAGCGGGACGATGAGATGGCGCTTCTCCGAGAGGATGCGTCGCACGCGCGTCATCGCTTCACTCCTGGCGCCCGAGGCTTCGCTGGCACGTGGGCCGAGGCCGTCGACGCGGGTCGAACTGCCGGCGCGGGCGGCGTGTAGTCCGCCTGCATGCTGACCCGATGCAGCCCTTCTTCGGTCACGTTCTCCTGGCTCCACCGGCCGTTGTGAAACTGCCCCGTTGCCTCGAGATTGTCCATGAACGTGTCGACGTCTTCCGTGCGCTTCCCCTGCAGCTCGAGGTTGACGACGGTGGTGCTTTCCTTGAACGCCGGCCGCACCGCCATGAGCATCACGTCCTCCGGCAGCGTGGCCTCGAGCTGATTGAAGAGCGCCGTCCACGAGAACGTCCGCTGTTCGATCAGATCGTTCGCCTCCCGCGCGGCGGTCGTCACCACCGCGAGCTCCTGCTGGTTGATGCCGCGCCGGACCTCCCCCGCCTCGCGCGTCAGCTTCTCCGATTCGTCGCGGTCCCCGTGGATGGTGGCGGCGAGCTCGGTCTTGTGGCGCGACAGACGTACGATTCGCAGCACCTGCCACGCGGTCACCGCGATCAGCATCGCCGCAAGCACGGCGATTACCGCGTGAACGCCTCGCTCGTTGTAGAACGGCCGGGTCGAGAGATTCGTCCGAAGCACTACGCGACCCGTTCCCTCAGCACGACGCCCACCGCGGGCGCGAGCGTGTCGAGCAGGTCCGCGCCCGCGCTGATGCGATCGCGCATCGTCGCCGTGCCGCGGAAATCGAGCGGCTCGACCCGCGTGCCGAGCCTTTCCTCGAGACCGCGGCGCAGCCGCTCTACCGAATCGACCGCGCGCCCGGACGCGCCCGACAACACCACTCGTCCGAAGCGGCCGCCCGACAAGCGGTCCTCGTGATACATCGAGGTCTGGTGCACGAGATCCGCGAGATCCCCATCGGCTTCGAGCTGACGGGTGCGGAAGAAGATCAGGTCCGTGCCGCGCACGATCGCCAGCGTGGCGTAATACTGCGCGACGTTGACAACGAGCCAATCCCCGGCGGACGCCTGGCCGCTCGATGCGAGCGCGGCGTTGATCAGGTTCAGCGACGCGAGATCCACGACTCCCGCGCTCGCTCCGGCCTCCGCACAGGCGTGCTCGTAGCTCTCGATGATGTCGCGCCGCGCGAGCGTGACGAGAAACTCGCGTCCTCCGTCCGGCAGCACTGCGGCAGGTACCCAGGAAATCTGCGCCTCTTCAGGTTTGAAGGGGGCCGCCTTGCGCACCTGCCACCGAATCAGCTGGTCGAGGTCCGCGGCGGACGGCACCTTCTCGAACCGCAGCAGCGACAACTTCGCCGACGTGTCCGGAATCACCAGCGCCACACGGCGAGGTTTCGTTCCCATCCGGTCGAACACCGATCGGATCGCGGCCGTCACGGTGCGCGCGTCGTGAATGTTCACCGCGTTCAGCGCCGGCGTGACGGCGCCGGCCGGCAAGCGTTCGGTCGCGTGCGCGGCCACGGTCCATGCCGACGGCGGTCCCGAGAGGGACACGCCGGTCACACGATCCGACGCGATTTCCACCCCCACGGACGGGGGCCGACTGGCGAGAATCCCTGGCAGCTTCATTCGACGAACGTGACCTTGTTGACTTCGCGCAGCGTCGTAATTCCAGCCAGCACCCGCTCGACAGCAGACTCGCGCAGCGACCGCATGCCTTCTTCGCGGGCGGCCTTCTTCACTTCGGATGTGGGACGGCGCGCGAGGATGATCTCACGAATGTTATCGGTCAGATCCAGCAACTCGCAGATGGCCGTGCGGCCCTTGTAGCCCGTGCCGCCACATTCGATGCAGCCCGCGCCTTCGAAAAACAGGCCGCTGTCCGCGAGCCCCGGATCCATCGCCGATTCAATCAACTGCTCGCGCGTGATGTGCGCCGGGCGCTTGCAGTGGAGGCAGATGTTCCGCACGAGCCGCTGCGCCAGGACGCAGTTGAGCGCGGATACGAACTGGTACGGCTCGACGCCCATGTTGAGGAACCGGCCCAGGACGTCGACGACGTTGTTCGCGTGCACCGTTGTGAACACCAGGTGGCCGGTCAGCGCCGAGTTGATGGCGATTTGCGCCGTCTCGTTGTCGCGGATCTCTCCCACCATGATCTTGTCGGGATCGTGACGGAGGATCGACCGCAGTCCGCGGGCAAACGTCAGCCCCTTCTTCTCGTTGATCGGGATCTGCGTGATTCCTTTGAGCTGATACTCGACGGGGTCTTCGATCGTGATGATCTTGTCTTCGATCGTCTTGATTTCCGACAACCCCGCATAAAGCGTCGTCGTCTTGCCGCTGCCCGTCGGTCCCGTCACGAGCACCATGCCGTAGGGTTCACGGATGTACTTGCGGAAGCGTCTCAGCTCGTCCTCGGGGAAGCCCAGGATGTCGAGCCGCAGCTCGGTGAACTGCTCGCTGATCGATTCCTTGTCGAGAATACGGATGACCGCGTCTTCGCCGTGCACGCTCGGCATCACCGATACGCGGAAGTCGATTGTCTTTCCCGGCAGCCGCAGCTTGAAGCGGCCGTCCTGCGGGATGCGCTTCTCGGCGATGTCGAGCTCCGCCATGACCTTCACGCGGGAGATGATCGTACTGTGAAAGCGCTTGTCGATCGGCCGCATCGCGGGCTGCAGCACGCCGTCGATCCGGTACTTCACATAGACCGCATCGTCCTGCGTTTCGATGTGGATGTCGCTCGCCCTCCGCTGGATCGCGGTGTAGACCGTCGTGTCGACGAGGCGGATCACCGGACTCGCGTCGGTCGTCAGCTTCTCGACGGTCAGCTGCTCGTCGCCCTGCTCGTCCTCGCGGAGAATCTGCAGCTGGAAGCTCTCTGTCGCTTCTTCGAGGACGCGCGTCGAGCTCTCGCTCTTCTTGAGGATCGACTGGATCGCCGAGGGTGCCGCGACCATGACCTTGATCGGCATTCCGAGGAGCACCGCCAGCTCGTCGATCATCGGCAGGTCGGTCGGATCCGACACGACGATGACGAGAGCCTGCCCTTCGCGGCGGAAGGGGACGAAACCATAGCGCAACATCAGCTCCGCCGGGATCGTCCGGAACAGATCGTGATCGATGTTGAAGTGCGCCGAATCGAGATACGGCAGCCGGTAACGTTCAGCGAGGCGCCTGGCATGGGCGACCTCTTCGGCGTGTTCCGCCGCCGTCTGCTCCGGTGCGCCCGCGTAGAGATTCACATCCATAGAAGACCTAACTCAACGCTGAGGAAAGATTGAAGAGCGGTAGATACAACGCCAGCAGCAGACCGGCAATGACAAGGCCCATGATCACGAGCAGGATCGGCTCGACGAGCGTCACGAAGCGTCCGAGGTTCGTCTCGATTTCCTCGTCGTAGAAGTCGGCGAGACTGTTCAGCATCTCCTGCAGTGCGCCGGTCGACTCGCCTACTTCCACCATCTTGATCGAGACGTCCGGAAATGCGCCGCTGTCCTGCATCGCAGTCGCGAGCGCGCGCCCTTCGCGCACGTGCTGCGCCGCGCTGAAGAGCTCACCGGCCATGTACTGATTGCTCAGCGAACGCGCTGATACCTCGAGCGCGTTGACGAGCGGAATGCCGCCGCCGAGCAGCGTCGCCAGTGTACGGGCCGCCTGTGACGTCGAGAACTTCTGCGCGATTCCTCCGAGCGCCGGCAGCTTGAGAATGAGACGATCCAGACGGCGGCGCTGGCCGGGCTGTTTCACCCACCACCACACGCTTCCCGCCGCAATCGCAATCACGCCCACGATCAACAGGAAGTAAGTCGTGACGACGTTCGAGAGGCCGACGATGAAGCGCGTCGACCAGGGAAGCTCGTGCCCGAACTGGTTGTAGAAGGATCCGAACTCCGGCACAACGCGCACCACGATGATCGTGACGACGACGAGCGAAAGCAGGAGAAGGATCGCCGGATAGACGAGCGCGGAGATCGTCTTGCGCCGGACGCTGCTGACGACCTTCACGTAGCTCACATAACGCCGGAGCACCTGCTCCAGGTTGCCGGACTTTTCACCCGCGAGGAGCGATGCCGTGTACACGCCGGGAAACATCGTCCCGTGCGCTTCGAACGCCTCAGACAGCGCGCTGCCCGCTCGGACGCGCTCATACACATCATCGAGCACGCCTTTGAAAACGGGGTTGCTGACGCGGCGGCGAAGAATATCGAGCGACTGCACGAGCGGCATGCCCGCCTTGAGCAGCGTCGCGAGCTCCTGGTTGAAGACGAGAAACTCGCGCGTCGACACGTTTCGCCGGCGCGGGAGCGCGATGCCGGCGACCGCGCGCCGGCCGGCCGCGTGGATCGCGAGGACCAGGAGGCCCTTTTCCTCGAACTCCCGGCGCAGTCGCGTCTCGTTCTCGGCGACGTATATGCCCTCGATGATGTCTCCACCCGGGGTCCCGAGCCTGCAGCGATATTCCATTGTGGGGGAACGGCTCCGGTCTAATTTTACACAACCATTTGTATTAGACCGAGTTGCGGGTGCATTGGCTGGGCTTGGGTAGGCCGGGTCTTCAGGCCCGCCGTGTCGGGCGGGCCTAAAGACCCGCCCTCCATCAATGCCCTACGGGCGCCAAAGCAAGAGGATGCGCGTCACATAGTCGCGGGTTTCGCGGTAAGGAGGAATGCCGTTGAAACGCTGGACGGCACCTTCGCCCGCGTTGTAGGCCGCGAGCGCGAGGTCGACGCCCCACTTGTCGATCAGCGACTTCAGCTTCTTAATCCCGGCTTCGATGTTTGCCTTCGGGTCGTACGGGTTTTGCACGTTGTATTCGCGAGCGGTCTGCGGCATCAGCTGCATCAGACCCATGGCGCCCTTCGACGACTTCGCGCGCGGTTTGTAATTCGATTCGACCTGGATCAACGCGCGGACGAGCAGGGGATCGACGCCGTGCGCCTCCGACATCGCCGAGATGATCTGCCCATACGGTGTCGAGTCCAGCAGAGACCTGACGTCGATTATCGGACTCTTCAGCGCCTCCTGTGCAGCCGCCGGATCCGGTTCGGGCTGAGGCTCGGGATGCGGCACCTCGTCGGGCACGATCTTCTCGACCAGCGTCTGATCGCACGTGACCTCGCCGCCGGCACGCAGGCTGAGCACGAGGGATGCCCCCTCCTGCCGGTGCCCTTTGACCGATAACGTGCGGCCGGACGTGAGAAACACGATCTCCGCCGACGCGCTCGACACGCTCGCGCCCACGAGGACACACGTAGCGACGGCTAGCTTAACGGGAAGACACACTTTCATTGGGACGCAGCATCCTACCACCTGGTCGGGGTGCGCGTCCAGAATCACTACGAACACAGCTATATATAGATGTTGCTGGGCTGTCGTGGCGCGATACAGGTCAGCAGCGCTTGGTTGGGACTGATGGCGCTTTTACGTTCGTCCGGGCCGATCGCCTGCAGGCATTGCCTACTAGGACCGGGTATGCCAACGGTTCACGGTCGGGGCGGAACCGTCCATAGAAACAGTGGGGTGCCGTCGTCGGCGTGGATCGTCTTCTCGGGTGCCCAAGTACCGATGGGAAACGCGTGCGAAACGATCCGAGCGCCGGCCGGAAGCTCGCGCTTCAGCTTTCGCTCGAGTCTCGCATTGACCGGTGCAGAGAGGTATAAGGTGACGACTGTAGCCGCCGAAATGTCTGCGCTGAACAGGTCCGCTTCGTGGAAGACGACCTTGCCGTCTAGATCGTTGTCGCGAGCAATCTGGCGAGAAGTGTCGACGAGGGTGGGGTCGAGCTCGATGCCGACCGCGCGAGCGCCATACCTTTGCGCCGCGAGAACGGGTATACGACCGTCTCCAGACCCGAGATCGTATACGACATCGTCAGCGGTCACCCTTGCGAGTTCAAACATCTGATACACGACAGCCTGAGGGGTCGCAACGAACTCGATATCTGGCTTATGGCGGGGGCGTCGTGGGACCGTCCACAGGAACACGTTCGTGCCATCGGCAGTCTGAATCGTCTCCTGAGGAATCCAGTCGCTGAAGTCGAACGAGTGCGAAACGATCCGCGTACCAGGTCGAAGCTCCCGCTTCAGTTTCGCCTCGAGCGCGCTGTTGACCGACGGCCACAGATACAGCGCCACAACAGTCGCACGCGAAATATCAGCCTTGAACAAATCGCCTTCAATGAATCTGACACGCCCGGACACTCCACTCTCACGGGCCGCTCGTCGCGAGATGTCGACCAGGTAAGGCTGCAGCTCGACACCGACCCCCCGCGCACCGTATACCTGCGCGGCCAGGTTTACGATGCGACCATCTCCGGATCCGAGATCGTACACGACGTCTGAAGGTTTCACGCGTGCGAGCTTGAGCATCGCGTCCGCAACGGCGTAAGACGTGGGCTCAAATCCGATGTCCGGTACCCGAGCGGGTACGAGGCGGTCCGCCGTCCGTGCCATTCTGTTGGAGCAAGCAGTCAGCCCCAGAATTACGATTATCAGACTGACTAATCGAGTCGCCACGGCCCGGAGCCTCTTTCGTACAGTGTTCTGCCCGATACAGCCGTCAACCGACAACCGCTACTTCGGCTCCACGTATGCGTGGAAGACCCTGATGCCGAGCTCACGCGGGTCGCCGCCGCCTGGTGCGAACGCGCGGTCAATATCGATCGACAGATTCACCATGTCGCCCGTGCCGAGCTGCGTGGCGGTCAGGGGAAACGTCTTCAGCGTCGGGCCCTTGGCATCGGCAGCGAACTGCGCGAACGGTTGATCCCCGATCTTGAGCGTCACCCGCTGCGGTGGATTGAAGAGGTCGGTCCGCGCGTCGTACTCGAGGTACAGCGTGCAGTCCTTTTTCGGATTCCGGAACGCGAGCGTTCCGGTCTTCTTCGTCCACTGCCATTCGGTCGTCGGGTTCTTCGGGTCCACCTCGGCCGGATGCCACCCATCCTTGTACATGAGGAAGATGTTCTCCGACGTCGGCAGCACCTGAAAGCGCGCAACGACGTATTCGCGGCGCGACGCTTCTTCCGCGTTCAGCACGAGGCGTCGGCCGTTGGCGAGATCGTAGAGCCCGAGGCGCATGACTGCCGGACCGATGTAGGGATAGTTCGGCACGAACACCGTGCGCTTGTACTCAATCGTCTGCCCCGGCTTCCAGCTGGTCGTCGGCGTAGGCGGCATATGATCGTCAGTCCACATCTGCTCCCCTTCGGGATCGAGCACATGGGCGAAGACGTAGTAGTTTTTATCGAAGGACGCGCCGGGCGCCACCTGAAATTTATATGTGAGCGTGACGGCGCTCCCGATCGGAACGCGATCCTTACTGAGCGAGAGCGAGGGAGTGGCGACGGCTGGCTCGTTGTCCCGTTTCCTGCTGCAACCAGGCGCGAACGCGAGCGCAATGAGCACAGCCGCGCAGAGCGGAACCCTGACCGAAGTGTTCATAGTTGTCGAAAAACGTGATGGTAACGCAGTTGTGACAGGTACAGCAATATGTTAGCGTGGGCGCCAAAGAAGTCTGCAGCGGGCAGTCTCCGGTAAACAGCACGCTCCCGAACTCCAGACCACAGATCGCGAACCGCATATTACGAATTGCCGATGGACGCACTCGGAATGATTGAAACACGGGGTCTTATCGGCTCCGTTGAAGCCGCCGACGCGATGGTGAAAGCGGCCAACGTGGTGCTCGTCGGCAAGGAATACATCGGCGCCGGATATGTGACGGTTCTCGTGCGCGGCGATGTTGGCGCCGTGAAGGCGGCGACCGACGCCGGCGCCGCCGCTGCGCGGCGCGTCGGCGAGTTGATCTCGGTCCACGTCATTCCGCGGCCGCACGCGGAAGTCGAGAAGGTGCTGCCCAAGCCCCCGAAGGAGACGAAGGGCGCGTAGATGGCGCAGACGGACCGCGATCTGGCTTCGATCGCAGAGGCGCGGGCGCTTGCGCGCCGCGCGAAAGCCGCCGCGGCCCCGCTCGCCGAATCCTCCCAGCAACAAATCGATGCCATCGTCGACGCGATGGCTGCCGCCGTGACCCCGCATGCCGAGGCGCTCGCGCGTCTTGCCCAGGAAGAGACCGGCTTCGGCGTCGTCGCCGACAAGGTCCAGAAGAATCTCTTTTCGTCTGAGACGGTTTACCAATTCATCCGGCCAATGAAGACGGTGGGCGTCGTGAACCGCCTCGAGGATCGCAAGGTGATCGAGATCGCGGAACCCTTCGGGGTCGTCTGCGCGATCGTCCCGTCGACGAATCCGACGTCGACCGCCATCTACAAAATCCTCATTTCCTTGAAGGCGCGCTGTCCGATCGTCATCAGCCCGCATCCGTCCGCCGTCCGGTGCATCACGCGTTCGGCGGAAATCATGAACGACGCCGCGCGCCGCGCCGGGGCGCCCGACGGCGCGATCAACTGGATGACGATCGTCACGCTTGAAGGCACACAGGAATTGATGAAGGCGCGCGAGGTCGCCGTGATCCTCGCAACTGGCGGAATGGGACTTGTCCGCGCCGCGTACAGCGCCGGTAAGCCGGCCTACGGCGTCGGTCCCGGCAACGCTCCCGCCTTTATCGAGCGGTCGGCGGACGTGGTGAAAGCGGTGCGAGACATCATCACGGGAAAAACATTCGACAACGGCCTGCTCTGCTCATCGGAGAACTCCGTCGTGGCGGACGCACCCGTTGTCGAGGAGGTGAAGCGCGAATTCGTCAAGAACGGCGGCTACTTCCTGTCGCCCGCCGAGCAGGAAGCGCTCGCACGCGTGCTGGTGACGCCGCAGCGCCTGCCAAACCCCGCCGTCGTCGGGAAGCCCGCAACGTACGTCGCGCAGCAGTCCGGAATTACCGTTCCGGCAGACACGCGCGTCCTGATCGCGGAGCTGAAAGGCGTTGGGCGGGATTATCCGTTGTCGATCGAGAAGCTGTGCCCCGTGCTCTCCTTCTATGTTGTGGCCGACTGGAAGGAAGGCTGTCAGCGCTGCATCGAGATCCTGCGGTACGGCGGCATGGGTCATACGATGGCGATTCACTCGCGCAACGACGACATCATCCTGCAGTTCGGTTTGAAAAAGCCGGCCTTCCGCATCGTGGTCAACACGCCGACGACGCTGGGGTCGATCGGATTGACGACGAGCCTGGATCCGGCAATGACGCTCGGGTGTGGCGGCTACGGCGGCAACATCACGTCCGACAACATCTCGCCTCGTCACCTGTTGAATATCAAGCGGCTTGCGTACGAAACCAAGCCGCTGGCCGTTCGCGCGCGGTCGGTTGAACCGGCGCTCGCTTCGGGCCGTCCCTTGCCACGGCCGCCAGCGGGCCCCGCGGCAGCGGCCGGAATCAGCGCGGAGGCGCTCGCGCGCAGGATCGACGAGTTCCTCACGTCGCGAGGGTATGGGCCGACGAAGGTGGCCGCCGCGTCCGCGGCAGTGGCGCCCTCAGCCCCCGTCGCTGCGCCGCCGGCACCAGCGGGGAGTCAGGTAAAAACGGCCCCCCCAGATGGCGGCGCGACTGAAAAGCCTGCGGACTTCGTTTGCGAAGAAGACGTACGACAAGCGATGCGACAAGGGCGCAAAATCGTAATCGGCGAGCGCTCTATCGTGACACCTGCAGCGCGCGACCTGGGCGAACAGCATCGACTGTTCGTGCAGGCGGCGTGGCGGTGAACCTCTCGCGGGATTCAGGCTCCCGGCTTTCGGGCTTAGGGGTTCAGGCTTCGGGCTTCGGGCTTCAGGCTTCGGAACGCCGAGGCTCAAAGCGCTGAACCTGAAGCTCCTAAGGCCGGAAGCCTGGCAGCCCGAAGCCATCTTATTGTTGAGTCTATTGCCTTTAGATTGACCGGCGATCTCGGCGGTGCTATGCTGACTGCCCCAGCAACCAGAAAGAAGCGCCACCTACTGGCGCGGTGATCATCGGCCGATTCCCGGGTGAGTCGTTGGATAGGTCGACCATGGGCGCCCCCCGTACCGGGGGGCGACCTCAACAGGGCAACGGCCTTGCAAGACGGCGACGTCATGCATAAGACGGCCGCCCCAAGAGAGGGAGCGCCCCGAATGATTCATGGGAGTTTGCGTCCGGGGTTTGCCATCCTGGTTGCCGCCGGCCTTTGCGTGACCGTCGCCGCGTGCGGCGGGAACTCAAAGCCCAAGGTTGCGGCGACCAGACCCGCACCATCCGCTGCCCCGGCGCCGGCCCGCAGTGTCCCGATCGTCGATCCAATCGCGTCGCTCATCGACACCTCGCAACGGCATTTCGAGGCCGGTGAGCGTGAGCTGAAGGCGGGGCACCTCGAAACGGCCCGCGTCGAGTTCGATCGCGCGGTGGAAGTCCTGCTCGAATCTCCTTATGGCGCTCGGACCGATGCGCGCTTGCGCGAACATTTCGATCGGCTCGTCGACCGGATCAACGCTTACGAGGTCACCGCGCTCGCGCAGGGCGACGGGTTCACCGAGAAGAAGTACGAATCGGCTACGATCGATGAACTGCTGACCAACGCCACCACGTTCCCGGTGCTGCCGCCGGACGCGTCGACGAAGGCGGCGGTCGCGGCAGACCTCGAGTCGACGGCGCACGACATTCCCATTCCGCAGCACTCGAAGGTCCTGTCGTACGTCGAGGTCTTCCAGACGCGGCTGCGGGATTACATCCAGGACAGCCTGCAGCGCGGCGCGAAGTACCTGCCGATGATCCAGAACGTGTTCCGCGCCGAAGGGCTCCCGCTGGATCTCGCCTACATTCCGATCATCGAGAGCTCGTTCAAGACAAATGCGCTGTCGAAGGCCAGCGCGAAGGGGCCATGGCAGTTCATGCGAGCCACGGCGCAGGAGCACGGCCTGAAGACCGACTGGTTCATCGACGAGCGGTCCGATCCGGAAAAGGCGACGCTGGCGGCCGCCCAGTACCTGAAGACGCTGAACCGCATGTTCGACGGGGACTGGAACATGGTGCTCGCCGCGTATAACGGCGGACCCGGCCGCGTGCAGCGCGCCATCAAGAGGTCCGGCATCGACGACTTCTGGGATCTCGCGTCGACGTCGAAGTTCCTGCCGCGCGAGACACGGGAGTACGTGCCGATGATCTTCGCGGCGATGATTATCGCGCGCAACCCGGTGCAGTACGGGTTCACCGTCATCGAGACCGATCCGATCGCGTACGACAAGGTCAACGTGCCGCGCGCGATCGACCTGCGCCGCGTCGCGGAATGGGCCGGCACGACGGTCGACGAGATCCAGACGCTCAATCCCGAACTGCGTCGCTGGACGACACCCGTCAAGTATCCGCGGTACGAAGTGAAGGTGCCGGTCGGTACGGCCGGACGCCTGAACGCCCGGCTCGCCGAAGCGTCGCCCGCGGACTTCACGGCGCTGAAGTGGTACACCGTCCGGAAGGGAGAGACGCTGCTGGGGGTTGCTCGTCGATTCGCCGTCTCGCGAAGCGACGTCGCCGAGGCGAACAACATTTCGGTCAAGACGCGGCTGCGTCCGGGTCAGGATCTGATCATTCCGCGCGCGCCGGCAACCCTGCTCGCCGCACGCACCGAGCGCACGGTGCCTTCCGAGGTAGCATCGCGCTCGCTCGCCTCGTCCGCCGCAACGCCGACGGCGGCAAAGGCGCAGCAGGTGACGCAGATCACTTACCGCGTCCGGCGGGGCGACACCCTCTTCTCGATCGCGCAGTTGTTCGACACGACCGTAGCCAGGATCAAGACGTGGAACGGCCTGAGCGGGAACACGATCGCGCCGGGAGCGCGTTTGAAGATTCTGGCTAGCCGCGCGCACTGATACGCGGCAGAAACTGCGACGTTCTAAACGGCGCCGGCCATCCCGGCGCCGTTTTTCTTTGTAATTCGAGCTGTCCGAAGGTCGGGCGCCGCTTTGCAATCGAGCGGCGCATGCTTGCCTGCGTGTGTTCGGCGGCGGTGTTCGGCATCGACGCCGCTCCCGTCACGATCGAAGTGGACGTCAGCTTCGGGATACCCGGCTTCACCGTTGTCGGTCTGCCGGATGCGAGCGTCCGCGAGAGCCGAGACCGCATCAAGAGCGCAGTCCGCAACTCCGGGTACGAATTCCCTCCTACACGCGTCACCGTCAACCTCGCGCCTGCGGACGTCCGCAAGGCGGGATCCTCGTTCGATCTCCCCATTGCAATCGGGGTCCTTGCCGCCAGCGGCGTAATCTCGACGCGCAACGTGGACACGGTGCTCGTCCTGGGGGAGCTGTCGCTGGACGGGGGCATCCAGGCCGCGCGCGGGGTGCTGCCGATTGCGGCCGCGGCACGGCGGCGGCAGATTCGCGGCCTCGTACTTCCGGCGGCAAACAGCCGCGAAGCAGCCGTGGTCAGCGGTCTCGATTTCTACCCTGTGCGATCGCTGCGCGAAGCGGTCGCGGCGTTGAACGACCCGCGGCCGGTCGCGCTGACCGCTGACCGCGACGGAGACGTCACCGAGCAGGTGCACGGCGACTTCGGTGACGTGCGCGGACAATTCGCCGCGCGCCGCGCGCTCGAGATCGCCGCGGCAGGCGGGCACAACGTGCTGCTCGCGGGACCGCCGGGCTCCGGCAAGACGATGATGGCGAGGCGGGCGGCGGGGATTCTACCGCCGCTGACGTTCGACGAAGCGCTCGAAGTCACCTCGATCCATTCCGTCGCGGGACTTCTGCCGCCGGGCGCGGGCCTGCTGCGCGCGCGACCGTTCCGGGCACCGCACCACACGATCTCGGACATCGCGCTCGTGGGCGGCGGGCCAATTCCACGTCCTGGCGAGATCAGCCTCGCGCATCACGGCGTGCTGTTCCTCGACGAGATGCCGGAGTTCAGCCGGCAGGTGCTCGAGGTGCTGCGCCAGCCGCTCGAGGACGGCCTGGTCCGCATCGCGCGCGCGCAGCGCGCGTCAGTCTTCCCTGCGAGTTTCGTGCTGATAGGCGCGATGAACCCGTGCCCGTGCGGCTACGTCGGCGATCCCCGGCGCGCGTGCCGCTGCACGCCGCAGCAGGTGGATCGGTACGCGTCGCGCCTCTCAGGTCCGCTGCGCGATCGCATCGATCTCACCGTCGACGTACCGGCGCTGCCGCCTTCAGACCTGACGTCGGACGAAGGTGGTGAGCCGACGTCGGCCATCCGGTCGCGTGTCGAACAGGCGCGGGCGCGTCAGGCGGCGCGCGAAGAGACCGGAGGCGTGCTGAACGCGCGACTCGCGCCGCGAGCGCTGCGACGAGCGTGCGCGTTGGATGCAAAGGGCAGGCAACTGCTCCAGCACGCCTCTGAGCGTCTGGGCCTCACCGCACGGGCATTCGATCGGGTGCTGCGCGTGGCCCGTACGATTGGCGACCTGAATGCCGTCGAGCGCGTGTCAGCCGATCACGTTGCGGAAGCGCTGCAGTTCAGGGGGAACTAGTGGCCCGTCCTCGTTGAACGAGGGCCAGATCGCGGAGCGCGGCGCCTGGATGGCAAGGCGCGACGACCGAGAATACGGGGAGTATTTGAGGGAGGAGCAACGCCGCCAGCCGGGAGGCCCCGCCCGCGAGGTGTTCCTTGATCAGCGAGGACGGGCCACTGGTCTGCGATGGGTACGACACGCTCCCTGGCATGCTGGAGAACCTTCGGCCGCATGGGTTCGAAGACGACACCGGCGCGTAGCACTGATGGTGCATCACGCACGCACTGTAAACGCTTTCGCTTACCCGCCTACGGCTCCGCGTCCTACTGCTTACCGCCGCTTGCCGCATACCGCCTACGGCTTACGGCTTTTGCATACCTCCGCGCCAGCGTCCCGCCGACGACTGTGGCGACGAGCAGGAGCGTCGCGGGCTCGGGGACCGGATCGGCTCCGTCGAACCGGAACACGAGGCGATCGAGGCTCCACTCGTTCTGGCCTTCGACGCGGCCGAATGTACCGATCGCGGTTCCGCCTCCGAAGAGGTCGAACTGCTCGGGCACACCTTCCGGATGGAATACGAACAAGGTGCCCTCGAACGAGAACGTCGAGCGCGTGGTCGCCGATCGGCCACCAGGCAGCGGTACGAACATCGACCCGCTGAACCGCGCCTGCGCCGAGGTATCCGAACTCAAGTCTCCCACGCGTTCGAACGTCCGTCCGTCGACGGTGGCGGTGCCCGTGAGATCGTTCCCAATCCAGAATGCCCCTAGGCTGAAGGTCGTTCCCGGATCGCAGAACCCGCCACAGCCCGGGACGAAATCGACGACCCCGTCTCCAACGGTCGCGTCGAAGGTGAACCCGCGGTCGCCGCCGATCGTCAGCGGATCGAAGAACGCCCCGTTGAATATCAGGGATCCGCGAGTGATTGCGATGGTATCGGCGGCAGCCGGCGCGGCGCACGCCAGGGCGAGCGCTAACGTGGAGAGCATCGACCCAGCCCTCATGTCTCCTCCTCGCGAGTGTTGTGTCAGGAGCCGGCGCGGCTCGTGTCGGCCGAGCGCGCCTGCGCTTCTTCGAGATGCTTTTTGTAGAGAGTGTTCTGCGGGGCCAGTTCGACGGCGCGCTGAAATGCGGGCAGCGCGTGGACCGGCAGTCGTTTCTGCAGGTAAATCGATCCGAGCGTGTCGTGGGGCTCGGGACGATCGCGCAGTTCCTCGGTCGCGACCGTCGCCAGCTTCAGCGCCTCGTCGAGCTGTCCGTCTTCCGACATCATCCAGGCGAGGTTGTTGGCGGCAACGCCGGCCCGCGAGTCCTTCGCGAGGACTGCCTGGTACTGCGCGCGTGCGCCCGCGCGGTCTCCTTTGGCCTCCAGGATCATGCCGACCATCGTCGAGGGGCCCGTGGCATTCGGGGCATGCGCCGCCATCTCACGGTACTTCTGGAGCGCCGGGTCGAGCTGTCCCTGCTGCAGGTAGATCTCGCCGAGCATCTCGTACGCATCGAGACGCGACGGCTGCCGCTCGATGATCGTCAGCAGACGGCGCTCCGCCTCGGCCGGCTTCTTCTGGAGGACATCGAGGCGCGCCGCGAGAAGCTGCGCAGTCGCATCCTGCGGACGCGCGGCCAGCCAGCGCTCGACACGCTCGCGCGCGTTCGGCACGTCGCGCGCCGCGACATCGCCGCTGACGGCGCCCACGCGCGCATCCTCGTAATCCGGGGCGCGATCGAGCGCGCGCTCGAACGCTGCGCGCGCCAGGTCAACCTTTCCGGACGACAGCTCGATCCATCCCAGTTCGGTGTGCAGCCGCGGATTGTCCGGCGCCTTGGCCAGGCGGTCGGTGATCTCGCGGCGCGCGCGATCCAGCTTCCCCTGCGCTCTGAGACTGCGCGCCATCAGCACCGCGGCTTCCGGGTCGTCGGGCCGTCCCGCGGCGGCTTCCTCCGCCGCGCTCAAGGCGCCGGCTGCGTCACCGCGGGCAAGGCGCAGGCGCGCGAGCTGGAGCTGCGGCGCGGCGGCTCTCGGATTGAGTTTCAGCGTCTCCTGGAATGCGGCCTCGGCGCCCTTGTAGTCCTGCCGGGCGAGCAACACGAGCCCCGTGGTGTAGTGCGCGGCCGTCGACGATGGATCGGCCGCTACGGCATCGCGCGTATGCTGCCCTGCGACATTCAGGTCGCCCCCTTCCGCGAGGAGCAGTCGCGCCGCCAGCACGTGCGCGTCGGGATCCTTCGGCTTCTCCCTGACGAGCCCCGCGACAATCGCCATCGCGTCGGCATGATTGCCGCGCGCGTGCTCGATGGCCGCCATCCGCATTCGTGCCTGGCGCGCCGTCGCGGAACGCGAAGACGGCGGCGTCGCGAATGGGCGCAAGAGGTTGATCGCCTGGTCGTAACGGCCGAGACCCATGTAGTAATCGGCGAGCGCCAGCTGTCCTTCCGGCGAGATCGCCGCGAGCGCCTTGAAGTGCGGCTCCGCCTCCGCGGGACGCCGATCGCTGAGGTAGTAGAGCGCGAGCGCGCGATGTGCCAGCGCGTTCGTCGCATCGACCGCAAGCGCCGCTTTCAGCTCCCGCTCAGCACTCGCGCCATCGCCCACCGCCCAGTCGTAGTTGGCGAGCGCAAGCCGTGCATCAACGGAACGCGGATCGAGCTGCACTGCCTTCTCGAAGGATTGCCGCGCGGCGTCCCTCCCCCCGCCGATGAACTGCACGGCGCCAAGGGCGGCGTAGGCTGGCGCATAGGTCGGATCGAGGGCGACCGCCTGCTCCATCTGGTTAATCGCCTGCGTGGTGTCCTTCAGGCCGGCCATCGCATTGCCGAACAGAATGTGCGCCTTGGCACTGTTCGGATCCGCCTTCAACGCGAGCTCCGCGCGCGTGCGCGCCTGCCCGAACTCACCGGCCATGAGCAGGAGCGTGCCCGACTGGAGTTGCGCGTCGATGTTCGAGGGGTCGAGATCGGCTGCCTGCGAATACGCGCCATAGGCTCTGACGGCATCGCCGACTTCGGTGTACGCGCGAGCGAGCTTGTAGTACACGTCCGCGCGCGACGGCTGCGCTTTCACCGCATTGCGATATTCGATGATGGCGTCCTTGACCTTGTGGTTCGCGACATAACCATCGCCGCTCGCCACGTACTTGTCGGCCCTGACCTTCGGGTCCGTCCCGCAGGAGATGACCCATGTCAGCAGCATGGTGAGCGTCAGCAAGCGTTTCGTCATGGCAGATACTCGGGCAGTCGTGGATACACCACTCGCGCGAAGTCGACCGCAGCGCTCTCTCTTGGTGCGATGATGCGAACCAGCGATCCGTTCGTGCGCCGCAATCGCGCGGCGTCCACCATCAGCCACAGCTTGTTCGCATATTCGTTCGCGACCACGCGTCCGCGTCCTTGATACCAGTACAGGACGACCTGGCGCTCGGGTCCCTTTTCGATCACGTAGCGGTTGACCGGCAAGGTGGCGCCCTCGACCGCGAGCGACGTTCGCGCGGACTCCACCGGCTGCCAGCCGGCGCCTGGCAGGCAGTTCTGTGGCGAGTGGATCGTGTCCCCTTGCCGCTGACTCGCGTAATAGCCGACGTACAGGTTCGCGGGCTCGCCGCTCGCGTCGACGTACGTTCGACTGACGTAATCGTCCACTCCAAGCACGCGCACGATCTCGTCTTCGAGCGGTACATCGCCCGCCGCGGTCCATGACCCCAGGGTCCGCGGGAATGTTGTCAACGATGAACGGCTCACCGGCTGCTCGGTCCCTAGCCCCCGCGCGCCGACCACGCCGGCGCATGCGATCAGAACCGACAACAGCACGGCGCGGCCCATCATGACGGCAACACCATGGTTGATGGTCCGCTGCCTTCCTGGATCGCGCGCGGCCCGTGCACAGCCCTTGGCCATCCGCGCGCGAGTGCGCGCTGCGTCAAGAGCAGCAGCCCGAACGCGAGCACGAACATGACCCAGCCAGAGAACGTGTGAAGGAATCCTTCAGCGGCTTCGGGTCCGATCCAGTGGGCCGCCACTCCTGTCCCGGCCACGCGCGCCGCGTTCTCGACGATGGCGATCGGGATCGCGACGAAAGCGAGCACTGCGCGCGCCCATCGTCGCGGCTCATTCAGCTTGCCGAGTATCACCCCGAGCGTCACCAGCGACACGAGCGATCGGATGCCGCTGCATGCCTGCGCCACTTCGAGCTTGGTCGTCGACAGCTCGAGAATGTTGCCCTCGCGGAGGACGGGAATGCCGGCTGTCGTGAGGACCAGCTCACCGACCCGCGACGCGAAGAGTTGCAGCGGAAAGGCGATCTGGTTGAAGACCAGCGCCGGCAGCGGCACCATCAGCACGAGCAGTGCGATGGGAAACGCGAGAAGACGCAGATGCTGCGATCCGAATAGAAAGAGGACCGTGCCGGCGAGCACACCGATGAGCGAGATACGCGCGAGAAACAGCTCAGCGCCAAAGAGGCCCGCGATCAGGAGGATGAGACTGCCGCAGACGATGATGAGACCGGCCGCCGATGGGCCGAGCGGCGCCGCCGCGAGGGACTCGCGGCCCGCCCACGCGAAATAGATAGCAAAAGGAACGATCAGGAAGCCGTGCGAATAGTTCTCGTCGCTCGCCCATTGCGAGACAAGCGACGAGAGTACGGGCAAGTAGACGGCGGTCGCCGCGAGCGTCACGAGCGCGAGCGCGGTGACCGTCCGTTTTGTCATGCGGCCTCAGGCCGCGATGCGCCGACGGTACCCCACCAGACCGGCCAGGCCGGTTCCAAGCAGCAGTAACGACGCCGGTTCTGGGTTAGCGATCGCTCGCGCGCCCGAGACGGAGAGCCGCACCAGGAACCCGCGCGATCCAAGCGTGTCGCGCAATCCGAACGTGACGCGCGCGGTATCGCCCCCTGCGAATCCGGAAAACCGCAGCAGATCACGTTCGTCAGTGAGCTCATCTACAAACAGACCGGCGGTCCCGCCACTGGCGAACGTGGCGCTCCGCGTGAGGCCGCTGAATTGCGCGAAGCTCAAACCGTCGTAGTTCGTGGATGTCGAGTACCCCGGAGTCTGCGCGACATAGGCGGGCTGGACCGGATCTTTCCCGTCGAATCCGTCGGAAAGCGGATCCAGAATCTCCGCCGTCAACGTATTCCACGGATTGCGCGCCGGGTTGCCCTTCACGGAAAATGTCACCGTGTAATTGCGGTTCGCCTGCAGCCCGTCAACGAAGATCGTTGTGCTCGAATTGCCGGTGGGCAACATGACGGTTCCAAAGTCGATGTTGAACCCACTCGTCGAGAAGCCGCTCGTCGCGGCGCTGGCCCCGCTCATCGCAGTGTTCAGCGCGACCGTGATCGGCTCGGCGCGGGCGGCCGCAGGCATAAACGCGGCCGCGCAGCTCCATACCAGAGCTACACCCAGTGCTCGCATGTCACCTCCACATTCCAGCTCGTCAGCGCAGAGCGGCAAACTATTTACGGGACCAGCCGGCGCACCGCACTCGCCAAACCGAGCAGCGTGGCGCCCGACAGGAGCATCCACGCCGGTTCCGGCGTCTGTGTCGCGTGCCCGGTAGCCGCCGTGAACCCCGCGGCTACCGCCGCAGGCTCGCCGACCAGCACAGCCAACCCCAGGACCACGAGCACAACAAGGAGTAAGGTTGCCTTCATTTCCCGATCCGATTCCGCGAGTGAGAGGGTTTTTTCCCAATCACCTGCTTTTCGCAGGGCCTGCGGCCGGCAGTGCAAGGCGCCGACCAGCTCGGAAACCCGGCCGTTTTTCTTGACGTGAAGCCCCCGTCCCGTGGTACAGTTTCGTCCTCCTCAGCAGGTCCCGGACTCGTTCGACCCGTTCGTCGGAATTCATGCGAGCGAAACGCTATTCCCTCGTCATCGCCGATCGGCAAACCGGCGCCCTGCGGCGCGTCACAATATCGTTGTGGCCAACGCTCGGCACGACTGCGGGCATCCTTGCGCTGCCGATCCTCATGGGCCTCGGCGCGCGATGGAGCGCGAGGACTACGATTACAGACCTGCAATCGATCAACGTCGCGCTCCAGGTCGAGAACGCCAGCTATCGCGAAGCGACAGGGCAACTGTCGAATCAGATTTCCGAACTGCATGCTGCCGTCAATCAGCTCGGCGAACGCGCTGTCGTCGAGCCCTCGGTCAGCCGCGCGATGAACAAGCTGCCGGCGTTGGTGAAGTCGCGCGCGATGGGCGGCGAGGTGGTGCCCGCGACGCACACGTCGTTGCTGGACACCGCAATCGGATCACCGGAGACTGCGCTCGGCGTGCTGAGCGAGCTGCTCGGCGTGATCGGCAGCCGCCTCGAATCGGTGCGCGATAACGTCGAGCGGCGGCACAAGCTCGCCATGGCCACGCCGTCGATGTGGCCAGTCGCCGGGTGGCTCTCGTCCTCGTTCGGCACGCGCCGGGATCCATTTACCGACGCGAACGACTTTCATCCTGGGCTCGACATCTCGGCCGACTACGGACAGCCGGTGCTCGCGACGGGCGACGCCACCGTCACCGCCGCGAGCCGCAACGGCGCCTACGGAAACATGGTGATGCTCGACCACGGGTTCGGCATCACGACGAAGTACGGTCATCTCTCACGCATCTCCGTTGTCGAGGGCCAGAGCGTGAAACGCGGCGACATCATTGGTTTAGTGGGATCTACCGGTCGTTCGACAGGCGCCCATCTGCACTACGAAGTGTGGATGAACGGCCGTCTGACCAACCCGATGACGCTGCTTGCTCGATAGGCCTTCCGGAGATTTTCCGCCTCCCGGCGGAAGCCACACGACCACCGCCGCCGCACCTCCCTCGCGGTTTCCGGCTTTAGGCGGAAGGGACCCTTGGTGTACAATTGTCTGAATACCCAAGCGATTAGCCCCGCATGCTGCTCGACAAACTCCTGGCGAAAGTCATCGGCACGCAGAACGAGCGCGAGCTCAAACGGCTCGCGCCGCTCGTGGCCGACATCAACACCAAAGAACCGGACATCGAGGCGCTCTCGGACGAACACCTCCGCGCCAAGACGGCCGAGTTCCGCCTTCGGTTCGAACAGGGAGAGACGCTCGAGGATCTGCTGCCCGAGGCATTTGCGGTGGTGCGCGAGGCGGGCCGCCGCACGCTCAATATGCGGCACTTCGACGTGCAGCTCATCGGCGGCATGGTCCTCCATCGCGGAAAGATCGCCGAGATGAAGACGGGCGAAGGCAAAACGCTCGTGGCCACGCTGCCGGCGTACCTCAACGCGCTCGCCGGCAAAGGCGTGCACGTCGTTACCGTCAACGACTACCTGGCGCGGCGCGACTCGGAGTGGATGGGGCGCATCTACCGCTTCCTCGGCATGACCGTCGGCGTCATCCAGCACGATCTCAACGACGCCGAGCGGCAGGTCGCCTACGCCTGCGACATCACCTACGGCACGAACAACGAGTTCGGGTTCGATTACCTCCGCGACAACATGAAGTTCGACCTCGCGCATTACGTGCAGCGCGGGCATCATTTCGCGATCGTCGACGAAGTCGACTCGATCCTGATCGACGAGGCGCGCACGCCGCTCATCATCTCCGGCCCCGCCGAGGAAGCGCCCGATCTGTATTACGAGGTCGACCGCATCATTCCGAGGCTCGCAAAGGGCGCGGTCACGCGCGGCGACGTCAAGGCGGAAGAGCGAGAGGAGCTCGAAAAGACGGGCGACTACATCGTCGACGAGAAGCACAAGACCGTCACGCTGACGGAGAGCGGGATGGTGAAGGCCGAGCACATGCTCGCGCATCGGCTCGAGCCGGGCACCGACGGGTTGTACGACCCGGCGAACATGAAGATCCTTCACCACATCAATCAGGCGCTGCGTGCGCACTCGCTGTTCCAGCTGGACGTCGAGTACATGGTGAAGGACGGCGCGGTAGTGATCGTCGACGAATTCACCGGGCGCCTCATGCCGGGCCGGCGCTGGAGCGACGGACTGCACCAGGCGGTGGAAGCGAAGGAACACAACACGAACCACCCCGAGGTGAAGATCGAGCGCGAGAACCAGACGCTGGCGACCGTCACGTTCCAGAACTACTTCCGCAAGTACGCGAAGCTCTCCGGCATGACGGGCACGGCCGACACCGAGGCGCAGGAGTTCGCGAGCATCTACAAGCTCGACGTCATGGTGATTCCGACCAACCGCCCGCTCAAGCGCGTGGAGGAGCCCGACACCGTCTACCGCACCGAGAAGGAAAAGTACGACGCGATCGTCAACGACATCATCGAGAAGCAGCAACAGGGCCGGCCGGCGCTCGTGGGCACCGTCTCAATCGAGAAGTCGGAGCGGCTCTCGAAGCAGCTCAAGTTGCGCGGCATCCGTCATGTCGTGCTGAACGCGAAGTACCACGCGCAGGAAGCGGAGATCGTCGCGCAGGCGGGCCGCAAGAACACGGTCACGATCGCCACCAACATGGCGGGACGCGGTACCGACATCCTGCTCGGCGGCAATCCCGAGTTCATGGCGCGCCAGCGCACGCTCGCGGACGAGATCGCCGACAAGCTGCCGAAGGGCCAGGAGAAGTTCATCGACGACGCCGACTACGTCTATTTCTATCACCTCGAGAACTTCTACCGGGTGCCGCGCACGCAGTACGAGCAGCTGTTCTCGGCGTACAAGAAGGAAACGGACGCCGAGCACAACGACGTCGTCGCGCTGGGCGGGCTGCACATCATCGCCACTGAGCGCCACGAGGCACGACGAATCGACAACCAGTTGCGCGGCCGCGCCGGCCGTCAGGGGGACCCCGGGTCCTCACGCTTCTACCTCTCGCTCGAAGACGACCTGATGCGCATCTTCGGGTCCGACCGCATCTCCGGGCTGATGCAGCGTCTCGGCATGGAAGAGGGCGTTCCGATCGAGCACGGCATGGTGACGCGCGCAATCGAGCGCGCGCAGAAACAGGTCGAGGCGCAGAACTTCTCCGTCCGCAAGCACCTTCTCGAATACGACGACGTGATGAACAAGCAGCGCGAGAACGTCTACGCGCTGCGGCGCGAGCTGCTCGAGGGGAAAATCCACATCACTGCAGACGAGGAGGTGGACACGCGCGGGTACCTGATAACGCTCGCCGAGGAGCTCGCTGATGCCACCGTCCAGAACTACGCGAACAAGGATATCGATCCCGAGGAGTGGGACCTCGACGCGCTCACGAAGGCTCTCACCGACATCTTCGGGTTCGACGAACAGGAAGTTGACTCGCTGGATTTCTCGGGGATGACCCCGGACCAGATGACCGATGCGGTCTGGAAGCTGGCGCTCGAGAAGTACGAGAAGAAGGAGGCGCTGCTCGGCGATCCTTCCGTCCTCCACCGCGTCGAGCGCGACATCATGCTGCAGATCGTCGACGCGCAGTGGAAGGATCACCTCTACAGCCTCGATCATCTGAAAGAAGGCATCGGCCTTCGCGGCTACGGCCAGCGGGATCCGCTCGTCGAGTACAAGAAGGAGAGCTTCGCGCTCTTCGAGGCCATGCGCGAGCGGATCGACGAGGAAATCGTCCGCTACCTGTGGCGCCTGATGCCGATCATCGGCGAAGAAGGGCCCGGCGTGCCGGTGCGCCGTCCGGCGCCGCGCCGTCCGCCGCAGATTACGATGAGTGCGCAGCCGGCGCCGTCCGACTCCCCCTTCGGGGCGATTCGTGCCGGGCGCGGGGCCACGGCCGTAGCCGAACCGCCGCGCCCCGCGCGCAGCGGCGGCGACGACGTCGTGCGGCAGGTGAGGCGCGACGAGCCGAAAGTGGGGCGCAACGATCCCTGCCCCTGCGGGAGCGGGAAAAAGTACAAGAAATGTCATGGTTCGTAAGACAAGGCCGACCGATGTCGGCCTTTTTTGCAGGTAGCTACTGATGAACACCCGCACGGACGTACTCAACGCGGATCAGATTTCCGTCGGTCTCACCACGGCGCTCACCTTTGACGACGTCCTGCTCGTCCCGCAGCACTCGAACGTGCTGCCCAGCGCGGTGGACGTCTCGTCGTCGTTCACGCGCAACATCCGGCTGAACGTGCCGCTCGCGAGCGCCGCGATGGACACCGTCACCGAGTCGCGGCTGGCGATCGCGATGGCGCAGCAGGGGGGCATCGGCGTCATCCACAAGAACCTGTCGATCGAGGAACAGGCGTCGGAAGTCGATCGCGTCAAGCGATCGGAGAGCGGCATGATCGTCAATCCGATCACGCTCTCCCCTTCCAACCGGATCTACGAAGCCCTCGAGCTGATGAAGAAATACCGGATCTCCGGCGTGCCGATCACCCAGGACGGCAGCAAGGAGGGGCGGCTCGTCGGGATTCTGACGAACCGCGATCTGCGCTTCGAGACGAATCTCGACCGGTCGATCTCCGAGATCATGACGCGCGATCCGCTGTTCACCGTCCCCGTCGGCACGACGCTCGAACAGGCGCGTGAATTCCTGCATCGGCACAAGGTCGAGAAGCTGCTCGTCGTCGACGAGCGCTTCATGCTGAAAGGGCTGATCACCGTCAAGGACATCCAGAAGGCGATCAAGTACCCGAATGCGTGCAAAGACTCGCTCGGCCGGCTGCGAGTCGCAGCGGCGATTGGCGTCGGCAAGGATGCGATCGCGCGCGCCGAGGCGCTCATTGCGGCGAACGTGGACGCGCTCGTCGTCGACACCGCGCACGGGCATTCGCAGGGGGTGCTCGACGTCGTGCGGCGGATCCGCCGTCAGTTCCCCAACGTCGATTTCGTCGCCGGCAATGTCGCGACGGCGGACGCCACCGCCGCCCTCATCGAGCTCGGCGTCGATGCCGTCAAGGTGGGCATCGGCGCCGGGTCGATCTGCACCACCCGTGTCGTCGCGGGCATCGGGGTCCCCATGATCACGGCGATTGCCGAATGCGCGCGCGCCGCCACGTCGCGCAAGATTCCCATCATTGCTGACGGCGGAATTCGCTACTCGGGCGACATCACGAAGGCAATGGCCGTTGGCGCCAGCTCGGTCATGATCGGCAGTCTCTTCGCGGGCACGGACGAGAGCCCCGGTGAACTGATCCTTTACCAGGGGCGCAGCTTCAAGGAATACCGCGGCATGGGGTCGCTCGGCGCGATGCGCCGCGGAAGCCGCGATCGCTACTTCCAGGATGAATTCGACTTGGACGCCACTCCGGAATCAGCCGAGAAGCTCGTGCCCGAGGGGATCGAAGGGCGCGTGGCGCACAAAGGCACCGTCGCGGCGATGATCCATCAGCTGATGGGCGGTCTGCGCGCCGGGATGGGCTACACCGGCTGCGGCACGATCCCGACGCTGCAACGCGAAGCGAAGATGATCCGCGTCAGTCCCGCCGGACTGCGGGAGGGGCACGTCCATGACGTGATCATCACGAAAGAGGCCCCGAATTATAGGGTTGAGTAGGACCGCACAGGGAGAACACGGAGAACACGGAGGGAACGGATTTCAAGAACGAAGCAACGAACACAACGGAGGTCAACGAAGCGAACTTCCGTTTTGTTATTTTCTTCGCTTTGTTCGTTTTCTTTGTTGCTTCGGTTCTGGAAGCCGTTTACTTCGTCTGCTTCGTTGGCCCCGTCATCGGCACGAATCGCACGGGAAGCGTACGGAGCGTCTGGGTTCCCGTTGCCGTACGCCGCAGGATGCGCAGCTCCTGCGTGACTGACCCCACGGGAATCGCCATCAATCCACCGACTTTCAACTGCTCCACCAGTGCGGGCGGCACGTCTTCGGGTGCCGCCGTCACGATGATGCGGTCGTACGGCGCATGCTCGGGCCAACCAAGGTACCCATTCCCGGTGCGCACTTGAACGTTGCGATAGCCAAGGGCGCCCAGCGTTTTCCGCGCACGGTCCGCCAGCGCCGCGATGATCTCGATCGTGTAGACCTCTTCCGCCAGCGTGCTCAAGACGGCGGCCTGATAACCCGAGCCAGTGCCGATCTCGAGCACGCGATGCGACGGTTCGATCTCGAGCGCCTGCGTCATAAATGCGACGATGTAGGGCTGTGAGATCGTCTGGCCGTGACCGATTGGCAGCGGCCGATCGCGATACGCCTCTGCCCTCACGGACTCCGGCACAAAGAGATGCCTCGGTACGGCGAGCATTGAGTCGACGACGCGCGGACTGCTGATATCGCGGGCGATCAGCTGCTCTTCAACCATCTGCCGGCGCGCCGCGCGCCATTCGCGCGTGTCGCGCTGCAGGCCGGCGTTGCCTGCGCCGCAGGCGGTGATTGCGAAGAGGAGCAGCGCTGCGCCAGCATCTCGAACGCCGCGTGCTACCGCTCGCGGCCCGGCCGGCGTCTTACAGCACATGGAGGCAAGCACTGACGGCGCTCGACACAACGTTGATCCTCGGCGTCGCGCTGGACGCGCGCGTCGATCCGGTGTTCATGCGCCAATGCTCAATGCTCAATGGTTCAAAGCGATCACCTTTGAGCATTGGGCGTTGAACATTGGACATTGATCTGCCGGTGGTCTTCGCCGGCGTCGTGGATCATCACCTCCACAACGCCCGTGCCTTCGGGCCGGCCGCGCCACCGTTCGGCCCACTCGATTGCGACGATGCCGTCGGCGGAAACGAGGTCTTCGAGTCCGAGGTCGTCGATCTCCGCTGGTTCGAGACGATAGAGATCGACGTGATACAACGTCGCTGCCTCGCCGGCATATTCCTGGACGATCGTGAACGTCGGGCTCGACACATCGTCGGGGTTCGCGCCGATGCCGCGGGCGAGGCCGCGCACGAAGGCCGTTTTGCCCGCGCCCAGATCGCCATAGAGCAGAACGACATCGCCGGCGCGTAGGGTGCGGCCGAGTGCGACTCCGGCGTCGGTCGTTTCCTGTTCGGTGGATGTGATGAGGGCGCTCATGTGAAGAGATCCGGCCTGCCTGCGTCGGGCCTGCAGGCGCCGTGGTCATCCGGCATCCGCCTGGCGTTTGATCCGGCGCCGCGCCGTCAATTCGAGGACCGCGTCGCCAAGCCGCGCGGCGATGTCGGTCGGCAACAACGCGCCTTCTCCCTCATCGGCTTCCGCGAGGTCGCCGGCGGTTCCGTGGAGATACACCGCGAGCTTGCACGCCCCTTCGGCGTCGAGAATCTGCGCGAACCACGCCGCAATCATCCCGGTCAGCAGGTCACCCGTACCGCCCGTAGCCATGCCCGCGTTCCCGGTGAGATTGACAAAGGCGCGCGACTCCGGTCCGGCGATGACCGTGCGATGTCCCTTCAACACCACGTGCACGCGGTGGGTCGCTGCGAACTCGCGCGCGTGCTCGAGTCGATCCGACTGCACCTGCTCGATGCTGACGTTCAGCAGGCGCGCCATCTCGCCGGGGTGCGGCGTGATGATGACGTCGACGCCGTCGCGTCCCGTCAGCCGCTCCGGATCGCCCGCGAAGGCATTCAGCGCATCGGCGTCGAGCACCAGCGGCACGCCTGCACGCTCGACGATCGCCTGCACGAACGCCGCCGTGGACGGATCGTGCCCGAGGCCTGGGCCCATCGCGATGACGTCCGCCTTCATCTCGAGCACGCGCTCGACGGCACTGAAATCGATCGCCCCGGCATTGGTTTCTTCGAGCGCCTCCGTCATGTATTCGGGCATCATCGCGGCAATGGTCGGGACGCACGATCGAGCGGTCGCGATCGTGACGAGTCCCGCCCCGGATTTCAGCGCGCCGAGCGCCGCGAGGTGCGCGGCGCCCGTTTTTCCGAACGAGCCCGCGATGATGAGCACGCGTCCGAAGTCTCCCTTGTGCGATTCCGCGGCGCGCGTCGGCACGAGCTCGCGCATCCGCTCGCGCGTGAGGAGCTCGAGCCACGGCCCTTCGAGCTCGTCGATCACCGCGGCCGGGATGCCGATGTCGGCGATCACGAGGTCGCCGCCGTAGGCGTCGGCCGGCGGCAGGATGAGCGGAATCTTCGGCGCTGCGAGCGTCACGGTCATCGATGCTTCGATCGCCTCCCCCCCGAGCTCGTGCGAGTCCGCCGACACCCCCGTCGGCAGATCGATCGCGACAACCGGCGCGCCGAGGCCGTTGACGTCGGCGACGACGGTTTCGAGGAGCCCCGTCAGCTGACCGTGAAATCCCGTGCCGACGATCGCGTCGACGATCAGGTCGCACTCCGACACTTCGGTGAAGT
>Ga0209686_1000199_pt1 | contig 30992 bp, 24 predicted proteins | sample GraSoiAngelo_126_FD_185883 | JGI IMG/M metagenome (GOLD analysis project Ga0209686, IMG submission 185883) | Grasslands soil microbial communities from the Angelo Coastal Reserve, California, USA - 14_0927_09_20cm (SPAdes) (version 2) | ecosystem: Environmental > Terrestrial > Soil > Grasslands ...
AATCGAGTGCAGTCCAGGCTGTGTGACTCGCGCGTGACGCCTCCCGGCGTCGCGGGGCGAAGTTAAACAGAGGATGCGGACAATCCGCGCTGACGCTCGAGCCAGCGGTCGAGATCTGACGGGCGGAACCGCCACTGGCGCCCGATCCGCACGGCGGGCAGCTCACCGCTCCTGATGAGTCGGTAGATCGTTCGCGGCGTGATTTTCAAGTAACCTAAGACCTCCTCCGTCGTGAGGAAGGTCTGTAATTCAGCCACCGCGTTGTTGAACATAGGGGCCTCTACTGTCATTAATGTTGCCGATATAGAGTCCAGTAGAGAACTCTAAATGACAACAGTGACGACAATGTAGCGCGGCCGCAGCCTGGTCGTCAAGCTCGAAACACACAGCTGCTCCGCATTCGTCGCCTTGGACAGCGCCGAACACCGCGCAGATGCACGCAGATTTGGGAAAAACCTGCGTTATTCGCCGAGCGCCTTGGCTGCCTTGGCAAGGACCATGGGGACCCGGAATGGCTTGGTCAAATACCCGGAAACCCCCAGGTTGAGGGCGTCGATAGCGCTCGCTTCTGTCGAAAAGCCCGTGATGATGATCACGGGCAGGTCCGTCTTGAGACGCCGCGCCTCGCGAATCACCGTGAGGCCGTCCACGCCCGGCATCTTCAGATCCGTAATGAGAAGGTCGTACGGGATGATTCGCAGCCGTTCCAGTGCCGTGCGGCCATCGGGCGCAAGGTCGACGTCGTATTCGGCGAGAGCCAGCGTTTTTGCCAGCAAATCACGGATGCTCGCCTCATCGTCGACAACCAGCACGCGTGGACGCGCATCCGTGGCGGCCGCAACGCGTTGCGGTGAGGGCTGGCTGCGGACGGTGCGCGGACGCTGACTCTCGAGCCAGGCATCGATATCGCGCTTGCGAAAGCGCCACTGGCGGCCAACCCTGACCGCGGGAATCTTGCCGGCCTTGATCAGCCGATACACAGTGCGGAGGTTTACCTGGAGGTACTCAAGTACTTCCTCGGTCGTCAGAAAGCTCTCATCGATCATGAATGGTGGGACCCTGTGTCACTTTACCACCAACTCGGCTGATGGCAGGTCGACCCGGAAGACCGCGCCGCCGTCAGCCGCGTTTGACGCGCTGATCGTGCCGCCGTGCTCCTGGACGATGCCGTAGGTGATGGCCAGACCGAGGCCGGTTCCCTGGCCCACCTCCTTCGTTGTGAAGAACGGATCGAATATTCGCGGCAACACGTCGGGCGGAATGCCGGGACCGGTATCGCGCACTGTGAGCAAGACGTGTTCGCGCGAGTCATCGGTCGATGAAGCGACGTCGATCCGGCGCGCACCCCCGCCTTCGATCACCGCATGCTCAGCGTTGATGAGGATGTTGAGGAGCGCCTGCTGCAACAACAGCGGATCGCCGACGACCCGTGGCAGCTCGGTTCCCTGGCGGCGCGTCACCTCGATGTTCCCCCGCTGCAGGCTGGCGCGCCGGCTCGCGAGCGCACGCGTCAGCACGCGATCGACCTGCATTCGCTTTCGAGTCATACGGTGCGACCCGGTGAAGACGAGCAGGCTGCGCACGATCTTCGCTGCGCGATCGGCGTCCTGGTAAATCTGCTTCAGCTCACGGCGGACCGGCCGTGCCGCTTCCGTCAGCTCGATGAGCAACTCGAGATGGCCGAGCACACCCTGCAGGGGATTGTTCATTTCGTGAGCAATGCCCGCGACGAATTGACCGAGCGACGCGAGCTTTTCCGATTGCGCGAGCCGCTCCCGCAGCGCCGCGCGCTCAGCCTCGAGCCGCGTCTGGCGAGTGATGTCGCGCGCCACCAGGACGCGTCCGACGGCATGCCCTTCCTGGTTGATGAGAGGCGTGGCCGTCAGGAGAAACGTGCCTCCAAGACGCGCATCTTCAATGGGGCTGCTGCCCGTCGGCGCGAGCGCCGGATCGACCGACGCAATCCAGGCGGCGGTTTCCGGAGCGACGAATTCTGCGATGGTCCGTTGCATCAGTTCCGCGCGCGCCACATGGACGCGCGCCGCGAAGGCTTCGTTGGTCTGCACAATCCGCAGCTCCCGGTCCGTGACGGCGACGAGATCGACCAGCGAGTTGAACGTGTCCTCGAGCAGCCGTCGCTGCCGCAGCACCTCGTCGAGCAACTGCACGTTCTCGATGCCGACGGATAACTGACGTCCCAGTTCGTGGGCGAACTCGACGACCTGTTCGCGGTCGATGGGCGCATGCTCGAGTCCTTCAATGACGACGGTCCCGAGCGCGCGCCGCCAGCCTCGCAGGGGCGCCACCAAATCCGGGCCGACGAATTGCGCGCGTTCGACGCGCAGGCCCCGCGCAGCCGGATGTGACGCATCTTCGGTGGCGATGCGGACCCCGAGGACGACAGCCGGATCCGATGTGGCCGTCAATTCCAGCTCGCGGGCACGGCGGTCGTGCACCCAGATGGCAGTCCGCCGTGCGCCAAGAAGATCACAAATCTGCCGTGCGACCGTTTCGAGGGCGGTCGCCAGGCTGAGGGTTGCGGACACCCCGCGCGAGAACAACAGCGGAAGGTCCCGAAGCGCCTCGTGCAGGGCTGGGTCTAAGCTCATGGGACGGTGTATTTTAGACGAGGTCGGAGATCGAGATCCGAGGTCCGAGATCCGAGGGTCCGAGGTCCGAGATTTGGGCCGCAGCCAAAGTCCGAACATTGCTGCCGGCGAAGCCGGGAAAGCCAAAAACCCGTGGGGTCTGTCTAAATTGGCAATAAGGTGAGCGCCCTCGGCATGCCGTCGACCGACGAAGAGCTAGTCGCCCGATCGATGGGGGGCGACCTCGACAGCTTCAACCAGCTCGTTCTGCGCTGGGAGCGGCCGATCTACGCGCTCGCCTACCGGGTCATCGGACGCGAGGAAGACGCGCGCGATGTCTGCCAGGAGACATTCCTCCGCGCATTCCGTGCGCTCAAGGGATTCAAGGGGCAGGCGAAATTCTCGTCGTGGCTGTATCGCATCACCTTGAACTTGTGCCGCGATTGGATCCGCCGCGAACGCCGGCAACCGATCGCGCAGGCGCCCGAGGGCGTCGATCTCATCGAGCTCGCATCGGAAGCGACGCCGTCAGAATCAATCGAGGAGCTCGTGGCGCGACGCGAGATCGGGCGCGCCGTCGCGCGGGTGATGGCGGAGCTGCCCGACGAACAACGCACCGCGATCATCCTGAAGGAGTACCACGGACTCACGTTTCAGGAGATCGCCGATCTCCTCGATTGTCCCTTGAGCACGGTGAAGACGCGGCTGTATCAGGGCCTCACGGTCCTGCGGAAGCAACTCGCCAGGGAAGGGCTCCCGGGCGCGGCCCGGGGCCCATGGAAATAAGCAGGGATACAAACGATGTGTGACAAGGAACGAATCGTCGCGTACGTATACGAGGAGCTGGACCGCGCCGAGCGCGCGCAGGTCGAGGCGCATCTCAAGACGTGCGCCGAGTGCCGCGAGGAAGTCGCGGGGCTGCGCAGCGTGCGCGTGGATCTGGCGTCATGGGCGCCGCCGCAGCCGGAGTTCGGTTTCCACATCGTCCGCGATCGCAAGCCGACGTGGCGCGCGTGGTGGACGCCGGCATTCGGGCTTGCCGCCGCCGCGGTGCTCGTCCTCGCGATCGCCTCGGCGATTGCCAACGTGGACGTGTCTTACGAGACCGATGGTCTGCACCTGCGCACCGGACGTGGCCGGGTGGAGACGGCTGTCGCGACATCCGCACCAGCACCGTCAGCAGCGCCGGTCGCCGCGCCCGCGGCAGCATCCACGGCGAAGGCAGACGAGATGCGCGCGCTGCTTACGTCACTGGCCGCACGGGTCGGTCGGCTCGAATCGGCGCCGCGTGCATCGGGCATGCAGCAGGCCGCGCTGAAGAGCGCGCGGCAGGGCGATGCGGAGATCCTGCGGCGGGTCCACGACCTGCTCGCGCAGAGTGAGTCGAAGCAGCACCAGGAGCTCGCGCTGCGGATCGCGCAGGTGATCCGCGACGTCGACGCGCAGCGCGTCGCAGATCTCAATCGCATTCAACAGGGATTCGGGCGTCTCGACGCGATGACGACGCAGGAGGCTGTCGCGCATCGCGATCTCGCCAACTATCTGGTCGCATCGTCACGTCAGAAATAGCAGGTATCGAGGTGCAATCGTGAAGGGAACAGTGTTCATCGCCGCCGCCGTCATCGCCACGGCCGCGACGGTCACCGCGCAGGATGCCCCGTCGCGTCCCGACGCGCCCCAGCGCAATCAGATTCGGATGATGGAAAACGTGTTGACCGGTGCTGTCAGGCAGGGGGCGGAGAGTCTCGCGCGCACGATGCAGGTGAAGGAGCCTGGCAGTCTGATCGTTACGGGGACTGCGCGCGCGCGGGGCATCGTGCTCGAAGGCTACGGCGTCTTCTTCGACGTCGATGTGCCGATGATGAAGCAGAGCGTCGTGTGGTCCATGCAGACGCTGGAGCGTGAGCGGCAACGCGCGGCGCTGCGTCAGGTGATCGACACGTCGCCCGACACACCCGCGCGGCGGTTTGCGGAACAGCAGCTCCGGCTGCTGGATCGAAACCCCGGCAGCACGTTGCCGCTCGCGCCGCCGGCTGCGGCGAATGGCATCGCCGTCGCCGCGGCCGTGAACGACGTGAACGAGACGGTCGCGCCGGAACCCAGGGATCCAAACGAGCAATACACTGAAGCGGTGAAGGCGGCTCTGGTTGACGCGATGTTGGACTACGGTTTGCCGATCGGCGCGGACGAATGGCTCATCGTCGCGGCACGCGACAGCGAAGGCCCCATCTCGCCGGGTGTCCTCGACGATGCGTCGACGATCGTGTTGAAGGTGAAGGGGAGCGACCTGCTGGCGTTCCGGGCCAAGAAGCTCACGCGGGAGGAGGCGCGGAAGAAAGTCGAGGTCCGCGAGAACTGATCTACAATCGCGCGATGCGTGCTGCGGCCCGGTCGGTCGTTGTGCTCGCGGTGCTTGCCGCCGGATGCGGCAAATTTTCGGTCGACCTGAAGCAGACGCTGACGATCACGGACACGACCGCGGGCTACTTCGATGCGGGGATCGTCGACGGACGCAACAAGCTCCTGCCAAGCGTCACGTTCAAACTGAACAAGTCCACCAACGACGACCTCCGTCCTCTTTCTCTCAATGTTGCCTTCAAGCGCCTGTCGGGCCCGGGTGGCGCGGAAGAAGATTTTGACGAGAGCTTCATCCAGGGCTTGACGTTCCACGGCAACGAGACCGCGCCGATCACCGTGCGGCCCAAGGCCGGCTATACCGGCGATCCGCCGCAATCGCGCGCCGAGATGTTGAAGAACAGCCAGTTCCGCGACATTCGCGTGCACGTTTTCGCGAAGCACGGCTCCGACCAATGGGTGGAGATCGGCGCGATCAACCTTCCCCGTCAGCTGATCGTTCAACCTTGATGCGCGGCGCGTCCCAGGCGGCCCGAACCTCGCAGCCGCATGCGCCCGCGCCCGCCCTCGATCGCCGCCTTGGCCCGTTCGATGCCGCCGCGATCGTGATCTCCAACGTCATCGGCAGCGGAATCTTTTTCGTTCCCGTCGTAGTCGCGCAACTCGTGCCACATCCCGCCGCGATCATCGGCGTCTGGCTGGCGGGCGGCGCGCTTGCCTTTGCAGGGGCCATGGCGTACGCGGAGCTTGCCGCGCTCAAGCCGCATGCGGGCGGCGAGTACGTGTACTTGCGCGAAGCCTTCGGTCCGCAGGTGGCATTTCTCAGCGGATGGACGTCCTTCATCGCCGGATTTTCGGGCGCAATTGCAGCAGGGTCCGTCGCGTTGGCTGATTACATAGGCCGGTTCATTCCCGCCGCAGCCGACACCACTCCACTCGTCGGAATCTCCGGACTATCAATCTCACCGCGATCGCTCGTCGCCCTCACGCCGATCGCCGTGCTCACGATCATCCACGTCCGAGGGCTCGGACCCGGCCGCATCCTGCAAAATGTGCTTGCCGGCTTGAAGGTCAGCGCGATCGTGGTGTTCGTCGCGATTGGCTTTGCAATTGGCCACGGCAACATGTCGCATCTGGCTGCGAACGCGAGCGCCGCGCCCGTCTCGATGCTGCTTGCGCTCGTCCCCGTGATGTTCAGCTACTCGGGATGGAACGCCGCCGCGTATGTCGCCGAGGAGGTCCGCAATCCGGCCCGCAACGTTCCGCTCGCGCTCGCGCTAGGCACGGCGACCGTCGTCGTGCTGTATATCGCGCTCAACGCGCTCTACCTGTTCGCGATGCCGGTCGCAGATATCGCGGCGCTCCCCGGGGGACGGCTGATCGACACCGTCGCCGAGCGGTTGTTCGGATTCGTCGCGGCCGACCTGCTCGCGATCTTCACCATCGTCAGCATCGCGGCCAGCGTCAGCGCGATGGTGCTCGCCGGTCCGCGCGTGTACTACGCGATGGCACGCGACGGTTTGTTCGTGCAGATGGCCGAACGCGTCCACCCGCGCTTCCACACGCCGGCGGCGGCGATCATCGCCCAGGGAATCTGGAGCGGCGTGCTCGTGCTGTCCGGCACACTCTCGCAGCTGGTGAGCTACACGGGATTTGCGGTCGTGCTGTTTGCGGGAGTCGCGGTGCTCGCGTTGTTCGTGTTGCGCCGCCGCGATCGGCGGGCGCGACCGTTCGTCGCGTTCGGATATCCCTGGGCGCCCGGCATCTTCGTAGTGGCCAGCGTCGCCATGGTTGTCAACGAACTGTTTCGCAACGCGGCGACGACGCTCACCGGCCTCGCGATTATCGCTGCGGGGATCCCCGCGTACTACGCGATGCGACGAGCGCCCACAGTGTCAGCAACGCCAGCAGCCCGTCGCTGAACGCGAACAGCAGGAACGATGGCGGGGAATGCCGCACGAAGTAGTCGATGAGAAACGTGAGCGCCCCGGCCCCCTTCAGGACGGGTCCCATCACCCATAAGTACCATCGCGCGCCTTGGGGATCGCGCCACGGAAAGTAGTAGCCAGTGCCGACGGCCAGGAGAAAGATCGCATTGAGATCCGAGAACACCCGAGGCTGCGCAGGCGGGACGCCAAACAGATCTGCGAGGCGATCGGCCGCGAGCAATAAAAAGAGGCCGACCGCCGCGTCGTAAATTCCTGAAATCGCGGCGATCGGCCTCAGCAAGTTTTCCGTCTTCCGTCTTCTGTCTTACTGGATCTTCTTCAGTTCTCCCTGATACGTGACCGTCTCGTCCGGCGTGATCAGCACGTCGAAGTCCGCGGTCTCGTAACCGTCGGCTTTGATTTCGACGCGGTGACGGCCGCCATTCAGCGCAAGCTTCTGGAATGCGCCATCGAACTGATCGACGTTGCCGACGAAGTAGCCGTCGACATACACCTTGGCGTTGCGCGGCTTCACCTTCAACCGAATCTTGCCCTGATCAACGCCAGCGTACGTTGAGGTGTTGTAGCCCATGCTGCCGTATCCGTAACCGGCATAGCCGGAGGTCGCATACCAGGGGTCGTACCACGGATCGTAGAAGATCGGCCATCCCAGACCGAGCCCGTATCCGTAGCCGATACCGAATCCCGGGTACCGGAGACTGCCGTACGGGCTGAAGCCGTAGTAATACGGGTCGTAGTAGAACGGATTATACGAGCGGCCACCGAAGCCGCCGCGGCGGTCAGGCGGCGGCCCGACCCGCTCCGTCGCGGTGCCGCTCACGGGACGGTCGCCACGAGGACGGCTCCACGAGGGAACCGCTTCGCCATTGTCGCGCGCGGGCGCGGCGTTGCTTCGGCCCGAGCTGCTGCTGCTCGTCGTGGCATCGCCACCGCTCTTTTCCCCTCCGGTCTTCGTTGCGGCATCGCCTCCGCTCTTGGATGTTCCACGGGACGAGGAGCCGCCGCGCGGTGCGGCGTGGTCGCCGCCGTTTCCGCCACCGCGGGGCGAGCTTCCACCGCTCGCGCTTCCGCCGCCACCCCCGCGGCGCTGAGGTTCGGCGTACATCGGTTGGTTGCGCTCGCCGGCGCCAAACGACGGCGATGAGGCGACCGAAGAAGGTGCCGTACTGGAGGAACCGCCTGATGAGCCGCCGGATGCGACCGAGCCGCCAGCGCTGCCGGCCACAGACCCGCCGCCCGCCGCGCTTCCTCGATCGACGGCCCGGTCCGACGCCGGCGACCCGCTGTCCTGCGTCGGGCGCTGACCTGCGAGCGTCGGCGCGGCCATGAGCGCGAGTCCCGCGACCGCGATGCCGAGTCTGCTTTGAAAACGTTTCATGATGCGCTCCTTGCGCAAGAGGACCTGGACGTCCGTAGTCAATTGTGCAACAGATCTGCCACGGGTGGGACCCTGAAAATAGGCGTTTTTGGCGCTGAGCCCGCGCGGTGTGTACTCCCCGGAGAGCATGCCGTCCCGTTACGCGGTCAAGCCCCTGTTGATGGGGTCTGACACCAGTCTGCCCCCCAGCCCGACCCCGGTTTGATAGACTGCGAGGAAGGTCGCTGTTTCGGCCCTCCCGATCATGTTTCACGCGACAACAGTGCTGGCCGTGCGCCACGGCGACCACGCCGTCATGGCCGGCGATGGCCAGGTCACCTTCGGCGACACCGTCGTGAAGCAGACCGCGCGCAAGATTCGCAGGCTCTACAACGACCGGATCCTTGCGGGATTTGCAGGATCAGCGGCGGATTCCTTTGCCCTGTTTTCGCGATTCGAGGCGAAGCTCGAACAGTACCGCGGCAACCTCGAGCGATCCGCCGTCGAGCTCGCCAAGGACTGGCGAACCGATCGCATGCTGCGCCGGCTCGAAGCGATGTTGATCGTCATGGATACGCACGCGACGTATCTCCTTTCCGGCAACGGCGATCTCATCGAGCCGGATGATGGAATCGTGGCCATTGGATCGGGAGGCGCGTACGCCATGGCGGCAGCAAAGGCCCTCGCGCGGCACACCGGCCTCGACGCGCGCGCCATCGCGGAACAGGCCATGCAGATTGCCGCGCAGATCTGCATCTACACGAACGACACGCTCACGATCGAAGTGCTCTAAGAACCGCTCATGGCTATTTACCTTCCGGAATCCACGGCGTCCATGCTGCAGTCGCTCACGCCGCGGCAGATCGTCCTTGAACTGGACAAGTATGTTGTCGGGCAGCATCAGGCCAAGCGCGCCGTCGCCATCGCGCTGCGCAACCGCATGCGGCGCCGAAAGCTGCCGGCCGACATGGCCGAAGAAGTCGCGCCGAAGAACATCCTGATGATCGGGCCGACCGGCGTCGGCAAGACCGAGATCGCGCGCCGCCTCGCGAAGCTCGCCCAGTCGCCGTTCCTGAAAGTGGAAGCCTCGAAGTTCACCGAAGTGGGCTACGTCGGACGCGATGTCGAATCGATGATCCGCGATCTGACCGAGATCGGCGTTGAGCTCGTGCGGGAAGAGCGGCTCGCCGAGGTGCGCGAGAAGGCAAAGCAGCAGGCGGAGGAGCGGCTGCTGGATCTGCTCCTGCCGCCGTTGCCGCCGGCGGCTGAATACGACGAACAGGCGGCCTCGATCAGAGAGCAGGCGCAGCGGACGCGCGAGAAGCTGCGCGAGCAGCTCCACGAAGGACGGCTGGATCACAAACAGGTTGACATTGACGTCCGCGAAAAATCGTTTCCCTCGTTCGAGATCATTGCCGGATCGTCGGTCGAGGAAGTGGACATCAACGTGAAGGACATGCTGCCGGGACTCTTTCAGGGGCGGATGAAAAAGCGGCGCGTCCGCCTGCCGGAGGCGCTCGAAGCGCTCACGCAGGAAGAAGAGCAGAAGCTCGTCGACATGGAGAGCGTCGCGCGCGCGGCGGTCGAGCGCGTGCAGGAAGCGGGCATCATCTTCATCGACGAGATCGACAAGGTGGCCGGGCGCGAAGGCGGTCACGGTCCTGACGTGAGCCGGGAAGGCGTGCAGCGCGACATCCTTCCAATCGTCGAAGGGACGACGGTGAATACGAAGTACGGGATGGTCCGGACCGATCACATCCTGTTCGTCGCGGCGGGCGCGTTCCATGTGTCGAAGCCTTCGGATCTGATCCCCGAGTTGCAGGGACGATTTCCCATTCGCGTCGAGCTCGAACCGCTCGGCCGCGAGGACTTCGTCCGCATCCTGACCGAACCGAAGAACGCGCTCGTGCGGCAGTACACGGCGCTGCTCGGCACGGAGGGCGTACGACTGCAGTTCACCGAAGATGCAATCGGGCGCATCGCGGACTTCGCCACGCTCGTGAACGAGCGCACCGAGAACATCGGCGCGCGCCGCCTGCATACCGTCATGGAGAAGCTGCTGGATCAGATTTCGTTCGACGCGCCGGAGATGGGCGATCAGCACATCACGATCGACGGCGCGTATGTCGATCGCATGCTGGGCGACATCGCGCGCAACGAAGATCTGTCGCGATTCATTCTCTAGGCTTCGGGCTTCGGGGCTTCAGGCTTCAGGCTTCAAGGTTCGGACCTCGGACCTCGGACCTCGGACCTCTGACCTCTGACCTCGGACGTCGGCCGTTCAGACCTCGGACTTCGGCTTGGATTGGACAACGTGAAACGTTCAGTGTTGCTCGGTCTGATTCTGTGGCTGCCGATCGGTCTGGTCGCCTGCGGAAAAAAGGGGCCGCCTCTTGCGCCGCTCAACCTGGTGCCAGAGCCCGCCGCCAACCTCACGGCTCGTCGTCTCGGTTCGACGGTGTATTTACAGATGTCGGTGCCGAGCAAGAATGCCAACGGCCCGGGTCCCGTGGCGGTGGATCATCTGGAGATTTATGCTGTCACCGCAGCGGCCGGTGCCGCGGCGCCCGGGAATCGCGAGTTGCTCACGTCGGCGCGGCTCATCGGACGCGTTCCGGTGAAGCCGCCCGTGAGGGAAGACGAGCCGCCTCTCCCGGACAATGAACCCAAGGACACGCGTCCCGCTCCCGGTGAAACCGTGACGTTCACGGAGACCCTCACTGAGGCGCAGCTGACGCCACAGATATTTCCGGCGCCGAAGCCTGCAGGCGCCGCGACGGCTCCGTCGAGCACCGCAGGCGCTGCAACGGGAACTCCGCCCGCAGCGACACCCGCGGACGAGACAGCGACAACGCCGACGACGCCCCCTGCGATTGCCGCGGTTCCAGCCGCCGGCGGAACATCGGTTGGGGGTGCCGCCACGCCGCCGCCCTCCACAGCCCCCGCGTCTACGGTGCCTTCATCGACCAAGCCTCCGTCGACGCAGCCGACGTCAGCGCCGCCCGTGTCGCCAGCATCCCCGGGCGCAGCCACGCCGCCGCCCGTTGTGCGCGAGCCGCCACCAGCGCCCGCGATCGTCGTGCCCACTCGCATCTATGTGGTCCGGGGGATTACCAGGCGAGGACGTCCGGGGTCGCCGTCGGTGCGGATGACCGTTCCGCTCATTCCACCCCCGCCAATCGCGACCGCGCTGGCGACGTCATTCACGGAGACAGCCGTCACCATCACGTGGCTGCCGCCGGTTGTCGAGATCGCGTCGGCGCCGACGCCGATTAGCTACAACGTCTACGCGGCGTCTTCGCCGCCAGACTCGTCGGGCGAGGCGCCGAAGCCTCTGAATGAGAAGCCGCTCGATGTGTCCTCGTTCGAGCACGTCAGCGCGAAACCGGGGGTTGAACAGTGCTTCGTGGTGCGGACGGTCGAAACCCTCGCCAGCACGATGGTGGAAAGCGAGCCATCGGCCCGGACGTGCATCACGCCGCGCGACACCTTTCCGCCGGCGGCGCCGAAGGCGCTCTCCGCCGTCGCCGGGCCCGGCGCGATCAATCTCATTTGGGATGCGAACACCGAAGCGGACCTGGCGGGCTACGTGGTCTTGCGCGGGGAGGCCCCGGGTGACACACTTCAGCCGCTGAACGGCGAACCGACGCGTGAAACGCGTTACCGCGACGCGACGGTGACGCCCGGCGTTCATTATGTGTATGCCATCGTCGCGATCGACCGCGCGGGTAACCGGAGCGCGGCGTCGCCGCGAGTCGAAGAGACCGCCCGATGAAAAAGTTCTATCAGCAGTGACATCGGCTTTTTCAACAACCTGCTAAGCTTCGAAGGGGCACGGACATGAAGATCTTCATCGATTCAGGGAACCTGAAAGACATCGAAGCGCTGGTGCCGCTCGGCATCATAGACGGCATAACCACGAACCCGTCCCTCCTGGCCAAAGAGGGAGGAGATTATCGCCAGATCCTGAAGAGGATTTGCGATCTCGTCCAGGGCCCGGTCAGCGCGGAAGTGGTAGCCACCGAGTTCGAGGGCATGATGCGCGAGGGGCGGGACCTCGCCAAGATCGACGAGCACATCGTCGTCAAGGTGCCGTTCACGCGCGACGGCGTGAAGGCGTGCAAGAAGCTCTCGGAGGAAGGCATCCGCGTCAACGTCACGCTGATCTTCTCGCCGACGCAGGCGCTGCTCGCTGCCAAGGTCGGCGCGACTTTCGTCAGCCCGTTCGTCGGCCGCCTTGACGATGTCGCGACGTCCGGCATGAGCCTGATTCACGAGATCGTCGAGATCTTCAACAACTATGAGTTCACGACCGAGATTCTCGTCGCCAGCACGCGCGGTCCGATGCACATCGTCGAAGCGGCACGCATGGGAGCGGACATCTGCACCTGCCCCGCGGCGGTGATCGACTCGCTGTTCAACCACCCGCTGACCGACGTCGGGCTGAAAAAGTTCATCGCGGACTGGGAGAAGGCGCAGGCGGCACTGGCGGGCAAGGCCTGATGGCGGACCTGAAAGTCCGCCCGACCGACTGGAGGCCGGGTCTTTAGACCCGGCATTCGGGCCTTCAGACCCGGCTCTCTGCATGGATCCGATCAAACATCTCGAAGATCTCGAACGGCGCGCGGAACTCGGGGGGGGCGACGACCGCCTTCGACGCCAGCACGAAGCCGGCAAGCTCACGGCGCGCGAGCGGATCGACATGCTCTTCGATCCGGGCACCTTTCAGGAGATCGACAAGCTCGTCACCCATCGATGCCGCGACTTCGGCATGGGCGATGCGGACCAGCTCATTCCCGGCGACGGGGTCATCGCCGGCCACGGCCGGATCGATGGACGGCCGGTCTACGCCTTCGCGCAGGATTTCACCGTTTTTGGCGGATCGCTCTCGGAGACGAATGCGGCCAAGATCGTGAAGATCATGGATCTCGCGATCAAGATGGGAGCGCCGGTGGTCGGCTTGAACGACTCCGGCGGCGCGCGCATTCAGGAAGGCGTCCTCTCGCTCGGAGGCTACGCCGACATCTTTCTGCGCAACACGCTCGCCTCCGGCGTCGTGCCGCAGATCTCCGCCATCATGGGTCCGTGCGCGGGCGGCGCCGTCTATTCACCGGCAATCACCGATTTCAACATCATGGTCGAGGGCACGAGCTACATGTTCGTGACCGGGCCCGATGTGATCAGGACCGTCACGCACGAGGAGGTCACGAAAGACGAGCTCGGCGGCGCGATGACGCACAACGCCACGAGCGGCGTCGCACACTTCGCGGTGCCCGACGATCGCGAATGCCTGCTCCTCATCCGCGAGCTGCTCGGATACCTTCCCGGCAACAACATCGACGATCCACCCCGCCGCGACACGGCCGATGCCATCGATCGCGAGGACGAGGCGCTCGATCAACTCGTCCCCGATTCAGCCAGTCAGCCATACGACATGCTCGATCTCGTCCACGCGGTCGCCGACGAGGGGGCGTTCCTCGAAGTGCACCGTCATTACGCGAAGAACATCATCGTCGGCTTCGCGCGCGTTGCGGGGCGTCCGGTGGGCGTGGTCGCGAATCAGCCGGCACACCTCGCGGGGACGCTCGACATTGATGCGTCGGTCAAAGGCGCGCGGTTCGTGCGGTTCTGCGACGCGTTCAACATTCCGCTCGTCACCTTCGAGGACGTGCCTGGCTTCCTGCCGGGAACGCGCCAGGAGTACGGCGGAATCATCCGGCACGGTGCGAAGCTGCTGTTTGCGTACGCCGAGGCAACCGTTCCGAAGGTCACCGTGATCACGCGCAAGGCATATGGCGGCGCATACTGCGTGATGTCCAGCAAGCACATTCGAACGGACGTGAACTTTGCGTGGCCGTCGGCGGAGATTGCGGTGATGGGACCCGAGGGAGCCGTCAACATCCTGTACAAGCGGGAGCTCGAGAAGGCCGACGACCCGCACGCGGCTCGAGCAGCCAGGGTCGCGGAGTTCCGCGAGAAGTTTGCGAATCCATACGTCGCGGCGGAGCGCGGCTTCATCGATGAAGTAATCCGCCCGCGCCAGACCCGCGCGAAGCTCGCTGCCGCGCTCGCCACGCTCGAGACGAAGCGCGACAAAAACCCGCCGAAAAAGCACGGCAATATACCCTTGTAGCACGGCCGATCCGACGTTCTCGTGGGTGCCCGTGAGCGCCGCCGCCGGCACTGTCGTGAACACGATAGATTTCCATGCTGGCGATAGAGCGGCGATCACGAGCACGATCGCACCGGGCTCGATTCCGATCCTCCACCTGGAGATTCAGCAGGTGGATCTGTTCCTGGTGGGCGGCGCGGCGCCGGTGCGCCGTCCACGCAGTCCCCCCGGCCGCAAGTCCGCCGGCCGTTCGAACCAAAGTACAATTGGTGCGTGAAGATCTTGATCGCGAACCGCGGTGAGATCGCGGTGCGGATTATCCGCGCCTGCCGCGAGATGGGACTGCCGACAGTGGCGGTCTACTCGGACTGCGATCGCGGCGCGCGGCATGTGCGCGACGCGGATCAGGCGGTGCACATCGGCCCGAGCCCCCCGTCGCAGAGTTATCTGCGCATCGATCGGCTGCTCGATGCCGCGAGGGCTACGGGAGCGGATGCTGTCCATCCGGGATACGGGTTTCTCGCCGAGAACGCGGCGTTCGCGCGCGCGTGCCGCGATGCGGGCCTGACGTTCATCGGCCCCTCGCCCGATGCGATCGAGAAAATGGGCAGCAAGACGGGAGCGCGGGCGATCGCCACGCGCGCCGGCGTGCCGGTCGTGCCCGGCACCGACGAGCCGTTTGCCGCGGCGGCGACGGATCGACAGATCGTCGACGCCGCCACGCGCGTCGGCTATCCCCTCCTCGTGAAGGCCGTCGCTGGCGGCGGCGGCAAGGGGATGCGCGCTGTCGAGACTCCTGATTCGCTCCTGAACGCAGTCCGCACTGCGCGCTCGGAAGCAGGATCCGCGTTCGGAGATACGGCGGTCTACTTCGAACGCCGGCTGATCCGGCCGCGTCATATCGAGATCCAGTTGCTCGGCGATTGCCACGGCACGATCGTGCCGTTCGTCGAGCGCGAGTGTTCCATCCAGCGCCGCCACCAAAAGGTCGTGGAGGAATCCCCCTCGCTTGCGGTCACGCCGGCGCTGCGGGGGCGCATCGCCGCGGCGGCGCAGTCTGTCGCGAAGGCGGCCGGCTACACCAGCGCGGGCACGATCGAGTTCCTCCTCGATGAGGACGGCTCGTTCTATTTCCTCGAGATGAACACGCGGCTGCAGGTCGAGCATCCAGTGACCGAAATGGTGACGAGCATCGATCTCGTGCACTGGCAGATCCGCATCGCGCAGGGTGAGCGACTGTCGATCGACCCGGAACGCGCGCTGGCGCCGCACGGCCACGCGATCGAGTGCCGTATTTACGCCGAGGATCCGGATCAGGGCTTCATGCCGTCACCGGGCCTCATTCGTGGCGTGCGCGCTGCGAGCGGGCCCGGCATCCGCAACGACGGCGGCGTCGTCGCGGGCTACACGGTGCCGGTGTTCTACGACTCCATGATCGCGAAGCTGATCGCCTGGGCCGAGTCGCGCGGCGCGGCGCTCGCGCGGATGGAGCGAGCGCTTCGAGAGTACGAGGTGCTCGGCATCAGGACGACCATTCCGTTCTTCCTCTGGCTGATGCGCGAGCCGGACTTCGTTGACGGACGTTTCGACACCACCTATCTGGATCAGGTGCTCGCCTCACGCCGCGGCGATTCGTTCATGACGCTCACGGAGCCTGAAGAGACAGAGTTGGCGATCGCGGCAGGGCTCGACGCATGGTGGCGGGCGACGAGCGGCGCGGCGTCCTCGTCGCGCGCGTCGGGCAGCGCATGGAAGAGCGCGGCGCGCCAGGACGCCCTGCGTGGATAGACGGCGCGATCGATGACGTTCGAGATCGAGGTGAACGGGCGCACGCGACGCGTGTCCGTCGAGCGCGCCGGCACCGAGCCGGGGCAGTTCCTGGTCGGCGTCGATGGCACCACGAAGGTGGTCGACGCTCGACGGGTAGGCGAGTTCGGCATATCGCTGTTGTTTCCCGGTGACGCACACGCGGGAACCGCGATCGATCTGGCGCCGGGAAGTGCGCCCGGAGAAGTGCTGGCGCACCTCGCCGGACGGACGATCCGGATCGTCGTCAATGGACGCCGAGCCGCGCGTCGCGGAGCCGATACAAGCGGAACCGCGCACGGCGAACAGAAGGTGACAGCGCCGATGCCCGGGCGGGTGGTGCGCGTCCTGGTCGCGCAGGGTGAGGGTGTCGCAGCGCGCCAGCCGGTCGTCGTCGTCGAAGCCATGAAGATGGAGAACGAGCTCCGTTCGCCGAAAGCGGGGCGCGTGAAGGACGTCGCGGTGGAGGCGGGCACATCCGTCGAGGCAGGCCGCGTACTCATCGTCATCGAATAAAAGGGCCAGGTTGAAAGAGGACCGCATCACACCGGAGCAGCCGGCGGCCGAAGCCGCGCCGGTCCCCGCTGCGCCGCCGCGCAAGCGGCGAAAGCATCCGGTTCTACGCGTGCTCGGCATCCTCGTTGCGCTGGTCGCCGCGCTCATCGTCGCGTCACTGACGGTTGACCTCGGCCCGTCACTCCGTCGGCGCGCGGAAACCGCCGGTTCGAACTACCTGAAACGGCCGATGCACATCGGGAAGCTGAGCGTCCGCTTGTCGACCGGAACGTTCATCGTCGACGACCTGATGATCGAAGGCCTGAAGCCGACGGACCGCCCGTTTCTGAAGGCGAAGCGGATTGCCGTGAACATGCCGTGGTGGTCCATCCTCAACAAGGACCTCGTCATCCAGGACGTCGATATGAGCGACTGGGAGATGCTGGTCGAACAGTTCAAGAACGGTCACAACTTTCCGAAGATCACACCGGAGTCGAAGGGGCCGAAGGGGCCGAAACGGTTCACGACCACCGTCCGATCGGTCATCGCGCACAACGGGCAGTTCACGTACGAAGATCACACGACACCCTGGAGCACTGTCGCGCGCAATCTCAACGTGTCGGCCTGGAAGGGACTCGACACGTATCGAGGCACCGCACAGTTTACGAACGGCACCGTGGCGATCCAGTCGTATCGCCCGTTTCGAGCGGACATGGAGACGGCGTTCAAGATCGACGGCGGAAGAGTGATCCTCGATCGCATCGATCTGAAGAGCGAAGGGGCGACGAGCGCGGTCACCGGGTACGTCGACATCGCGCACTGGCCCGAGATGCTCTATCACGTGCGCTCGCGTGTCGACTTTCCAATCCAGAAGGACATCTTCTTCAAGGGGATGAACTTCGGCGTCACGGGCCAGGCCGACTTCACCGGCGCATTTCATTTCTTCAAGGGCGGGCGCGAGCTCAAGGGGCAGTTCACGACGCCGCAGGCAGGCGTCAACGTCGGCGGGAATGCCTGGCGTTTTCAGAACGTCGCCGGATCGCTGCTCTGGATTCCGAGCAAGTTCGAGGTGACCGATGTCACCACGGCCCTCTATGGCGGCCGCGCGAAGTTCCTGTATTCGATGGCGCCGATCGGCGCCGGCCCCGAGCATCCGACCAGGGTCCTGTGGGACGCGCTCTACACGGATGTCGATCTCGCGACGCTGACCGACTTTCTCCAGACACAGGGCTTGCGCCTCGCCGGCCGAGCGACGGGTCACAACCGGCTCGAGTGGCCGCTCGGCAAGTTCAGCGACAAGCACGGCGAGGGAGAGATCACCACCGTGCTTCCGCCGGGCGTGCGTCCGATGACGCGCGAGATGGCCGCCGACGTCATCGCGAAGGTCGATCCTCTGCCGCCCGCGCAGGGACCGTTCAACGCCCGCCTCTGGATCGGCTACGTCCCGGTTGCCGGCCGGATCACGTACAAGCTCGATCCGGACTGGATCACGATCGACAGCGGCAGCTGGGCCGCGACGGAAAGAACGTACGTCGAGTTCTCCGGCCAGACCGCCTGGCTGCAGCACTCCCGGATCCCGTTCCACGTGACGAGCGTGGACTGGCAGGAGAGTGATCGCCTGCTCGCCGGAATCATGACGGCATTCGGATCGTCAACGGGCGCGATTCCGATCGGCGGCCGTGGAGAGTTCGACGGCGTCATGCTCGAGTCGTTCTCGAAGCCGCGCATCGAAGGACATTTCACCGGCGACCGGATGCGCGCCTGGGACGTGCTGTGGGGACATGGCGCCGCCGATCTCGTCATCGAGAACAGCTACGTGTTCATCAAGAACGGCATGATTCAGCGCGAGGGATCCGAAATCGCGGCGGAGGGCACCTTCTCGCTCGGCTATCCACGCAAGGACAACGGTGAGGAGCTGAACGCGGTCGTCCGCATGACGAAGCGATCGCTCGCGGATCTGCGTCACGCGTTCGAGCTGGACGACTATCCGGTCGACGGGCTCGCCTCCGGCGAATACCACATCTGGGGCAAGTACCAGACGCCCGACGGATTCGGCCGTCTGCAAATCGACAACGGCGTCGCGTACGGCGAGCCGTTCGAGATGGCGACCTCGAACCTGCGCTTCGAAGGCAACGGCGTGCGCCTCGACGCAATCGACGTCAAGAAGAGCACCGGCCGCGTGACGGGCGCGGCGTGGGTGGGCTGGGACGGGAATTACTCGTTCGATGCCACCGGCGCGCGGATTCCCGTCGAGTCGCTCGCGTCTGCTGCGTTTCCACGTGCGCCGCTGTCAGGGCTGATGCAGTTCAACGCGACGGGCGCCGGCACGTTCCAGTCCCCTCGGTACGATGTCAAATTGAGCATCGCCGATCTATTCGCCGGCGACGAGGGGATCGGTCAGGTCAGCGGCCGGCTCTCCATGCGCGGCGAAGTGTTGACGATGGAAATGGAAGCGGCGTCGCCGCGCTTGTCGGTATCGGGCTCGGGACGCGTGGCGCTCACCCCCGAGATGGACGCCGAAATCACGCTGCGCGTGTCCGATACGTCGCTCGATCCATACATCCGCTTCTTTCAGCCGTCGCTGTCGCCGTTCACCACCGCGGTGGCCGACGGCACCATCCGAATCGTGGGCGAACTGTCGGACATCGATCACCTGCTCGTGGAGGCGAACGTCGAGCAGCTCAAGCTGAAGCTGTTCGACTACCCGGCGCACAACGACGGTCCCATCAAGATGGCACTGAACCAGCACCGCGTCGATGTCCAGCGATTCCGTCTCGCCGGCGAAGGCACGGCGCTGGAGCTCGGCGGAGAGGTTGGCCTGCACGACAACAAGATCGCGTTGAATGCCTCCGGCGATGCGAGCCTCGGCATCCTGCAGGGGTTTTTCCGCGAGATTCGGAGCTCAGGCGCAGCGTCTCTCAACGCGGAGATCCGCGGCGACCTCAACGCGCCCGTTTTCTCCGGTAACGCAACCATCAAGGACGGGCGCTTCCGCTACTCGGCGCTGCCGAACAGTCTGCAGGCCATCAACGGCCGGCTGCAGTTCGATGCGCAGGGGATCCGGATCGTCGATGCCGCCGCGGAGCTCGGTGGTGGCAAGGTCCAGTTCGGCGGGCGCATCGGTATCAAGGGCTTCGCACCCGGAGAACTGAATCTCACGGCAACCGGCGAGCAGATGAGCCTCCGGTATCCTGAGGGGTTCCGCTCGATTATCGATGCATCGCTCGCGCTGCGCGGCGACATCTCATCGCCGGTGCTGAGCGGCAGGGTCGTGATTGTCGACGGGGTCTATACCAAGCGGTTCGAGCCGAACGTCGACATCTTCAATCTCGCCGGCAGCACGACGGCCTTACCGGGACCAACGGCGACGGGCCCTACGATTCCGTTGCGGTTCGACCTGCAGGTTTCGGCGCCATCCACGCTGCGCGTCGACAACAACCTGGCGCGTCTCGTCTCGCGCGCCGACCTGACGTTGACCGGCACCTACGATCGGCCGCAGCTGTTCGGCCGCGCGGAAGTCGAGCGCGGCGACATCCTCTTCGAAGGCAACCGCTACGTCGTGACGCGCGGCACGATTGATTTCCTGAACCCCGCGCGCATCGAACCGTTCTTCGACATCGAGGCAGAGACGCGCGTGCGCGCCGCGACGACCGCGGCCAGCGCGGGAACGAGCGAAACATACCGCGTGACCATCGCGGTCAGCGGCACGCTCGGCGGCCGCATGAACATGCAGCTCAATTCGGATCCGCCACTGGCGCCCGTCGACATCATTGCGCTTCTCTTCGGCCAGGCGCCCAACCTCGGGAATGCAGAGCTGAACGCGCTGCGTCCGTCCGCGGTGACGCAGTCGGAAGAGGCGCTGCTCCGGCAGGCTTTTGTAAGGCTCGCGGCCGGTCCCATCGCCGCGCCAGTAAGCCGTGTGCTCGAGCAGACGTTCGGCATCAGCACGGTGCAGATCGCCCCAAGCCTCGGAACGGAGAACGATCCGCTGACGCCGACCGCTCGTCTGATCCTGGGAAAGCGCCTCTCGAACCGCGCCTACCTGACGTACTCCCGCGCGCTGGGCACCACCAGCCGGGAGCAGATCATCATTCTCGAATACGATCAGAGCCAGAGCTTCGGCTGGGTGCTCACGCAGAACGGCGATCGCACGTTCTCCGTCGACTTCAGAGTCCGCCGCCAGATCTTCTGATGCGTCTCGCCGCGATCGTCCTGCTGCCGCTCATCGCCGCGTTCGCGCGCCCCGCCGAGGCGCAGGCTGCGCGCTCGCCGCAAGCCAGCGTGCCCGCATCCGCGTACGTTGGACGTTCCGTTGAAGATGTCGCCATCTCCATCGAGGGACGACCGGCGCTGGAACCTCAGCTCTTCGCGCTCGTCGCGACACGCCAGGGCCGCCCGCTCTCGATCGCGGACGTCCGGGCAACCATCACACACTTCTACAGTCTCGGCAGGTTTGACGACGTGCAAGTCGAGGCCGAGAACAGCGCGAGCGGAACGGTGCACGTCCGTTATCTGCTGGAGCCCATCCACGCGGTGTTCGCGGTGAAATTCCGCGGACCGCTCGGCATATCGGAATCGATGCTGCGCGATCGGATGGCGGAGCGGTTCGGCGAGACGCCACCAGTCGGCCGTGCCCCCGACGTTGCCGCTTCGCTCGAAGATCTCTATCGCGAGGAGGGGTATCTGGAAGCTGACGTTCGGGCTGCAGCGCCTATCGTCGAGCACAATCCCGATCGCACCACGCTCGTGTTCGACGTCAATACCGGCGGCCGCGCCCGTATCTCGCGCACGAACATCGTCGGCGATCCGATCGAGCCGCAGCCGGAGCTCATGGGCCGTCTGGGCGTGCAGCCGGGACAGCCATATCAGCCCGCGCGGATCCGGCGCAAGCTGGCGGAGCACGTCCAGCGCCTGCGCCATCGTGGCTACTACCAGGCGTCAGCGACGATGGAGTCGGCGACCATCAGCCCCGATCGCATGCAGGCGGACCTGACGATCGCGGTGCGCCCCGGACCTCTCGTCACGGTGCGGTACGAAGGCGATCCCATCCCCAAGGAGAAGCTGGCGGAGTTCGTGCCGATTGAGCGCGAGGGTTCGGTCGATGAAGATCTGCTGGAAGATGCGAAGAACCGGATGGCCGCGTACGTGACTCAGCAGGGGTACTGGCGCGCCGCCGTCACGCACACCGAACAGGCAGGTCCCGGGACGCTGGCGATCGTGTTTCACGTCACCCGGGGACCTCAGTACCACGTTGGTCCCGAGGGTGTGGAGGTGAGCGGAAACGCGTCGATTCCAATCGAGGAGTTCAGGCCCGCGCTGCGAACGCTTGCGCCGGGCGATCCGTTCGTGGCTGCGAGACTCGACGCCATCGTCGGCGCCATCACACAGCTGTACCGGACGCGCGGGTTCGCCACGATGAAGGCGCAGTCCGCAGCGAACGAAACACAGTCCGGTGTCGTCAGGCCTGTTATCGCGATCATGGAAGGCCCGGGCGTCGTGGTCGGCACGGTGTCGATCGAGGGCAACACGCATCTCAAATCAGAGGAACTCCTCGCGCGCGTGACGTCCAAGACCGGCGCGACGTACTACGGTCCGAGGATCGCGTCGGATCGCGACGCGATCCTCGTCGAATACTTGAATGCCGGGTACGCCGCGGCGAACGTCACGATTGCTCCGCGGGTGTCGCCGGACGGCGGGCGCGCCGATCTGCCATTCACCGTCGTCGAAGGACCACAGACGATCGTGGACCACATCATCGTGGTCGGGAACACACGGACGGATGTATCGGTCATCCGCCGGGAACTGCAGCTTCAAGAAGGAAAGCCGCTCGGGCTGCAGGATCTCATCGAGAGCCGCACGCGCCTGAGCGCGCTCGGATTATTCCGCCGCGTGCGGATCACTCCGCTCGAACACGGTAATTCCGGCGACCACGACGTGATCATCACGGTCGAAGAAGCGTCGCGGACGACGATTGGCTACGGCGGCGGCGCCGAAATCAATCGGCTGCTGGAGGCTGATCCGGTTACGGGTGAAGCGCGCGAGGACCTCGAGTTCGCGCCGCGCGGATTCTTTGAAATCGGACGGCGGAACATCGGCGGACGCAATCGCACTGCGAACCTGTATACGCGATTGAGCCTCAGGCCGAATCGCGATCCGAACAACCCCAAGACGTTTGGCTTCGCCGAGTACCGAATCGTCGGCACTTACCGCCAGCCCCGCCCGTTCCGCGGCGCGGGCGACTTCACGGTCACGGCGGCGGTCGAGCAAGGCGTGCGATCGAGTTTCAACTTCAGCCGCAAGGGCCGCCTTTCGAACATCCTGCGCGGCAGCATCCGTTATTCGTTTGGCACGACGCGCATCTTCGACGTGCAGCTGAGTCCAAACGATCAGCTGGCGCCTCTGATTCCCCGCCTCTTTCCGCAAGTGCGCATTTCGGCATTTTCGCTGGCGCTGGCGCGGGATACCCGCGATGACGTGGTCGATCCGCAGGGCGGCACGTTCCTTACCGCAGATGGCACTGTTGCGGCGCGCGCGATCGGATCCGAGGTCGGGTTCAGCAAGGTTTTCGTGACGGGTTTTATTTATCGCAACCTCGGGCACCCGCACCTCGTGTTTGCCGGCGGGTTGCGTCTGGGTGTGGCCAACCCGTTTGGCGCTCAGCCATCTGACGATGGCATAGACGTGGTGCCTGCCAGCGAACGATTTTTTGCCGGCGGCGACACGACGATCCGGGGATTCGCCTTGGACAGCGTTGGCGCCACCGGTACGATCAGTCCGCTGGGGTTTCCAATCGGCGGTGACGCGGTCGTCATCCTGAACGGCGAACTGCGCGCGCCCGTATGGCGCGACCTCGGAGCTGCCGCGTTCATCGACGGAGGCAACGTGTTCCTGCAGCCGTCGGAGTTCGCCATCCACGAACTGCGTGGCTCCGTGGGCTTCGGACTCCGGTACCGTTCGCCGCTCGGTCCGATTCGCGTGGATCTGGGCTTCAAGCTCGATCGTCGCGAAGTCGGAGGACGACTCGAGCCGCGAACGGCGCTGCACTTCAGCATCGGGCAGGCATTCTAGCGGCTTGCCCCGCCGTGGCCGCTTCGCGGCGGAGGCGGGTTGTCGATTGTCGATTGTCGGTTGATGGTTGACGGAGGTCGGTTATCGGTTGACGGAGGTCGGTTGAGGACCCGAAGGCTTGTGTTCGCGGCGGTGGTTGCGCTGGCCGGCATCGGCCGGGCATCTGCGGCCGATGTGATCGATCGCGTCATGGCGGTCGTGAACCGACAGCCGATCCTGCTGTCGGACGTGAGTGCCGCGATGCTGTTACAGCTCGTGCCGCGACCCGAGGCCGGAGATCCGCTGGCATCGACACTCGAACGGCTGATCGAACGATCGCTCATCCTCGAAGAGGTGGAACGCTATCAGCCCCCCGACCCTGCGCCGGAGGAGATCGAGAAGCGGGTCGACGCCATCCGGCAGCGGTTCGGCACGCCAGACGCGTTTCCGAAGGCGCTCACGTCCGTGGGTATGACCGATGCGCAGCTGCGCAGTCACATTCGCGATGACCTGCGCAGCGTGACCTACATCAACCAGCGATTTGGCGAGTCGGATCCGGACGCACGGGATACGCTCGTCGCCGAATGGGTCGGCAGCTTGCGTCGTCGAGCTGAGGTGACGGTGCTGTATGTTGCAAAGCCGTAAACAGTAGCCGGTAGCCAGTGGCCGGTAGTGCCCGGTAGCCAAGTCAGGCGGGAAGGCAACTTAACGCGCGACCGCGATCCTCACGTAATCGATCGCGGCGGCGAGCGGACGCGCATCGCCGCCAAGGCCGACGTCCGCCGGGCGGCGTGCCCACGCGAACGTCAGCGACAGATGGTTGACGCCCGAGCGCCACGCCGTGGCATCGACAACGCACTCGACGGTCTGCCATGCGGGTCCGATTGGCAATGGCCCGCACGGATGTCCCCGCGCCGACAGCGTCAGCGTCTGCGGCGGCGCGCCCGGATATGCGAAGGCGTGCAGCCTGACCTCCACGTGAAGCGCATCTCGGTGATCGAGCGGAACGCGCAGCACGGCGGTTGACTGCGCCCATCGAAACGAGACGGCGCCGTCACGTTCCGGCGCGTGCCACCCCTCCTCGACCAACCATTCATCATCCCCGCCGATATCGACGCGGGCGTTCGGCTGCAGCGGATCGGAGAGGAACCGGTTGGTCGAGAGTAAATCGTACTCAGCCGGCGATACGCCATTGCGCAGCGCGAACACCAGGCTGGCCGGGTACGTGAACGGGTTGCCGAACCACGCGTGCACTTCGCGCGCCTGCGCTGCCCAGGCGCGATCGAATTTCACTGTCTCGCCGATCCGGACCACGCCGGCCTGCGCCGCACTCATCAGCGCGATGTTCCAGACGACGAGGACGGCGAGCGCGGTGATGATGAACGCGGCGGCGTGTCGACGGGCCACCGCCGCGCCGGCCTCGATGAACGCCGCAGCGCCGACCGCGAAGAGCGGGATGGTGCCGTCGAACCGACGGCCGCCAAACGCCGCGCTCCCCCACCAATCCTGGATGCACGCGTTGAAGTAGGTCATGACCGCGATAGCCAGAAGCGCGGGTACGCCGATCGCCGGCCGGATATACGCAAAGACAATGAGACCCAGTGCGGCGAGGTACAGGACCGGCGACGTGCTGAACAGGCCGTTGCGCGCCGACCAGAGGATGTCCACCACCCGTGGATTCGTCCACCAGATTTGCGGGCCGATGGGGGACCGCGCAATGTAGGAGCCGTAGATCGACTTCCACGCGATCATCTGCGGAACGAACGCGACCACCGTGCATGTGAGGAAGATCGCGCAACCCGTGACGAGCACCCGTGCCGCGTGACGGTCTCGTGCGCGCCACGCGCGCGCGAGCGCAGGCACCGCATCGCACGCCGGCAGCAGCATGAAGAGCGCGTTCTGCCAGCGGATCATCGACATCAGCCCGGCGACGGCGCCAAGCAGCGCCCACTGCACGAGTGTGCGCCTGTCGCGCGATGCCGCCCACAGCCACGCGAAGCCGGCGACCGCTGCCATGGACGTGGCGTGGGTCATGCTCGGTTCCCTCACGAAGTACCACAACATGAACGATCCGGCCGTCACGATCGCGACGGCCGCGACGGCGATTCCCGCGGCTGCGTATCGGCGAGTGAGGCGATACGCGAACCAGCAGCCGAGCAACCCGTAGGCAAGGCTTGCGACGCAGATAGCCTGACGGTACGGATACGACGTGCCATCGACGGCGACGGCCGCGCCGGAGGCCTGCAGCCGCACCGCGATCACGTGTCCGGCAGCAAAGAACGGACTCCACACGATCGCCGGACCGATTGTCGCCGCCGACTGCGCGTAGCCGGTGGGTGTCGCGTTGAACAGGTTGGTCTTGTCGCCGAGTCCCAGCAGGCGGTAGTCGTTGTTGAAATTGACATCACGATCGAAAGCGATCGACCGCAGATAGGCGAAGTAATAGAACCCGTCACTCTGCAACCGTGCGCCGAGCGAGAGTTGCGCGGCGACACCCGCGCAGAAGAGCGCCGCAAGCAGGATCGCAGCATGGCCGCGGCGAGGTGTGGCGACGATAGTCGCGAGCGCCGCGACCGACGCAACCAGGACGAGGCTCGCCAGTCCCGGCGTTCGCCCGATCGCGGCCTGCACGATCGACCGGCGCGCGGCCTCGCGCGCACACAGTTCGAGCGCCGTCACCACGATGATCATCCAGGCGACGATCCGTCCGGTCATCGCATCACCTTCAACACGCGCAATTCGGGACCGGGGTGTTCGGCTGACGGGATGAATCGCGCGACCTCCTGGGTCTCGCGAAACACTTGCGCATAATCACGGTACTCGTCCGGATACCTGTGCGGGTCGGCGGTAAACGCGCCATAGGACTGCGAGGATGCGACGAGGTAGTCGACGCCGCTGGCGGCGTACTCCGCGGCCGAGTGGATCCGGAGTTGTGGGACGTTGCTGCTCTTGTAGCTGGGCGGCAGCAGGAGGTTGCGGCTCTCGATCGTTATTGACGTTCCCGCCGGGACGTTCGTCAGCACCCATTGGTACGCCATCTCGGTCGTCCACGTTCGTGAGAGGTCGGCGTCGAACCTGACCGCATCGATCGAGACGGGAACGACGGCGAGCAGCATCAGGCCCGCTGCCATCGCCGGTCGCAGCCCGCGCGGGACGCGCGAGCGCGGCACGCGGTTGATAATCCACACGACGGCGGCCGCCGCGAGCAGCGCCAGGAAGGGGATGACTGGCAGCAGGTAGCGGCCGAACACGATGTGCTGGTACGAGATGAACCAGAAATACAGGAGAGGGAACGCGATCGCGAGCATCCATTTCAGACGCTCAGGGCCCGCGCCCGCACGAGCGATTCCGAGTCCCAGTCCGACCAGCACGAGAAGACTGGAGGGCCAGTGGAAGGCATTACGAAGATGCTTGAGATAGATCACCGGGATCGATCCGATGACCGTCTGGTTCCTGAACTGTGACGAGAGGTGCGCGAATTGGTTGAGGAAGGTCGGAAGATCGAGCAGCGTGTACGGCGCGGCGACGAAGAAGGCTGCGACGCATGCCGCGAGTGCCGCGAGCGCCGCGTGAAGGCGAGCGATCGCTGTTGACGGTGTCATCACGCACGCGATGAGCGGCATGGTGATGGCGAGCACGCCATTGTACTTCGTCGCGGTAGCAAGGCCCGCCGCGACGCCGGCCAGCACAAACGATCGCATCCGTGGCCGCTCGCTCGCGCGCAGGGAGAGCAGAAGCGTCAGCGTCACCAAAAACGTCGCGGGCACGTCGGTGAGCACGTAGTGCGACTCGCGCACGTGCATCGGCATCACCGACATTACCGCGGCTGCGAGGACCGCCGTGCGATGTCCCCACCGCAGCCCCGCGTTGTAGACCAGCCACACTGTCGCGGTCCCCATGATCGCGGTCACGGCGCGGCCCCACACGTAAAAATCGAAGGTCGAGGCCTGCGCAAGCGAGGCCCACCTGCCCGCGGCGGCGCCGGTGATGAAGCGCGCGATCGCGACGATCACCTGCACGTAGATGTAGAGCGATGGATAGTCGTAGAAGTGCGGGTTGAAGTCGCCGGTCTTCATCATGCGGACCGCGCGGTCCATGATTTCCGGCTCGTCCACGCCGACGCTGAACGGGATGCCGTGCGGCAGACCCCAGAAGCGAAGCAAGGCGGCGGCAACCAACGCGAGCAGGAGTCCGGTGCGCGCGCGCCGGATGCAGGAGAGATCGGGCGGCAAGCGCTCGAAGAGGCGAGTCACTGCAGACGCAATAGTAACCTGTAGAGCGCGACGGTCGCGTCGCCCGCTGCGCGCCACGAGAACTCGCGCTCCACGATCCCTCGACCCTCGCGGCCATAGCGTTCGAGTCGTGCCGTGTCGGAGAGGGCGCCACTGATCGCTGCGGCGAGCCCGCCCGCCTCACCCGGCGCGACGAGCCAGCCGTTGATGCCGGGACGCACCTTGTCCGGGAGTCCGCCGGCAGCCGACGCGACCACGGCGCGGCGATGCGCCATCGCTTCGAGGGTGACGAGCGAGCTCCCCTCGTAGAGCGTCGGGTGTACGAAGAGCGTCGAGATCTCGTGCCATGCGTGCATCTCGGCATCGCTGACGCGCCCCTGGAACCGCACGCGATCGCCGAGCGAGAGATCGCGCGCGAGCGACTGCAGCCGATCGCGATACGGCCCGTCGCCGATCGAAATCCACCGCCACGATCGTCCTTCGAGGCTGCTCAGATCGCGCACGGCCGCGAGCGCGTGCAACAGCACCTGAAATCCCTTGTTCTTCTCGAGCCGTCCGGCGCTCAGGAGCACGACTTCACCGGCGGCGATCCCGTGCCGCCGCCGCAGCTCGCCAATCAATGCCGGATCCGTCAGCGAATCGATGGCGGGGAGGTCGAGCGCGTTGGGAATCGTATGCACCTTGCTCGCGTCGATCTTCAAATGGCGCATGACGACCGGTTCCAGGGTGCGATCGGTTGCGATCACCGCATCTGCGGCGGCCGCACATGCGAGCACCGCGCGGCGGAGCGGCAAGTACACGGCGCGCTTCAGCTTCGCGCGGGACGGGTCCGTCGCGCCAAACTCCTCGAGGCCCTGCGGGTTGAGCACGAGCGGCGCGCCAGCAGTCGCACGCTCGCGCGCGTAGCCGATGACGCTGCCGCCGAGGCCATGGACGATCTCCGCATCGCCACGGCGGACGAGATCCAGTGCGCGTCGGCCCGCGCGCAGGCCGAACAGCGGATATGCCGTGCTGCGATCGAGCACGGTCGTGCCGCGCCGGCCGGCGAACGGGAAGGTGTGATACGGAACAAACTCGGCGATCACCGCCTCGTGAATTGAGGAGCGGTGCCACTCGCGCCCGCGCGCGGGCGGCCGCGTGATGAGCGTGACACGCACGTCGCGCTCAGCAAGCGCGCGGGCGAGATCGTAGACATGACGTTCGAGGCCGCCGTATCCGTGGATGGGAAAGACCGATCGGGCGACGAGCGCAACTTTCACGACCGCGCAATCAGCTCGGTGTAAAGCCGCTCGACGCGCGCGACCACCGCGGCCGCGTCGAACTCGGTTTCGACCCGTCGTCGTGCCGCGGCCCCCAGGCGCGCGCGAAGCGCGTCGTCGCGCCTCAGGGTCCGCACGTCTTCCGCCAATCCTTCCGGCGATGACGAGAGGAGGCCCGTGACGCCCGGCTCGATGATGTCTCGCGTGCCGCCGGTATCCATGGCGGCAATCGGCACGCCGAGCGCGCTCGCTTCGATCAGGACGCGGCTCAGCGACTCCGGTCCTCGCGAAGGAAAGATCAGCATCGACGCGTGCGCCAGCCATTCGGCGGCGGCCGCCTGGTCGATCCAGCCGGTGAAGCGCACGTCCCGACCGGAGCTGGCGGCGTGCTGCTCGAGGGCGGAGCGGTCGGGTCCATCGCCCGCGACGATCAACGGCCAGTCGAGATCCGCGCGCTCGATCGCCGGCACCAGAAAACTGGTGCCCTTGTTCGGTGCGATTTTTCCCAGGTAGAGCGCGTAAGGGCCGCTGGGTGCGCGGATCGTCATCGGCTGCCTGGACGCGAGGGCCCGCAGCGCGTGCATATTCACCGGATTCGGAATGACCTCGATGCGGGTCACGCCCAGCTCCGGCGCCCGCGCGCGGAGATCGTCCGCAATGCGGCGGCTGACGGCAATCACCGCATCCGCATCGGCGAGCGTGCGCTGCTTGCGCGCAAGATTGGCCCGCATATAAGGAATCATCGACAACGCGAGCGGCCATGCCCGACCTGCGCGTGGCTGGATGCAGCGCGTCATGTTTCCGATCGTGCACTCTGGACAGAGCGCGAGTCCGTTGCGAGTGTGCAGAAGGTCGGACCAGTAGCAAACGGGCCAGTAGTCACGCACCGTGGCAATCACGGGTACGCCACTCGCTTTGGCAGCAGCGATCGCCGGGGGTACCGTCATCACGTGCTGCGCGTGCATGAGATCGTACGGTCCCTCCCGCACTCGTTGCGCGAGATACGCCGAGAGTCGGGCGGTGAGCCGCTCGCTCTTGTGGTAGTTGCGCGCGAACGGCAGCGTCGATGCCTGGAACGTGAACGCCGTCACGTTGAATCCGTCATACGACGTGGCGTTGATGGCCTGCAGGACGCGAGATGGCTGTGGTCGCGGCCAGACGATGTCGACGAGGTGGTCACGGGCGCGGAGACCGCGTGCGAGCTCGTACGTGCTCCAGCCGCTGCCGCCGCAGACGGGAGGAAACGCGTCGGTCGCGATCAGGATCCTCATGCTGTGCGGCGGCGTGCACGTGCCTGAAGGATCGCCCCCTCGAGCGCGCGGCAGTGGGCGCTCCAGCTGTAGTCACGCACCGCGCGCTCACGCGCCGCGGCGCCGAGCGAGGCGCGCAGCCTGGAATCGGTCATCTGCTCGAGCGCCGCGGCCAGCGCATCGGGATCCCGCGGATCGTAAAGGATGCCCTCGCGGCCGTTTTCGACGAGCGACGGGATGCGATCTGACCGCGGCGCGATCACCGGCAAGCCGGCGGCCATGTACTCGAAGATCTTCAGAGGCGACCAATAGAACCCGAGCGACAGCGCCGCATGGGCGCCAAGGTCGAACGGCGCGACGCCCACATCCGCCGCCGCAAGCGCTGCGGGCATCGCGTCGTGAGGCTGGGCGCCGGTTATGAGAATCGCCGGCACACCCGACGCTTCCTCGCGCACGCGCGCCAGTTCGGGACCATCGCCGATGAGCACCGCGCCAATGCCAGTGCGCCCGCGGGCATGCAGCGCCTTGATCGCACGCACCAG
>Ga0209686_1000202_pt1 | contig 30620 bp, 24 predicted proteins | sample GraSoiAngelo_126_FD_185883 | JGI IMG/M metagenome (GOLD analysis project Ga0209686, IMG submission 185883) | Grasslands soil microbial communities from the Angelo Coastal Reserve, California, USA - 14_0927_09_20cm (SPAdes) (version 2) | ecosystem: Environmental > Terrestrial > Soil > Grasslands ...
GCCGCATGCGAGTGGGCCGTCTCAAGATTCTCGAAGGACTGGCGGATTCGTGCGCAGCGTTGCGACGGGGTTTCTCATGGGTGTGATTGTGCTGGCGCCTGTTGTGCTCTTCGAGAATTTTGGGCTCTTTGAGAAATTGCGGCCGAAGGTCGGGAATGCGCTAATACGTTTAGGCGAGAAACTCAGCGGAAAGCGGGATTTGCAGCCTGAGAGCTCTACTCCGCCGCAGGGTTCGGCTCAAGTACCGGCACAGACGCCGGCCGCAGCGAAACCAATACCAAACGCGCCTCCGCAAGAGTCGCAGGAAAATTCCGCCCCGCCTAATGCTTACGCCCAGGATAGCGCGCCAGCTGCAGGCCCGGCAATCCCTCGCCCAAGAGAAACCGCCCGAGAGCCGTCCTACGGCCGTGCTCCCACACAAGATAGAAGCGCGGAGGTGATGCGCCTCTGGTCCGCAGTTGGAGCCGGTGACTCGTCAGCGGAAGTGGATTTAGCGCGGCTTTACTTGAAGGGCGAGGGGGTTGCCCGAAATTGCGAGCAGGCAAGAATCCTTCTGCGAGCCGCCGTTAAGAATGGGAGCCGCGAAGCTCGGCGGCAATTGCAAAAGCTGCGCAGAAACGGCTGCTGGTAATCCCGAGGCGAAATCCTTGACGGTATTACGGTTGGACTAAGCCGCGACGCACAGCGTAGCGCACCAGGCTGGCGGTTTCATGAATGTCTAGTTTTTGCATGAGCCTTGTGCGATGCGACTCGGCGGTTTTCACGCTGATCCCCAGAAGCGAAGCCACATCCTTCGTGGACCTGCCCTCGGCAATCAGTTGCAGCACTTGGCGCTCACGAACGGTCAGGGGATCCACGGGCATTTGCGATTTCGTGCGATAGGCTTCAACGACAGCCTTCGAAACGCCCGGACTCAAATAGAATTGGCCGCGCGAGACTTGCTGAATGGCGTGAACCAGATCGTTCGCCGCCTGACTTTTCAGGACGTATCCCCTCACGCCGGCTTCCAAAGCTTCTCGGATGTACTGATCTTCTTCATGTTGCGTGAGCAGAATGGTTTTCGTCTTTGGGGAGCACCGGCCCATCTCGCGGATGGCGTCGATGCCGTTCAGAGTCGGCATGCTGATGTCCACGACGGCGATGTCCGGATGCAGCGACTCCGAATAACGAACCGCTTCCTGGCCATCGGAGGCTTCTGCAATTACCTGAAAGTTTTCCCGTTCGAGCAGGGATTTGAGGCCCTGCCGCACCAAGACATGATCGTCAGCGAGCACTACTCGAATTGACATTATCGCCCTCCCTGGGAAGTCTGATTAGTAGTTCAGTACCACGTTTCTGCGATGATTCAATCCAAAGGGTTCCGCCGATGGCGCTCAAACGCTCGCGCATCGCAATTAACCCCAATCCCTTGCGCCCGGTGCCCGCTTGAACGGCCTGGGCATCAAAACCCGTGCCATCATCCCGGATCGAGCAATGCAGCACCTGATCCTTAATCCAGGCGCGAATCCAGACACTCTTGGCCTTAGCGTGCTTGACGGCATTGGTCAATGCCTCTTGCACCACGCGATAGAGGGCGGTTTCGATGGTGCTTGGCAGCCGGCCGGAAATCTTTGCCTCGATGTGGATCTGCAGATTCGAGCGCTTGGAAACTCCTTCGGCCAGGAAACGAATGGCAGGAATCCAGCCCAGATCGTCAAGGATGGTGGGGCGAAGTTCATGGGAATAGCGGCGCAAATGCTTTTCGACTTCGGTAAGCAAGCCCTCGATTTCGGCGATTTGCGATTGCTTTCCCTGCGGCAGTTCCTGGCCGAGATTCGCCAGAGCCAGGTGCACGGCCACCAACAATTGTCCGGCTTCATCGTGGACCGAGTAAGCGATACGTTTGATTTCTTCTTCGAGTGTTTCATTCAGCTGGCGCAGGGCCTTCACGGCGTCTTGAAATCCCCGCTGGGCCATCTCGTAAGGAGAAACGCACTCCGAAAAGAAATCACAGCTCGCTTGGACCAAGTGTCCTGGGGATCTCCTGTCGACCGAATTCTGAAACAATTCCTTCAGAGTCTTGTGGTGAAGCGAGACCAGTTCCAGGAGGCTTTTGCGTTCCGCAATCGCGCGGCGGCCAAGTTCGTAGGCTCGGCCCAGCACCGCTTCGCCTCCCCCCGTTGCGTATTCACGCAAGGCAGCGGCGTACTCGGCTTCCAGGTCCGTTCGCTGTCCCTTTTTTTGTCCCACTTCTGTCTTCATGACTGAATTCCCGTAATCCGCAGGGCCAGGACCAGGGCGTCATCACTTCCATTGCCAAAGCCTTTCAAAATTCTGTCTGCGGCTCTTTGCGGATTCTCAAGAGCGGAAAGACCTGCGGGGAAATCCGGGCGAATGCCATCGGTGGCGAAAACGAGCAGGTCGCCCTGCCCCACCGGAAGCACTGCGGCCTGCAACTGTGGCAAATGGTCACCAACGACGCCCCCACGCAGCATGAGGGTTTCCTGTGCCGCGCCCTTCTTGTTGTTGGCACGCACCAACACGCCGTGTACATTCCCCACGCCGAGCCAAGTCATGAGACCATGTTTTACGTCAATGGAAGCGAGGCTCAAGACAACCCCGCGTGTTGATCGCAGTTTCTCGTGGCACGCTGCCACCAGGCGGATGATGGGCTCGCCGATGCCGTTCCTCAGGGCGGCTGTTGCCGCCTTGGCCGCACTGGCGGCCTCAGCTCCGTGACCGATCCCATCGATGGCCGCAGCCAGGATGCTGCCCTGATTGCAGCACACTAGGTAGTGATCCCCGGACTCCCCTTCGCCCGGGAGAGCTAACTTTGCCACACCGTACTCGGCCATCAGGCTTTTTATGGTCTCCACTTTTTCACCCCGACTTTGGTTCCCTGGCCAGGTTTGGAATTTATCTCGAACTCGTCCATCAAGCGGCGCACTCCGGGCAATCCCAATCCCAGACTCCCTGAAGTCGAAAAGCCGTCTCGCAAGGCTTGGCTAATGTTGGGAATGCCTGGACCATCGTCAGAAGCCGTGACGGAGATGCCAACCCGAGTGCTGTTTTGGATGTCTCTCAAGAGGATCTGGCCGTTGCCGGCGTAAGATACGATGTTTCGCGCAAGTTCTGAGATGGCGGTGGCAATGAGGGTGGCATCGCCTGAGGAAAAACCGAGTTCCAGTGCTAAGGACCGTCCTTTCTGTCGAGCTAAGACAATGTCCTGGTCAGAACTAATGGTCACCCGGATTTCCACGCGGGACACGGAAGCTCACTCTCACTTCATGATCTTGAATTTCTGATTCAAATAAGCCAGGCCCTCTTCCAAGTCGAGAGCCGTGGCAACACCTTCCAAGGTTAAGCCGAGCTGCACCATCGCAAAGGCGACTTCCGGCTGGATTCCAACGATGACGGTTTCCGCACCGCGCAAGCGGATCATGTGAGCAATCTCACGCAACGTTCGTGAGGCAAACGAGTCCATCACATCCATTGCCGTCACATCCACGATGACGGCGCGCGAGCGGAATCTGACGACTTGTTGCACAAGGGCGCTACGCAGTTGATTGAGGTCTGCGTCAGAGAGAGCAGCCTGAAACGTTGCGATCAGGACCTGCCCCTGCTTGAGAATAGGAACTTCCACGTTGCCCTTTTCCCTTGGCTAATCTGCTCAGCTCGTCTCCGCCAACGCCATGACTTTGTAACCCAGGAGCCGCTCAGCCTGCTCGATGCCGCCCTGCAGGTCGCCGACCGTGTTCATCTTGCCGAGGTCGACGCCGATGGTTACCAGAGTCTGAGCAATCTCCGGAGACAGGCCAGTGACGATGACAGTGGCGCCGAGCAACCGCGAAGCTTCTACCGTTTGCACCAAGTGGTTGGCGACGGTAACGTCCATCGCGGCCACGCCGGTGATATCGATGACCACCACCTTGGCGCGATTGGTGCGGATCCCGCGGAGCAACTGCTCGGTCAACTGTCGTGCGCGTTGGGGATCGATCACGCCGATGATGGGCAGAATCAGCAGGCGCTCGCGCACCTGCAAGACCGGCGTAGAGAGTTCGCGGATGGCTTCCTGCTGCTGGCGAATGACGCGCTCGCGTTCCTGGACGAAACCGACGGCCACGGTGTTGGCGATGCGGTTCGCGGCGGGCTCGTAGGCGTCCAGGATGCGGTTCAGCTTCTTGAAATCCGTCTGGTACTTCGCGAAGAGGGAGCGCGCCAGGACGTCGCGCAGGAGGAGGACGATTCCCACGACTTCGTGCGTTTCGACGCCGCGCGGAATGATGCGTTCCGAGAGATTGCGTGCGTAAGCCTGCAGCGCTTCGAAGGTTTCCGTCTCGAGAGCTTCGACGTAGCTGTCGTACACGGAAGTAGCTTCTGCGAAGATCTCTTCTTTGGTCATGGCCGTGAGCAGTCGCGTTTCAGAAATGCGGCCGACCCATTCCTCGCGGAGTTGCGTTCTGTTCTGGCGGAGGTGTGCCACCAGTTCACGAAGCAGCTCGGACGATTCATCTCGCTTGACCATAAGATTATTCTCCTCGTCTGAAGCGCAAGGGACCTGGCGGCTCACACCCCCGCTGGCGCAGAAAACAGGATAGGCTAATATCATCGGAACCTAGGTGACCTCAAGCAAGTAAACCCCTGAAAGCCCCTCAGGTAAAGACCCTAATTTTGTACCGAATATGGATAGCGCTGAACCCCAGCCCTAACCCATCTCAGCTTGAAACAGCTAAAGTCTGTAATGCACTTTGTCTGTTTAGGCAGAACTATCTCCTTCAAATACAGCTATTTAGATCTCCTGTACAACACTAAAGGGAGTGAATGAGGTTATAGCAATACTCGGGTAAAGACCACATAATGCGCCTCGGGCATTTGCCCGATTATTCGAAAGTGATAGAAACCGTCACCCTGGCAAGGAATCAACGGCGTCTCGAAGTCAGACGTGCGAAGGTCTTATGAAGATGGTAATTCCCAACTCGCTTGGGCTTGTGCGCCGTAGAGCTTCGATTCTCAGGTGGAAATGCCTCCCTGAGGCGTTTCCGAAGCCTGCGAGTCAGCCGCAAAGAATTACCTGTGGTTAGCGGATGAGCAGGTTTGTCTTGTCCCCTCCGCCATCCTGCTTCAACATGCGGTGCATGGGGGCCATTCTGGAAGTTCGGGATCTCCGAGTCACCTATCACCCACCCAAGGGCGGTAGCCACCGGGCGCTCGACGGAGTCAGTTTTCATCTGGAGCCCGGCGAGGTAATGGGTGTCCTCGGGGAATCCGGATCGGGGAAAAGCACGCTGGCCACATCGCTTTTGGGACTCTTCCACGCGAATGCTGTCGCTGTATCCGGAGAAGTCTTATTGGAGGGAAGGAACCTTCTTCAAGCGAAGCTTGAAGAGCTTGAGAAAATCCGTGGCAAGTGCATTTCCTTGATTTTTCAGGAGCCTTCGGTTGCGCTTCACCCGACCATGCGAACAGGCCGGCAGGTTCGCCAGGTATTGGCCGCGCATGGCGTAAAGGGCGGGAGCACTTTAGATCAAAGGACGCGCGGGGTTCTCGAAATGCTTTTTCTTGCGGAGGAAGCAGAGCGCATCGCGCGCTCCTATCCGCATCAACTCAGCGGAGGACAGCGCCAGCGCATTCTCATTGCACAAGCGATTGCCTGTGGGCCCTCCGTGGTGATTGCGGACGAGCCCACGGCCTCGCTCGATCCCACGACGCAAATGGAGATTTTGGGAGTCTTTCGAACGCTGCGAAAAAATCTTGGCCTTGCCATGATCTTCATCACACACAATCCGGCGTTGCTGGGGGGATTTGCCGACCGCGTTTTGGTTTTATATGCCGGACGAATTGTGGAATTAGGGCCGGCAGAGAAAGTGTTGGCTTCGCCAAGGCATCCTTACACGCGGTCCCTTTTCCAAGCGATTCCGCCGTTTCTCAGCGAGACGCACAGCGCTCACAAGAAAAAATTGGCCGCGATTCCGGGAGATTCGCTTGCTTCCTCGCTGCCCCGGGAAGGCTGTCCCTTCGAACCCAGGTGCCCGGAGCGGATGGATGTTTGCAAATCTCAGGAGCCTGGATTGGTGAAATTGAGCGAGGCGCACGTAGTTTCTTGCTTCCGGTACGAAGGCCAGGAATGACTGCCAGGAGCGAAAAAACCGCGCGGCCAGTCGTCAGGGTGGAAAACCTGGTGAAGCGCTATTCGAAGAAAAAGCTCGCGGGCCCGGGCGCAGAGGTGCGGGCGCTCGATGGTGTCTCTTTTTCCATTCTTAAAGGGACCACACTCGCGATTGTGGGTCAATCGGGCTCAGGAAAGAGCACGCTGGCGCTCTGCCTTGCCTGCTTGGAAAAAGCCACGTCAGGAAGCATCTGGTTCGAGGAAACGGACATCACGCAGCTTACCGAAAAGGAGTATCGAAGAATCCGTCGACAGATCCAGCTTATTTTTCAAGATCCCGTAAACTCTTTCCATGCAAGTTGGACTATGCTGGAGATCCTGACCGAACCTTTGGCCCTGCAGGGAAACGTCAGGCGCGACGAAATGCGAGCCAGGGCGCATGTCTTACTCGAACAAGTTGGGCTTTCTCCGGAAATGGAAGGAAGAATCCCGGCGGAGCTAAGCGGCGGACAGCGGCAGCGGTTGGCGATTGCTCGAGCGCTAACCCTTGAGCCGAAGCTGCTCATTCTCGACGAAGCGCTGTCGGCTCTCGATTGTTCCGTGCAAGCACAAATCGCAAATCTTTTGCTGGAATTGCAAGACTCGCTTGGCATGACCTGTCTGTTCATCTCACACGATCTGGCCATGGCCGCGCATTTAGCAGACGAGATTGCAGTGATGAGCCGCGGGCAGATTGTCGAACAGGGACCGCCTGACAAAATTCTGAAAGAGCCGGAAAGCAGGGTCACCCGCGAACTTTTAGCGGCGGTGCCACGCCTGAATTTCTCGCGGCCTGGGATGGCGGAATCATGATGCATTATTTGCTGCGGAGATCCGTTCACGCTGTTTTCCTGCTCATCGGAGTATCCCTGCTTGCCTTCGCGTTTACTGTTCTTGCCCCCGGAAACTATTTCGACGAAATGCGCCTCAACCCGCAGATTACGCCGGAAACGATTGCGGCGCTGCGCGCGCAATATGAATTAAATCAGCCGCTGCCCATCCGCTACGTCCATTGGGTGAGTTCCGTGCTCCACGGCAACATGGGCTTTTCATTTGCCTACAACACTCCTGTTGCGCCACTTTTGTTGGTTCGCGCGCGGAACACTCTGCTCTTGACCGTAACGGCGATGCTGCTTGCCTGGGGGATTGCTTTGCCGCTGGGTATTTGGAGCGCCGAGCGTTTTGGGCGCTTATCCGATCGTTTGGTTTCGTGGGGGACAGCGGCGCTGCTCGTCATTCCGGACCTGGCTCTCGCGCTAGGCTTGTTGGTGATTGCAGTGAAAATGGGACGGTTTCCGATCGGAGGCATGGTATCGCTGAATTTCGAAAACCTCTCGTTGGCAGGCAAGCTTCGCGACTTAGGCTTCCACATGGCTTTGCCGGTTACCGCGCTCGTACTGTCCGTTCTGCCCCTGCTCGTCGAGCATGTCCGTGCCGCAGTGGCGGAAGTGCTCGGTGCTCCATTTCTTTTGGCCGCGGAAGGACATGGCATTCCCCGACGAACGCTGCTTTATCGGTACGCGCTGCCTGCGGCTGCCAATCCGCTTATTTCTCTCTTTGGATTCAGTATGGGGACGCTGTTGAGCGGGTCGCTGCTCGTCGAGGTGGTGATGAGTTGGCCCGGGGTCGGGCCATTCCTGCTGGAAGCCATCTTGGCGCGCGATATTTACGTGGTGATCGGCGGCGTTTTGCTCTCCACACTTTTCTTAGTTGGCGGGAATTTCCTGGCGGACCTGCTTTTGTACTGGGCCGATCCACGGATTCGAACGGAGAGCAATGCATGAGAGCGGGGCACGCAATCTCGCGATGGCTTGTCCTGCTCGTCGCGCTGCACGCCATAGTGATCTTTGCTGGCTTCTTTGCGCCTTACGATCCGACAGAACAGGAGCGCAAGAACCCCTACCTGCCTCCGATGCGGCTTCATTGCGTGGACAGCCAAGGGCATTTTCACCTGCGTCCGTTTGCGTACGCCCTGAACTTGCGCGAAGGCTCTTTCGACCAGTATGAGGAGGATACGGCACGGCTTCTTCCGGTGAAGTTTTTCGTCCTCGGAGCGAACTATCGGTTGCTGGGGCTTGTTCCGAGTCGGTGGCACCTATTTGGAGCAGACAACGAAAGAATCTATCTGCTAGGTAGTGATTCGTTTGGACGCGACCAATTGTCGCGCTTTCTCTATGGTGGACGAATCTCGCTGTTTACCGGCCTCTTGGGGGCTGGCGTCACCCTGTTCCTTGGCTTGTTCGTCGGTGCGGTGGCGGGCTATTACGGGGGCTGGAGAGATGACTTGCTCATGCGCCTCGCGGAGCTCTTCTTGGCCTTGCCTTGGCTCTACTTGCTTTTTGCGCTTCGTGCGTTTTTGCCCCTGGCGGTTGGTCCACTGCAGGCCTTCTTCCTCATCGTTGCGGTACTCGGGATGGTAGGATGGGCGCGCCCGGCGCGGCTGGTTCGCGGAGTTGTTCTGAGCGCCAAGGAGCGGGACTTCGTCCGCGCTGCGCGTGGCTTCGGAGCCACGGACGGATACTTGTTGCGGCGCCACATTCTTCCAGAAACGTCGAGTGTGCTCCTGACGCAGGCGGCGATTCTCGTGCCGCAGTTTGTGCTCGCGGAGATGACCCTCTCGTTTCTCGGCCTCGGAGTTCCTGAGCCGGTCCCCAGTTGGGGGAATCTTCTGTCCAGTTTACAGCAATACAGCGTTCTCGTTTCTTACTGGTGGATGTATTTGCCGGCGCTGATTATGCTGCCGTTTTTCGTGGGATACTTGGGGCTCGGCAGCGTGTTGCAGCAACGCGCAGAGCCGTCCAAGATAGGGAGGTAACTTGGGAGCTTATGGTGCGAACTGCGAGAGCAAATTGCTCGTCCTGGCGAATCATCTTCGTTCTGCTCTTCGTCCTTGCAGCGCTGTTTACCCTGCCTGTTGCCGCGTCTCCCCAGCAGAAAAATTCTAAAGAAGAACTGCTGGTACTCCCCGGAGAGATTGGCCGTTCCGGGGGAAGGCTTGTGGTTTCCCTGCGCGCTGAGCCCAAAACCCTGAATCCTTTGAACGCGCCGGACATATCCTCGCGCGAGGTCATTGGCGCAATGCAAGCGGACCTGGTGCACATCAACCGCGCGACACTGTCAACGGAGCCTGCTCTGGCGAAGTCCTGGAAGATTTCGCCGGACGGATTGCAATACACCTTGGTCCTGAGGCGGGGGCTAAAGTTCTCGGATGGTTCTCCGATGGATGCGGATGATGTGCAGTTCACCTTCCGCGTGTATCTCGATGAAAAAGTACATGCACCGCAACGCGCTTTACTGATTTTTGATGGCAAGCCTATTTCGCTACAAAAGGTGGATTCACAGACGATTGTCTTCCAGGTGCCGAAGCCCTATGCCGTGGCAGAAAGAATGTTTGATGGATGCGCGATCTTGCCCAGACATTTGCTCGAAAAACCCTACAAGGAAGGGAAGATTGCCCAGCTCGGAGCGCTGACCACTGCGCCGAATCAATGGGCGGGTCTCGGCCCCTTCCGATTGAAGGAATACGTGGCCGGGCAACGCCTGGCGCTGGAGCGCAATCCTTATTACTGGAAAACGGACACAAAAGGGAATCGGCTGCCCTACCTAGACGAATTGGTTTTTCTTTTTGTGCCGAGCGCGGATGCGCAGGTTTTGCGGTTTCAGTCCGGCGAAACCGACGTGATCAGCCGGCTGGCCGCGGAAAACTTTTCCGTACTCTCGCGGCAGCAAAAGGATTACACGATGGTAGATGCCGGACCAGGGTTGGAGTACAACTTTCTTTTCTTTAATTTGAGTGATCCCACGGAGAAAACACCTGCTGACATCGTGCAGAGACAGAAATGGTTCCGGGACGTGAAGTTCCGGCAAGCCGTTTCCTCAGCCGTGGACCGCGAAGCCATCGTGCGGCTGGTTTATCAGGGACGCGGCGCCGCTTTGTGGGGTTTGGTTACGCCCGGCAACCGCCGCTGGGCGGATGAGAAGCTGCCGCATCCCCCGCGATCGGTTGAAAGGGCACGCGAGCTTGTGAAGGAAGCGGGCTTTTCCTGGGGCGCCGCGGGGAATGGCGATTCCTGGCTTCAGGACTCCGGCGGCAAGCCCGTGGAATTCTCCATCATCACCCAATCGTCGAGCGCCGAACGTTCCAAGATGGCGGCCTTGATCCAAGACGATTTGAAGCAACTTGGGATGCGCGTACAAGTTGTGCCGCTCGAGTCTCGGTCGCTGCTCGATCGCGTCACCGAGACAAAAGAATACGACGCCTGCGTTCTGGGAGCTGCGAGCACGGATGCCGATCCGAATGTCGACATTAACGTTTGGCTCTCAAGTGGTGGCCTACATCTCTGGAATCCCTCGCAAACCCATCCTGCGACTCCCTGGGAGGCGGAGATCGATCGCCTGTTCAACGCGCAGATGTACGCGCGCACGTTCGAAGAACGAAAGAAACTCTACGACCGGGCGCAGGAAATCCTTTGGGAAAACCAGCCCATGATTTTTCTGGCCAGCCCGGATATCCTAACGGGAGCCAAGAAGTCGGTTGGCAACTTTCGCCCAGCGGTGCTCGAACCTTATGTGCTTTGGAACGTGGAACAGCTTTATCTCAGGAATGAAGCGGTAAACGCTACTCGATGAGTCCTGCAAGCTCAAAAACAGGGAAAAAGGAGGCGGTCACTTGGGATGACACGCTCCTGGTCAAAGAGTGCCTTGCCGGCAACGAAGAGGCTTGGTCGCTGCTCATCGATAAATACAAGGCCTTGATTTATTCCATCCCCGTGAAATACGGGCTTTCGTCACAAGAGGCGGCGGACGTTTTTCAGGCAACGTGCACAGAGCTGCTGATGCGCTTGCCGGAGCTACGGGAGCCGCGGGCACTGCCGAAATGGCTGATGCAGGTGGCGCACCACGAAAGCTATCGATGGAAGCGGCAGGGCCAGCGCGTGGTCAGCCGCGACTCGGATCACGACCTGCCAGAGCCGGGAATTCCGGCGATGGCAGAAGATCTCGTGCAGCAGACCCAGGAAGAGCAGATCCTGCGTGAAGCGATGGCGGCGCTCAGCCCGCAGTGCCGCCGCCTGGTGGAGCTGCTTTTTTATGAAGTTCCCGCGCGGCCGTACACGGAAGTTGCTAAGGAGTTGGGACTCGCCGTAGGTTCGATTGGATTCACGCGCCAGCGATGCATCGAGCGGCTTCGCCGGCAACTCGAGGATTTGGGTTTTTCCTGATGCCCGCAACCCGCAGCAAAGCTTCCACGAAAGAGTGGGTCGCGCAACTGGCCCAACTTTCCACCGAGGCCGATCGTCGCAAGTTTCTTTCGGGGAACCGCGGCCTGATTCGCAAGGAATCTGTCGAGCAGCTTGCCGAGCAGGTGGTCGAAAGAGTCCGCGTCAGCACTCAGGAAGCACTGCACCTTGCGGAAGCGGCGATCCTCATCGCGCGTCGTTTGAAACGTAAAGACGCTTTGGCGCTCAGCTTACGTGCCAAGGCCAACGCGCTGTACCTCTCGGGCGACAACCGCGCGGCTATGGAGCATCACCAGCAAGCCTTCCAATTGTACGAATCGCTGGGCGATTGGAAAGAGGCGGCGCGCACTCTGAGCACTTCCATTCAGCCGTTGATCCTACTTGGCGAATACGATCAAGCTTTCCAAGCCGCGGAGCGCGCTCGAGAAATATTCACGCGCCTCGATGATCAGCGGCGGCTGGCGCGTCTGGAAATCAACGTCGGAAACATCTATCACCGCCAGGACCGGTTTGAAGAATCGATCGCGCACTACGAGCGCGCCTACCAAGGGCTGATGCCGTACAAGGATGTGGAAGGCATCGCGGTTGTGCTGAGCAACATGGCGGTCTGCTTAATCAGTCTGAACGACTTTCCCCGCGCCCTGGCGACTTACCAGCGGGCCCGCTCTTTTTGCCAGCAGCACAACATGCCTCTGCTAGTCGCGCAAGCGGACTATAACATCGCCTATTTGTATTACCTGCGCGGGGAATACAGTCGCGCCATTGAGGCACTCTACGCCGCCAGACGCGCTTGCGAGGCCACTGGAGACGCTTACCATCTTGCGCTCTGCCATTTAGACCTCTCCGACATTTACCTCGAGCTGAATCTAAGCGAAGAGGCGCGCGAGATGGCCCACGAAGGCTTTCTTCGTTTCGAGAAGCTGAGTATGGGTTACGAGGCGGCGAAGACTCTTGCCAATGAGGCCACCGCTTACGGCCAGCAAGGAAAAACCGTGCAGGCGCTGGAGCGCTTTGCAAAGGCTCGCGAGATCTTTGTGCGCGAAGACAATCTGGTTTGGCCCTGGCTTATTGACTTGTACCAAGGTTTGTTGCTCTTCCAGGAAGGCCGCTATTTCGAAGCCAGACGGTTGTGCAGTTCGGCTGCGGCTTTCTTCGACCTGTCGGCGCTTTCGGGAAAAGCCGTTCTGGCGCATCTTCTCCTCGCCCAAATCGCGCTCCATGTCGAGGATCTTGCCACGGCCGGCCAGGAAACGCAGGCTGCCATTGCCAAGCTTTCCGGACTCCAGACTCCTGTGCTGATTTACCAAGCGCATTTTCTGGAAGGGGAGATCGCTCGGGCTCGCGGTGACCGGCAAGCCGCCCACCGGGCTTACTTGGAGGCGAGAAAGGCGCTGGAAACGCTGCGCAGCCGGCTCCAGGGGGAAGAGCTCAAGATCTCCTTCGTGAAAAACCGCATGCAAGTCTATGAGGCGCTGGTCGCTCTGTACCTCAGCGATGGCGATGCGGGAGCTTCCGAGGAAGAGGCTTTTGCCTGCATTGAAGCGGCGAAGTCCCGCAACATGATCGAAATGATTTTCCAGAGCGGGCAGAGCCTTCCCCTCGGGGAGGCGGGGCAGAGCGATCTGGTCCGGCGGATTCGCGACCTGCGCGAAGAACTCAATTGGTATTACCACCGCATCGAACTCGAACAATTGCGGCCGGAAGCGCAATCCCGCCAGAAGCTTGAAAATCTTCAGGAGGTCGCACAATCGCACGAAAAAGAGCTGCGCCGCACCTTGCGCGAACTGCCGGCTAACGAACGCGAAAACGCCACTCTCGAGGCTCCGGCTGACTTTTCCCTAAAGAAACTCCAGGCGACCCTGCCGCAAAACACGACGCTCGTCGAGTATTTCATTGCCGGCGAACAGTTGGTGGCCGTCGTCATCTCACGCGATACCGCCCGAATCCTTACGCTGACCATGCTTTCCCGGGTGGCTCATTTGCTGCAATTGCTCCGCTTTCAAGTCTCTAAATTCCGCATGGGCAATAATTATGTGCGGCGATTCGAAGAACCGCTCTTGCGAGCCACGCAAAGCCATCTGGAATCGCTCTACAGCGAGCTGATTGCACCGCTCCGGATGTTTTTTCAGGGGAACCATCTCATTTTTGTGCCTCACGGCCCTCTTCATTTCCTGCCCTTCCATGCCTTGAGAAATGGGGACGAATACCTCTGCGACAGCTTCACGATGTCTTATGCGCCAAGCGCGACGGTTTTCTCCCTCTGTCAGCAGAAAGCAGCGAGCCCTGCACCCGCCTCGCTCGTGCTCGGCATAGCCGATGAGCGGGCGCCGCTGATCCTGGACGAGGTGCGTTGCGTGAACTCGCTATTGCCGCACTCGTCGCTCCATCTAGGCGAACAGGCTACTTCTTCCTTGCTTCGCGAAAAGGGCCAGGAGAGCGGGATTCTGCACATCGCCACGCACGGGGTGTATCGCCAGGATAACCCCATGTTTTCGGGCATCCGTTTGGGCGATGGATACCTCAATTTGTATGACCTCTACCAGATGAAGTTGAACGCTCGGCTGGTCACTTTGAGTGGCTGCGCCACCGGCATGAACTTTGTGGCCGCCGGCGACGAGCTGTTGGGCCTTCAGCGCGGCCTGTTCTGCGCCGGGGCGACCACTTTGCTGCTCTCGCTGTGGGACGTTCATGATGAGAGCACCGCCCAGCTGATGGGTCATTTCTACGAGCGTTACATTCAGGGGACCGACATGGCGGGGGCTTTGCAAATCGCCATGCAGGAACTGCGTCAGAAAAAACCCCATCCCTTTTATTGGGCGCCGTTCGTCCTTGTCGGCAAACTGACTGATTCGAATGGACTTAATTAAAAATCTCTGCCTTACCGTTTCACGTATTTTTTGACCCTTTCTGTGCCCTTATACAACGAGCGTTGGTAAGGGCTGCCCGACTACTGTGGAGTGGCTGGGACGGAGAAGGACTTTGGGGGCGACCATGAAGCATTTTACGACGAAGGAGTGGATCGATTTTGTGAATCGGACGGTCTCTCCGAGGGATCAGACAGAAATGGAGAACCATCTGAAACAGGGATGCAGGCGTTGCCAAGAAACGGCGTCGATGTGGCAGCGCGTGCAGAAATCGGCGGCCGCCGAAAAGAACTACCAGCCGCCGGCTGACAGCCTGAGAGTCGTCAAGGCGGCTTTTGCGGCCTCTGGCTGGCAGGGTCAAAGAAAGGAATCCCGGAGCCGGATTTCGGTCCTCTTCGACAGCTTTTTGCAGCCCGTTGTCGAAGGAGCTCGGTCGGCGGCTACGGATTCAAGACAGATGCTCTATCGCGCGGATCCATTTCAAATTGACTTGCAGATTGAAGCCAAACCCGGCAGCAACGATCTCCTGGTCACCGGCCAGTTGCTGGATTTGAGCAATCCCGGGATCGTCGGCAAAGACGTGAACGTCACGCTCTCCAATCTGTGCGGTCATGTGGTACATGCGGTGAGCAATCAGCATGGAGAGTTCACTTGCGAGATCAAGAACAGCGGTGACCTGCGAATCACGTTTGCAGGCTCGCGTGGCGAGCCCATTGTGATTTCGCTCCGCGACGCGCTTGGCCGTCTTTCGCCGGATGACAAATGATGTCCGCCACCCTCAAATTTGCTCCGCAGTGCGGCGTTGGTACGGAAGTACCGGGGCCGCCTGGCAAATTTGGTTGGGTACGAAGGCCTGATCGTACTATTGGAACGGTGGGTTTCTCCCGCGAAACTTGCCGGAAATCCATCGACCGATAGCTGAGGAATTCACATCTAGGAGGCCCTTTTCGGGTCGTGACCTATGAAACGCAGGACCGCCATACTCCTTGCCATGATTGTCCTGACGCTGGCTTCGTCACGGCCGGCCGCTGCGCAGCAACGCTATGTCGTCGTATCCACGGGCGGCTTGTCCTCCGTCCTAAATCTTTGCAACCTCCTGAGTTGTCAGGTCCAGGGATCGCTGGATGGCCCGGTCGGCCAGACCTTCTTGGTGACCTCGACCAATAATTTGCTGGCCAATCTTGTGAATGGCACGCTCACACTCACGGAATCGCTGCTCGGGATTGTCAGCGTGGAGGCGGACAGCCTCCTCCCGATTCCGGCGCCAAACCTGCCCAGCATCCCGTCCGGTCTCTATGACACGGCTCTAGTGAATTACTACGGAACAGTAGTTTGGCATGGCTATGCGGCGCAGCCCGCAGCGCAGATCATTCGGCTTCGGGATGCGCAGAATGGTTTTGGGATTTCTGGTACGGGAATAGTCGCGGTCATTGATACCGGCGTCGACCCCAATCACCCAGCTCTGTATCCGGTCCTCCTGCAAGGCTACGACTTTACGCGAAACCAGCCAGGCGCCTCCGAATGGCTGGATGTGACCGGGATGCAGAGTGGGGACACGGATACCAACGCTCAGGATCAACAGTCCGGCTACGTCCAGCAATCCACCGCTGCCGTCTTGGATCAGTCCACGGCCGCGGTTCTGGATGGCTCTCCATATGTTGCTTTCGGGCACGGCACGATGACTTCCGGGCTCGTCCACCTCGTCGCTCCCAAGGCCAAGATCCTCCCGCTCAAGGCCTTCTCAGCGAAAGGGACAGGCTATCTTTCGAACATCATCGCTGCTCTCTACTACGCGGTCCAGAATCACGCCAATGTCGTGAACATGAGCTTCGACCTAAGCTCTTCGTCGTCCGCCTTGAATCGAGCCGTCTCCTACGCCAATAAGGCCGGAGTTGTTCTCGTGGCGGCCGCCGGTAACGAAAACACGAGCGCGCCGGTCTACCCCGCGGCCATGAAGGGTAACGTTGTTGGAATTGCTTCAACCACCGATTGGGACAGCCGCTCCTCCTTCTCCAATTACGGGTCCACGGATGTCTGGATTGCGGCTCCCGGAGAAAACGTCATCAGCACCTATCCTGGTGGTACGTATGCCAGCGAATCGGGTACATCATTCAGTTCGCCGATGGTGGCCGGCACGGTGGCGCTGCTCCTCAGTGCCAAGCAGTCCAGCCTCAATCAATCGCAGGCCGCTAATGCCTTGGCGAACGCACAGCTTCTCACGCCGGACCTGAACCACGGCCGTCTCAATGTCTATCAAGCCGTTTCTGCGTGGGTGAACGGCTCCAGCTCAACTTCCAGTTCCTGTTCCTGTTCGTGGCTCTGCTTCTAACAGCTGATGTTCAAGGGGCAAATTCCGGCGCCAACGGCAAGCTCCCAGCTTCTTTTGGCGCCGGAGTCCCTCCGGATCAAGCAGCTTGAAGAGCAGGCTTTGGCGTTGCGCAATTCCGTCATCTGCGCCTTCAACCAACTGCTCGACTTAAAGGATCTTAACACCGGAGTACACAGCACGCGCCTCGCCGAATGGGGGATGCGCGTGGGACAAGAGCTCGGTCTCGAAGAAACATCGCTTCAAAATCTTGAAGTTGCGGCTCTTCTTCACGATATCGGCAAAGTGGGAATCCCAGATTCCATCCTGCGTAAGCCGGGCCGCCTCGACGACCAAGAATACGCGCTGATGAAGAAACACCCCGAATACGGCTGGGCGGTTCTTCGTATGCTTCCAGGATTTGAGCGCGCTGCTCTCGACATTCTCCATCATCACGAGTTCTTCGACGGGAAGGGCTATCCTGCAGGACTTAAGGGGACGGAAATCCCGATTGTATCGAGGATCGTTTCTGTCACCGACGCCTTCGATGCCATGGTATCTTCCCGTCCCTACCGCAAAGGCTTGCCCTTCGAAGAGGCCATGCGCCGGCTATCGGAGTCGAGCGGCACCCAGTTCGACCCGACCGTCGTGAAATGCTTCCTCTCGTTTGCCCAAGAGGAGATGCCCACAGTCTTTGCTGCGGCCGGCACCTCGGTCGGCACGGCTCTTTGATCTCCTCGTCCGACGTTTCAGATTGAACCAAGTTCTTTCGTTTTGTTCCACCGCTGCAAATTTAGTAGCTTTTCCCAGAATCCGCAATTCAGAAGCGAACTCCAATCCCGTCAATCAAATAGGGGACTGGGAGGTGGGCCGCTGTGGGCACCGTCTTGCCCTTGCCTAAGTGGGTTGGTGTTTGCGCCAAAACTTATGAATTCGGAGGTTCGCGTCTTCCGTGGGCGCGCCGAGGAAGGGGAGAACCCGATGACGGAGTACTTCATAGACCTCGAGGAGTTGCTCGCGCGCTCGGAACACGACCGGGAACTGGCCAGGGACCTGCTATCGATCTTCCAGGAAGAGTTCCCACAGCGTCATCAGGCCTTGCGTGAGGCCGTTCTGTGGACGCATCGCGCGTTGTTTTGGAGGCCCGCGGCTTGAAGGGCATGCTCTCGAACCTTGCTGCTGGCGAAGCGGCCGAGGCCGTGGCGAAAGCTCGAACGCTTAGGGCGGAACAAGTTTGGGCACGGGAATGCGTATCCTGGACCTCGAAGACCGGCTCATCGAAGCGCGAGAGGAAAACTGTGATCCGGCTTACGGTTTGGCGCGCGCCGAAAAAATTCAAAAGGACCATCTGCGAGCGTGCAGTGGAGACTTCTGCCGGTAGCGTTTCCATTTCCATGAGCTTTGGGCCATTGGTAAGCTAGGAGTGGGTTATCTGTCCGTGGTGGAATTGCTTCACGAGGTGAATACCGCTCTCTACAGCGCAAGGGCCGCAGGACGAAACTGCGTCAAAACGGCAATTCCCCAAACGCCGCCGGACCATGCGCTTGTGGCTCGCGAACTCATGCGCCGCAGGCAATAATGCAACCGAACGCAATGCTCTATAATGGCGATGTCCCGGGGCCGCGCCCATAAAAGTTCAGATTGCCTTTGTCTTGGATTTCGACTGGCCCAGCATCTGACGCATCGCGGCTGTAGACCCGGGAGCCCGCCTCTCTCTCCAAGCTTCCAAGCGCTTGCAGGTTTCTTCAATGTTCTGGAACAGGTGAGGGTTCTTGAAGGCCGCACGCCAGGTGGGAACGATGGTGCGCATGCGATCCCACACTACCCAGATTTCTCCATTGCTTTCAAAAAAAAGTTCATCGTTGATGAGGCCGCGATTCACGATGCTCGCGACCATTTCCCAATAACTGATGACCATGCGAATGTAGGTGTTCTCTTCGCTGCCTTGCGGGTATTTCTCTACCATGTCTTCCGGAGAGGTGGGATGGAAGTTGTCGGTAAACCAGGCGCGCGCCTGCCGCAGGCGTGGCTCGCGGCGCAAGTCGTACAGCCGAAGCATAAGGTTTACTTCGTCGTACGTAATCTGGGCCATGGCGAATCCTCCTGGGCTAACTTGCAGGATCCGACTGCGCGGCTTTCTGCAACGAATCAGATACGCCGGTAAGTTCGATGCGCTGCACGCTCGATACGGGTATGCCTTGCTTGAGAAGCTCCGCTTGAATGCGGCGCCTCAGCTCCCGCGCCACTTCATCCTGGCGCGTCGGCGCGGTTCGCACCTGCAGTCGAATCGTGGAAGCATGTCGGTCGAAATCTTGAACGCCCAAGATCCGTGGCACATCCACAAGCGCTTGCGACCATGCCGGATCGGCACGCAATGCTGCGGCGGCGACTTCCAGGGCCTTTAGCGCTTTCTCGACAGGAGTTTCGGGCGACAAGGAAACGTCCACAAAAGCCTGCGACCAGTCGCGGTTGAGGTTGCTAACGCTACGGATCTCGCCGTTGGCGATGGTCACTAGCGCCCCGCGGGCATCGCGAAGGACTGTCCGGCGCAACGTAAGATGTTCCACCCTACCTGTGTAATCAGAAATCTGAACCGTGTCGCCCACTACAAATTGGTCCTCTAACACAATGTAGAACCCGCTAATCACGTCGCGAACCAAGTTTTGCGCGCCAAGTCCCAAAGACAGGATGGCAAGCCCTGCGAGCGCCACGGCGGGCGTTACGTCCATGAACTCGTGCAGCGCCATCAGCAGCGCGACCGTCCAGACCACCTTGCTCCCCGCGCTATAAACGATCCCTGCTAAAGTGCGGGTTTGTTGCTCGCGGAGTTGCGACTGCCGTGTTTGTCCCGTTGCCGGCTTGACGATCAGTTTGCTTGCTGCCCGGAGCAGACGGTTCAGTACTAGCGCAATGACAAGGATGCCCAACAATCGCAGGGCATGAGAAAGAGTCAATTCCACCCAATGATTCAAAGAACTAGGCATGATTTCTATGAAGGGGGGAGTATAACATTGGAAGCGCAGTTGCGGATGGGGTGGAGATCGGTGGTCACAAAGGGAGCTTGTTAAAATGACAGATTCGAGACGAAGATTTCTGAGCATGTTTGTGGTTTCGAGTGCGTCTCTTGGGCTCGCGAGCTATACCATACGCGCCCAAGAAGCCCCGCCTAAACCTACTCCCAAGCCACAGCTGCGAGACGAAGACACTGGCGAGCCCAAGATCGACTCGAAGGCCATGCTGGAGGCCAACCAGAAGGACATCAGAAAAAGTATCGAGCGGCTTTTTCAATTGGCTAGCGAATTGAAAGCCGAGGTGGAAAAAACCGATTCCGTTCAGGTACTTTCCGTACCTATGCTCAAGAAAGCGGAGGAAATCGAAAAACTTGCCAAAAGCATACGTTCCCACGCGATCGGGTAATCTGGCGCTCTCGATTTGCGAAAGCAAAGAGTGAGGACAGAATGGCCAGGGGAATGCGTCCTGGCGCGAGCGCATTAGACAGGATAGAATGTCTAGGTTCAATGGGCTTCTTTCTCGTTGCGCGCTCGCTCAACCTTTTCTGAGGAGCGCTCACCGCGCGCCCGTAGCTCAGCTGGATAGAGCGCTGGTCTCCGGAACCAGAGGTCGGGCGTTCAAATCGCCCCGGGCGCGCCATAATTCTTCAGGATAAATCAGGCAGGTCTGCCCGCGCTTGAATCTGAGCCTTAAGTATTCTTAAATGCAAGTTGCCCGCGACCGGCTGGACGGACAACTATTCCAGAATAAGTACCGACGGAACTCCGTGACTCGGATTGCTTGCGGTCGTGCTATTGTGTTGTACCCAAGTCGCGGAATCCTGGTTCGAACCCCATGCCCGATCTAAACGGAGGATTGCTTGCAGTACTTCGAAAGCGGCACGAAGGGCGTATTCAAATGGCCCTGGCAGATCTTCTTGCAAGGGGCATTTGGGTCGGCGTGTTTTCTTATATTTTTTTTAGTAACCGCAGTTCCCCTGCATGCCCAAATCTCACCGGGACCGCTTTCCAAAGCACATCAATCTCTAACCGGCACCACCCAATGCGCGAGTTGTCACCAATTCGGTACTAGCACCCCGACTTTTAAGTGTCTGGATTGCCACAAGGAGATTGCCGGGCGCCTCAGCGCCAAGCACGGCTATCACTACCAGCTGCAAATGGCCAACCCCAACGGGAAGGACTGCGTTCGCTGCCATCTGGAACATAACGGTGAGGATTTCAACCTAATCCACTGGGAGCCGTCGCAAAAGCAATTTGACCACCGGCTAACGGGTTACAAGCTGGAGGGGAAGCACGCCGAGACTCCCTGCGAAAAGTGTCACTCACCGATGTACATGGTGTCCGCGGAACGTTCCCTCATTAAGATAAAGGATCTTTCCAAATCTTTCTTTGGTCTGTCCCAGGATTGCGTGACGTGTCATAAGGATCCGCACAAAGGGCAGCTAGGCAACAACTGCCTGCAATGTCACAACTTTACGGATTGGAAGGCCGCCAAGCAATTCGACCACTCGAAGACACGTTATCCGTTGACCGGCGAGCACATGAAGGTGGCCTGTGAGAAATGCCATAAGCCAGATTTCCCCGGCGGGCCGGTGCGCTACAAGGACATGAAGTTTTCGGCCTGCATCGATTGTCATATCGATCCGCACAAAGGCTCATTCAAACAGCGTTGCGAAGTTTGCCACACCACGGCAGGATGGAAGAAATTGCTCCCCGCGTTTTCCTTCGACCACTCAAAGACGAAATATCCTTTGCTAGGGAAACACGCAACCGTGGCCTGCACGCAGTGCCATGTGAACGGCGACTTTAAGAAACAGTTGCCATTTGCGAATTGTGCCGACTGCCACAAGCCGGACCCGCATAAAGGCCAGTTTGCATCGCGGCCGAAGAAGGGGGAATGCGCGGAATGCCATACGGTCCAGGGCTGGAAGCCATCGCTCTTTGGCGCAAAAGAGCATGACACTTCTAAGTACCCGCTACGGGGCAAGCACATCAAGGTGGAATGCGATAAGTGCCATCTACCGGCGGGCAAGGATACGATTTACAAAGTTAAGTTCGCAGCCTGCACGGATTGCCACAAAGATGCCCACGACGGCCAGTTTGCCGCCGCGCCGTATCAGAATAAGTGCGAGGACTGCCATACCGTCAAGGATTTCCATCAGTCGACCTTCACTGTAGTGATGCACAAGAAGACCCACTTCCCCCTGACGGGGGCACACCTGGCGGTCCCCTGCTCTGATTGCCACAAAGTAGGGCTGGCTGGCAGGACCGATAAGATTCTGCCTTTCCGTTTCAAAGACATGAGCTGTACGGCGTGTCACAAGGACCCGCATCACGGCGAATTCAACGATAAGATGGCCCAACGCCGCTCCGACGGCACACCTCTAGGCTGCGAAGCTTGCCACGACACGAGGTCCTGGGCGAATATCAGCGGCTTTGACCACTCGAAGACAAAGTTTCCCCTTCTCGGCGCGCATCGCTCGGTGAAGTGTGGGGATTGCCACAAGATTCCGCCAGGAGCCACGAAAGTGCAATTCAAGGGCACCTCACAGATTTGCGAGGATTGCCACAAGGATGCTCATGCCGGCCAATTTGCGAAGTCCGGGAAAACTCATTGCGCGGATTGTCACAATTCGCAGCGCTGGGTTCCGTCTATCTTTAACCACGAGACGCAGACGAACTTTTCCTTGAAAGGGGCCCATGAAAAGGTGCCGTGTGATAAATGTCACATGCAAACGCAGCTTGTCGCGGGCAAGCCCGTTATTATCTACAAGAAGGCACCGTCGAAGTGCGCGGACTGCCATGGCCCCGACGTGAAACCGTCCTAGAGGTAATCGCACACGCCAGCAGATAAGAATCCGGTTGTAGTACGCTTACTCCTTCTTGCGGCTGCGGGACGGGCTAACTAACTAACTAACTAACTAACTTCGCTCTGGCTAATTAAGTCGCTTCAGTCTTCTTCCCCCAACTCCAAACCTCCAAACCAGGGCACGGCGCAGATTTCAATCTGCCACCAATGTTACATGCTCAGTTTGGGTCGATGCTGTACTGAGTCGCATTCCAAGGGTGCCCTACTCGCTGGCCTAGAACTGTCCAAGCGTACAGTTGTTGAGGTCTTTTCCTAGTACTAGAATCAGGTCATCCCTTGAACGACTGACTCCCGGCCCAGCAACAAGTTGAGGGTATCTTGTAGGTTAGGGGGCGGTTACGAACGCGCTACTTCAAGTCCTAAGCTGGCTCTTGCTGTTTGCATGGCCAGCCAACGCTCCGGCTCCAGCGCCTCAGCGGCAGACTACGCGTAGTCCGCACGGGGAGCTGGCAATTCCGTGTGAGAACTGTCACACGGCCACGGCTTGGCGGCCCATCAAGGCTGTTCCCGAGTTTGACCACAATAAAACGAAGTATCCGCTGCGGGGCATGCACGAAAAAGTGGAGTGCACGCAGTGCCATGTGAAGCCGGTTTTCACGGATGTGGGGAAGAACTGCCAGGATTGCCATACCGACGTGCACCAGAAAAAGATGGGCACGAATTGCGCGCAATGCCACACGGTGCAGGGCTGGAATATCGCCGTGCAACAGGTAAAGGATCACCAGAACCGGTTCCCGCTGCTGGGGGCGCATGCGGCCGTGCAATGCGAGGATTGTCACAAGGGTGCGGCGGTCGGCCAGTTCCAGGGGCTCTCGACCGCCTGTGTCTCGTGTCACCTGAAGGATTACCAGCAAACGCAAACGATGGGCGGCAGTGTGCCCAACCACGTCGCGGCTCAGTTCCCACAGACCTGCGAAAGCTGCCACACGTTCGACAGCTGGATGGGCGCAAGCGTCAACCACGCTGCGCCTCCAATCAATTTCCCTTTGACCAACGGACACGCAAGTGTTCCTTGCGCAAGTTGCCACGTGGGCGGCAACTACAACCTGCAGATTGCAGCCACCGATTGCGGGCATGCGGGTTGCCATCTGACGACCTGGCAGCAGACCACGAATCCGCAGCACTCGGCTGCGCCCACGGTGTTCCCGATCGCGACTTGCTCCAACTGCCACAATACGGTCTCGTGGCTGACCGCGAGTTTTGACCACGCCACCACAGGTTTCCCGCTGGCCAATTCGCATCAAATGGCGCCGGCGGGCAAGGTGAACGCCTGCACCGACTGCCATATCAACAACAATTACAACCTGCAAATCCAACCGACCGATTGCGCGAACTCCCAGTGCCACTTGAATACGAACTACGGAGGCGGCTGGCAAGGGACCAACGATCCGGTGCACTCGTCGGCGGGGACCGCGTTCGCGGCGGCGAATTGCGCGAACTGTCACAACACAGTGTCGTTCTTGACGGCGACCTTCGACCACGCCACGACGGGGTGGCCGTTGCTGGGGTCGCATCAAATGGCGCCGGCGGGCAAGGTGAACGCCTGCACGGACTGCCACATCAACAACAATTACACCTTTACGTCAGCGAACACAGATTGCTACGGGTGCCACCAGGCGGCATGGCAGAGCACGCCGTCGTATGGTGGCAACGTGCCCAACCACATCACGGCAGGCTTCCCGACATCGTTGTGTTCGCAATGTCATGACACCATTGCGTGGACGGATTCGACGTTTAATCATGCCAGCACCGGTTTCCCACTGACGAATTCGCACCAAACCGCACCGGCGGGCAAGGTTACCGGTTGCGATCAATGCCATATGGGCAATTATTCGTCTCTGGCGATCCAGCCGACCGACTGCGGGAACTCCCAGTGCCACTTGAATACGAACTACGGGGGCGGCTGGCAAGGGACCAACAATCCGGTGCACTCCACAGCAGGCGCGCCGTTTGCGGCGGCGAATTGCGCGAACTGCCACAATACCATCTCGTTTTTGACGGCGACCTTCGACCACGCCACCACGGGCTTCCCGCTGACCAATTCGCACCAATTGGCGCCGGCGGGCAAGGTGAATGCCTGTACCGACTGCCACATCAACAGCAATTACAACCTGCAAACCCAGCCGACCGACTGCGGGAACTCCCAGTGCCACTTGAATACGAACTACGGGGGCGGCTGGCAAGGTACCAACAATCCGGTGCACTCGACAGCAGGCGCGCCGTATGCGGCGGCGAATTGCGCGAACTGTCACAACACAGTGTCGTTCTTGACGGCGGCCTTCGACCACGCCAGCACCGGCTGGCCGCTGACGGGTTCGCACCAGATGGCGCCGGCGGGCAAGGTGAATACCTGCACGGACTGCCACATCAACAACAATTACACCTTTACGGCTGCGAACACGGATTGCTACGGGTGCCACCAAGCGGCGTGGCAGAGCACGACGACGCTGGGTGGAAGCATACCGAACCACGTTACCGCGGGCTTTTCGACTTCCATGTGTTCTGCGTGCCACGACACCGTTCTCTGGTCGGATGGAAAGTTTGACCACTCCACAACGGGCTTCCCGCTGCAAGGTCCGCACATGCTGCCGCCGCGCACGGCGGTCACGGGTGCGATTGGGGCGATGGTCAACGCTTGCACGGACTGCCACATCGGCGGGAACTACACGGCGGGCTATCCGACGACGGACTGCTACGGCTGCCATCAGACGTATTATACGAATGCCCAGACTTACGCCGCGAGCGTGCCGAATCACGTTACGGCGAATTATCCGACAGCCTGTATTTCCTGTCACACCACTTATGTGACGACGGCCTGGCTGGGCGCGGTTTTCACCCACACCGCCTTCCGGATTCCGCACCACGGATCCGTGTGCAGTGATTGCCACACCGTTGCGAGCGACTATAAGAAGTTCTCTTGCGAGAATTGCCATACGCAGCCGAATGCACACCGGCCCGGAATGTCGCATCCTAGCGTTTGTTCGCCATCACCTGCGTGCTGGTACAATCCGCCGACGAGGTGCTACGACTGCCACAAGGGTTGAGGTAGGCAGGCCGTTGCTCCCGCAGAGCTTCGGCGGTGATGCGGTCGGAAAAACAAGAACTGGTGCAGTAAACAGACTCAATTACGGGGGGAAAAGAGTACGTGTCAAGTTGGACCATTTTGGGGGGCCTGTTTACCGGGGGCTCCTTCGCACGCGCATTGACGCTGGCTTTATTCGTATGTTCTTTTTCTACCTGTTTTTCCTTTCCCGTTCGCGCTCAGGCACCTGAAGGGCCGGCGCCCGCTCCTGCTAATCCACCCCAGCAGGCTGGCAACAAGCCTGCGGTCTTCAAAGTGAAGTATGTCAGTGAAGGCTCGGTGTACATTGATGCGGGCCGCAACGCGGACCTACAGGAAGGCATGAAGCTATCCGTTGTGGAAGCTCCGCCCGATGGCGTGATCGCCGAAGGAATTCAGTATCGCGGCTATCCCCATGTGGCGGAACTGGTGATTTCTTCGGTCTCCGATTCTTCGGCGGTATGCGACGTAGTGGAGACCAAAGGTGAATTAAAAGTTGGACAGGCGGCGTTTCTCGCCCCGGAAAGCGCGCAGAATCGCCGCCAGTCGGAGTTGGTCGCCGATCAGGACAACTATCCCATCCTGGTGACGTTCACCTACGGCGATCCGCTGGACGAAGAAGTCCGCGAAACCAAAGAGGCCCAGGTGACCCGCTTGACGCCCATGGAGCGTTTCCGCGGGCGCGTTGGATTCAATTACGGCGGCACCAAGGAATCCGGCGGCTTCACCTCCCGGCAGATGGGGCTGGTGATTGACGCCGACATGCACAACATCGGCGGGACCTACTGGAATTTCATCGGTTCGTGGCGCGGCAACTACGGCGCCAGCAGCACGAATGTTCCCGGTGCGGCCGCCCTGACGCTGACCGACCTGGTGAACCGCACCTACCGCATCGGGTTCACCTACCAGAGCCCGTATTCTCGGGTGACGCTGGGAGTGGGACGTTTATTTGTTCCCTGGGCGCCGAGCCTGAGCACCATCGACGGCGGCTACTTTGGCCGGAAGATCACCAAAAAAGTTACCTTGGGCTTTTTTGGCGGCTCCGCTCCCGATCCTTCCTCGTGGAGTTACAACCCGAACCAGCACATCGCCGGGGCGCTCGTAAACCTCGAGCGGGGGAGTTTCGATCATTTTCGTTTGTACAGCACCGTGGGCGTGGCGCTGACCAGCATTCAGTGGAAAGTGGCGCGGCAGTTCGCGTTTTTTGAAAACACCTGGTCGTGGAAGCAGTACGTCTCCTTCTACAACTCGCTGCAGGCCGATGCCGCGCGCACCTCGCCCCTCACCACCGTGTTGCCGTCCGGGCAGGTGGTCAGCGGCGGCAGCAACCCCACGGAGGTTTCGCAGAGCTATTCGGCCTTGCACTTCCAGCCCACGAGAATGTTCGGCTTCGGCGTGAACCACAACTACTTCAAAACCCTGCCCACTTTCAATCCGCGCCTGCTGGGAACCGGTTTGCTGGACCAGTATCTGTTTCAAGGCTTCAGCGGCGAGGTGCGCTTGGCGCTGCCCAAACGCATCGGGTTATTCGCCAGCCTGGGAAAGAGCAAAACCACCACCGACAAGAAAAACTCCTGGAACCAGGCTTACGGCCTCTCCTTGGGGCAAATTTGGAAGACTGGGGTGCTTTTGGACTTGCACTATTCCAAATTCGACAGCGCTTTTGGAAGCGGCAAATATGAATCGTTTTCTCTTTCCAAGAGCTTGACCGATGCCTTCCGCGTGCAGGTTTATGGCGGGCACCAGAATTTCTACACACCGCTTTCGACCAACACGAACTCCAATTTCGTCAACGGCGTGGTCGATTGGAACGTGGGCCCGCGCTATTTCCTGGAAGGCAATTTCGGCTGGTATCAGGGCGCCAGTATGAGTTACACGCAGTGGTCCACGGTGTTTGGCTACCGGCTTGGAGGCTCCCGTAAATGAGCCGCCGCCGTGGCAAACGAATTTCAAGCTGCATTTCACGGCAGGGATGGTCTTTCTTGCTGGTTGCGGGGGCCCTCCTTTTCTTTTCCCGTGGCGCACGGGGCCAAGCTTCGGTTGCAGAACCTTCTATTCCTTCCGCGCCTGCGCCCGCCAATCCGGCTCCGGCTTCGCCGGAGATGGAAGCTTTTCAAAAGGCGCGTCAGTCGGTGGACAAGTTCTTCGAGCAGTCCACCAACGTGGTTTGCACGGAAAATGTTTCGCAGGCCGTGGTGGGGAAGAACGGCAAGGTCGACTATCGTGAGGACTCGGTCTTCGATTATCAGCTGCAGTCCAGCCCGACCAGCGGGTCGCTGAAGCTCGTGGAATCCCGGGACACGCGCAAGGCCGCGTTTCGCGATTCTTCGCGCACCTTGCTCATCACCAACGGCTTCACCGCCATGCTGCTGATCATGCACCCGAGCTACGAGTCCAGCTACGCCTTCAGTCCCGCGGGGCAGGAAAGCGCCGATGGCGTAACCTATGACAAAATCAATTTCAAGTTCGTCCCGGGCGCTGGTTCTCCGGCCGCGCTGCAACTGCGCGGCCACACTTATCCGCTTCCTCTCTCCGGAACGATTTGGATCGAGCCGCAGAGCGGCGCGATCGCCAAATTGGTGGCTTCGCTGGATTCCAGTTTGAGCGATTTGGGGTTGCAGGGTCTTCGCAGCGAAATCCATTACGCCAAGATTCAGTTCCACGACCCCGACGAGTCTTATTGGATGCCGATCTCCGCCATCATCGACGTTGAAACGGCGCGCCAGCACTGGCGCAATATTCACCGCTTTACCGGTTACAAGAGATTCCGCGCGACCATCCGCGTGGAGGATTTGGAGGCCAAACCATGAGTGCTTCTGCAAGTGTACGCAGTGCGGTTCTGGCGCGCGAGGACGCCGAAAGAGGCCATCGCACGCGCCTGTTCCTCGCGTGGATGCTGGCCCTCGCCGTTGTGCTGGTCATCGCCGGCTACGGCTACGACTATTACTCCCTCAGCGCCGCCCAACGCCCTTTCTCGCCCAAACATGACCTGCTGCGTCCCAGCGGGACCATTGGCATCCGGCTCGGCATGCTCGGGGTGTTGATGTTTTTCTTGATCTATCTTTATCCGCTGCGGAAGAAGTGGGGCTGGCTCGGCCGGCAGGGAAATTCCCGCCACTGGCTGGATTTCCACATCGTGCTCGGGACCACCGCTCCGATCATCATCGCGTTTCATTCTTCGTTTAAATTCGGCAACATCGCCGGCATGGCCTTCTGGAGCATGCTGATGGTGACCCTGAGCGGCTTTGTCGGCCGCTACCTCTATTCGCAGATTCCGCGCAACCTGAGCGCCGCGGAACTCTCCATGAAGGAAATTCAGGAGAAGGAAGCGGCGCTAAAAAAAGAGCTTGCCGAACAGCGCGCGACTTTTGGCTTTGCCGCGGATGCTTTGTACCAGCTGCCTTCTGCGGCGGAGGTGGCCAAAACTCCCGCCGTGATCTCGCTGATTTCCATGGTGTTCATCGATTTCAAGCGCCCGTTCCGGACCTCGCTGGTTCGTCTGCAGCAGGCGGGATTTGGCGCGTGGTTTTTCTCTTTCTTTGGTTTGCTGCCTACGCGGGACCATCGGCTGGAGCGTGCCATCAAGGTCGCGAAAACCGAGGCCAAGCTCTCGAAAAGCATCGCGTTTCTCAGCCGCACGCACCGCATCTTCCAACTCTGGCACGTCGTTCACCGGCCGTTTAGTTATGCCTTCGCCATTCTGGCCATCGTGCACATTGCTCTGGCGCTGTTCATGGGCTATAGAATCTGAGGAAACGGATTTAGCCAAAGCTCGAGTGAGCCGAGCAACTTTGACCAGGGGATTTCGCCGCATCCATGGATAACCTTTTCTCTTTTCTCGTCGCCGCACTGATCATCGGCTTCTTCCTGTGGAAGTATCTTCGGAAGGAAAAGAAAAGAGCCGAGCTGGCGCGCGCGGCTGCGGAAAAAGGAAAACTGTTCTCCGAAGGACCGAGATCTCAGCATCCCCACATTGACGCCAACTACTGCATCGGCTGCGCGGCCTGCACCATGGTTTGCCCCGAGGGCGACGTGCTGGCCATGCTCGGCGGCAAAGCGGTGATCGTCAACGGCTACAAATGCATCGGCCACAGCCTGTGCGCCGAGGTTTGTCCCGTGGGCGCCATCACCATGGTGATGGCCAGCCCCAGCATGGGCGAGGACATGCCCTATTTAACGCCCGAATACGAGACCACCATCAAGAACATGTTCATCGTCGGCGAACTCGGCGGCCTGGCGCTCATCAAAAACGCCGTGAATCAGGGCCGCGAGTGCATCGACACGATCGCTAACCGAATGGCTTCCGCCGGAGGCCGCCCAATCTCGGGCGCCTATGACGTATTGATTGTGGGCGCCGGCCCGGCGGGCATTAGCGCCTCGTTGCGCGCCATCGAGAAAAAGATGCGGTACCTCACGCTCGATGCGGGCGAAATTGGCGGAACCGTTGCGAAATACCCGCGCCAGAAACTGGTGATGACCAGTCCGGTCGAATTTCCCATGCACGGAAAATTCAAGAAAACCGAACTTTCCAAGGAAGAGTTGATTGCCTTCTGGAAGAAAGTGGCGGAGCGTGCGGATTTCACCTGCCGGCAAGGGGAAAAAGTCGAGGACGTGAAGAAAGAGCAAGACGGCGTCTTCACCGTCACCACTCCCAAGGGCCAGTATCGCGCGCGCAGTGTGGTGCTGGCGCTTGGCAAGAGCGGCAGCCCGCGCAAGCTGGGCGTGCAAGGCGAAGATCTTCCCAAGGTGATGTACCGCCTGATCGAGGCGGACCACTACGTCAATAAGAGAATCTTAGTGGTGGGTGGCGGCGACAGCGCTATCGAGGCCGCCATGGGCCTCGGCCACCAGGTCGGCAACCAGGTTACGCTTTCTTACCGCAAGGAAGCCTTCAGCCGCATCAAGGAGCGCAACGCGCAACGCATCCAGGAATCCACCCGCAAGGGCAAAGTCAAAGTCATCTTCAACTCCAACCCCGTGGAATTCACCCAGGGTTCCGTGATCCTGGCGGTAAATGGCAAGACCCAGGAACTTCCCAACGATTATGTTTGGATCTTCGCCGGCGGCGAGCCTCCCACCGCCTTCCTCAAAAAAATCGGCGTCGGCTTCGGCGCACAAGACCTCACCGCCGCCGGCAGCCTCGAAGCCA
>Ga0209686_1000203_pt1 | contig 30568 bp, 30 predicted proteins | sample GraSoiAngelo_126_FD_185883 | JGI IMG/M metagenome (GOLD analysis project Ga0209686, IMG submission 185883) | Grasslands soil microbial communities from the Angelo Coastal Reserve, California, USA - 14_0927_09_20cm (SPAdes) (version 2) | ecosystem: Environmental > Terrestrial > Soil > Grasslands ...
GCCGAGGTAGAGCTGTTTGACGTAGCGGGAGCGGCCGTTCACCCAAGCGGTCTGGACCAGGTAATAGTAGCGGTGGCCGCGGATGGTCTTGGGGACGATGGTCGCCATTGTTAGGCAACATGATAGCTCGGAGGACGGAGAAGCACCGAGAGAGTTCGCAATGATCCATCGTATTGTCCAATTCTCGCTGCAGCAGCGCTTCCTGGTGCTGATGGTTACCGTGCTCATCATTTTCGCGGGGGCCATTTCCTTTCAGCGCATGCCCGTCGACGCCTATCCGGACCTGTCGCCTCCGATGGTCGAGCTGATCACGCAATGGCCCGGCCACGCCGCGGAGGAAGTCGAGCGCCTCACGACTCTTCCCCTGGAACTGGCCATGAATGGCACACCGCGTTTGGCGGTCATGCGGTCGATTTCACTCTATGGACTCTCCCATGTGCGGCTGACTTTTGAGGAAGACGTGGATCCGTACTTCGCGCGCCAAGTCGTTTTCGAGCGCCTCAGCGACGCGCAACTTCCCACGGGTGTCACGCCCAGCATGGCTCCGCTCTTCAGTCCGAGTGGGCTCGTCTATCGTTATGTCATGGAAAGTCCCGACCGCGCCCCTACGGAACTGCGCACGTACGAAAGCTGGATCATCGAGCGCGCCTACCGCAGCGTGCCGGGCGTAGCGGATGATTCCGGCTTTGGCGGGCCAACGATGCAGTATCACGTGCTGCTCGATCCGGTAAAGCTCTACAACTACCATTTGCCCGTGGTGCAAGTGCTCAACGCGCTGAGCGCCAACAATGCCAACACCGGCGGCGGGTTCTACACGCAGGGCGGCCAGTTCTACTATGTGCGCGGGTTGGGTTTGGTCAAAACCACCGATGACATTGGCGAAATCGTCGTGGCCAGTTCGAATGGCGTCCCGATTCGCGTGAAGGACATCGGGCACGTGGAAATCGGACACGCGCCGCGCCTGGGCATTTTTTGTTTTCAGGACAAACAGAAGAATAACGACGATGCGGTGGAAGGCGTGATCCTGATGCGCCGCGGCGAGCAGACGCAGAATGTGCTCGCCGGCGTCGAGAAAAAAAAACCGAGGAGCTTAACCGCCAGATTCTTCCGCCCGACGTCAAGGTGCGCCCTTTTTACGACCGCAGCGATCTGGTCCGCGTGACCACCGACACCGTGGAGGGCAACCTCCTTCGCGGGATGGCGTTGGTCCTCCTTGTACTCATTTTCTTTTTGGTCAGCACCCCGCAGCGATCATCACGGCTCTTACGATTCCGCTTGCTCTGCTTTTCGCCTTCATTTTTTTGCACCTCACGGGCGAAGCCGCCAATCTGCTTTCCATCGGCGCGATTGATTTCGGAATCATCATCGACGGCACCATCGTGATGGTGGAGAACATCTACCGCGAACTGGGTCTTCGCCGAGGGCAGGAGTACGACCTTACGGAAGTGATTCTGGCGGCCGCGCGCGACGTGGACCGGCCCATTTTTTATTCGGTTGCCGTCATCATCGCGGGGTATCTCCCGATTTATGCGCTCCGCGGCCCGGCGGGAAAACTTTTTCATCCCATGGCCGACACCATGGCCTTCGCACTGGTTGGCTCACTTTTCTTCACGCTTACTTTAGTTCCGGTGCTGGCCTACTCCTGGTTCAAAAAAAGGTGTACAGGAAAAACGAAACCGCATCTTCGAATGGATCCGCGACGGCTATTCCAGCCGACTCGAGTGGTGCCTCAATCATCCCAAGAGCACACTGCTCGCGGGCGCTCTCATTTTTGGGGCGACGCTTCTTCTCCTGCCGTTCATCGGCGGCGAGTTTCTTCCGCACCTCGACGAAGGTGCCCTGTGGGTCCGCGCCACCATGCCCTATACCATTTCCTTCGAGGAAGCCGTCAAGTTTGCTCCGCAGGTGCGCGCCCTGCTGAACCAATACCCGATGGTGACGGTCGTGGGCTCGGAGCCAGGCCGTCCCGGTGACGGCACCGATCCTACCGATTTCTTCAACTGCGAGTTTTACGTCGGCTTGGCGCCTTACGACGACGCTTCCTGGAAGAAAGGCCCCATTCATTCCAAGGAAGAGCTGATCGCCCATGTCCAAAAGAAACTGGACACCTACCCCGGGGTGATCTTCAACTACACGCAGCCCGCCGAAGACGCCGTGGACGAAGCTCTGACCGGTCTCAAGAGCGCGCTGGCAGTAAAAATCTTTGGACCAGATCTCAACGTCCTGGAGAAAAAGGCCGTGGAGATTCGCAACGTTCTCGACAAAACGCCAGGTTTTACCGAGCTCACGGTCGTTCGCGAACTCGGCCAGCCCAGCCTGATCATCGACGCCAATCGCGAGAAAATCGCGCGTTACGGGATCAACGTCGCCGATGTCGAAGCGGTCGTGCAAGCGGCTATCGGGGGACAGGCTGCCACGCAGGTCATCCAGGGAGAAAAACTCTTTGACCTCATCGTTCGAATGGAGCCGCAATTCCGTTCCAGCGCGCGCCAGATTGGGGACCTTCTTGTTCCCGCTCCCGGCGGATAGCAGATTCCGCTTGCCGAGCTCGCCAGCATCAAAGAATCCAGCGGCGCGTCGTTCATCTACCGGGAAAACAATTCGCGTTACATCGGCATTCAATTTTCGATTGTCGGGCGAAACTTGGAAGGCATTGTGAATGCCGGACAGGCGGCGGTGGCGAAATCGGTAAAAATCCCTGAGGGATACAGGCTCGATTGGGGCGGAGAGTACGCCGAGTTGCTCGAAGCAAAAGCACAGTTCTTCATCATCGGCCCACTCGCCGTTTTGCTCATTTTCCTGATTCTTTTCGCGCTCTATGGCAACTTCAAGTTTCCGGTCACGATTGCTCTCGGGGTGGTGATGACTGAACCGGTCGGAGCGCTTATCGCGCTATGGCTGACCCATACGCCTTTCAGCGTCTCGAGCCTCCTGGGCTTGCTCGCGCTCCTGGGAGTTTCCGTCGAGACCGCGGTGATTCTCGTCACCTACGTCAACAAGCTTCGTCTTGAAGGCAGAACCATTCGCGAAGCTACCCTCGATGCCTCCTTGCTGCGCTTGCGTCCCATCATGATGACGGCGTTGGTGGCCTGTCTCGGCCTGCTCCCCGCGGCACTTTCTACCGGCGTGGGCAGCGACACCCAGAAGCCCTTTGCGATCGTGGTGGTCGCAGGACTGATTTCGCGCCTGTTCCTGGGTTTCTTTGTCAATCCCGTGCTGTATGAAGTCGTCGCCCGCGAAGGCGACGTCTTGCAAGTGTGAGCACCAGGGCGCGACCGCAGCTCTGGCGCTGACCTCGATAGATTTTGCCGCAGGGGACTTGTCGCCTTTCAGGTGACGGAGTGCTCACAGAAACGGAGTTAATCTTTTCTCGGCTGTGCCGTGGGCGGCAGAATGCCATTCAAGCGCAGGTAGGTTGCTTCCGCCCCATAATGGTCGTACCAATCGTCGCTCAGAATGATGAGCACCGCGGCGCGGGAAAAGGGACGGTTGCCGAAAAGAATCATCTGGTCGCCCAGTTTGGAGTCGTCGACTTTGTCGAGCGCGGTCGCGCAATATTCGAACGAGGCTTTTAGCGCCGCCACGAGCTTGTCTTTGGGATCCGTATCCGCCAGCTTTGCGTCGGGCGCAGCCATCCCTGAAACCTTGGAGCACAGGCCGTTGTTTGACTGCGCGATGTGCATCACCAGGTGCGCGAAGGAGTTCATCTCCGGAGTCGGTTTGAAGTTGTATTTTTCCGCAGGCATCGCTTCCGCAGCGGCGACCATGTTCTTTTGGAAGCGCGGCAGTTGCGCCTTGACCGCCCCGCTCACCGGATTGGACACCGGCGAAAGGTCCGGGGCCGCGGTCCCGCTGGCGGGCTGCTGAGAGTAAACACTTGCGGCTCCGCACAAAGCCGCCGCTACGATCCATGCGAATCTCCTGACTGTCATTTCTGTGCTCCTCTCACTTTCTTGCGGTCGAAAGCCTACTCCCTGCCTCCAACTCCACCAACTCCTTTCTCCTGGGCTCCGGGGGGCGGACGCTTATCGACCGGGGGAGTGGTTTTATCGCCCGGGCGAATCGTTCCTAAAAACAACTGGGCAGCCGACACGCCGATCATGCGGCGGCTGCCCGGAACCAGGAAAGAAAAAAGGCCCGATTAGCTGGGCTTCTTGTCTTCCTTCTTCTCTTCCTTCTTTTCCTTCTTCTTCTTCTTGGTGTCCTTCTTCTTATCCTTCATTTCTTTCTTCGTGTCGTCCGGCTTTGCAGTGTCCTGCGCGTAGGCCGCGCCGGAAACACACAGGAACGCTGCGAGCGTCAGAGCACCAAGCAGCTTCTTCAACATACTTCCTCCTCTGCAATCAGTTCAGATGTGAGGTGCAATCCTGCTGGAAAGAACTGCCCCGCGAGGAAACAGAATTCCCCCGCTTCCGGCGCTAGAAAGGCTACCCCCACTCCCAGCGCCAGGCCCGCAGACTAACACTGGATGAGCCGCGCGGCAAGTAATCCTTTTTATAAGGTTTATAAGGCGAGTTGTTCGAAGAACCGAGAGGGTAGGCGCTTTCACTGCAGTTTCCCTCCATCTCCGCCCGCATTTGATTTATGCTGTGCCGTTTGGATTTCTGCCGGAGGTCTCTCGTGACTTGCTCGTCTCGCTTTTTTCCGCTTGTGTCTGTCGCCATCTTCGCTTCGTTTCTTTCGCAACCCGCCGCAGCGCAGCAGATCCCCGAATCCGGTTACCAGGAAATGCGCTGGCGCATGATCGGTCCCACGCGCGGCGGACGAACGCGTGCGGCTTGCGGCGTCCCCAGCCAGCCCAACGTTTTCTACACGGGAGCGGTCAACGGCGGCCTGTGGAAATCTGACGACTACGGGCGCACGTGGAATCCTATCTTTGACGGGCAACCGACGCAGTCGATTGGCGCGATTGCGGTGGCTCCTTCCGATCCTAACATTATTTACGTGGGCAGCGGCGAAGGCTTGGCGCGGCCGGATCTGTCCGTGGGCGACGGCGTTTACAAATCCACGGATGCAGGAAAAACCTGGACTCATCTTGGTCTGCGCAATTCGCAAGGCATCCCCGCGGTGGCCGTCGATCCCCGCAACCCGAATCGCGTGTTCGCGGCAGCGCTCGGGCATCCCTACGGCGCGAACGAAGAACGCGGCATCTATCTCTCGACCGACGGCGGGCAGAATTGGCAGAAAGTTCTTTCAAAAGGCCCGGATGTGGGAGGCTCGGACGTCGCAATCGATCCTTCCAATCCCGATGTTGTTTACGCTTCGCTGTGGGAAGTTCGACTCGGCCCGTGGGAAGACGGGAACCAATACAGTGGTACGGGTGGCGGGCTATTCAAATCGACGGACGGGGGCAGAACGTGGCGCGCGCTGACCAACGGTCTGCCAAAAGGCATTATCCAAGTGGACGTAGCTATCGCCGCGAGTCACACGAGCCGGTTGTATGCTTCGGTGGCCACCAACGAACCGAGCGTTGGGATTTACCGTTCGGATGCTGCCGGCGAGAACTGGACGCGTATCACCACCGATGCGCGGCCTGCGCTGCGCATTGGTGGGGGTGATCTGCCGGTGCCGCGCGTCGATCCGAAAAATCCGGACATCGTTTACAGCGCGAGCATCGTCACCATGCGCTCTACGGATGGAGGCAAAACGTGGACCAGCTTGCGCGGCGCCCCAGGCGGCGACGACTATCAGAATCTATGGATCAATCCAAACTTCCCGAACATCATTCTTTTGGTGAGCGACCAGGGCGCGCTCGTCAGCGTCAACTCGGGCCAAACCTGGAGTTCCTGGTACAACCAGCCCACGGGGCAGATTTTTCACGGCGCGACGTCCGGTGGGTTTCCGTATCTTGTTTGCGGCGGGCAGCAGGACAGCGGGTCGGTGTGCGTGTCGAGCCGCGGCAACGACGGCGAAATCACGTTTCGCGAATGGCATCCTGCAGGGGTCATCGAATACGGCTACGCCGCGCCGGATCCGCTCAATCCGGACATTGTGTACGGAGCGGGCCGCCGCGAAGTTTCCAGATTCTCGCTTTCCACCGGGCAATTCCAGAACGTGACCCCCGTTCCCGCAGCCGATCCTAAAGTGCGCGCCGACCGCACGCAGCCGATTCTTTTTTCGCCGGTCGACCCGCACATTCTCTATACCACCACGAATTTCCTCTACAAGACCACGGATGGGGGGCAAACGTGGCAAACCATCAGTCCGGACCTCGCACGCGAGCACGGCTCGATTCCTGCAAGCCTCGGCGACAAAGCGGCGAAGGATCCCAACGCCGACAAAGTTCGCGGCGTCATCTATGCGCTTGCTCCGTCCTTCAAAAACGGGAACACCATCTGGGCGGGCACGGACGATGGTTTGCTTTGGGTCACGCGCGATGGCGGCGCCAATTGGAAAAACATCACGCCTCCAGAGATCACGCCCTGGAGCAAAGTCACGCAGCTTGCCGCTTCGCATTTTGACGACGAAACCGCCTATGCCGCCGTTAGCCGCTTCCGCGTCGATGATCTGCGTCCGTACATTTACCGCACGCACGACGGCGGTAAGACCTGGCGGCTCGTCACCGGCGGCTTGCCGGACAACGCCCCGGTCAACGCCGTTCGCGAAGATCCCGTGCGCCAGGGCTTGCTCTTCGCGGGGACGGAGACGAGCGTGTGGGTTTCGTTCGACGATGGGGACCAGTGGCAGGCGTTGCAGCTCAACCTCCCGCACAGCTCCATGCGCGATCTGTGGATTCACGACGACGATTTGATCGTGGCCACCCACGGGCGCTCGTTCTGGGTTCTCGACAATATTTCGCCCCTGCGGCAAATCACGGAGTCGGTAGCCAAAGCGGAAGAGTATCTTTTCAAGCCGGCAACAGCCTATCGCGTGCGGCGCGACACCAATACCGACACGCCCATTCCGCCCGATGAGCCCACCGCGCAGAATCCTCCCGACGGCGCGATCATTGATTATTTTCTCGCGCAACCTACGACTGCTCCGATCAAGCTCGAAATTCTCGACGGCCAAGGGAAACTCGTCCGTAAGTTTTCGGATGCGGACAAACCCGAACCCTCTCCCGAAGAGCTCGCTAAAGAACTGATACCGCGTTACTGGGTTCGCATGCCGAAGACTCTTTCTTCTGACGCCGGGATGCACCGTTGGATCTGGGACCTGCACTATCCCTCGCCGCGCGCGACGCGGACGGAATATCTCATCTCCGCAGTCCCCGGTGACACGCCGCGCTCACCCCAGGGCCCCGTGGCCCTTCCCGGCCAATATACGGTGCGGCTCACGGTTCGTGGACAAACACTCAGCGAGCCCCTCACAATCAGGATGGATCCGCGCGTCAAAACCTCCGAGGAGGGCTTGGCACTTGAATTTCAAAAACAGCAGCATCTGGCGGAAATGATGAGCCAGGGCACCGAGGCGGTCACCCAGGCGCGCGCTCTGCGCGAGCAGCTGCAAAAGCTAACCGGCAAAGTGCCCGGGTCTACTGCTTCTGGGGCCGCGAGTTCCCCTACCGAGAAAATCTCCGGCCCGCTTGCCGACGCGGTCGACGCATTTGACAAGAAGTTATCGTCCATTCTCGGCGGCGCTGGCGGTCCCGGAGGGTTTGGAGCAGCCGCCTCGCCCCCGCCCACGCTCGGCCGTACCAGCGGTGCAATCGCCGCGCTTTATGGCGAACTTGACCGCGCCGACGCCGCTCCAACCGCCGCGCAGATCGCTGCCATGGATACCACGGAGAAGGACTTCTCCGCCGTCCTGAAGCTCTGGCAGGATGTCCAGTCCACCGAGCTCCCTGCTCTCAATCGGCAGCTCAAATCCGCTGGCCTCGCTGAGCTCCCATTGGCGTCCGCGACACGCACCTCCAGCCTAGAGGAGGATAGCGACATCGAATAAGAGACCTAGGTTGCTCGGAAACGTACGCCGGTTTGAAAACAGAAAGCGGCCCGAGGCTTGGGATCCGCTGCGACGGCAGGCACTAAGAAAGCCGGTCACCGTCGCCGTAGACACCTGGCGGCGAATTACAGTCTATACCGGCATTCAAGATAGGGTTTTCCCCTACTTGCTCGTCTCGTGCTTGGAATGGTACGGAACACGGGAAGTAGGGTAAACTCGACGGAAACCGACAGGAAATGATTGTCGGTCGGAGCTAGGCAGCCCTGACGGAGAGTAGGGTGTCTCGGAAAGATGTACTGTGGATAGTCGGGTCCGCGGGAGCGGCGCTGCTGGTGCTGAGCCTTCTCCCGGGCGGTGGATCCTTGTTCAAGCTTCTGCATCGCGAAGAGTCTCCGACTTGGAACCAGGGCACCATCAGTGCGGGGTACATTGCAAGCCAGCTCAAGGAAATGGACAAAACGCACTCTTCCCTGATTATTTCCTACGATCTGGACAACAACACCGATTCGGACTATCGCCTTGTTGATGGCCCTGGCGTGGTCATTCTGAGCCGGCTGAAATCGGACGGCAGCTATAGCCAGGAGGAACCAATACGGCTCGCCTATCCGGTATTTTTGCCAGCAAGGCAGCACGCGCGGTTGGCCATTGAAATCACGCAGCCGTTTGCCTGGCCCGCCGAAGGGGATTCTGGGTACCTAGACAAAATCAGGAATTTCGTGAAGCAGCGACTGGAGAACGTCGGGGAGTTTGTTTTGTTCGACGAGACCAACCACTGGCAACTGGAGCTGCCCAGTGGCTGGGAACAGCTTCAGGATACGAGTCAAGCGAGCGATTGATGCTCGACGTGAGGATTAGAAACTCGGCCGGGACCAACGGATTTCTCGTGGACGAGTGTGAGCTGTGGCGCTCCGAGATGCCTAAGACGAAGCGCTTGGGTTGAAATATGTCCTCTGCACCTGCAATTTCGAATGACAACGGAAGACCGGGCGAGCGGCGAGGCTTCCCCAGGGAAATGCTCACGCATTACGTAGTGCTGGCTTTCTTTGGCGAGGACAATTGGGGCAAGCTCACCAACTTGAGTGAAAGCGGCATGGCCATCGAGTTTGCCAGGCCGCCGTCCCTGCGCGAGCGCGCAAATTTCACGCTACAAGTAATGGGCTGCATGCCGGTGCCGCGTGACGGCGGGGGTCTGAGCGAATCGTTCGAGGCGGCGGGCGAAGCCGTATGGCTGCGCGAGTTTGAGAGGATTGCCGGGGTCCGATTTGAGGAACTGGCCGCGGGAAGCCGGGAACAAATCCGGCACTGGCTGTCATTCGAAATGTCCACAAATGCACTCACTTCGGGCGGGGAAGCCAGGTCGTCGGCGCCGCCAGCACTTACCGAGTTGCTCGCTCCTCTTGAGCCGGCACCAGCAGCTCTGAGCACCAGCGATGTTGAAAAGCCGTTGACCGAGTTGGAGACGTCGGAACCGCCCACCCAACCGGGAACAGAACTTACTCCCACACTTACGGAAAAGTCGCAGAGGGTGCCCGTGTTTGAATTAGCCAAGGGTACTGCTACGCAGCAGGCGTCCTCACTGCCGCATCCCCCGGTGGCACGATTAACGTTCCTGGTGGTCTCGGGTTGCCTTGCGGCGTTTGCCATGACTGCGGGCGTAAGAATCTACATGTCTCGAGCGGCCCATCGCCCGGATGCGGCCGCTGGCGAACGGGCAGCGGGTCTAGCGGAACGAGCAGGAGCGCCCGCCGGCGCGGTCCATCGCCCCACCACTGACGCTGCGCCTCTCTCTGCCCCGGTTTCTTCTTCCGCGGTTTCTTCGGCAGATACCGCACCCCCTTTTCAAGTAGAAGTGGAGGATGTCAACGGCAAGCGCTGGATGCTGTGGTTTGTCCGCAACGGCTCCAACAAAGGGAACGATCGGCCTGCGGCCAAGTCAGCGGAATCTCCTGTCTTTTCTGAGTCTGCTTCCGAGGCCACGACGCGAAAGGAGCCTGCGGCAGAGGAAAAGCCGCACGCACCACGGACATTTAATTTTGATGCCCCGAACCTCAATCGCCCCCTGAACGGCGACTCAGCCGCGAGCAGTCCATCTCTAGAATCTCCGGCCATTCCGACGGAGTTGGCGGTTCCATCCGGAGAGCCGATTGGCGGGGCGCTCACCAGCCGGGTTACACCGCCTGCTCCCGTTTTGCGCGCTCCTGTAGGTGGAGTGGTTCAGCAAGCGCGGCTGATTCAGTCCGCGCCTCCTGTTTATCCTTCGCTTGCGAAGTCACTTCGTATAAGCGGAGATGTCGTTGTGGACGCGCTGGTTGATGCTGACGGGAAGGTTAAAAGCGCCAAAGCCATCTCCGGCCCCGATTTGTTGCGACAAGCGGCAATAGAGACAGTGCGCCAGTGGAAGTACGAGCCGGCGCGGTTGGACGGGCAGGCGGTGGCCATGCATCTCGAAGTAACCGTGAAGTTCCGCTTCAACTAGAATTGCGTTACGACAAATTCTTCAGCGTCTTCTCAATGAGGCCAAGGGTTCCCGCGTAGGGATCGCCGGGGCTGTCCCATTCCATGGAAAAATATCCTTTGTACTCGTGGCGCTTGGCCATGGCAAACGTCCGCGGCAAATCGACGTGTGCGATTTTGTCTTTCCCATCACCCACTTCCGCTTCCTTCACGTGAGAAATGTTGTAGGCCTTGCCAAACATGGCATCGATTCCCTTGTAGGCGTAGTCCTCGTCATAGGCGGCAAGGGTGTTCGCAAAATCGGGAAGCGCGCGCAGCCAGGGACTGTTCACTTTCTCGATCACCTTCACGAGAAAGAACGGGTCCTCACTGGCGGGGTTGTCGTTTTCCAGGTTCACCACAACGTTTTTCGTCGCCCCGTACTCCGCTACGCGCCTCAAACTTTCCGCGGTCCGATCAACGTCCGGCTTCGCGTCTTTCGCTGGAGGAATATTGGTCCGCAGGCTTGGCGAGCCCATGTGCACCGCGGCGTCGATCCATCGTTTGCTGAAGGCGATGGCCTGTTCCCGCAGGGCGACGTCGGTTGCATATGGGCTGTGCTCGCCGTCCACCGCAACGTTCACGATGGCCCCGCCTGCTTGCGCCACGGCGGCGTGCAGCCCTTCCAAATAAGGCTTCTCGAGCGAGCGAAAATGGGCGCTCCACGGCTCGATTTTCTTGATGTTGAATTTGGCGCTTACGTGGGCGGCAAACTCTTTCAACTCCATTTTGCCGGTACCGGGCTTGTCGTCGTGGCCTGCAAGGAACTCGCGGAAAGGATAGGAGGCAATGGCTATCCGATCTCTCACCGCTGTTGGGAAGTGGAGGTGCGGCGCGCTGTCTGCGGCAAAGACCATCTCCCTCGGCGGCCACAAAAGCACTTCCGTCGCTGCCCCAGCCACCTCGGCGAGAAACCGTCTACGTGCGTTTGGTCGCAAGGCCGCGACAGTCTAACAAACGGATGCCTCGCTTGCCAGCAACCGCGAAGCATCCCTTCCGCCACCAGCCCTGCCCGTTTCTCCGGTCCATGTCGTCCGCAACATGTCGTAGCAACATGTGACGCCGCGATCAATGTGGTTATAGAACGCTTAAAAATGCGACCAGGTCCGATTCTTCCTGGGGCGTCAGCACCAGGCCGAAGCGGATTTCATAGAAGTGCACGGCCTCCAATAGCGTTGGCGCTGAGCCGTTATGAAAGTACCGTGCCCGAGCGGAGAGGCCGCGCAGGATCGGTCCCTTGATCTTGCCGACGTGATCGAATTGGCCATCGATCAAGGCTTGGCCGAGGTCCGTCGTCGTCTTGCAAGTGCTCGTTGGCCCACCGGTGATGGGATCTGTCTTGCACACCGTGATGCTGGGCAAGTAGCGTAAGAATGGTTGCCAACGTTCGGGGTGTCGTGACACGTGCCGCAGGTGCCGGTAAGCGAGGAAATGCCGCCGGAAACCAGGCCGCCCGCTGACGCATCGTCGTTGATGCCGGCTACACCGGCGATGTTTATAGGCTTGGAGTTAAAAATGGCCTGTCCGCGCGCCACCGCTGCCCGCGGAGACGAGCCAGGCAGGGAAGCCCAGGCGCCAAACGGATTGAAGATCGCAGGAGTAAATTGGCCATCACCCGGTGTCACCAGTCCTCCAGGCTGCTCGAACTGCGGGAGTAGAAAGTGGACGCTGGAGTTGATGCTGACGAAGAACGGCTGCGTGGTGAGAGGCACGGGTCCGCCAGCCGCCCCGTGCGCTTCCAAGCGGCCAGCGAGATTGTCGATGATTTCCGCGGTCGACAGCGCCATCTCAAAATTCACAATTTGCTGCTGCTCGGTGGGAGTCGGCCTGCTCCCATCGCCTTGCGCGTGCCCAGTCATCGCATCCACCGACTGGTGCTTCAGATCGAAGATAAGGTTGTCGAGGTTGTGGGGCGGTTGGACATAGGTGATTTGCTGGGTTCCCGTTAACGGCGAGGATTCGCGTCCGTCAAACATGACCGTGCTCATGAAGCGAAGGTTCGTAGCGGGAAGCGGCCGGCGGTATTGGGAAATCACATTCGCCTCATTGCAACCGTAGGGATTATTCACGCTAACCACTTGGTAGTCCGCGCTGAGGGGGACTGCATCGCGACGCGGATCAAGCCGCGCGTCCGCAGCAGACTATAGGCAGCGGTCCTTCCGGCAAGCGTGGAGACATCGATGCTGTGGTTGCAGTTGGAGCCGTCGACCGTCCGGGAAATAGGGTCAAGGCCGTGCGTGGCGACGAACCGCTGCTGGACATTGGCGGCGGCAACGGACATGCCGTCACTCGGCTGATGGCAGCTTGCGCACGACCGGCCGTTGGTGCCCAAGCTTTGGAAAAACGGCCCCGTCAGGTCGATGCCTCCGCCCGTAGTGAGCCCGTAGTGCTGTACGTTTCAGAAGCGCCTTGGGGATTCCCGAAGAACGTTCCGTTGGGGATGAAAGTGATTTGCTGTCCACTTACAGCGACAATGACGGTGAACAGAGCGATTAGCGTAAGAAGAGCACTAAAGGATGCCGTGCTTGTACGGCCGCATGCGCGTCAGTCGAGCCACAGGACGTCACCGTTCGGGCAGAAGCCAACGGTCAAGCCATTGGCGAAGTGAAGCTGCGCGTCGAACTGCGGAAGCGCGCGCTCCCGCAATAAAGCGAATCACGCCTTCTTCTGCCGCGCCGCCTCCATCGTTTCCCAGGCGCTTTCCTGCAAGAGCATCAAGTCGTTGAATTCACCGGCACCGCGCAGCCACTGCCCGCCGTCGATCACCACGCATTCGCCGTTGATGTACTCCGCCATGTCGCTGAGAAGAAAGGCGGCTAGATTAGCCAGTTCTTCGTGACGCCCAAAACGCTTCATGGGGTGTCTGTCTTTACTGCGCTCTTCAAATTGTTTCGATGGCATCAGGCGGGACCAGGCTCCTTCGGTGGGAAAAGGTCCGGGGGCGATCGCGTTGATTCGGATGTGATACTTGGCCCACTCCACGGCCAGCGAAGTGGTCATGGCCAAGACTCCCGCTTTGGCGCACGCCGATGGCACGACGAAGCCGGAGCCGCAGTTCGCTGCGGCGTAGGTGGTCACGATGTTCAGCACGTTTCCGCCGAGCTTTTGCGCGATCCAGCGCTTGCCAAAAACCTGGGTGCAGTGAAACGAACCATGCAACACGATGCCGACCACGGCATTAAACGCATTGGGGGAAAGTTTCTCTGTGCGCGCGATGAAATTGCCGGCGGCGTTGTTGACGAGCGTGTTGATTTCCCCGAACTGCTGATCGGCGCGGGCCGCTGCCGCTTCAACGGCGGCGTGGTCGCGAACGTCGCAGGTGGCGTAAGCCGCAGCACCCCCTAGCCTGAGGATTTCTTCGCATGTTTCGCGAAGCGGGTCCTCGCGCCGGCCCACCACAAACAAGCGCGCTCCCAATTCAGCAAATCGCAGAGCCATGGAGCGGCCGAGGCCGGTACCCCCACCGGTGAGGAAGATCGCCCTTCCTTTGAGTAAATCGCGCTGAAACACGTTTCACCACCTTGAGTACCGTGGAATCACTCCGTTGGAAGCGGGATTCTAGACTATCCGAATGAATCTGGCCCGTTTTTTCCACCGGGCGATGAACCGAGGAGGTAAGCGCAAACAAAATGCACCTGTCGCTGCCTGCCGCCATTACGTCTGCGAAGTCTGGAGGTACTCCTTTCGCGTCTTACGGCAGAGCCGTCAAAAGCGCATCCACGGCGTGCTCCAGGTCTTTCCAGGCGAGTTCGCAGGTTTGCTGCGCTTCGTCGAGTTGTGCATCGTCGGCATTCTCCAGTTCCTCCACACGCCGTTTGAACTCCGCAAAACGGTTCCGCACGTAATCCAGCTCCCAGTTAAACTGGAGGTTGACGCTCACTTTTTGTTTGGCCATGCGCGCCTTGAGGACGGCGACCTGCCCCGCCAGATCCTCGACTTCGGCGACGACCCGTTGTAGATACGCTTCTTTCATTTGCATGGCCGGTTCCTCTGCTCGAGCCCGCAAAAGCACGTGATTCCAGGAGTACGAGCAGCAGGATAGAAGATGCAACTCAGGAGCCACGGGCTTCGCGCCGCTTGTCATTGAAATCAAAAGATTTAACGGCCCCAAGGGGATTGGAAGACTTAGGCCGGTGCGTGGGAATGCTCATGAGACGAGCGTCACAAATCGCGAAAACACACGGGATTGCGCGGCTAAGGCGCCTTACGGATGCATGGAAGCTGGAATGGGCCGGCCCATCGCCTTCGCATACTCCGCGGGGTAAAGCGGGCTCTCGGGGAACTCCTCCGTCAACTCCTGCAGAAGCTTTTGGGCCAGGGCTTTTTGCTTCTCGCGCTGGGCCGCGAGCGCCAGCATGATCTTGGCCAGTGGTTCCAGGTAGCGCCCCCCCTCCGCAGCTTCCTCCAATTGCTGCATTCCGAGTTTCTTGTCTCCATGGATGCCGCCGAACCACAGCATGGTGCGAATGCCCACCGATAAGCTCCCGATAATGTAATTGGCGGATCCCAGAGCAACATAAGCGTCCTTCGCATCGGGCCGCTCGGCCAGCAAGATTTTGGCATGGTAGTTGGCCTCTTTCAGCCGCCGCAGCGCCTCCATATGGCGCTTACGCAGGATCATGTCGGCGTCTGATTCCATTCCCGCGCACAGAGTAAGGGCATAGAGAGCCTCGGGATCGCCGGGTTCTCTTGCCAGCCGGTCTGCTGAGAGTTCCCGCGCCCTCCGGATGGCCTTGTCGAACCCTTGCATGCGTGCCGGGTCAGGCTCGCCGTCGATGCCGTGGAGGAATTTCTTCTCATTCAGGAAGAAGTCGCTCGTAAGCACGCCCTGGTGGTAAAACTCTTCGAAGAGATAACTGGCGGCGATGGCCACCTGGCCGAAAGGCTCGTCTGGGTGCTGCGTCTCCCAAGCCTCAAACTGGGCCCGGCCCTCAGGGAATTTCTGAATGTAGAGCTGGCGAAAACCGGAAGAAAGCTCCGCCACTTTCACGAACGCGGGATTCGCGGAATCCTCGAAGGGCCTCGCCTCTGCGCCGGTCGTGGCCAGCAACAGGAAAGAAAGAAAGCTGAAGATTCGCAAGCGCATTCGAACGACACTCTTCAAAAAAGGCCGGGCAAAAACCGCGGTTTGTGGCCCATCGCCGTACGGTATTCGGGATTGGCCATGAGCACACTCTCTTCCGCCCGGATGCGCATGGACAGAGCCAAGGAGTAACCCAGCAAAGTGACAATCGCGGTGATCCATGCCGTGTGAATCAGCGGAAGCGAGATCATTTCCAAAATTACTCCGGTGTAATTGGGATGCCGCACCAGGCGAAACGGCCCGGTGGTCACCACGCCGATTCGCGTGGAATCCATCACCTGCACGCTCCATAAGTCACCCAGCGTTCGAACGACCCAGAAGCGCATTAGGTTAGACGCTAGAAACACGACAAACATCGCCCCGCCCAGAAGGGGCAGAAACGGTCTTCGAAGCAACACCACCTCGAGCGCCGCGCCGACCAATACGCCAGTGTGCACGACCACCATCCACTTGAAATGCCGTTCCGGGACACGGGCGGCACCCCGGCCCAACATCCGCTTTTGATGCCTGCGCGAAATCCACAACTCGATGAGGCGGAGCCCACCGACAGCGGCCAGGAGACCAAGATACAGATAGACGCTCAGGCCCATTGCAGTAAGAGGAATTCAGCGCTGAAGCCGGGCCCAAACGCGGCGGCCAGGGCATAATCGCCGTTTTTGAGCGGCCGCTTTTCGAGCCATTCCTGAAGGATAAAAAGAATCGTGGCGCTCGAGAGATTCCCGACGTTGCCGAGAATATCCCAGGACGGCTGCGAAAAGCGGTTGCACAAGCCCAGTTCCGACTCGACGTTGCCGAGCAAGCGCGCTCCACCGGGATGCAAAATCCAGCCCCTGATGTCTTCGCGCTTTCGCCCGTTACGTTCGAGAAATCCTTCGACCAGGCCGCGAATTTTCCCGCCGATCATTTCGGGGACCTCTTTGTCCAAAATAATGTGGAATCCGGAATCGCGGAGATCAAACCCCATCGCAAGAAGCGAATCCGCAAAGGTGTACGTCTCCGAAACCAGGATTTTGGGCCCCGGCGCCGGATTTCCGCGAACGATTACCGCGGCGGCGCCGTCTCCAAACAAAACCGAAGAAATCAGATTGGCCTGCGAAATGTCTTTGCGCTGAAACGTGAGCGAAGGCAATTCCACCGAGATGATGAGCACGTTTCCGCCCGGATGCGCTTTCAAATAATCCGCAGCGCGCCCCAATGCCATGGCTCCGGCAGCACAGCCTAGTTCCGTGAACGGCATGCGCCGCACATTTGAACGAAAGCCCATCAGGTGGATGAGATGCGCGTCCAGTGAAGGAATCATGAAGCCAGTGCAGGAAACCGTGATGATCAGGTCGATGTCTTCCGCCTTTAGTCCGGCGCGCTCTAGGCATTTCTCCGCGGCTTCGCGGCCCAGTTTCACGGCATGTTCAATGTACTCGTTGTTTGTTTTGGAAAGCGCGCGCGGCTCGATGGTGTAATCGATGGGAAAAATGGCGTGCCGCTTGTGCACCTGCGCGTTGTCCACGATGCTCATCATTGCTTCCAGGCGCCGTTCGGGAATGTCGAACACCCGGCCCATGTAGTACTTCACGTCATCGCGCGTGATGGTATGCGGCGGGAGGGCCGTGGCCGTCGCGGCAATCGTGGGATGCACTGCGTCACCGTTTACTCCGGGAACCTGACTCAAGGATTCCATTTCTCCTTTTGGAGCGCTAAGGATGTTACCGGCTCTGCCCCGTTTTAAAAGGTTGGATGCAGCCCTCTCAGCGCGTGCTGCTTTGGTAGCCCTGACTGTACCTCATTCCTTCCGTCCAACCCAAGGACTTGCAATGCGTTGCGCGGTCTCGCATGGCATCGCGCTTACCGCAACCCGACCAGCCCTCGAACCGACTCAATGAGCTTCGCCGAATCATAACCCACACCATCCTTGAACACAGTTTCCGCCTTTTCGATGTCCTTAATATTCGCGGAGGGATCGCCGTCAATCACCACCAGATCGGCCTGCTTGCCTGCCGCCAGCGTGCCGATGTTGTCCGCTTCGCCAAGGAATTCCGCGCCATTCGAAGTGGCGATGCGAATGGCTTCTATCGGCGTGAATCCTGCCTCGACCAGCAACTCCACTTCGCGCTGATCCCCGAATCCCGCAATCACGCCGCCGTATCCTGTGGGATCAAGCCCTGCCAGGAGCAAGCCGCCTTGCTTCACGAACTCGCGTTCGAACTCCAGTTCTTTCTTAAACAGCGCGGGCCAATCGGATTTCGCCGCGCCATCGGAGATTAGGGAGCGTCTTCGGAGATAGGAAATGCGCGCCTCGGGCAGCATCGCATCCAGGATCCGAGCATCCAGCGGAGCGCGGTTGGGCACAAACGTTTCGAATACCGGCAAGGTCGAGGTAACGGCGACGTGATGTGCAACTAAGTCGAGAATCGTTTCGTGAATCGGCCCGCTCGCGAGTTCCAGCGGAAGCAAGGCTTTGTCCGCTTCAGAAGGATTTGGGCACAATCCCGGTTTCTTCCCTGCAAGAAATTCCGTGTCGACCACCAGGCCGTGCTCCAGATCATCGATGCCCAGAGCCGCCGCTTCGCGAAAGCCGATCGAGCAGAGATGCCCGGTCACTTTGATGCCGTGTGCGTGCGCTGCCTTCACGGCCGCGCCCAGTTCTTCGGGCGTGATGTTCATGTACGCCTTGAAGGAAGTCACGCCCTGCGCGATCCAAAACTCCACCATGCCGCGTGCATCTTCGGCATCCTTGAGCTGGTGCATTTGCAGCGCAAACGCCCCTGGCCCTTCGAGGTACGGTCCCGTGACATGAATCTTGGGCCCGGCCATCTTTCCATCATCGATATCGCGCTTCAACTGCAGGTCCGCGTACGGCTCGATGCTGCCGGTCGTTCGAATCGACGTCACGCCACCCGCGAGATACAGCCGCGGGAAACTCGCGGCATGCTCGGGATACAGCGGCGGCGCGCCGCCCGGCGACGGGTAATACATGTGGTCATGCATGCCGACAAGGCCCGGGATGATCGTGCGGCCGTCGAGGTCCAGCACTGTCGCGCCATCGGGGATCTTTGTGCTTGCCGCGTCGCCGAGCGCGATGATCTTTCCATTGGCAATCACCAGAGTCTGACCTGCGCGCGGCGGTGTGCCGGTGCCGTCAATGACGCGCACATGCGTTAGCGCGATCACGGGCGCGTCTTCTTTCACGAATGCGCGCACCTCCGGGGACAGCTTCGACGACGCTTGCGCCCAGCAAAGCGAAAGCAATAGCGAGGCCATGAGCAGCGAACAAAAAGCCGAGAGCAACACTTTTCGCATGAACCACTCCGGGGCGGGAGATTGTCGAGCGTGGGGCAGTTTATGCAGACAGGAGCGGCAAAGCAAGGAGTGTTCCACGGGAAACATTCTTGCTTCTCGAGCCACTGTCCTTCACCCACGCGCGGATTCGTTTATGATAGATTTCCTGCCCTTTGAGGTAAGTCCTTTGAGGTGAGCCATGTGCCGATTCTTCCTGCGCTTTTTCGCTTGCTCGCTAGGGGTTTTCCTTTTTTGGGATTCGCCTGCCGCCGGACAGCAGACGGCCACGCCCGCCACGACCGAAGGCGACTTTGTCGCGAAGAATTTCCAGTTTCGCTCGGGTGAATCGCTCCCCGAACTGCGTCTTCACTACACCACGCTCGGCAAGCCCGCGCGCGACGCGCAGGGACGCGTCACCAATGCGGTCTTGATTTTGCATGGCACCGGGGGCACTGCACAGCAGTTCCTTTCGCCCATTTTTGCCGGTGAACTCTTCGGCCCGGGCCAGCTTCTCGATGCCACGCGCTACTACATCATTCTTCCGGATGGCATCGGGCACGGAAAAGCCTCGAAGCCCAGCGATGGCTTGCACGCGCATTTTCCCCAATACGACTATGACGACATGATTGCCGCGCATCATCGCCTACTCACCGAAGGGCTCGGTGTGAATCATTTACGGCTGATCATGGGCACCTCGATGGGCTGCATGCATTCGTTCGTCTGGGGAGAAACGTTTCCCGATTTCATGGACGCGCTTATGCCGCTTGCTTGCCTGCCGGTGCAGATCGCGGGACGCAACCGCATTTGGCGCAAAATGGTCATGGACGCGATTCACAACGATCCCGAATGGAAGGGCGGCGAATACTCTGCTGAACCGTACCAGGCGCTACGCACGGCGCTGGATCTTTTATTCATCGCCGGGAGCGCGCCCCTTTACTGGCAGAAAACCTACTCGACGCGCGATGCCGCTGACAAAGAGCTTGATGATTACTTCAAGGCGCGTTTCGCCGCGCTCGACGCTAACGACCTCCTGTACCAGGTGAACGCTTCTCGTAATTACGATCCTTCGTCGCAACTCGAAAAAATCATCGCGCCCGTGATGTACATCAACTCCGCCGACGATTTCATCAATCCGCCGGAACTGGGCATCGCCGAACACGAAATCAAAAAGGTGAAAAACGGCCGCTTCGTCCTGCTGCCCATCTCCGACGAAACCCGCGGCCACGGCACCCACACCCGCGCCGCCCTCTGGAAGCAATATCTCGCTGAATTGCTGAACAAATTAGCGCACTGACATTCGGCCGACAGTGCGTCTTGGATGTGTCATTCTGAGCGAAGAGAGGAATCTGCTTTTTGCAGCGATAGGGCCTACTACCCCGCGGCTTCCTGGCTGGCGCGGATTTCCTGCCACCGCCGCGGGCGCTTGCCGGCTGGCAAAACTTTCTTGCGCAAGCGAATGGTCTTCGGCGTGATTTCCACGTATTCGTCGTCGGCAATGAACTCAATCGCCTGCTCGAGGCTCAACTCGCGATGCGGAATCAGGCGGATCGCTTCATCCGCCGTGGACGAGCGCATGTTCGTGAGTTTCTTCTCTTTCGTCACATTCACGTCCATGTCCTGCTCGCGCGAGTTCTCGCCGACAATCATGCCTTCGTAGACATCCACGCCCGGCCCGATAAACAACTCCCCGCGTTCCTGCAGATTCCACAACGCGAACGCGGTCGAGACTCCCGCGCGGTCCGCCACCAGCGCGCCCGTCGGCCGCAGCGCCATTTCCCCGCCGTATTCCGTCCAGCCATCGAAAATCGAGTGAATCAGCGCCGTGCCGCGCGTGTCCGTCAGCAACTGGCTGCGCAAGCCGATCAAGCCGCGCGAAGGAATCTTGAAGTCCAGCCGCACGCGCCCGGAGCCGTGGTTGCTCATTTTGGTCATTTCGCCGCGGCGCCCGCCGATGGTTTCCATCATGATGCCGATGAAATTTTCGGGAATATCGATTACCAGCCGCTCGACGGGTTCGAGCTTCTTGCCATTCTCCGTGCGCGTCACAATTTCCGGCTTGCCGACCATCAATTCGAAGCCTTCGCGCCGCATGGTCTCAATGAGTATCGCGAGTTGCAGTTCCCCGCGCCCCAGAACACGGAATGATTCCGGCGTGTCCGTATCTTCCGCGCGAATCGAGACGTTGGTGAGCAGCTCCTCTTGCAGGCGATCGCGCAGGTCGCGCGAGGTCAGATACTCTCCGTCTTTGCCGGAAAGCGGCCCGCTGTTTACGGTAAAGATCATCGCCAGCGTTGGCTCGTCAATCAGCAGCGGCTCAAGCGGCGCCGGCGACTCCAAATCCGTGATGCTCTCGCCGATTTGAATGTCTTCGACGCCAGCGATCGCGACGATATCACCTGCGGGAACCGTTTCGGCTTCGTCGCGTTCCAGTCCGCGAAAGGTAAAAAGCTTGGTGATCTTCGTCGGCTCGATTTTGCCGTTCAGCTTGCTGACGCCTACTTCCTCGCCGCGCTTCAAAGTTCCATTGAACACGCGCGCGATGGCGATGCGCCCCAGAAACTCGCTGTAATCCAGGTTCATCACCTGAATTTGCAGTACGCCCGCGGGATCGCCCGGCGGCGCGGGAATATGCTTCACGATGGCTTCAAACAGGGGCAGCAGATCTTTCGAATTGTCACCGAGTTTGTTGTGGGCCACGCCGCCGCGCGCATTGGTGTAAATGATTGGAAAATCGAGTTGGTCTTCGGTAGCGTCCAGGTCGATGAACAGGTCGTAGATTTCGTCGAGCACTTCTTTCGGACGCGCGTCGGCACGGTCAATTTTGTTCAGTACGATCACCGGCGGCAGCTTCGCCGCAAGAGCTTTTTGCAAGACGTAGCGCGTCTGAGGCAGGGGCCCTTCGCTCGCGTCGACCAGCACCACCACGCCGTCGACCAGCCGAAGCGCGCGCTCGACTTCCCCGCCGAAATCGCTGTGGCCCGGCGTGTCCACAATGTTGATTTTCGTCCCGCGAAAAAACAGCGCCGTATTTTTCGCCAGAATGGTAATACCGCGCTCGCGTTCCAATTCGTTTGAATCCATCACGCGTTCGACCACCGCTTCGTTGGCGCGAAAGATGCCGCTCTGCTTCAGCATGGCGTCCACCAGCGTGGTCTTACCGTGGTCCACGTGCGCGATGATGGCAATGTTGCGAATGTTTCCCGTCATGAGTTAAGCGAATGTCTCCAATCGTTTCAAGTAAGCCGGGCCGGGGCGCAGCATGCTGGCGCCTAGACAAAAATGGCCCCGAACCGGTCAGGGCCCGCACGAATCTCCTTCTTCGTACTCTCGGAAGTCGATGCTTCGGGTCAGCTTCTCAGGTGCGGCTCGCTGACTCTATTTTAGCAGACGCCCCGTTTGGCTCCTAGCACTTGTGGTGTGCTTTGCATCGTAGTAGCAAGCGCGATAGATCAGCCTCGCTGTGATAAGCTCAACGCGGTTCCCGCGCTGTTTCAATCTGCTACTCAAGGAATTTTTGACCAGGAGCTCGCCATGTCCTTGCTGCGCCGCTGCAAATTCGTTTGCCTGACGCTAGGTGTTCTACTCCTGCCTCTCTGGGCCACCGCTGAGGAGCGCCCCGACTATTCCAAACTCTTCGACAAAACTGACGTCATGATCGCGGCGCGCGACGGCGTGAAACTGCACACGGAAATTTATTCACCAAAAGACACCACGGAGCCTCTGCCCATCATCCTTGAGCGCACGCCCTATGGCCTCAGCGAAGACGAAAAGGGCTACAGCCGCATCCTCAACCGCTACGCCGAGATGATTCCCGAGGGCTACATCTTCGTCTTTCAGGACATTCGCGGCCGCTATGGCTCCGAAGGCAAATTCGTCATGCAACGGCCGGTGCGCGATCCGAAAAATCCAAAAGCCATCGACGAGGGCACAGACACTTACGACACCATCGATTGGCTCGTGAAAAACGTTCCACACAACAACGGCCGCGCGGGCCTGCTCGGCATTTCTTACGGCGGGTGGCTCACGGTGATGGGCATGCTCGAGCCGCATCCCGCACTCAAAGCCGTTTCCGAACAAGCTTCCCCCGCGGACATGTTTCTCGGCGACGATTTTCATCACAACGGCGCGTTCCGCCTAAGCTACGGCTTCGAATACTCCACCATGATGGAGACCGACAAGACCAACTTCTCTTTTCAGTTTGACCGCTTCGATACCTATGAATGGTATTTGCAGCTCGGGGCGCTTTCGAATGCCAACAAAAGATACATTCACGGCACGCTTCCCACCTGGAACGACTTCGTCGCGCATCCGAACTACGACGCCTTCTGGGAGCAGCAAGCCATGCCGTTCATCCTGACGCGGCCCAGAGTTCCCAACCTGAATGTCGTCGGCTGGTGGGACCAGGAAGATTTTTACGGCCCGATGAAGATTTACGAAATCCTCGAAAAAGAAGATCCTGACCACCTGAATTATCTGGTGGCCGGTCCGTGGAACCACGGCGGCTGGGCCCGCGGCGCGGGCAATTCGCTCGGTCTCATTCCTTTTGGCAGCGACACCGCGCTGTATTTCCGCCGCAACATCGAAGCGCCGTGGTTTGCCTACTGGCTAAAAATCAAAGGCAGTCTCCCGCTAAAGGAAGCTCTGCTCTTCCAAACCGGCAGTGACACCTGGACGAAATTCGATTCCTGGCCGCCACGCGAAGCGAAGACGAAGAACCTCTATTTTCGCGAAGGCAGCAAGCTCTCCTTCGATCCTGCCAGTGCCGAGTCCGGGCAAGCTTTTGACGGTTACAGCAGCGATCCTGCGCATCCCGTGCCGTACCGCCATCGGCCCATTGACATGACTTATCCCGAAGACCATCCCGGCAGTTGGTTTACCTGGTTGGTGCAGGACCAGCGGTTCGTGGATAACCGGCCGGACGTGCTCACTTGGCAGACCGACGAACTGAAGGAGGATGTCACGCTCGCTGGCCAGGTCACTGCCAAATTATTCGCCTCCACCACCGGCAGCGACGCCGATTGGATTGTCAAGCTCATCGATGTTTATCCGGAAAAGTATCCCGAGAAGTGGCAGCTCTCCGGCTACGAGCTAATGATTGCTGATGAAGTGTTCCGCGGGCGCTTCCGCAACTCCTTCGAAAGGCCGGAGCCGATTTCACCCGGCGTGATCACGCCGTTCAAGATTGATCTGCACACCGCAAATCACGTGTTCAAGAAAGGCCACCGCATCATGGTCCAGGTGCAGAGCACCTGGTTCCCGCTCATCGACCGTAACCCCCAAAAATTTGTTCCCAACATTTTTGAGGCTCAGGAATCCGACTACCGGAAAGCCACGCAGCGTATCTACCGCTCGAAACGCTACCCTTCGAGCGTGGAAATCTCCGTGTTGCCCAAGGCCGCGGTGTCCTCATCAAACTGAAGCAGCCTCCTAGCGCCTAGCTGTTATTCGAAATTCGCACAGTTTATGCGGGATGAGGAATCTTGCCCCTTTCGCCCGCGACTTTACACATACTGCTAGCCCTTGCCTACAGACTGGGGCCGGGCACGCTGTACGACAATCTGCAAAAGCTCATGGATCGAGGCTTGGTAAAAGAAGGCAAAGGGCGGGCCGGCAGGGAGGACCCGCCGCGTCGCTATTACCGGCTCACGGACTTCGGCCGACGCGTCCTTTCGGCCGATTTGGTGCGCCTCAAGAGCGTGCTTCGAGAAGCCAGGTTGCACCTCCGTGCTGCGGAATCGGGCAAGGCCTCATGAAGCGTGCTTGCTACCAATGTTTGCTCTGGCTGCACCCGGCGGGTTTCCGCGAGCGGTTCGCTGACGAAATGTTGTGGATTTTCGATGAAACAGCAGCAGAAGAAGGGTTGCGCGTGTTCGCGGACGGCTTCCTTTCGTTGCTGAGGCAATGGGCCTTAAATTCGGGCGTTTGGAAAATGGCGTCCGCCGCCGTCCTCAGTTGCTTGTGGCTGGCGGGCTGGTGGCACTTTCAGGAAGCCGCGCTGGCTTCCTCTCTTCGTCGCAGTAATCCCGAAGTGCTGAAAGAAATCAGGCATCGGCACCCGACCGAAATGCCTTGCTCCAACGTTGGGGGAAAGGTTTCAGGACAGGACATCCAAGCCGCGGCGAGAGAAGCGGCGCAGGCACCGCTATCGGCTGACGCGTCAGGCTGTGATGTGGTTGACGCCGTCCAGGGCATCATCGCGGCATTCCAACAACATCGCGTCGTGATCATCGGAGAAGTCCATTGGGTCCAGCGAGCCGGCGACTTCTACGTGCGATTGATCCGCGACGCCAAATTTCAGGAAACCGTACAGGACATCGTCGTCGAATTTGCCAGCCGCAGCAATCAGTCCCTGCTCGACAGATACGTCGCCGGCGATGAAGTTCCACTGGAGGAACTCCGTCACATCTGGCGCGATACCACCAAGGTGGCTTCCTGGGAGTCCCCGATCTACGGGCAATGGCTTGCCGCGATCCGCAAAGTCAATCAAGCACCGCCACCTTCCCGCCGCCTGCGCGTCCTCGCGGGCGAGCGCATCGAGGAATACGACGAACGGATGGACCACTGCGCAACAGCAAGAAGGATACCGCGATCGATTGGAACAGCGTACGTACCCACGCCGACTGGGCTGCCCTCGGAGACAATAACGCTTCCTTCGCCGAGGTCATCTTGAATGAAGTTTTGAGGAAAAAGCATCGAGCGCTGGTCGTTCTGGGAGTGAACCATGTTCTGAAGTCCGGCGCCCGCAACGGTGATCCGGATACGACCATCCGAGTCGAGTCTCGCTATCCTGGCTCCACTTATGTCGTGCTACTGGACAACCAGGGGCTGCTTCATCCGGCGGTGCGAGAACTCGTTCGCTTCCATGGGCTCAGCGAAAACGTGCCGGTTCTCTGCGAACTCGCAGGCACGCGTCTCGGCGACGCGGCCGAGGGCGATACTGGGCCCCTGAGCAAGAAGGCGGATGCTTTGCTGTATCTCGGGTCGCCTGAGACGCTGACTCTTGCATTTCCTCCAGGCGGAAGTCTTGAACCAGCCTACCTGAAGGAACTCGACCGCCGATCCATGATCGAATGGGGCGAATTGCGCGCCGGGAAATTCCTTGGCGCCGCCGCGCAGTGACACCACGACCGCAGGGGTTCGTCTGCTCTCCCAGAGGAAGGCTGCAATTCTCGAGGCGAAAAACCTTTGCAAGTTCTACGGCTCCGTCCTGGCCGTTCAGAATGTGACCTTTACCCTCGAGCCCGGACAAGTTCTCGGCTATTTGGGACCGAACGGGTCGGGAAAAAGCACGACCGTAAAAATCGTGACCGGCTTGCTCGAGCCCACCCATGGGGAAGTTACCTACAAAGGTCAAAACATCCCCAAAGACCTGATTGCTTATCGAAAAATCCTCGGCTACGTCCCCGAGGAGCCCAATCTTTATCCCCATTTGACGGGTGAAGAATACTTGGACATGGTGGGGACGCTGCGCGCCATGCCGCAATCGCGCAAAGGCACGAGAATTACCTCCCTCTTGCAGCTTTTCTCGCTATGGCCGCATCGGCATTTCGCGCTGGGCTCTTATTCCAAGGGCATGCGCCAGAAGATCCTGCTGATCGCTGCCTTGATGGACAATCCGGATGTCTTGATTCTTGACGAGCCTCTCTCCGGCCTCGACGTGACTTCCGTCCTCATCGTCAAAAGCCTGATTCAGGCGTTGAGCGCACAAGGCAAATCCGTTTTCTACTGTTCGCATATTCTCGAAGTCGTCGAGAAAGTCTGTTCTCGCCTGATCGTCTTGCGGAAAGGCCACGTCCTCGCTCATGGTCCCACGGCTGTCGTTCGCGAAAAGATTGGCAAGTCTTCGCTTGAAGATGCTTTCCTGCAGTTGGTCGAAGAAATAGACGTCACGCAAGTTGTAAATTACATTGTCGACGTTGTGGCCTGCTCATGATTTCGCGGACCAGGCAAGGGCTCGAAGGACGGCGCAGCGCCTTTTGCCGAACGCCCTTCGGCTGCCTCGTTGGACTTTTTGCCAGCCGCATGTTTCGCGGCGGCGGTGACGCGGAAGCGGGAGAGCTTGACATTGGCGTAGGCGTAATCCTGATTCTCCTGGCCATGCCGGGCTTGTTGGTTTCTCTGTTGATGTTTGAAAAGTACGGCTCGTTGGTTCGGTTTCTGCGTGGCCAAGGGCCCTTCAATCCCTTCTCCGCCACGATTCCAGACGAATACTTCTTCATAATTCTCTCCCTGGTGGTAACCGGAGCGGCCACTCTGTGGCGCTGGGATGCGATCTTTCTCGATCGTCGCGACTACATAAACCTTGTGCCTCTGCCGCGCGCTATTTTCTTCGCGAACCTGTTTGCCATCCTGTGCCTGGCCGGCGTGTTTGCGTTCGTCGCAAACGCCGCTTCCTTGTTCCTGTTTCCCGTGGCGGTGGTTGGGTCGCAACCGTCTCTTTCCTTGTTCCTGCGGTTCGCTGCCGGTCACGCCGCGGCGGTCTTCTCCGCAAGTGTTTTTAGTTTCTTCCTCATCTTCGCCCCGGCGGGACTGCTAACCGCACTCCTGCCTTCCGCTGCCTTTCGCAGGGTCTCGTTAGCGATCCGCTTTGTATCGGTCATCGCCTTATCGGTCTTGCTGGCCACCAGCTTTACCGTGCCCGATTTGCTCAAACGCGTCTCCGTAACCAATGCGCACCGCATTGTCATTTTGCCGCCTATTTCTTTCTTGGGCATTGCCCGAACCGTGTGGGTTGGAAGGAACGATACGTTCAGCGTCGCCATGGCTTGGGCTGCAATGATCGCAGTCGGACTCTCCGCGCTCATCGCCATCGTCGCCTACACTTTTACTTTCCGCAGATCCTTCATGCGCCTCCCGGAACTGGCAGATGCCCGTCCCATGCCCCGAATCTCGCCTTCCATATCTCCCATAGCCTTTCTCCATAAGCGACTCTGGCGCTCACCTTCGCAGCGTGCCTGCTGCAAGTTTGTCGCGAGGAGTCTCTTGCGTAGCACAGTGCATCTTCAGACCCTCTTGTGCTTTCTCGCGGTGGGTCTGGTGGTTTCGGCGGAAAGCCTCAGCTCCCTGTCTCTCCACTTTTTCGTCGAAAGCAACACCTCGCCTCCTGTGGAATTTCTCTCCATTCCCTTTATCCTGAGTTATTGCTTGCTGGTGGGCATGCGTTTCGCTTTCGAGATTCCGCTGGACCTGCGAGCAAACTGGATTTTCCGGTTGTGGCTCGACCCTGACCGGCACGATTCCCGTTCCGTAGCTAGGCGCGTGCTCCTGATGTTCTCTCTTTTCTGTTTGGGGCCGCTGACTTTCCTCTGCACGCTCGAATTCTGGGGATGGACGACCGCCCTTCTGCACACAACGGTCTGGTGCGCCTGCACGGTCGTTCTTGTAGAAATTCTGCTGGTCCGTTTCCGTAAGGTGCCGTTTACCTGCCAATATCCCCCTTTCCAGAGCCACTCTCCGCTGATTGTCGTGGGCTATCTCTTTGGCTTTTTCATTTTCCAAACCTGGCTTCCGCGGTTGGACCAGTGGTCTGTTTACGACCCCATACTCGCGGTCTGGTTTGTTCCGTTGCTAGGCAGCGTGCTCGGTGGTCTGTCCTGGTATCGAAGTCAGATGCTGGATATGGACAAACGCCTCACTTTTGAAAACGTATCCACAACGATCTTTTTATGAGGGTTCCAGATTGGCGTTCCTCATCTTGCTCATGCCGAAGCGCCGGGTTCCCGCCTCGAACTCACTTCTTTCTGGCATGAATAGCGGCTACGAGTTTGCTTCCATTCGAACTCGGGGTCTTCTCCGGCACGACGCTCAGATGCGCCACGCACGCCGCCGCGGTGAAGCGCACCAGTTCTTTCTCATCGTCGAGGGCTGCGCTGATTTTGGGAACGAGCGAGCGGTCCTCGCGGAGAGCGATGGCTTCCAAGGCCGCCGCGCGCACCGCCAAGTTTTTGTCGCCAGAGGCTTTCACCAGCGCTTCGGCGGCGTCTAGCTCGGGATCGTGGGCCAGTTTTTTTGCCGCCGCTGCGCGCAGCGGAGAAGAATCGTTTTTCGTCACCGTCTTGAAAATTTCGTAGCCCATCCCCGCAAACGGAATGAACCCGATTCCGTCTTCGAACCCCAGTTGCGCCATTTTTTTCTTGTTTTTCAGCGTGTCTAGTTGTTCTTTGATCAGCCCCTTGCTTGCGCGCTTCTCGCCCGTCAGTACCTCGTAGTACGTGTCGTAGCCCACGTCATCGTGAAGCAAAAGCAGCGAATTTGCTGCCGCCAGCACCACGCTAGGCTCGGAATCCCCCAAGGCTTCTTCGAGATTACCTTTCGAATGCTCCGCATGCATCGAGCCCAGCGAAACGGCTGCCGCCAGCCGCACGTTTGGTTTCTCATCCTGGAGCGCGAGAACCGCCGCTTTTTCGGCCTCGGCGTTTCCAGTCAGCAGCCCCAACGCGCGTGCCGCTTTGGCGCGGCGGTCCGCATTCTTGTCTTCCAGACCTTCATGAAGAATTCTCCAGGCTTTTTGCTGCGGTGTTTCAGCGAGCCTTGCGGAAGGGTTGTTGGCAGGCTGTTTCGCTTGTCTCGACAGAGAGATGGGAGACTGAGCCTGCGCTCCACCCAACACTCCGAGCAGGATGAGCAGTCCCACCGTCCGTATTCGAACACTTGTCCGTTTTCGAAGCATCATGGATGGTTTGCGCATGTTCAGTCTCTTTCGCATCGAGAATGACAATGACTATATGCAAGAGGAAGGTAACCTTTGGAATTTTTTGGAGACGGTTGGCCTTAGATGCCGACAAAAAATGTCTCAACTCCCAATCGATTGAAAAGCCAGCGGTTCAACATAAAGCCAAGCTAAAGTCTTTAGTTTAACACCGAGTAACATCAGGATTTTTCGGTGGATGCAACCGTTTCTCCCCCAAAGTGATCTGTATCAGCCAGCGCGTGATGGAACAAATGTGCGAAACCATTCGTAATTCAGGAAAACACTTCAGGAGTTTCTACGTCTATAGATTGCAAAGGGGTAGGGTGACCGTCTATGCCATCGGAAGTGATGTTGATGCCAGATCCGGATAATCCCACGATTCCCGGGCCAAGTCTGCTGTCTTCTGGTCGTTATATCCATTTTGGGCCATTCCGGATTGACCAGCAAAGGCAGGAAGTTACGCGAAATGGAACACGGTTGAAGCTTCAGGGAAAAGTGTATCAAACGCTCCTAACGCTTCTCGAAAAGCCCGGCGAAGTTGTGACGCGCGAGGAACTACGCGCGCGGCTGTGGCCCGCCGACACGCACGTGAATTACGACGCTAACGTAAACACCACCGTGAACAAGCTTCGCATGGCCCTGGGCGACTCTTCCGACAAACCGGTATATGTCGAGACCATTCCGCGGAAGGGATACTCCCTCCTGGTTCAGCCGGAAATCTCCAATCGCCTCGGGTATGCTCATGCTCCACAAAACGGAGCATCGGCAGAAGGGTCAGAGGACCGGACGTCTCGCGCGGGATTTTTCAACTTCTCCAAAGCCGATGTGCCCGTAGTGCTGAGCGCCATCGGCCTCATTCTCGCAGGCATGCTCATCGGCGCGGGAATCATGCGTTTCTGGATGAGCCATGCCTCCCCGCTTTCCGGTCATCCCCTGGCGCTGATGCTTTTTCGCGCGCTCCAGAACACCATGATTTAGGCTTGCTCGCGACAGATTCGCTTACCAGCCGCATTCGAAACCTACATTCCGCAGTAGAGACGGGCGAGTTTGCCGCAGAATTCCCGTTTGATTTCAATGACATAGTCTCATTGCGGCTCATTCCAGGGCGCATTGGCTAATGCGTCTTCTACGATGCGGTCCAGTTT
>Ga0209686_1000206_pt1 | contig 30266 bp, 22 predicted proteins | sample GraSoiAngelo_126_FD_185883 | JGI IMG/M metagenome (GOLD analysis project Ga0209686, IMG submission 185883) | Grasslands soil microbial communities from the Angelo Coastal Reserve, California, USA - 14_0927_09_20cm (SPAdes) (version 2) | ecosystem: Environmental > Terrestrial > Soil > Grasslands ...
GGAAACACGTTGACCACAGCGCCGCGCTCTGGTGCTTGCAACCACGCCACCCAGTCCGGTGAGTCCACCACGGGATGCGTGTTGGGCATGCAGCAGACGGATGTAAAACCACCCGCCGCCGCTGCCGTTGTCCCTGTTGCGATCGATTCTTTATAACTTTGCCCCGGCTCGCGTAGATGCACATGCAGATCGATGAATCCCGGCGCTACGATCAGCCCGCGCGCATCGAATTTCTCATACGCGGTGCCGCGCGTTTTACCCGGCGGCGCGACCTCCGCAACCTGCCCATCGCGCAACAAGATGTCCATGGGAGCGCTGATCCTCGCGGCAGGATCGATGAGGTGGCCACCTTTGATCAACAAGCTGTGATTTTCTTTACGATTCACTTGCTTAATCCGTTTTAATCCGCGTGAATCCGTGGCAAGGTTTCATTTCACCTTGCTCTCCCCAACGCCCTCGCCAGAATCGCCATGCGAACCGGCACGCCATTGCGCACTTCCTCAACGATGACGGACTGTGGGCAATCGGCGACCTCTCCGGTCAGCTCCAGCCCGCGAATGATCGGCCCGGGATGCATCAGCAGCGCGTCTTTCTTTGCCAGCTTCAGCCGCGCCATAGTGACCTGGTAGCGCGCGATGTAATCCTGCAGGCTGATCTTCATCCCCGCCAGTCGTTCTTTTTGCACTCGCAGCAGCATGATGACATCTACACCGCGAATCGCATCTTCAACAGTACGCGTAATGTGCAGGCCGGGAGCGAGCGTGGCGGCTACTTCCGGCAGGAACTCCGGCGGGCCACACAGCGTGATCATCGCGCCAAACTTACTGAGCAAATGAATCGCGGAGCGGGCAACGCGGCTGTGATAGATGTCGCCGATGATGGCAATATGCAAGCCTTTCAGTACCTTCTTATGCCGCAGAATGGTATATGCATCGAGCAGCGCCTGCGACGGATGCTCGTGCATGCCATCTCCCGCGTTGATGACGGGAATATCCAGATGCTGTGCCATCAACAGAGGTGCGCCAGCATTAGGATGCCGAATGATGATTACATCCGCTCCCACCGCGCGCAGCGTGTAACCAGTGTCGAGCAGTGACTCGCCCTTTTCGATGCTTGACCCCCTCGATTGGATGAGAGTCGTGATCGCTCCCAGCGACTTGGCAGCAATTTCAAACGAACTGCGCGTCCGGGTCGAAGGTTCGTAGAAAAGAAGTAGCACGCGTTTGCCGCGCAGCAAAGGACGCGTCTTTTGCGGATTCATTCGCCGGGCCAGCTTCAGCAACCCGGCGATTTCTTCCGCCCGGAGGTACTCAATTCCCAGCAGAGAACCGCGCGCTGCCTTGGTCATGTGCTCCCATCGCGCTGCATGAATCGATGATTGGCTCTGCGACAGCTCTTAGCGCATTCTGCGGCTAAGAGCTCTGGCAAGGGTCAGAGGATTCGACGCGCATGCAAAGTCACGGCGCTTCAGCTTCGCCTCTCCACCAGCAGAACTCTTTCCGCTTCATCCAACTCGCGCAGTTGCACCTCGATGATCTCGTCGAGTGTGGTCTGCACGCGCCGGCCGACGAATTGAGCTTCCACCGGCAACTCGCGGTGCCCACGATCGATCAGCACGCAGAGCTGCACCCGCTTTGGGCGTCCATGACTGAACAGCGCGTCCATGGCAGCACGGGTCGTCCGCCCGGTGTAGAGAACATCATCAACCAGGATAATGTTCTTTCCCGTAATCGGGATCCCAATCTCGCTCTTTTGCACCACCGGCTTTGGGCCGAGAGTGGAAAGGTCGTCACGGTACAGAGTGATGTCGAGCGAGCCAACCGGTACCGGAGTCTTTTCAATGCGCTGAATCATCGCTCCCAGGCGCTGGGCTAGGAAAACTCCGCGACGCCGGATTCCAACCAAACCAAGGTCCGCAGCTCCGTTATTTTTCTCGATAATCTCGTGGACGAGCCGCACCAGAGTGCGTTCGATTTCCGAAGCGGACATGAGCTGCGCTTTTTCGCGCAGGCTGGACTGGCGAGACGAGGCTCTAGCGGTCATGAACGCTGCATCATACGCGGGGAAAGCGGGGGCGGGCAAGAAGGTATGCCGTGTAGGTAGCCATAAGCGCTCCAGAATCAGCAACTTGGGCGATCAGCGAGCGTCCTTGCGCCGCAGCAATGCGGCGCCCACCACCCCCCCCAAGCCAGAAAAGAATACAAAAGCTAGAAACGTCAAAATTAAGCCCAGGATCACTGCAACGACTAGGCCTTGCGGGGTCTTGAGAAACTCCACCGCTTGCGCCGCCTGCGGATCGGAGCTTCGCGATGCCGCCTGCTGCACGGCATCCAGCATTTTCTGGCGCAGCTCGGCGCCAGTGTGGAGGACCGCAGTTCCAAACGCGAACACAATGGTCAGAATGCCGAAGCCCAGCGCGCCACTGACGGCTCCCAGACGTGCTCCTGCGCCAGCGCTGAGACTCGCACCCCGGTTGCGGCGATGGTAGAAGACCACCGCAAGCGCCCCCGCTGCCAGCATCGCAATCCCGAACGCCGCCAGCCGAGTCACGATCAGAGAAATCGCCACCAGAGCGCCCCAGGTTGCCGGCACCAGGGCCCGGGACCAGTCAATCGAAGAGGTGGCTTCAGTTGCGGTGTGCGGAATTTCCTGTGAGACGGGTGCCTCACTGCTGGGCTGGAGGATCTCGGTCGTCGCTACGCGAATCTGGGGAGCATTGCAATGCGGGCAAAATGCCGTGCCTTCCTCAACCGACGCGCGACACCGATGACAGGGATATTCCACCGGATTTCAAGTTACCGCAGAGGAACTAGCAGAGGCAAGGAACGAGAGACCGGAATGCAGAAGTGAGAAGTCAGAATGAAGAAGTAAGACCAAGGCAGAGCTTCCTTGCTCCGCTCCAGGACAACTCCGGCGCGTTCTTGCTTCCCATTCTGGCTTCTTATTCTGATTTCTACTTCTGCATTCCGACTTCTTATTTCTGCATTCGGTCAGATCGTGTCCTTGCGACCCCGCGTTTGCACATAGACCAGCGCGAAATCGGAGCCTTTGCCGTTGTCTGTGGGTTGAATCGAAACAATGTGCTGATTCTGCTTGGTCCCAACCTTCAGCTCGACGACTTTGCCGCTGTTATCTCCCTCGCACTTCAGTTCCTTCGAATCGTCGCCACCACCGGGATGCACATCGACATCACTACCATCGTGGGTGGTGTGGCACTCGAGCACGTTGCCATACTTTTTCATTTGATCGTGATAATAGGCAATGAGCTTTGCCGGAGGATCCTTCGAGATGTATTCAACCGCAACGACCTTCAGCCCGAATCGGCCGCTGGAAATATTGACGTTGGCGCTCTTCTCTTCTCCGTTCTCCTCCTTTTCCTTGAGACGCGCTCCGGGATAAACCGGCAATCCGGTGTCTCTCGCGTTGGCATTATTGTCGACGTGAATTCCGCCGATGGGAGTCTCGATATCGACTTTCTTGTTCTCTCCATTCTCGCCGTTCTTAACATTTACACTGCAACCGACAAGCGTGAGCAGCGCCAGCAAGCAGGCTGCTAGCAAGGTTCGTAAGTAGACATTTCTCTCGTTAGGAGTCCTCATTTTCCAGATCCTTCCTGTGCAACTTGCGACGGCCTTTCGATCCCGGCCCCGCGCTGTGCAACATTAGGAATGCTCACCGGCAGATGGCCTCGAATTGCTATCTCTCCAAATAGCGCCTTTACCACGCTGATCTCAGAGACAGTCGCATTGGAAAACGTGCAAATGTAATTCTCAACTGTTGGAAAATCCTGCGCCAAGTACGGGTTGCCCATGGCGAGCACGGCAGTTTTCTGCCCAGCATGGTCCAAAATATTCTGCAATAAGGCACCACTTGCGTCCGCGAGTCCGACTGAATTCTTCAATCCGCCTGCATCCGCCTTGGCGATCCGTCCTGCAGTCGGTACAACATAGACCGCAGCCACGACTGAACCAGCCTGGTCCACCGCTTTCAAGACCTCATCTGACATGGCACCCGCGATCCGAGGATCCACATAGATCACATTCGCGTCCGGCACTCGTGCTTTGAACTGGCGCTCCAGCACGCGTCCGGCCTCGGTGCGGACATCTTCCGAAAGCACAACCACCACCAGGTTGTTGCGCACCTCTTCTACTCTCTGATACGGAAGCCCTCCCGCAACAGTTCCCGTTTGTTTCAGCGGCAGCAGCCGGCCATTGTCGCGGACCACGGTCACCGCGTCATCAGAAATCTGCTGCCCGAGCGTAACGTTTTCTGGCTTGCCGACTTCGGCTGCAAGCTTCTCTACATCAACCGACCGAGCTTTATGCAAACCAAGCGCAGCCTTTGCCTTAAGTAACTTTAGAACCGACGCGTCAATCTGCGCTTGCGGAATTTCGCCGCTGTGCGCTGCGTCCAGCATGGCTCTATATGAAGCGTCAAGATCGGCAGGGATGATCAGCAGGTCGTTGCCGGCCTTAAAGGCATCGACGGCGGCTCGGCCGATATTCGCAGCGTACAAGCGGGTAAGGCCAGCCATATCCAACGCGTCCGTAACGACGATGCCCTTGAATCCAAGCTGATTCTTCAGCAGACCGGTCACGATTGCTGGCGACGTGGTGGCTACACGATTGGGATCAGGCTCAAGGGCAGGAACGGTCACGTGCGCCACCATCACCGCATCCACTCCAGCCTCGATCCCCTTGCGGAACGGAGGTAACTCCACCGACTGCAAGCGGTTTTTGTCTCCAGTCACCTGAGCAACGCTGAGATGGGAATCCGTCGCCGTATCCCCATGACCGGGAAAATGCTTGATGGTGACCATCATGCCATCGGCGCGTGCGCCACGAATGTAGGCGGCCACCAGATCGCCTACCTGCTGCGGATCTTCGCCGAAAGAGCGCGTGTTGATGATGGGATTAGCGGGATTTGAATTGACATCAGCATCCGGAAAAAAGTTCCAATGCACACCGATCGCACGGGCCTCCTGCGCCGTGATCCGCCCGAAGGCTTCCGCGTAATCCAGCTTGCCTGTCGCTCCGAACGCCATGGCGTGGGGAAACGTCGTAGCCCCCTGCAGACGCATGGTGACACCGCGCTCGAAATCAGCCGCAACCAGCAGCGGCAGCTTGGAATCTCTCTGCAAACGGTTCAGCAGCTCAGCAGCTTCGTACGGTTGATTCCGGTACAAAAATGGCGGCTCAAAGCGCACCGTCATGGCGAACGACCCGACGTGATATTTCTGCATCTGGTCGCGAAGCTGGAGGTACTCGGGGCTGTTCATGTTGAGAAATTCCGCCCGCACCCAGATCATGAAAAGCTGCCCGATCTTTTCTTCGAGCGACAGCTTGCGCAGGGTCTTCTCCGCCCATTTTTCACCTCTATGATCAAGGTGGATGGGGCCAGGATGCTGGAATTTCTCCTTGGCGAAGGCAGCGGACCCTATGACAGTCAGCAATAAGAGAGAAGCGAAGCAGCGAAGCATGGGGACCACGATAGCAGAAGGGATTTGAATACGAAATTGCCCTGCCGAGCGCCGCTGTTTTAACCGGTAGCCCCCGGGCGGAGCCGAAGGCAGAAAAAGTCTGAAGTCCGAAGTCCGAACTCCGCAGTATTCCCATGCAACGAATGTGCAGGATTCTGCATTCGACTCATGCGCTCGTTTCTGAGCAATTTACGGGCAGCGACGTCGCGGAACCCGAACTAACCATTGTTGTTTCAGTAGGTTGTAGCTATAGCCATCGGCTGGCCAACGCCATGCAAGTTTTTGGTTCCGCAAGTGCAACTTAGAGGTTTATTAAAGAGGCCGCTGACAACATGACCTTCACTCTCTTCTCTAGTTCCCGACATCTCTCTTTTGCTCGCTCCGGCTTGCAGAGCGGCGCCTTGCATCGCCTTTCCTGAATTTACCCATCTATTTGCCTCTTTGAATTGTGGCCCCAGAAATGGGGCCGCTTTTTTGCTAGACTCGCAGCTCGGACTTTGTATCTAAGCCGCTCGCGGTCATCACCAATTAGAATTCGAACTCTTTTCGTCGCTTCACGACATTTCTGGCACCACGAGGTTCGAATGCACCATCATGCCATCGGTGTTCTGTTGCTATTTGCCAGTGCAACTCTCCTGCATTCGCAGGAGCAAGTTCCCAATCCGGCAGAGAAGCTGTATTCCCCGCAGCTGACGAAAGAATTAGTTACTCTGCGCGATGCCGCTCTCAGCGACGACTATGCTTATCGTCAAGTTGCCCATCTGACCGATAACATCGGGCCTCGTGCCGTGGGGTCGCCGCAGGCAAAGGCTGCCGTGGATTACGTAGCTGCGGAGTTACGAAAAGTTGGCCTCGAAGTTCGCTTGGAAGAAGTCCGAGTTCCGCACTGGATGCGGGGAATAGAAGCTGCCGAACTCATTGATTATCCCGCGCAAGCTGCCGGCGCTAGCCAAAAGATTGTGCTGACCGCACTCGGCGGTACCACGCCCACCCCTCCTGATGGGATCACGGCAGAGATGGTTGTTGTCGATAACTTCGATCAACTCGCAGCGTCGGGGAGGCAAAAGGTTGCAGGAAAGATAGTGCTTTTCAATGAGTTGTTCGATAAACAGAAGGCAGCCGCCGGTCTTGCTCTGGAAGCTTACGGAGAAGCCGTTGCCTATCGTGCAGAAGGGCCGAAGCGGGCAGCCGAGCTGGGAGCGATTGCGGCTCTAGTGCGATCTGTTGGTGGCGCAGATTATCGCCTGCCGCACACCGGCTGGAGCGGCCCTGCCGGCATTCCCGCGGGGGCGGTGACCAGCGAAGATGCCGATTTAATTGCTCACCTCGCGGCTCAGGGCAGAGTGCGGATGCACCTGACGCTGACTTCCGAGAATGGGCCAGAGGTTTTGAGCTATAACGTGGTCGCAGACCTAAAGGGGTCGGACCATCCCGAGCAAGTAGTGATTGTGTCAGGGCACCTCGATTCCTGGGATTTGGGGACCGGCGCGATCGACGACGCTGCGGGGGTCGCGGTCGCGATGGAGACTGCGGAATTGATCCAGCGCCTGCACATGCGCCCAACCCGCACACTTCGCGTGATTGCCTGGATGGATGAAGAGAACGGCGGGCGTGGGCACGACGCTTACGCAAAGATGCATGCGAACGAGTTTGCGAACTATGCGGCCGTAATGGAAAGCGATCTCGGGGCGGCGCATCCCTTGGGCTTCAATGCTAAAGTCACCGCAACCGCGTTGGGCTGGCTAAAACCGGTACAGAATATCCTGGCAAGCTTCGGAGCAAACATTATCAAACAGACGAACCATAGTCCCGGTTCCGATATTGCGCCCATGGCAAACGCCGGGGTACCCGCATTGGGCATCATGCAGGATAGCCGCACCTACTTTAACTACCACCATACCGCCGCCGACACGCTGGACAAGATCGCGCCCCAGGAGCTCCGGGAAAACGTCGCCGCCATGGCAGTTATGGGATATGCGCTGGCTAGTTTGCCGGAGTCATTGCCGCGCTAATTACGCAATTCACTTCGCAAAAGCAAGCACATGCTGGCGGCTGACGCTCCCGTCAACAAATTCCAAATCGGATAGTTAACCCACGGACGTTTTCCAGAATGGGAACTTCGCGCCCCTATGCGCTTCGACCTCTGCTGAATCCAGAACACATGCGCATTGGTCTTGCAAATGCATCAGCACGGAGAAAGCGTTGGAGTAAGAGTCATGCCAGAATTACGCCAGGATCGATTCACCAAAGAATGGGTGTTTGTCGCCAGCGAAGATATCAAGCATCCACACGAACTAATTGTGCAACGCGCCCGAAAGCCGATGCCATCATTTGATCCCAACTGCCCGTTCTGCCCGGGTCGTGAAAACCACACGGCGCCGGAAATTCTGCGGGTGCCGTCACCGAAGGGCGGCTGGACACTCAGAGTCATTCCCCGCAAGTTTACTTGCATGACTAGCGAGCTGCCCGAGGCTAATTCTCCAAACGCAATCGAAGGATTCGGCATCCATGAACTCATCGTCGAAACGCCAGATCATTCGCTCACGACTGCTTTGTTGCCGGAGATGCAGTTGCTAAGTCTGTTCCGCAGCGCCAAATCACGATACGACGAAATCTGCCTCGATCCTCGAATCGCATATGCCACGATTTATAAGAAGCACGCTGTAGAGGGAAGCGGCCCCGGACACTCCCAGTCTCAGTTGATTGCCAGCCAGGTTATTCCGCCCGCGGTCGCAAGCCGATTGCAACAGGCGCGTCATCATTATGGCAAAACAGGGAACTGCGTCTTTTGTGCGGCGCTCCAGGAAGAGCTTGATACCCACAGCAGAATCGTCGCCACTTCAGCGCACTTCATCGCCATTGAGCCATTTGCTTCCCCCAGCCCGTTCTGCACGCAAATCTATCCTCGTAGGCACATGGCGAATTTTGGGGAAATCAATGGAGAGGAGTTGCCGGATTTCGCTCGAATTCTGCGCGATATCCTAGGAAGATTCTACTTTGGGCTGGAGAATCCCGATTTCAGTTACAGCATACGCAACGCACCGGTCGTCAGCGCGGGCGTTAACTATTATCACTGGTGTTTGAACATCGTTCCAAACCTGCCAATTCCTGGCCTTGAGAAGGAGGGAAAGATGTTCCTCAATCCAGTTCTGCCAGAAGAAGCGGCGCAATTCCTGCGGGAAGTTCGAATCGAGCAAGCCATTCCGGCATAGAGTGCCCGTTGATCGCCGACTTTCGGAAGTGAACTAATGGCGGCGCCGAGTTTCGCGCATGGCGGTGGCGAAGGTCCGCCCTCCCAAGCTCACGCCCTGCTCCAGCGTTCCCGTGACCGCCACTTTCGCTCCATTGCCGGGAACACCATAGCCATGACTGAGTACCCACATCGAGCCAGTCCCATCATTTACTTCGTAGACGCCGGTACCCAATAGCCCGAACGAATTCGTAACCCGGCCCGCGATGGTAATCTCTTTGCCGGCATACCTGCCCGGATCGCGGTTAATTTTCTCGATGCTCTCCCGTGGAGGGCATCCAGCGAGCAATATCGTCCCTACCGCCAGCAGCACAACCGGCAAGATTCTGGCCCGAATTTTATCCACGGAAACCTCCCTATTCTGAAACCCTCAACGCCGCCGTTTGTCGCGGTCGAGCTCTCAGCAGAAGAAACATAACTTTCCTCGATAACCGCTGATTCAAACAACACCAAGAATTGGATGCATTCCGCAATTGTGGTGATGGCCGGCTTGATTTCAATGACAGTGAGCGGTCCGTTTTTTCTCGCTATCGACGCTTATTTTTCTGCAGCTGCTTCGCACGGCTTTCCGCCTGCTGTGCGTCTTCCCTTCTTCCGGCTCCTGCATAGGCCTCCGCAAGGGCGTCGAACACGTCTGCATTGTCAGGGTGCGATTTGGAAAGGCCTTCGAGCTCCTGCGCCGCATCTGCAAAATTCCCCTGTGCGATCTGTGTCTTGGCCGCTCCAATCTGTGCCTCTACGCTTTTGGGCTCCAGCAGAAGGGCCGCTTCGAATTGATCGTCCGCAGCTTTGGGTTCGTTCAACCGTAAATAAACCTGGCCGAGCAGCAAGCGAGCAGGCAACTGGCTGGGCTGTAGTTTAAGGCTGGCTTCCAGCGCATCTCGTGCACCACCCAGATCGTCGGTTTTCTCAAGTGCTTGCCCGGCTTCGAAAGCCGCGGTGGCATCATCAGGGCGAATTTCGCGCGCGGTTTTCAAATGCGCCGCAGCTTTTGCATACTCCCCCGCTTTCAACTCCAGCTCGCCGATCTGCTTGAGCGCGGTCGGTGATTTTGAATCGAGTTGCAACACTTTTTCCAGGGCTGATCGGGCTTCTGCCGGGCGTTCATCCTCCGAAGCAATCATCGCTGTGTGTAGCAGATTCTGTTCTTCGATTTTGTCTTTCGGATCGGGCAACCCTGAAGGCGGATTCGTCGAGCTAGTTTCTGTCTGTCCCACATAACCGAGCGCCTGCAACTGGTTTGCTGATCCCGGACTGGCCGTAGCGGCCGAACCTGCCGCAGCAGCAGGCTTCTTCGCCCGCAAATCCGTCAACAGCTTGCGACCCTTCTGCACCATTTCATTCGTTGGGCCGTATTCATTCTTCAGCTCGCCAGGATCTTTCTGAAGATCGTAAAGTTCCGGCTTGGGCGCCTCGATGAACTTGAACCCGTCCGTCCGCACCGAGCGCAGCGGAGCCCAGCCGAATCGCAGAGGGTAATCCGTTTCGCCAAAAGCCGTGCGGGAAGCGGATTCTGCGCCACCGAAGTACGGCTTCAGAGATTCCCCGTCCAGCTTTACGCGCGCAGACGCATGCAGCAGATCGAGCACGGTGGGAAGGATGTCTGTGGTCCGCATTTGCGCGTCCACCACTCTGGCAGCATTACTCCGACCGGGCAGCTTCATAATCAGCGGCACATGCGTAGTGGAATCGTAGAGGAAGATTCCATGGGTATCTTCGTGATGCTCACCGAGGCCTTCGCCATGATCGCCAACCACAATGATCGTCGAATTTTCGTATCGCCCTTGCTTCTTTAGGTACGCCACAAAATTTTCCAGCGCCGCATCCGCGTAGGCGATTTCGCCATCGTAAAGATGATCTTTATAGGTTTGCGAGTAGGGCGGCGGAGGCTCATAGGGATCATGTGGGTCGTAGAGGTGAACCCAGACAAAATGCGGGCCGGCAGGATGCGCGTTCATCCATTTTTCTGCGTGCTGAACGACGTCCATGCCTCGCCGCTCGACCCGTCCAAAGCGTGATTTTGTCAGCGGATGCTCCGGAAAATTATCATAAAAATCAAATCCGCGATCGAGACCCGGCGCGAGGGATTTGCTATCCAGAATCACAGCCCCAATGAACGCAGCGGTATGGTAGCCCTTCTTCTTTAGAAGCTCAGCCCACGTCGGATGCACAGCCGCGAGCGGCACTGCGAAATCGGTGACGCCATGCGAACTCGGAAGTAGACCGGTGAGGATCGTAGTATGGGAAGTGTTCGTGATCGGGCTGGGTGTGAACGCCTGCGCGAAACGAATGCCATCTTTCGCCAGCGCGTCCAAAGCCGGAGTTTGAACGCGCTCGTAACCGTAGCAATGGACATGATCGGCACGAAGCGTGTCGATCGTAACCAAATAGATATCCGGAGCGGATGGCTTCTTCTGTGGTGGCTGCGCGTCAACCACCGTGACGGCGAAACAACAAGCAATAAGTATTTTCGCGGCCCTCATGGAAATTCAGACTAGCACAATCACCTCTCATCGCCGGGGGTCCACCCCATCACTGGGATATAATTTTTGTACGCGATGGATTTCCCTCTTATCTTTAAATCCGCGCTGCTAGCGGGCCTTTTCGCGATAGGCTATGCGGCCCTGGCTGTACCTACAGCATCCCCCAACGTGGTGTTCATCACAATTGACACTCTGCGCCCCGATCACCTCGGCTGCTATGGTGACAAGCAAATCGGCACGCCAAATATCGACACGTTAGCCGCAGACGGCACCCGCTTCGAGCGCGCTTACACCGCAGTCCCCGTGACCCTGCCATCACATACTGTGATCTTCACCGGGACGTATCCCACACTCAGCGGCGTGCACGATTTTGCTGCCAATAAGCTCAGTCCAACTCAGGCGACGTTGGCTTCCGTGCTGAAGGACAACGGGTATACGACTGGCGCCGTCATCGGTTCGGCCGTCCTCGATTCGCGCTTTGGCTTGAATCATGGATTCGATTTCTACTACGACCACTTTGATTTCAACCGCCTGCAGGAATCGAATCTCGATGAAATGGAACGCCCCGGCAACATTGTGGCCGATGTCACGCTCGATTGGCTGAGCAAGAATTATCAGAAGAAGTTCTTCCTTTGGATGCATCTCTACGACCCGCACTATCCCTATCGCCCGCCAGCTCCGTACAGCGAAGAATACAGAGATCGTCCGTATGATGGCGAAATCGCATTCGCAGACGCACAAGTGGGGCGTCTGATTGAATTTCTAAAAAACAAAGGCCTCTACCAGAACACATTGATCATCCTTAGCGGCGACCACGGCGAAAGCCTGGGCGAGCATGGTGAGAAGACGCATGGGTTCTTCATCTACAATGCGACGCTGCATGTTCCGCTCATCATTCATCTGGCCGGCGGCGTGCACGCAAGAACTGTCGCCAACCTGGTGAATTTGGCCGACCTGATGCCGACGGTGCTCGCAGCTCTAAACATTCAACTCCCCGCACACGTCCAGGGCCAAAGCCTGCTGCCGATCATCTCCCCGAAGAAAGAAGACAACGCCCGCAGCCTGTATGCAGAAACTTTCCTTCCGCGCCTGCACTTCAACTGGAGCGAATTGCGTGGAGTGGAAACGGAAAATTATCACTTTATTAATGCGCCCAAGCCCGAGCTTTACGATCTGCGCAAAGATCCAGGCGAAACTCATAACCTGTTTGCAGAGAAGAAAGCAGTAACAGAAGAAATGCGCGTGCGCCTCGCTAAGCTGATTCAGCAATACACCGCGGGGCAGGAGCTGGCCGAAAAAACCGGACTCGATCCGGTATTGATGGAGCGTTTGAAGTCGCTTGGATATGCTGGTTTTTCTGGAGGGAGCAATTCCGGAGCCAATATCCACGCCCTGCCCGATCCTAAAGACCGCATCCAAACTTACGAGCTCTTTTCCGATGCCATGGCCGATAGTCAGCATGGCCAATACGCCGAATCGATTGAAAAGCTGAACGCAGCGCTCAAAACCGATCCGGACTCCGTGCCCGGCCACTATCTGCAAGGGCTGAATTATTACCGCACTCGTGAGTTCCCCAAGTCCGTGGCGGAACTCGAGCGGGTGTTACAACTTAGTCCAAATTATGCGCTAGCGGCGTTTCAGTTAGGTCTGGCCTACGGGCGCAACGGCGATTTTGACAAATCAATTTCGATGCTGCAGCGCGCCCTGGAACTCGATCCTACGAACTTCGATGCTGCTTACAATGCGGGTGTAGCTTATCTCCAGAAGAAGATGGTGCCGGAAGCCGCTGCAGCATTCCGCAAATCGCTTGAGATCGCCCCGGATTACGCACTTGCCCATCGCAGCTTAGGTGAGGTTCTGCTTTATCAGGGCGAGACAGAGAACGCACTTATCGAGTTGCATCGCGCCGCTGAACTCGCGCCCGACGACCAGAGAACTCACCTGGCACTCGCCCAAGCGCTAAAGGCAAAAGGGCTAGATGAGCAGGCGCAAGAGGAGATACATAAGGCGCAGCAGCTACAGCCACAGTAGTTAAAAATGCGTTTCAAAATTCGATCAAACAAGATTTCTTGTCTTTCGATTTTCTGGTGGGCCATAGCGCCTTCGATTCCACCGGCAGCAATGGCGGCTGTCCCTCAATCACACAACCTCACGCCAAACGTCCTCCTCATCACGATCGACACTGCTCGCGCCGATCACATCGCTTGCTACGGCGCGAAGCAGGTGCAGACCCCAACGACCGATGCCCTCGCCCACGATGGCATTCTCTTTGAACGAGCCATCTCGCAGGTTCCGCTCACCTGGCCTTCGCACGCGGTCATCCTCACGGGGACGTACCCATTTCAAAATGCCGTGCAGGATTTCACTGGGCAGCCGCTCGCTCCACAGTTCCGCTCTGTCGCGCAAGCCTTCAAACAGCATGGATATGCGACTGGGGCTGTGGTCAGCGCGTTTGTTCTTGACCGCAGTTGGGGACTGGCTCGCGGTTTTGATTTCTATGACGATGCCTTCTCTCCCGAGGAGTTCCAAACAAGAGATTCGGGCCTAGTGGATCGCAAAGCAGGAGAAAGTGTCACCCACGCGATTAACTGGGTGAAGCAGGCCACTCATCGCCCATTCTTTTTCTGGCTTCACCTCTATGATCCGCACAGCCCTTATGATCCGCCCGAGCCTTACCGCACTCAGTATCGTGATCGTCTTTACGACGGGGAAATTGCATACGCCGATCACGAATTAGGGCGCCTGATTGCGTGGTTGAAAAGTAATCATCTGTATGAGCGCACAATGATTGTGCTGCTCAGCGATCATGGTGAGTCGCTGGGAGATCACGGAGAAAAAGAACACGGATTCTTTGTCTATAACTCCACAGTGCACGTTCCACTGATCGTCAAACCGCCTGCTGGGAGCGGCTTTCGGCTGGGTCGCATTTCGCGCCCAGTGGAAACCACAGCCGTTGCGCCAGCGCTGCTTGCTTCCGCGGGCATTAAGGACGGAATCGAAAAGCAATTTAATTCCCGAGGATTGCTGGGCACGGCAACCGACGAAGAAGATAGTGGTTATAGCGAGACTTTTTACCCGCTGAATTCTTTCGGCTGGAGCCCGCTGCATGCGCTTGAGACCAGCCGCTATCACTACATTGATGCGCCACAGCCGGAACTCTACGATCTGGCTGCCGATCCGGAAGAAAGGAACAATCTAGCCGCCGCACAGGGTGCGACCGCGTCTGTCCTGAAAGAAAAGCTGCGATCGCTTTTGCAGCGCAATCCCTACAAGCCCCAAGAGGGAGGAAACTCGAACCTCAGCCCCGACGCACTGGAAAAGCTGCGCTCCTTGGGCTATGTCGCCTATCACTCGCCGGTGTCGCCGGAGGCCCTGGCCGCGGGCTTGCCTGACCCCAAGACTAGGCTGGAGGAATTTAATTCCATTCTCTCCGCCGAGGATGCATTCCACGCCAATGATTTTGAAAAAGGCGAGCAACTTCTCGCCAAAGTCCGCGAGCAGGATCCGAAGATGTACATCGTGCCGTTCATGCTGGGAGAGGCGGGCCTTGCCAAGAAAGACTGGCCTGCAGCCGAGGCCGAGTTCAAGAAGTGCCTTGAGCTTAACCCCAATTTTGACCAGGCCATGACTGGGTTATCCCGTGTACTGATGTATCAAAACAAAGACGAAGAAGCCAAACAGTGGGCGCGCAACGCGCTGAAGTATAACCCAGAGAACTATCGCGCCTGGTATGAGCTAGGCTTTATTGAAAGCAAGACCGACAAGCAGGCTGCCATTGGCGACTACGAAAAAGCTGTCAGCATCCAAGGGAATTTCGCGCCGCTGCGGCGGGATTTGGGACTGCTCTATTTTCAGCAGCAAAATTATGTCGAAGCGGTCGAGCACCTAGCTAAAGCCGCGGAATTGGGAATGAAGGAGGCGCAACTGTGGAATGTCTTAGGAATTTCCTACAGCCATAGCAATCGCCTGGCTAAAGCGGTCGAGAGCTACAAGCGGGCGCTGAAAATCGATCCAGATTTGGCAGAGGCACACCTCAATCTGGCATATGCATACGAGAGACTCCAGCATCCAGTGGTGGCCAGAACGGAATACGAAACGGCCTGCCGTCTCCAAAAGAACTTCTGCCAGTACGTTCCTGGAAACCATCCCTAACGGGTGGCCGTGGGCAACTATGGGGTCTCGGAAACCGGTTGGACGCTCCCTTCGAGGCGACTAAGAACTTGTTGCGCCTTGGGCACCAGGGGATCGGCGGGGAATGACTTGAGGAAGAACTTCAATTCGCCGATGGCTTCCGTCGTCCTCTTCTCGCGCAGATAGAGATTCACCAACTCCAGGTAGGCCCGCGAGAGGCTGGGATCGATGACGAGAGCGTCATGCAGAGCCCGCTCTGCTTCCCGTAGTTTGCCCATTCGGTCATAAACCGATCCGAGCAGGAACTGACCGAGGCCGGAGTTAGGCTGTCTGCGCAGGCCTTCATTGACCATGCGGAGAGAGTCGTCATAGTGACCAGTGAGCAGAAAGACGTTGCCCAGATTGAAATAGGCTTGAGTGTCGCTTTGCTTGAGCCGGAGCACAGCCTCGAATTCTTCCTGAGCGGCGGCAAACTTGGTCTGACTCAGATAGATGGTCCCCAGGTTGTTGTGCGCGGGATAAAACTTAGGGGCCAGCTTCAGCGAGGTTTGGAAGTGCCGGACGGCGTCGTTGCTCTTGCCGTCCGCCTGGCACTTGACCCCTTTTTCAAATTCCTTGACCACCTTCCGGGGGAAATGTTTCTCGTATTCCGCAAGATCGGCCAGATACGGATTCTCTCCTGTCGCTGCAGGCGACTTATCAGTTCGCGCGGTAGTCTTCGGAGTAAGCCCGATGGTTAGAATGTTGATGGGGTTCGTGTGCGGGTTCACCTTTACGTCTTCCTCGTAATATTCGTACTTCTCGTCCTTGACGATCACGTGATACAAGTTGGGTGGCAAATCGTGAAAGATGAATTTGCCCTCATCGTCCGTCCAAACCTCATTGACTACAATCCCCCGAGTTTCTAGAGTCAGCTCAATCCGATCAGGCGGGAAGCTCCCGCGGGCAACGGTGATTTGGCCCGCGATGGCGCCATTGTCACTCTGCGCTGTCGCGGAAGCGCATAAGAAACTAACGAGCGCTAAGCACAGAGTCGCCGGGGAGAGGAAGGTAGGTCGGCAGCGTCGAATCATGACGCCCTCTTGAAGTACGCCAAACAATAATGGGTCCGGTCGGCGACCGGACCCAATCTTACTTCAGCTAGTCCAGCTTCAGAAGGTGGCCTTCAATCCAAACTGGAGCTGGCGTGGGTTAAAGGTGCCGGCCGACTGCCCGAAGACACCGAGCGGAGCCGTAAGGCTCCCACCTTGGGAGTTGACGCGGTTGTTGATGCCACCCGGCAATTGGAAATTGGTCCTGTTCAATATGTTGAAGCTCTCCGCACGGAATTGCAAGCTGGTTCTCTCGGTGATCTTGAAAGACTTAAACAGCGAAATGTCCGCATTGAAGAAATTGGGACCCACGAACTGGTTGCGCCTTTCGTTGCCGACGCAAACCACGGGTTCAAGGTTGTGACCGTCACATGGCCGGTAGAAGAAGGCGTCGGGTTGGGGCCCGATCACGCGTGAGCCCGGTAGGGCGAAAAAGGAACCCCAGCCATTGGCCCACATGTCATGGGTACCATCGAAGGACGGCGCGATAGAGCCCACCCGCATGGCATTGCGTGTGGGGTTCTCCTTCAAGAAGTCGCAAGACGCGGTCGAACTACAGAAGGGGCTCCAGTGAGCGCCCGTCTGAAAAGACCAGATGCCGTTCCACTGCCATCCGCCCAGGATGGCACCTTTGAAGCCCCGGGCGTTCTTCGCCCAAGGCAGCTCCCAGACATAGTTCACGACGACGCGGTGACGTACGTCAAAAATGGAGTTGCCATAATCCAGATGAGGTAGAGTCTGGTCGGTGGCAAAGGCCTCACCAGGTGCGCGTCCGTTGGCGGTGGTGGCGCCGCTATGCCAAGTGGAGCCTATATCCAGAGAATGGCTCCAGGTGTAGTTGGCGTTAAAAGTGATGCCGTGGCTGGCCTGCTTGCGCAACGACACTTGCATAGAGTGGTAGTTGGAATTCACATTGTTCTGCCAGTTGCGAATCCTGAAATAGTTGGGATTCAGGACGCCCGCCGGGTTGGAGTTGGTCAAGGGACTAGTAGGATCGGTTTCCCGCCCACACACGTTGCGGCCGAAGCTATCAACCACGCAGGTCCCTACCGGCATCCTGCCGCCCGGGATACGGTTAATATTCTCGGCGCGGAAGAGCTTGTGGCCCGCTGTACCAACATATGACAGCTCCAGCACTGTCTTGGGGAGGATTTCATGCTGGCCATTCAGATAGAAATTGTAGACGTAGGGGTCATCAATTCCATCTGGGGTGAGCACCCCCGTCAGGATTGCCACATTACGATTGGTCGGCGACCAACCTTGGATGTTGCCGGTACCACCAGCCGTCCCCGGCGCGTCCTGGTGATTGGCTGGGCAGGGCGCACCGTTAATCGACACGGGCAGACATGTCGGGCTCTGCGGAGCATAGATAACGGTGCCGTTCCCTGCCGCGCCATTCACAAGCTGGGTTAAGGACGTCCCAGCGAGTGGGCCTGTATCGTTAGTCAAGCTCGCTGAGATGTCGCCGAAATTATAGTAGGGTAGGTTCCAGCGGGAATTAGAGAGCGGGTTGTAAAGCGTGCCCTCGTAGGCAATGCCGAAGCCGCCACGCATCGAGGTCTTGCCGTTGCCAAATACGTCCCAGGCAAAGCCGACGCGCGGACCCCAATCATTGTGTCTCCCCCTGCCAAGGCTCTTGCTCGGTGCGAATCCGCCCGGACCGCACACGCCGGCAATCTCCGATTGGAAGTAGGGTACAGATCCGACAGCACCTGTACAATCGTAGGTGACACCATTGATCGTACCGACCGAACCTAGGAAACCGTTAGCGTTCGGTCCGGGCACGTTGGCGTTAGCCAGCCAGCCTGCACCGGTGGTGACGTTGTCGATCACATTTTTACCCGGCCCTTTCTTGAAGATGGTGGCCAGGTTATTCAGCTCGGTGTGACGCTGGTAGAGGTCGTAGCGAATGCCCATGTTCAGCGTTAGACGGCGACTAACCTTCCAGTCATCCTGGAAATAGGCGCCGTGTTCCCAATTGCGCCACCACCGGAAATTGCTCTTCAGGTGCGAGCCACCCGCGCAATCGGGAGCGGAGGCATCCACGATGCAGGGATCGGTTCCTGCAACCATTTCGTAGGGGGCATCTATTGCGAAGGTCGGAACATCGGCGAAATAGTAGGAAGGACGCGAGATGTTGAACTCGCTGTTCTCGAGGTTTCGCCGCAATTCATAACCGACCTTCAAGTTGTGCTTGCCTTTGGTAATGGAGACCATGTCCGCATAGGTGTAAATGTTCTCTTTGAAGAACTGCGGATACCCGTTGTACGAGCCGAATCCCATCTCGAGGCTGTCGAACGCGATGGAGGGCACACCCGCCTGGCTGGTGCGGATGAGAATGATGTTTCCCACGTAACCGGCCTTGAACTCATTCAGGACGGTCGGACTGAGACTATGCGTCCAGTCGAACGAGAAGTGCGGGAATACGTTTTGGATGGGGTTGTCGAAGCCGCGCGAACCGGACCCGAACAGTTCTGCGGTTTGTGGACCGATCTTGTCAGTACTTTTGAGCCACTTGAACTCGGTGAAGAAACGGTCCTTTTCGCGGGGGTTCCAGTCGAGGCGAAGTGAAGCCTCATTGCCGTGGAATAGGTTATCTTTGGTTTGCTGCTTGTAAAGTGTGATGGTCTTGTTCAAGAAGGGAAGGCTGCGGTCAAAGGTGCCAGCCTGGGCAGGCAGCTGGGTCGCGCAGGGCATTCGCAACGCTGTAGTCCGTCGCTGTAACGCCAATGATGTTGGCCATAGCCTGAGCATGCATGGTCCCGAAGGGGTCGCCTGGCATGCCCGCATAGGTGGTCGGGCACAGCCAATCAGAGAAGCCCAGACCATCCGTGGCATTCAGATTGTAATCGGAGATAGTGGCCACTCCTGTTCCCGGCACCGAGGGGGCAAAGTTCTTATATAGCTGCGACGCAACCAGGCTGGGGGTCACCTGACCGGAGAACTGGGCAGAGGTGATAGGGGAAGCGGCAATAACAGCCGCCCGCCACTCCGGCGACTCCACCGCTGTGATAGTTGGATCATTAGAAGTAACGAAGCGGTCTCCCTGATAAGAGGCGAAGAAGAAGAACTTGTTCTTGACGATGGGGCCGCCCACTGTCCCACCAAATTGGTTGAAGCGCAGCTCGGGCTTGGGTTCGCCCCTGAGAGCTATTAACGGATTCCCTCCGGGAATGTGGTTGATGAAGTATGGTGTTGCATCCAAGTTGTCATTGCGCAGGAACCACCAGGCGCTGCCGTGAGTGTTGTTCGTGCCCGACTTGGTCACCAAGTTCGTAATAGAGCCGGCACTGTTGCCGTATTGCGCGGAGTTGTTGAGCGTAAGCTGCTGGAACTCCTGTACCGTATCCTCGATCGGAGTGTTGACGTTGCCACCGCTGAGCCCCTTGTTCGAAACGCCGTTAATCAGGAAGCCATTGAAGTTCTCGCGTAGGCCGTTCACGACAACACCGTGCCCGTTCTCAAAGTCCACTCCGCGGACGTCTATGGCGCCGGGATTGAGGCGAATCAGATCAAAAACGTTACGCCCGTTCAGCGGCAAGTTCTGGATTTGGGCGGAGCTAACTGTGGCCGCAAGTTTGGAGTCTTCCGTGTTAACGGTGGCAGCTTCGCCTGTGACCTCCACCACCTCCTGGGCCTGGCCCAGCTGCATTCCGAAATCGACACGCTGGATAGTCCCCGCGTTCAGCGCCAAGTTGGTGTCTGTACGAGTCTTGAAGCCTTTGGCCTCGGCAGTGATCTTGTATGTTCCGACGGGTAGCTCTTTTACTACATAGACACCATTTTGATTGCTAGTGGTGGTGACCGATAAGCTCGTCCCCATATTGGTTACGGTCACCTTGGCATTCGGAATCGCTGCACCCGACGGGTCGGTTACTACACCGGTGAACTGGCCGTTCTGTACTTGGGCGACTGCGCCAAGTGCGAGGAGCAGCATTGAAATGGCAACGAGGCAGAACTGCAGCTTCTTCATTGACCTACCCCTTTCGTTCTTGCGGAATACTACTCAACGTAGATATTTGAAAACAGCCGCTGTCAAATAACATGGCAAGCTGAAATGATTGACAACCTGACGCTTGAAACGCAGAGCCTTGCGCTGCCGTGACCGAACTGTCAAGCTATCTTGCTGATTCTGTGACAAAAACTGGGCTCCGGCATAGAAAGCACACGCCTACACATCCTGCACAAAATTCATGTACAGAGCGGCACGTACCTTTCCAAAGCATTCATGCAAATAAGTCAATGGCTTAGCCCGACGTAGCTATGAAGAACAGTAGGTTGTCATTGACAGCGCTTCAATTTTTGGAATGTGCGAGTTGGATGTTATCTGTCTCGGTTCTGGACAGCTGCTCTGATTTTTGCACCGAAGAGCGCGGACTATGACAATCAATGATTGTTTGTTACCGCTTGTCTCGCCACAATCCCCTGCCCCTCCCGGATCAATAATTCCTGATCGGCGGATCGCGGCCCCAACGTGTCCACCTTGCCCGACGGCCAGCGCACCGCGATGGAATCGGCTCGCACTGACGCTCCCAGCCCAAAGTGAAGGCGGGGGTCGCTGGCGGATTCGAAGCTGGAGTTGGCGCAGGCTTCGGCGGTTTGGGCTAGCCCGTCGGCCTTTACTTCGACCCGCGCTCCGAAGCCATCTCGATTGGACTGTGTTCCCACCAGTTTCACGCGCAACCAGTGTCCCTTGTTCGCAGATTGATTTCTAAGCAGGACCGGTGAGCCATCGAGCACGCTCATCAGCAAGTCTTCGCTGCCGTTGTTCAGAAAATCGGCGCTGGCTAAGCCGCGGGCCACGTAGCGCCGCGCCAGCGGAGCGCCCGCCCGAAGTCCGATCTCCTCAAATTTTCCGCCCGTCAGATTGTGGAACACGAGCGGGCGCTCGGCGTAAGTGACTCCGAATGAGTGCTGATCAACCTGCGGATTGACGTGGCCATTGGCGATGAAGATATCCGGCCATCCGTCATTGTCGAAATCTACAAACTTCACGCCGAAGCCCAGGAAAGGAATGCTGACTGGCCCAAATCCCGCCGGCCCGGCCATATCCGTGAACTCGTGGCCGTGATCGTTGTGATAGAGGTTATTCGAATCGTCGGAAAAGTTCGTCTTCACGATGTCAGGCCAGCCGTCGTGATCGTAATCTGCTGAATCCACTCCCATGCCGGCCTCCTCGCGTCCGTCGGCGCTGTATGCAACTCCCGCTTCGGCGCCCACCTCAGTGAAACCGCCTTTGCAATTGTTGTGGTAGAGCAGGGACGGCGACGAATCGTTCGCCACGTAAAGATCGAGGCAGCCGTCCAGATCGTAATCGAGCCAAAGTACGCCTAGGCCATAATAGCTGCCTGGGTCGATGTTCAATTTCTCAGTTACATCCGTGAATGTGCCGTCTCCATTGTTATGGTACAGGCGATCACGTCCGCCTTTTAGTCCCCGCGGTCCGCAGGAGACCGGAATACCTCGATATGTGCAGAACGGGCCTTGACCGAATTCCGGCAGGTGATCGAGATCGAGGTCGACGTAATTGGCCACATACAGATCAAGATATCCATCATTATCGTAGTCGCCAAAAGCTGCGCTAGTACCCCAGTGCCCTGCGTTGCCAACCCCGGCTTTTGCGGTAACGTCCGCGAATGTCCCGTCGCGGTTGTTATGGAACAGCACCGCCCCGTCGAGATAGGTGACGTAGAGGTCTTCCCATCCGTCGTTGTCATAATCGCCGACTGCGGCGCCGAATCCCCAGCCGCAACGGTTCAGGCCAGCTTTGCTGGAAACATCGGTGAAGGTTCCGTCGTGGTTGTTGCGGTAGAGCTTGCTGGGATGACATTTCCCCGAGCGTAAATCTGCGAGCGTAGATCCGTTCACCAGAAAAATGTCCATCCAGCCGTCGTTGTCATAATCAAAGACGGCGATGCCCCCGCACATAGTTTCCATGATGTATCGTTTTTCCAGGCTTCCGCACGTGAGGTGAAAATCGATGCCCGAGGCCCGTGTGACATCGGAGAAGGAAATAGAAGATGTAGGGCGGCGAGCGGCTGAGCCAGCGTGACGAGCGCTCCTGGATTGCGGAAGAGATGCAGCCGCAGTGATGTAAACGGCTGCGCCGACCAGAAAAGCGCTCGCGCCGAGGGTTAAAAAGAGTCTGGATTGCCGTATCACTGGACCCGGCCGGTGGCCATCCCTCCAGTTTGCGGCTGAGCTTGCTTTAATTGTGCGAAGCGCTGCCACTCAACCTGCGCCTGATCGCGATGCCCCATCTTTTCAAGCGAGCGCGCAAGTTGGTAATGCGGGCTTGGGTCAGTGGGCTTGAGCTCGATCGAACGCTGCAAAGCGCTCACTGCTGCTTCGGCATTTCCCGCCAGCAGCAGCGCTTTGCCCAAATCATAAAATGCATCGGCATTTTGCGGCTCGAACTCAGTCGCTTTTTTCAAATCGGCTATCGCCGATTTTTCATCTCCGGCCTCCAGCAGAGAATGCCCGAGTTGATATAGGACGTTAGGATTGTCCGGCGAGCGCTTCAACTCTTTCTCATATTCGGCGATGGCTTCTTGATTGCGGCCCAGGCTGGCGTATGCGAAACCTAAGTGGTAATGCCCCAGTGGGACAGTCGGATCAAGGCGCAGGGCGGTGTGAAACTGCTCAATCGCCTGCACCGTCCGATTCGTGTTTTGAAAAGCGCGCCCAAGCAGCACGTGAGCGAGCGCGTCTGTGGGTTTTAGTTTGTTTGCCTTTTCCAGTTCCTCGGCTGCCGGGGAGTATTGGTTCTGGTCGAGAAGCACCAGCGCAAGATCAAAATGAACTTCGAATCGTGTGCCGTCCAGTTGTTCGGCGCGACGCAGTGCCTGCAGGGCCGCGGCATCTTGCTGGCTCTTGAAATAAACCAATCCCAGCCAGTGTTGGAGTTGCGCATCGTCAGGCCAGTGCGCCACCGCCTCGCGTCCCAGTTGTTCCGCGTCGTTCAGGCGCCCGGCTTGCAAATAGCTCAATAGCAAGCCGCGATTTGCTTGCAGATTCTGCGGCGCCGACTGCCGCACTCGCTGAAAATCCTGAATCGCGTGCTCGAAGTCTCCGCGATCCAGCGCGGCTTGACCTTCTCGCAGGAGGGGTTGCACCGACTGTGCGTATAGGAGGCCGCAGAAAAATGCCACTAACAGCCAAGGCCATATCAACCACGGTGTCGTCTTAGGCATAGAACTACTCAGCAAGTGGAAGCGCTGCAGGACTCTCAGCCGAATCGTAATAGTTGCGGGGAACTCGCGCAATGCAGCGAGAATGCATTCACCCTGCCGCGAATGAAGAGCCTACGGTCTAGGGCTTCGTTTTTTCCGCATCCGCAATGGCTTGACGCAACTTCTCAACGGCGGGAACGGTTGGATGCTGCAAACCGTTATGGGCCATATACCGCCATAGTGGCGGCGAATCCAGCGGATAATCAACGCCGCCCAGATAAACAGCCAATACGTCATCTGGAGAACTGACTTCGGAGCGCATTGTTGGAGTGCCATTCCCTTCAGTACCTGAGGCGCTCAAATCCGGAGGCGTTCCCCTCCTTCCACGAATCGTTATGCCGCTGTCGACTGGATTTAAAACCACCGGAGGCTCATTGGGAACGCCGCCGATAGTCGGCTTGATCGGCTTCCCACCCTTACGGACAACCAAAATCAAATCGGCGTTCGCGGTGTTGAGCGTGGTCTTGAGGCGGCCCCATTTCTGCAGCGCAGCTTCCACGTCAGACCGTGCAGTCTCGTTCTCGCCGGGGCTCATAACCGGTATGCCAGCGTCGGGGTCGACGACAACTGCGACGAACTGTGCGCGAAGGATCGCTGCCGGTAAGCTCGGCTTTTTCTTGTCTTTTGAACTGGAGGGAATGGCGAGGAGTAGAACAGCTAGTCCGATTGCCGAGCGCTTTGGCATGGCAACCTCCTGAAAGGGCGAGTATACCTTTAGCCGGATGCGCGCAGCCGGAATAAAGGTTGCGCTAGTGGTTTGCGATGTCTCTACTCGCCCTTATAAAGTAATCGCATTGTGGACATCGTTGATTACTTGCATCGCCTATTCGCCTATGATGATTGGGCAAACCGGGAAGTGCTGTCGTCACTTCGCACCGCGCCGAACCCGCCACCGCAGTCGTTGAAGCTGACCGCGCACATTCTCTCGGCTGAGGGGCTATGGTTGGCGCGCCTGAAGCAGCAAAAGCCAGCGCTTTCTGTCTGGCCAGAACTCGCACTCGCCCAGTGCAAAGCTGAGGCGGACGTGCTCGGCGCCTCATGGAGGTCTTACCTCGAGGAATGCAGAGAGGCCGGTTTGTCGCGTCAGATCAGCTATGTGAATAGCAAGGGAGAAACCTGGTCCAGCCAAGTCAATGACGTCCTGCTCCACGTCATTACCCACTCTGCATATCATCGTGGCCAGATTGCCAGCGACATGCGCGCCGCTGGCCTCACTCCCGCTTATACGGACTTCATCCACGCCATCCGGCAGGAGATCGTGAAGTGAGGATGGCGTTGGATCGGTTCACTGCATTTCTCATTTTTCAGCTATTCGTCGCGCTGGTCGTAATTCTGTTAATTGTCTTTCGTCCCGGGCCGTGGAGTACTGCACGATGGATCGGCTTGAGCATCGCTCTTCCCGCTGCCGTGCTGCTCTTTGTGGCCCGATGGCAGTTGGGCAGGTCGTTTTCGGTGACGCCTCAAGCCCGCCAGCTTGTCACGCACGGACTTTACTCTAAAATTCGCAACCCGATTTATGTTTTCAGCGGCCTGATGTTGGCCGGAATCGTAATCGCGCTGGAAAGGCCATACGCACTGTTGTTTCTGCTCGTTCTGATTCCTGTTCAGGTTCTCCGCGCAAATAAAGAGGCCAAGGTTCTCGAAGCCAAGTTCGGCGAAACCTACCGCGAATACAAAGCAAAGACCTGGTTCTAATGCCAGCGCGCCGTGCCATGTAGAATCTTCTGCGATGAAAAGATTCCTCGCTTTTATTTTCCTTTTCTCTCTAGTCGCGCTTCTGTTTGCAGTTCCGCTGCCCAAATTCGAGCCTCTCCCCACGCCGCTCTCGAACAACGCCGTCGCAGAGGTCAAGACCCGCGGATCGCTCCTCCTTTATTCGTTCATGGGCATCGGACCGAAGAAAACCTGGGATGCGGTCACAAGCGCTGGCTACTATTTGGATATTGACACCGGCAAATGGAGCCTGACACATCCGGTCCCCGGAACTGCTGGCCGGATTGCCGCGGTAGCGGCAGGCGCACGCGACCACATATTTCTGTTTGGCGGCTATGCCGTCGATGCGCAGGGTGGCGAAATCACGGTCCCCGATGTCAACGTTTATGAATCACTGAGAGATCTCTGGTTCCGGGGAGCAGATATTCCCGTGGCGGTGGATGATTCGGTCGCCGGCGTGTATCACGATCGCTTCATTTACTTAGTCAGCGGATGGTCAAAGACCGACGCGGTCCGCGATGTTCAGATCTACGACGCGGAGAAGAATAAATGGCTCCAAGGCACGCGGATCCCCGGTACTCCGGTTTTTGGCCATGCCGGCGGACTGGTTGGGGACACGATCGTCTACGTGGACGGCGCACAAAAGAACCCTTCAGCGGATCAGCCTAAATATGTCGCCTCCGACGAATGCTGGATGGGCAAAATCGATCATCGTGATCCCGCAAAAATTCTGTGGACAAAACTTCCCACTCATCCCGGCAATGCGCGCTACCGCATTGCCGCCGGGAGCTCGGAGAAAGATCAAATGATCTATTTCTCTGGCGGTACCGATAATCCTTACAACTTCAATGGAATCGGGTACGATGGCAAGCCTTCCGAGCCTTCACCGGTGACCTTCGCATTCAATGCGCGTACTGCTAAGTGGGAGACTCTCAGCCAAAACACGCCAAATCCAACCATGGATCATCGCGGGTTGCTGGTGATACCAGAGGGTTTGGTCATCGTGGGCGGCATGGAGAAGGACCAGCAGGTATCCGCACGGGTTTCCGTCCTGCTCAAACAGGTCAAGAACAAATAACACGCTGCGGACTTAGCCCGGTCGCCCGTATTGACACTCCGGCAAAACCGAAGTAGTTTCTTGTTAGCAATGCGGCGGTATTTTATGAAGCGGTGGCAGTGGGTTCTGCTCATAGTCGAACTGGCCTTGTTTGCCATTATTCTGATCTTGCCTCAGGTTGATCTGCCCGACTTTACATTTCACGGAGGCACTGCGCCGACAGCAATGAAGGCGCGTATCTCGCCTGTGCCGGCCCGCATCGCAATTGTCATCGCTCCAAGCATGGGCGTTCTGGAGCAGGATGTGCGATTGCGCACCGACACGCTGGACAGTTCAGCTCCTTCCACTGTGCATTCCCGTCTCTCCTTGTTCTGTGTCCTGATCTGCTAGCCAGAACTCTCCTCTGACTTTCACGTGTTGAAAGGTTTGCTCCGCGCGGGCGTGCCTGCTCTTTTAGGGGTGCGCGGAGCGAGTGGGGCAGCCGCCCCGGTTGTGGCATCTGCTGGGATCTTGGAGAGGGACCCGGCTGCCGGAACTGTTGAGTAGCTGCCCCGGCTTTAATAGCTTTCCCCCGCACAATCGATACACAGTACTATTCTGCGCCAGGAGCCAGGCTGCGAGCCTACCGTGCGCGTGCCAAAACCAGCGTCACATCATCCGGCTGCTCGTTGGCGCCGATCCAATCATCTACGGCAGCGGTTACAATTTCGCTGATTCGCGCCAGCGGCAGGTGCCGGTTCTCCTGCACCAATTCGATGAGCCGTCGCTCGCCGAATTCGCCAAAGTCGTTTTCTGGTTCGGTCACTCCGTCGCTGTACGCGAGAAAAATCTCGCCGCAATGAAGATGCACTTCAGCTTCATCGTAGCTGACCTGCTCGAATAAACCCACCACGGTCCCCCCCTGATCCAGCCTGCGCAGCGAACCGTCTTCACCCAAAATGATGGGCGGCAAATGCCCGCCATTGCTGTAAATGAGCCTCCGCTCACGGTCTTCGTACATGCCCAAGAACAACGTGGCGTACTTCTCCATCGGCGTACTCTGGTAAAGCTGATGATTGAGCAGCGCTAGCATGGTGGACGGAGAGACCTCCGCGCCCTGCATTGACGCCAACATCGTCCCCGAACCCGGCCGCTGCCCCACAGCCATGGCTTCCCGCAAAACCGGAATTCCTTCAATGCTGTAAGCCCGTACCGCCGAATGGATGGTTGCCATCAGCAGTGCCGCCGAGATTCCCTTGCCACTGATGTCGCCAACAGCCAGAATCAGTCGGTCCGAATTCACGGTGAGGAAATCGTAATAATCGCCACTGACCGTGCGCGCGGGGCGGCAAAACCCATGCACTTCGAGCGACGGCAATTGCGAAATGTGCTGCGGGAAAAGCATCGCCTGCACTTCCTGCGCGATGGCCAGCTCATTCTCCAGTCTTTGCTTCGCTTTCTGCTCCTCGATCAGGTTCTCGATCGAAGCAGTCATAGAATTGAACGAGTTGGCAAGCGTGGCGAGCTGATCACTCGACTTGACCGGAATGCGATGGCTGAAATCCCCGCGATTGATGTGCTTGGTCGCCAGATAAAGTTGCGCGACGGCTCGAGTCACCGTGCGGGTAAGGCGTGTACCGATAAAGAGCGCCAGTAACTCGATGACGGCGAAACTGACGGCCACGACAAACAAGAAAAGCTCGACACCTCGAACGAAATCACCGAACGTGGCGAACAGGCGGGCGTAGAGCATGGATGGCCTGGTTTCGACACGCAGAAGAGCGCCGATTTTTTTCTGTTGCCCACTGGCCCACTCAGTTACGGGAAGAGGCGTTCCAAACGTGATGACGCGATCGAAAACGCCGCTTGCTTCCGGCAAGTGACCGGCCACAAACATGAGATGGAGTTCCTCTTGGCCGGTTCCCATGACGACGCCGTTTGGGCTCTCAGTGATGCTGACTGAATACTGGTCATCGCCTTTGCTCGGTGGGGACGCCTGAAACGGGATCGGCCGCTGATCGTAGTTGGCTGCATAGAGCGCGATTTCTCCCAGTTCAGCAGCAGTCTTGTCGAGAAGGTTGCGATCCAGCGGCTCACTCGAGATGACTACCAGTTTCCGTGCATTCGAATTCAGCACAGTTGCGGAGCGCAGATACAGACCGCCTCGATCACCGACAACGGCGGCGAACTGAGGTCCCAAAAACGACGGGACGTCGAAAGCTGGTGCCCCCTTCGCCCCTCCACACAGAGGAAGAGGCTTCCCGTTCTCCCAAGCACAAATCTCTCTGGGAGCCCATGAAGGATCATTTCGCCTGAGCCCTTCAAGCGATTCCGCTGTGGGCGACTGGCCGCGCCCAATACGCGCCCCCAATTCATTTGCAATGGCCGCATTCACCGCTTGCAAGCTGCGCAGCCGGGAATTGAGGTCAGAGGTCACCACAAAATTTGCGAACTGACCAGCAAACAGATAAATCGTGATAAATGCCATGGTCATCAGCAGAACTGCCGGAATCACGCCGATGAACACATACGTAACAATGAGCCGGTTCCGCAATCGCCACAGCAGCTTCGACCTGAGCCAGCGGAAAGCAAGGAAAGCGAAGAGAACAATGACAACAAAGCTGAGAATGCTAACCCATCCGCCCAGACTCCGTCCGTAAGAGACGTGAAAAAGTCCAAGAAGCTTTTGTAATGCGAAGAGAGCAATATCGATCCCCAGCAGATACCAGGCAACCCGGGCCATGCGGCTACGAGGCAAAATCCCAGCCTCGCTGAGCCGCAAACGAATGTAACGGTAAGAAACTTCCATGAGGAAGAAGGATTATATGTCAGTGGCATTGGCTGCAAGAAAAAGGCCAGCCGCAACCGGCTGGCCTTAATTTGCTCGGCGAGAACGATCGCATCCCGCTTCAGCTTGCTTTTTTGGCTGCCGCTTGAGCGGTGATCTGCGCCATTGCACGATTTTCTTCGAACCGCGTGGAATTCGCCCAGCCCTGCTAAAATTCCTGCGTGCTTGGAAAGATTTTTTTTCTCGCCTGGGTTGGGCTTCTCGGATACGCCAACGCGCAGCAGGCGTCGCAACCCCAAGTCAAGGTCAACATGCTGAACGTCTGCTCGCCTTCGGCAGACGACCAGCGCGAAATTTCTTCCGCGCTCTCGCGGGTTCCTAAGCAACCCCTTTTTGCGCCTGATTTCGAAGTGGACCGCGGCCGCACCAGCATGCAGGAAAATCCCAACTTCCTTCAGTCCGGACAGAGCGCACACGTCTCTTCTGGGGACGACACTGCCAATTGGGTCCGCATTCGGCGTGAGTTCTCTGTGCAAGCGCTATTCTCAACCGTGCAGTACTCGTTCAGCACAGATCCGAAGAATATGGTTGAGACGCTTGTGTTCCGAGTGCGGGACCCCAAAGATCTGATGCAAGTGTCCATCGAGGACAGTGCTTCGGCTGTAACCACGCCTGCGGCTATGCTCACAACCAATACGCCGGCCACGCGAATCAAGCTTGAGCGCTTCGGGAAATCATCGGTGGTCCTGGCTCGCTGTTACACGACGGACACAGGTCCCGCGCCAGACCAAAGCGCCTACGAACCACTGTTTCAAAGCGCATCTACAATTGTGGCTAACTACCGCGGCTTGCTGGGCGCGCGCCGCATGGTGCCTGAGGAATTAGCGAGGCTCGGCGCGGGAGCACGCCGCAAGCCGAAACCGCTGGGGAAAAAGTCGGCGGCAGGAAAAACGTCGTCCGGAGATAAGTAACTTATCTCTCGGTCCTCCGCGAAGACACTGGCGCTCAAGGATCTGGACCCTGCAACTAATTCGTGATTACTAAATCTAAGCTCATAGATCTA
>Ga0209686_1000211_pt1 | contig 30083 bp, 21 predicted proteins | sample GraSoiAngelo_126_FD_185883 | JGI IMG/M metagenome (GOLD analysis project Ga0209686, IMG submission 185883) | Grasslands soil microbial communities from the Angelo Coastal Reserve, California, USA - 14_0927_09_20cm (SPAdes) (version 2) | ecosystem: Environmental > Terrestrial > Soil > Grasslands ...
ACGATCGCTGGGGCCAGGATTGTTTTGGAAAACTTATCGGCGATTGGGCCCTCTCCATCTGGAGTCCCGTCTCTCGCACTCTGCTGCTGGCGAAAGATCCCATCGGCACGAAGCATCTCTACTACTGGCTCGACGATGAACAGATTACCTGGAGCACCATCCTCGATCCAATCGTGCGGTTTGCGGGAAAGAATTTCACCCTAAACAAAGAATATATCGCCGGCTGGTTGTCTACATCGCCTGCCGTGCATCTGACTCCCTGCGTCGGAATTCATTCCCTTCCTCCCTCCTCCGCCGCGCTTCTACGGCCCGGAAAGCACACGGTCAGCAAGTATTGGGATTTCGATCCAGGCAAGAGAATCCGCTACCGCACGGACGCGGAATACGAAGAACACTTCCGCGCGCTCTTCACCCAAGCCGTCGAGCGCAAGCTTCGCTCAGACGCCCCCGTCCTTTCCGAGCTCAGCGGAGGCCGCGACTCTTCTTCCATCGTTTGCATGGCCGACGTCGCCATCGCCCGCAGTCAAGCGGAGTGCCCGCGCCTCGACACCATCTCCTACTTCGACGATTCCGAACCCAACTGGAACGAGCGCCCCTATTTTGAAAAAGTGGAAAAGAAACGTGGTCGCCCTGGCTGGCACATTGATGTAAACGCTCCGGAACCCAAGCAATCTTTTGAACCGCGGCAACCCTCTTCGCAATCCCTTGGGAAGCGCTTTGTGGCGACTCCCGGTTATGACGGACGCACATCTCCCCACGTCGCGAAGTGCCTTGCTGCCCAAGGAAATCGCGTTTTGCTTTCCGGCATTGCCGGCGATGAAGTAATGGGAGGCGTGCCCACGCCCGCACCGGAACTTGAGGATCTTCTCGCGCGGGCAAGATTCCGGGAGTTCGCTCATCAGTTGAAGCTCTGGGCCTTGGAGCTGAGGAAACCTTGGATCCATTTGTTTTGGGAGGCAGCCAGGGATTTTCTTCCCCTCGCGCTTGTCGGCGTTCCAGAACACTGTCGGCCGGCTCCCTGGTTGCAGCCCAGCTTTGTGAAGCGCTATCGCGCCGCCTTGATGGGCTATCCTTCGCGGACAAAATTGTTCGGTCCGTTGCCCACTTTCCAGGCATGTATTGCTACACTCAACGTCCTGCAAAAACAACTCGCGCGCACCGCGCTGCCGTTCGCACCCACCTACGAGAGGCGTTATCCCTTTCTTGACCGCGATCTTTTGGAATTCTTGTTTGCCATTCCCCGTGAGCAATTGGTTCGCCCGCACCAGCGCCGTTCCCTCATGCGCCGCGCTCTCGCTGGGATTGTGCCCGAGGAGATTCTGAACAGAAAAACCAAAGGTTTTGTGTCCCGTCGTCCCATGGTTGCCGTTTCGCAGGATTCCGCGGACCTCACGGAAAGTGCCCAGGACATGCTCAGCGTTTCGCTGGGCATTGTCGATTCGCAGCGTCTCCTCGACACCTTGCAAAAGGCCAGGCGCGGCGAAGAAATCCAAACCGTCACGGTTCGGTCCACGATGTGCATCGAAGGCTGGCTCAAAGATCTTTTCGCTTTGGGTTGCATCGACTCCGGTTCCGCCGTGAACCCTCTGGTACCTCTGGGTGAACCCGTGCGCAGCTGACAAATAACGTTAAGGCCAAAAAAAGCAAACGAGACAGAGACAGAAGGATTTAGACATGAGCGTACAGTTTGGAAAATGGAATTTCGATGGCCAGCCGGCTGCGCCGGGCTACCTGGACAAAGTCAGTGCGACCCTTGCTCCCTATGGTCCGGACAGCAACAACCGGTACGCAAACGACGGCGTCACGATTCTCTATCGCGCTTTCCACACCACACCTGAATCCCAGCGCGAGGGACAGCCGTATATTTCGCGGTCTGGCGCTGTGCTTACCTGGGATGGACGCTTGGACAATGGCAACGAGCTCACCCGCAAATTACTCCATTCCGTTGGTCCTAATCCGACGGACGTGGAGATGGTAGCCGCCGCCTACGAGAAATGGCGTGACGCATGCTTTGCTGAGCTGATCGGCGATTGGGCTCTCTCGATTTACAACCCGGTGGACCGTTCTCTTCTGCTAGCGAAGGACCCCATCGGCACCAAGCATCTCTTCTACTCGTTCGACGACAAGCAGGTCACCTGGAGCACGGTTCTTGATCCCCTAGTCCTCTTCGCCGGCAAAAGTTTCGAAATCTGCGAGGAATACATCGCGGGTTGGTTTGCCTTTAACGCTTCCGCTTACCTCACTCCCTACGTCGGCGTTCATACTGTCCCGCCTTCGTCCTATGTGCGCCTCCAGCCCGCCAGGCACGGCGCAAAGCACGTGATCAGCAAATATTGGGATTTCGATCCGGTTAAGAAAATCCGCTACCGCACTGACGCCGAATACGCCGAGCATTTTCGTACTCTCCTGGCAACCTCCGTTCGGCGCAGGCTCCGCTCCGATCGCCCCCTTCTTGCTGAACTCAGCGGCGGTCTCGACTCCTCTTCCATCGTGTGCACCGCCGACGCCGTACTCGCCCGCGGCGAAGCCCATTGCCCTCGTCTCGACACCATTTCCTGGTATGACGACTCTTACGATCACCTGGAGCCGCAATCCAACGAACTCCACTGGATCGCTAAAGTCGAAGAAAAGCGCGGCCGCACCGGATGCCACATTAATTTCCGCGAATTAGGTATGCGGCAACCCAATTCTCAAAGAATGTTTGGCGCCGAATTTGACGGCGATCACTTTGCCGCCACGCCCGTCTCTCGCGTCGCTAATCCAGGTGACCAGCACTTCCAGCGCTATGCGGCCTTTATGCGGTCGCAAGGCCATCGTGTGACGCTCTCCGGCATTGGCGGCGGCGAATTCACCGGCGGTTTTATTCCCGACCCAACGACAGAACTGCAGAATCTCATCGCCACGGCCAGTTTCGTTCAGCTCATCCGTCAACTGAATGCCTGGTCCGCCAAAATGAGAAGGCCACGGCTCCCCATTCTCTCGCAAGCCGTTCGCGGTTTCTTCTCCGCGGCCCCGGTCGAGGATAGCGACATGCGTTCCACTCCCTGGCTCCGCCCAGATTTTGTTCGCAGAAACCAGGCTGCCCTGCGCTGTTACATCCCCACCCGAGTGAAATTCTTCGCTCCCCTGCCAAGTTTTCAGGAAAATTTGGCGCGAGTCGAAGTCATGCGCCGGCTCGTGGCGAATTATTGCCTCGTTCCGGAGCTGCTTCGCGAAGTGCGCTTCCCTTTTCTTGACCGCGAGTTCCTGGAATTCATGTTCGCCATCCCCCGCGAACAAGTCGTCGGCGTGGGCCGCCGCCGCTTTGTGATGCGCAACGCTCTCATCGGCATTATTCCCGACGAAGTGCTCAGCCGTCGGCCCAAGGAATTTACTTCGCCGGAAACGCCCAAGGATTCTTCGACCGAAGCGCTTCGCTGGCCCCAATTACACCCACCCTTCGTCACAGATTCCATCGGAGTCGTCGATCGCATTCACTTCCTGAACGCCTTACAGAAGGCTCGCAACAACGAAGAAGTCGCCGCAGGCAACCTCGAGAGGACCCTGCTGCTCGAATCCTGGCTGCGTCATCTCGTCGCGCATGGAGTTCTCGCGGGTTCCAACCCTGCAAAGAAGGAATTCGCTCACGCGCATCCTTCCCGCTCCAATGATGAATCCCTGTTCCTACCTCTTGGCTCACGAACACGCGCCACAGACTTGCCCCTAAACCAAAAAGTTTGAACGGGAGGATAACGCCTTTCCTTCCCCTTGAGGGAAGGAATCTCAACGCAAAGGAGGTGAAAACAATGAAATACGAAACGCCAGAACTGACCGCGTTGACTGCAATCAACGCGATTCAGACCGTCAGCATGCCGAGCAAGCAGCTGAAGAAGGCGCTCGACTTCATTCACCCTGGTTCAGTGACGGGCAATGAGCCGAACACCGGTTACGCTGACTGGGAGTAAGCAGGTCCTGCTGGAGTGGCCGCTGTAACGGCCACTCTAGCAGTTCGTTTTAGCCTTCCCTCGCGGGAAGGTATCTCAAGGAGAGGAAGTACATACCATGAAATACGAAGCACCAGAACTGACCGCATTGACTGCAGTCAACGCGATTCAGACCGTCAGCATGCCGAGCAAGCAGCTGAAGAAGGCGCTCGACTTCATTCACCCTGGTTCAGTGACGGGCAATGAGCCGAACACCGGTTACGCTGACTGGGAGTAAGCAAGTGCCTGTTGGGGCGGCCGCTGCAACGGCCGCTCCACCGTTTTTCAACCTTCTACTTCGCGAACCGCGTTGACGGCAATCGACGCGATTCAGAACTCAGAACGCCCGGCAAGCAAGACGTTCTAAGAGTACCGTATCTCACGCCCGCCCGAATGCAAGTCTTCGTTTTTATCATTTCTTGCACCGGAGGTGTGCCAACTCATGAAATACGAAGCTCCCGAACTCACCGCCATACTGCCTGCTATCGACGCAATTCGGAACTCGCTTCTTCATAAAACGAAGAAGGGTGGCCTAGACTATCTTTCCCCCTCCAACCATGGGAATGAACCTCAGCTTGGCTATGCCGATTGGGAGTAGCCGAGAGTCTTGCCTCGCCCGATACGCCCCGCAACGCTGCGGCGCTGCCCTCCCTCCGCTCACTCACTTGTCCTGTTTCTTCTCTCCCTGCATCTTTTTTAGTTCTCGCCAACGCTTGTATTGTTCGGCTTTCGTCGGCTCGGGATCCTCATAACCCTGCATCCAGAACCGGAACCAGTCCACGGACAACCCTTGCGACGCCAAACGCTCCGCCGGATTCGTGATGACATGCTCGTCGGTATTCATCAATTGCAACTCGACCGGCTTGCGCAGATAGCGCAGCAAGGAGTAAGGCTGCCACATTTCGACGGCGCCATCCTTTTCGACCGCAATCAGCACCGGCGCGGATACCTTATCCAGATGAAAGCCTGGAGAATTCTTCACCCACGTCTCCAGGCCGTCTCCAAATGGCTTGGCCCCAATCAACTGATTGAACTCTTCCGGGGTGAACAACGCGAACTGCAGGTAATCCACCATGATTCCATCGGACAGCAACGCCGCCTTGAGCGGCATCGTGCCGTTGGTGAGCATCTTCATCCCGTAATAGCACGTCCGGCTGAACCCGATGTAGCCAACGTTTTGCGGATCGACCAGTCCATCCGCCACCAACTGCTTCACACCGGACTCATAGCCGGAAGCGTTGCACGCTGCTTCCTTGCTTCCAACCGCGCAGTTGCCCGATCCAAGTTGTAGCACCGCAATTCCGCCTGCAGCCAGCTCTCTGGCGGCAAAGGCCGTCGGGAAGCCCCCAGCAGGTAGAAACTCCGATTCACTAAAACCGTGCGTCTGAATCACCAACGGATAACGCCTTCCCTCCTGATAGTGGGCCGGGAGATAAAGTCCGCCGGTCCAGCTCTGACCGTCTTGGTCCTTCCATTTGTAAACCCTCGCCTGCCCCAGCTCGATTTCTCGGAACTGCGGATTTGGATCCCAAACCACTCGCGAACTCTTCGTGTTGGAAGCCACCAGCACGGACGGTTGATCGAGCCCCTCTTTTACAAAGACCTCCAAACCGTTTCGGCCACGCTCGTGGACGCCTTTCCCGCGCCACGCTACCTCCCAATCCCCTTTGCCCGTGCGCCGGTATTCCGTGGTCCACTGCGCTCCGTCACGATCCGTGGAATAGATTTCTACCAGGTTTCTGTCCCCCGCCGCAAATCGCGCGGCAAAGATGTAGTGGTAGCCCTCTTCAAACTCGATTCCCCCTTCTTTGTGCCCCCTTAGCCGTTCCATGCAACTAGAACGGTTCGTGGCTACATCCACCACGGCAATACACGGCCGCGCAGGCGTACCATCCTGCGATTTCACAAAGGTTCCAGGGAGAAGGACCGATTGGCCGTCGCTTGACCAACTCGGACTGCCGCCGTCCTGCCATCCCGCATCCCCGCTCAACGGAGCATCCGTAAGGGATTGAGCGGAGCCTGTTTTTAGATCAATCCACGCGTACTGGGAAACCGAGCCTCCGGCGTGCATCTCATTGTACGGAGCTGTGGAGTAAGGAGGCGGGTACAATCGCTCCCAGGATTGCGGCATGTCCTTTACCGGCAGCTTGGTCACCAGGGACTGGCCGTCCGGAGCTAGCGCGAGAGTTGAAGAGTTAAAGTCGGACACGCCCAGCACGGTGCCATTGTTTTTTACTTCGGTGCGCTTTCCCCGTGCCACGATCCAAAGTCGCTTCTTATCCGACAAAAAACGATCTACCGCACCAGGAACCTCCGGCAGAACCAGGTCCCACACGCTGCCTGTAAATACTCTTATGGAAGCGCGCCGCTCGGCTTCTCGCTCCCGCTCTATACTCCTTTCCGCTTCCTTTCGTTGGGCTTCCTCAACGCCGACATAGACGTAGTGCTCTCGGTCTTCTATGTCAAAGCTATCCCCCCAAGACCCGGCATCCTTTACCAACACTTCTGTGGTCTTCTTCCGCAGGTCCGCGAGCACGATCTGCTGGTGGCTTTCCTTCTGCGTTTGTTCCAGAAGCGCCACCCCGCTTGAGTCGCTCAACCAGCGGTAGTCATAGATTCCTTCTTTCTTGGCCAAACGACTCGTGGCCCACACCGGGGTTGGCGGCTGTGACTGGTCGGAACGGTCCAGGAATGTTTCGATATCCTGCGTTCGGTAAAACCGTAGCGATTCTTCAACTTGGTTCACATCCAGCCTGCCGCGGGCAGTCAGCACCGCGAGCAACTCGCCATTCGGAGAAAACTGCGCTGGTGCATAGATCTGAAAGGCCGACCCATAGGGATCGCTCCCGGAGACAAAATGGTTAAATCCAATATCATCCGAAACGGTGAACGGCCTCTTCGCTTGCCGCGCCAGCGTAACGGCGTGCCAAGTCCACACATAGAAGAGTATGCAGACCGCGAACACCCATCCCGCAACTCGCTTGCCGCTAGTGAAGTAGGACATCGACCATTCCTTCAGACCCGCGTTGCGGCGCCGCTTCAGAGTTCGCGCTCAGGCGGCGGAGCGTGCTTGCCGCAGGCCGGCTTAAGCCCCCCCACCGAAGTGCCTCGAGATGACCGCACCTTTCAGTGTCTCGTCATTGACAAATGCTGTACACTCTCTAGTATACTAACCAAGAAGTATTACTAGATTTGGAATGCGGCAGCCGAGCTTGTCCGGAGCGGAGTCGAAGGGCTGCCGGTTTTCTTTTGTTGCTGATTAGCTCTTGTAAAATCAACATTTACGAAGAACATAGGGAGGGGGGCTCATAACCTTGTTCTTCCCCTAGCTACCTATCGTGTCCCCCGTCTCGGGTTTGCGTGTTTCTCCCACAAAAGGGGAGAGGGCCCGGCACGGGACTGCCTGCCATACGGGGCATGCTCTTTGGCTACTCTCGCTTAGCCAACTCTAACGGGGGTCCAACTCCGCTTTTGGCAGTTCGCGGTTAAGTTCCGCTCTGAGCAACTCGCTCAGAAGATCACCTTGAGCGCAAACTGCATCGACCGGGCTCCTCCGAATTGATATAAAGAATTCAGGGTATTTAACCCGCTGGCAAGCGTGCCCGTCGCTAGGCCGAAGATTGGGTTTGTGCAACCTGGAGCGCTCGGATCTCCCTGGCAGTCAGCATCAACTGTCCCGAAATTAGGATGATTGAAGATATTGAACGCTTCAGCCCGAAACTGCACTTTTAGGGCTTCGCGAATAGGGAATTCGCGGCGGACTGCCATATTGATCTGCCAAGCTCCGAAAAGCCGAGCGAAATTACGTGGCGCATTCCCAAACCCTGAGCCTACAGTTAAGAAAGCATTCGGGTTGAGGGCTTTGCCTCCAGGACATCCCTGTCCCGGCTTAAGCCCTCCCGCTGCTTGAAGAACAGCAGCGCAATTCGCTCCGTAGACGTAAACTGGTTGTCCAGCAACAAAGCTGACGCCACCGTTGTATCTCTTTCCATCTGACGCAGTAATCCCACTGCCCATGACGGTTATCGGAAATGCAGTTCGTGCTGTAAACCGGCTGTCGATTCCCCAATGACCCAGTAACGCGCCCGCAAAGCCGCCGTGAGCAACGTTGGGCACATCGTAGGAAAAGGCTCCGGAGAAATTGTGGCGAACGTCAAAATCGCAATCCCCCCGTTGAAATCCAAAATTCGTGTTGTTGGACCCGTAGTCAATGCAATGCGACCACGTATATGCGCCCAGAGCCGTGAGCCCATGACTCAATCTCCGCTGGAATTGCGCTTGCAGCGCGTCGTAATCCGAGGTCAGGCCATTTTGAACAATGGTAAAAACCGCCGTGTTCGGGTTGTTGGAGTTTAGAAAGATGTTAGTTTGCAGCAGTCGCGACGCATGCGAGCCTACATACGAGACCGTCAACGCCTGCGACCTCCCCAGCGATTGTTCAATGCTGGCGTTCCAATGAAGCGAATAAGGTAACTGCAAGTGTGGGTAAAAGCTGAAAATCGGGCTACTATACGGGGCCTGGGGCGGGTTTTGGATTGGGAGTAGCAGGCCTGCTGGCGTAGCGGCCGTATTCCCGTTGAAATCGCTCCAAGATCCGCTCACGTTGTAGGATCCAAACACAAAATTGCTCGAATTGAATCCAGGGCCAACGAAACCTAGGCTGCCCATCTGTTGGCCACTGTCAAAGTAAACGCCGCCGCCGCCCCGCACGACCGTTTCCCAGCTCTGCACGTCGCGAATGACGTAGGCGGCTCCTAGGCGAGGGGCAAAGTTGTACCAAGTAGTCTTCCAGAGCGGCGTCCCCTGTGGAGCCACCGACAGTGTATCAAGGCTGGAACCTTGAATCGCGTAAGGTGCCAACCCTTGAGTTACGCCGGGAGCGGGGTTTACCTCCCAGCGCAGCCCCATCGAGAGAGTCAAACGCGGCGAAACTCGCCATTCCTCTTGCCCAAAGGCAGAGAAGTTTTGATAAAGAGGATAGGCTGGACTTAATGCTTGTACCGAGGCGAATGCCGAGTTCATCTCCAGCGACGGTTCGTCAAAATAGTCGTAACCAACTGATGGGCTCGCCACAACGGTATTGGGAGCCAGTCGCCGATAGTCTCCACCGACCTTCAGTTGGTGACGGCCCAAAGAGAGGTTCACCGTGTCCACCAGATTCCATTGCTTCTGGGCTGCGGACCATCGGGCTTGGTCAAGTCCTACGCATATACCAGCAGCATTGAAGTAGCAAAAGGACGTGCTTGAACCAGCGCTGAGTCCCGAGGCCGGCCGCAGATCAACGGCCACTCCACCTCCAATCGGATCGATAAATTGGTTGGCAGTTATTTCATTAGCCGTGAAATTGACCCGAAAATCGTTGCCCAGGCGATTGGAGAACAAGCTGGTTGCGCCGCCAGTATAGGTTCGTGCGGTTTGATCAGAATTTGTTCTCACCGTCGGGCTTGGCCCAAGCGTTTCGTTTCCGCGATTCGCTGAACTCGAGCTTGTATCGTTGAAGCGAAAAAACAGCCTCAGCTTGCTGCCGACAACATGGTCCAGGCGCGCGCTAGTGGAATTAATCGAGCTCGGATTCGTCCAGCTGGCGATGTATTGGGCAGTGCCATCCCCAAAATCGATCCCTCCGGGTGCAGGCAAGGGAAAGGCATTCATGATGGGCAAAAGCTCCGCTGTCACTGGCGTGTCGCTTCCTGAACAGCTGCCGGCATTGCCGCGTAGACAAAGATTTGGGACCCCTATGTTGATCGAAGGCGGCTGGGGCCACTGCAGCCTCAACCCCTCGTAGGACATCAAGAAAAACGTTCTGTCTTTTTGGAAGGGACCACCTAAAGTGCCGCCAAAATCGTTCTGACGAACAGGAGGCGCTGGCGTCTTCAAGTAGTCGTTAAACCAGTCCTGAGCGTCAAAAAAGCCGTTCCGAAAGTAATCGTAGGCCGAACCGTGCCATTGATTGGTACCCGACTTGGTTTCGAATGCGATCTGTGCGCCAGGGTTGCGGCCAGAGTCCGCCGAATACGTGGAGCTTTGGACACGGAACTCCTGGAGCTCATCCACGGAAACGAGAGCCTGCGTCGTACCCAACAGCGTAGCCCCGGCCACCGAACCGCTAGCACCTGCGCCAGAGGTAAGCGAGTAGCCGTTAATCTGACCCGTGCCGGCTCCGACGTTGGCGCTCACCCCATCCACGGTGTAGTAGTTTTCTTCTGTGCGCTGGCCGTTCACGCTGAATTCGCCGGTCGATCCCATCGTCCCCGGACTCTGCGGGGTTTGTGTCAGCACTCCTGGTGTGAGCAATATGAGATCCTGAAAGCTGCGCCCATTCAGGGGCATATTCGCCACGTAACTCTGATCGACAACCGTGCTAATCGTCGCATTCGTCGTATTGACAATCGATGCGCCCGCTTGAACGGTCACGCTTTCCGTCAGAGCGCCTACCACCATATTGAAATTCATCGAGATATTGTCCGCCACATGCAGCGTGACGCCTGGCTTAACGATCACCTTGAACCCGTGCTTCGACACGGTAAACTCGTAGTTGCCCGGGGTAAGGCTGGCAAACCGGTAGATGCCCTCCTGATTCGTCTGGACCACGGTTTCAACGCCCGTGTCCACATTTTTGGCCGTAACGGTCGCCTCGATAATGACGGCCCCATTCGGGTCCATCACCCGGCCCGTCACTTCAGCCACGTCCGTTTGCGCAAAAAGTGCGCTATTCACCCCCAACAGGCACAACAAGACACACACAACGAGGCAAACCATCCTGGTGATTCTCATGAACCCCCCCTTACCTAGCTACACTTTGAAAATTGCGACCACCCCTGCTACTTCGATATAGACCGATGACGCGCAGTCTGTACCAACCGTTTTGTACCTGTCTCAACCCCATTAAGTTCAGGGACAACCGGTCCGAACGGCTCATGCGGCAAGGCAAAGCAACGGGCCAGGGGGCTACACATTGAAGAGGTAGTCGAGCAAATGAAGAAAGTCTGGGAACTTGACCGGGAAAACTAGGGGTGATTGGCCGGCCCGTTGAGAAACGCCGAAAGAAGCGGCTTACCCTTGGGCTTTACACCTTCTTTGTGCGAACCATCGGTCACAAACACGTAATCGATCCGCGATAAAGTCTTGGTGTCATCCACCTTGAGAACCCAGCGGTTCTGCGAAGAATCGTCCACATAAAAGGTCCCCAGGCTGCGCGGCTTTTCCTTCCCTTCCCCTTTCTGTCCCCAGGCCTGGAAAACGGCGCCGCGCTTTAGTCCGTTTTGCTGGTCCAGATCGAACGCATAAAAAATGAGCGATTTCCCCTCGTTGTAAAAAATCCTGCCAAACGGCGGCTCGGTTTCGCCCTCGCCGCTCACATCGTATACATCAATGATGCGCAGGCTGCGCGAACCCAAAATGTCGCGGATGTCGTGGTCCGTGGCCAGGAGCTTCTGCTGGCGCTCCACGTACCTCACCTTGGAAACTGCTTCCAGGGATAGCGCCTCATTTCGGGCAGTCAAAGCCGTGGATTCTTCGCGTGATTTTTTCAAGTCGTCCGTCAGTCTCGAAATCTTGATTGACAGCCCGGCATTCTCCGCTTGCACGTTGGCCTGCGAAGCCTGCAACACGTCGAGCGAACTCTGCAGCAATCTTTCCCGGTCTCGCAGCGCTACAAAATCGTGGGCCTGCTGTTCGCGCGCCGCTTCGCTTTCGGCCAAGCTGTGCTTTAGCTCCTGATTCTCCGCCAGCACCTTCCGCGTCTCGGAATTTTCCGCCGTGGCTTGTTGCTTCGAGTTCTCAGCAGCAGATGTCTGCTTTTCCGCGCTTTGCGCGCGCTCGGTTCTTTCCTTCGCCAGGTCTTCACGAAGCTGATCAACTTCTTTTTGAAGGACAATCGCCCGCGCTTGCTCGTCTCCGGAAAGTCGCTTGGAAAACCAGTATTGCGCCGAGTTTACCACGACTGCGATAAGAAGAGAGGCCGCCACCGCCCAACTCGCCCACGCCGGGGCTCCACGAATACCAAAAATCTTCGAGGCCATGCTTTTCTGCTCCGCAGGCAAACGGAAACGTTCTCCTGTCATAGACGGCGGCTCCGCGAGGCGAAGCTCTCGCACCAACCGGTCCTTCGCCTGCGCCCTCTCGGCTGCCTCCTCTCTGGACAAGGAAGCGGACTCCCGCTCCTCTTCGCCCGCCACCTTCTCTTGATAGACCTGCCAAACGATCTGCCGGAACTGTTCCGCGGCCTGCCGGCAAGCGTCGCAGGTTTCCACGTGCTTGGCCAGCAGCCGCTCCTCCTCGGGAGAGGCTTGATGAGCCGCAGCCATCGCGCAGAGCAGGTCGAAATATTCGTGAGAGGATTCCACGGTCAGCGTGCCACCTTCTTGGGCTCTTCCTGGTCCCCAAACTCTATATAGCCCGCCAGCAGGCGGTTTTGCACCAACTCCCTGCGGATTTTCTCCAACCCCCGGTACAGATGATGTCGGGCATTCCCGAAGCTTTCGCCCGTTTCCTTGGCAATGATGGAAAGCTCTTTGCCTTCAAAAAAATACATCATCATGGTCTCGCGCTGCTTGTCATTGAGCGAGTTCAAAGCCTTGTCCAAACATTTCCGAAAGTCCAGCGAGCGGATCCATTGCTCCGGTTTTACATTCGCTTCCACAATCGACAGGGCCTCTTCCTCGTTGCGAGACTGCCAGTCTCCCTTCTTGAGCGCCCGCAGTTTTTTCACGCAGCGATGATAGGTCAAACAAGAGATCCAGGCCTTCAAGGAACCCTTCGTTGCATCAAAGGTCCTTGCATTTTGGTGCAGATCCAGAAAGGACTCCTGCACGACGTCGGCAATGTCTTCGGAATTTCGCAAGACCCTTCGTGCGATACTGCGGACGATGACGTAAAAGCGGTCGAAGAGGTGCGTCATCGCCTCGTTTCTTCCCGCTCGCAGGCAAAAGATGAGTTCTTCGTCGGTCAAGCGAGAAAGATCCGTTTCGCTGGTTAAGGAGGAGAGTTTCGCCGGCACAGTTAAAGGCAAGCTTTGACTGGTCACGTCTTTCGAGCCTCACAGCCTCAGGCCGTCCCTGAGAAGAAACCGTACGCCTGCGACGCGGGAACGAGCAGAACCATCCTGTTCGAATGAAGGTGCCAAGCGCGGACCAGATCGCGTACCTAGCCGGGTGACGGCGCCCCGAAACGACCCTGGTCGCTTTTACAGGACGATACTCTTCTGTCTCAACCTACGCAAGTCGGAAAAACGCCTACGCGGCTTCCTGACTCCGTCCTCGAATCCGGGGCCCAACCTTGTGCGTACGCTTTGCTGTGACGCTGTAAATGAAGCCCGATTCTCACGCCCTTCGCCGAGCCTCGCACAACCCCGCCACCATGAATTACAAGGCTCGATTGGGTATTTCAAACTTGCCGATTTTTCATTCTCAGAAGAGCACGATGAAAATATTCCTTATCCCACGGTGCGCGATGGCCGAGACCTCAGCAAGCATCGCAAGCCTTTGCTGAAGCAGTTGCGCGAGTCACGCGTAGCAGCCCTTCACGTCACGACAACGCACCCGACAATCGGCCGGCGGGGAGTAGTCCGAACCTGCAAAGGACAATCCATCCATTCAGGAAGGGCAGGTGCCGAGTCGTGGAGAACCGTTAGAGGCGATCATCTGCGGCTCGGCTTCTGCAAATGTCACTCCCGAAGACTTGGGAGGCGTGCGCACGATCTCTTGGGCGTGCATTTTCGGAGAAACACAATGAACTTGGAGATCGAGATAGATTTTGGAAGGTTCGGGAAAGAACGGTTTTGACGCGAAAACACTGAAAATGGCATCCAGAAAATCCACCGGGGCGCAGCGCAGGTGCAAAGCCGGTTTCCCAAGACGAGTCTTTGATTCCTAGCCGGCGTCCTAGTGAAATTCCCAGCTGTACTTCCCTGCGCGTTCAAATTCCCGAAAATTCCAATACCGGTGATTCACTTCGATCGAAGCTACTTCGTCTGGGGTGAAGGGAACTTCCTTGTAACCGCGAATCTGAATGACGCAACCCTCGCTGGCAACAACTTGATCAAAGCACCTGCCATCTTTCAGTTTGACGGCTAAGATCTGGTAGCCCGGGCCTGTCTCTCCGTGTCGCTTAAGATAATCGAGCCATTCGCAAGGAATCTCAACCACGCTCTTCATCGCGCACCTCTCCCACGGGGCAACGGATTCTAGCACCTTGAGTTTGGAAGTACAGCGGAAAACCTATGCAAAATGGGCTTTAATGAGCTTTCGAATTTACGGCGGGTTGGCACGCCTCAGGTCGAGCTAGAGGAGTCTTGCAAGAATCTCAGGGATTTCGAAGATGGCGCGGTTCTCTTGTTGCGCAACATTCCTCTGAAACTCAGCCAATGTGGCTGGCTCCAGCATTTGCTTCACTCCGGTGACCACATCCTTGAAGCTCTTCAGCACGATGCCGACACGTTTCTCTCTTACCCACTCGGCGTTATAACGCTCCTGGGGCAGGGTCCAAGCATTGCATTCGATGAGAACCGGGAGCTTTGCAGCCATTGCTTCTGCGATGCTTCCGGGACCAGGCTTGCCGATCAAGAAATCTGCAGCCCGCATCAATTTGGGAACTTCCTTGGTGAAGCCGACGACATGCAGCGGCATCTTCCACGTGTGGGCGCGCAATTTCTGGGCAAGCCCCTCGTTGCGGCCACAAATCAAAATGAACTGCAAGGGCAAGCCGGCGGCTTCCAGCCGCTCCATGATGTCGAACATGACCTTCGAACCGTGGCCGCCGAAGAGGACGATTCCTGTAGGCAACGTCGCTTGTAAGCCCATTCCCTTTCGCAATTTCGCGGGAACCGAATCATCCCCAACGTAGAAATCTGGGCGCAAAATCATTCCTGAGGTGCGGAAGATGTGCGCCTCGTCATGTCCCAGGGCACGAGCCTGATCTGCGGCTTTTTCCGTGCCGGCGATGACATATTGTTCCGTGATGGGCTCAATCCAGAACCGCGGTGGAAAATCGGCCAAGTCCGTAATGAGCGTGACGAACGGACGACCCGGGTAAACGCTTCTCCAGCTTTCGCAGAGCTGCCGGTTGAAATGAGGGATCACGGAAACCAAAAGGTCGGCCGGATTCTGGCGCCAGAACTCCTCAAGCAGCCGCACCAGAGGACGGTGAAACAGGCGGATGGTCACCTGCAGCAAACGCAGCAGATAGACACTGCCCAGCGTCCAGCCGTTTTGCAGTAAGATATTGTATTGCTGCTGGATGCGGACGCCTGTCAGCTTGCGCAGCATGTCCAGGCGATCCGTGAGATCCTGAAATTGAATTAATTCGACATCCCAGTCGCGTGGCTGTTGAGAAATAATCGCTTGTAGCGCCACTGCAGCGTTGCGGTGTCCTCCACCTCCATCATGAAAGACGATGTGAATTTTCTTCACCTGCGTTCATTCTGCCATGGGAACCAAGACCAGGAACTAGAGCATATTCCATGCCATGTGGATAACGTTACAAACCTTGTGCGCTCAATGAGTTCCATGGGCATGTCTACGTACATTTCGCCGGCTCTTCACAGGCTGTTCATATCCGAATCCGAGTGTGAGTTCATGCGATGTGACCTTCACGTTCACTCGATGGCCTCTGGCATGTTCGACCTACTCGGTATCAACCGGATTTGCCGGGAGTTCTACAACGACCCCGTTGAGGTGTACGGCCGAAGGAAGCAACTCGGCATGTCCATCGTTCCCCTGACAGACCATGACTCCATCGAAGGCTCGGAACCGCTGCGGCGGTATCCCGACTTCTTCCTCAGCGAAGAAGTGACGGTCCGAATGCCTAGCGGAACCGAGACGCACTTAGGCGTTTACGCGATAACCGAGCGCAACCATTTGGAAATCCAGCGCCGCCGAAATGACCTTATTGCCCTGTTGATGTATCTGACCGAGCAAAGGCTGTTCTTCAGCGTGAATCAAGTCTTCTCCGGCTTGACGGGCCGCCGCGAAGAAGAGGACTTCCAGTGGTTTGCTTCCTACGTGCCAGCCTTTGAAACGCGAAATGGTAAAATGCAGGTGAAGCGAACGCCATCGCGGCGCGGCTGGCTGCGCGCCTTGAAAAAATTGCAATTGCCGGAAGCGATTCGCACACCATGGCTGGCGCAGGAAGAACGTACACGGGGGTGTCCGGCGCGCGGACGGTTGACGAGTTTTTCGGCGGGCTGCGAAAAGGGCAGGGACGTATTGGAGGCGATCACGGCAGCTACCGCAAATTGACAGCAGATGTTTTACACATTCACGCGCATGGGGCGATGGTTGGATCTGGTATGGTCTGGGGTTAACACTGCACTTGTTCGGGGGCCCACGACGATTTTTTGGCGCTTGGTGCCGCTGGATCGGCGGCCGTCTTCGGAATCTTCGTATTCAAAGTGCTGAAGAAGCTTAGCCAGCGTCCCCGGCCGTGCCAACTCGAGCCACACTGCTGGTCCAAAATCCTGCCGCCAGACCAATTCTCTTTTCCTTCAGGCCACACGATGACGGCGTTTTCCATTGCCATAGTCATCAGTTACTTCTATCCGCCGCTGAAGGGTGCGCTCTTCTTCCTGGCGCTCAGCATAGCGGTGTCGCGCATCGTGCTGGGGATGCACTTCCTAAGCGACGTCCTGCGGGCGTGGTCCTTGGTGTTGCTCTGGGTTGTGGCTCGATTACGGCTTTTGCCTCGATGGGGCTGACCTAGTTCGCAGGCGAAGCGGCCTGCCAAACCCATGAAATGAGACAAATTCTTGAGCACGCCAGCAGATTTCCCTTTCCGCCTTTGATGCATCTCCTAACAGGAGAAACGGTCTGAGGCAGAGTACGGCGTTTGAGTCCTTCCCCAGAGCTCCGGATTCAGTCGGACCTGGAAAAGCGGACCAGCAAACCCCCACCTTCACGCAATTGGATATCGAGTGAATCCGTGCGCTTTCGAACGGCATTTTCAATCTCTAGGGCGGCGCCATCGGTGGGATTGTCGCGCACAGCCACGGCTTTGTATTCTCCTTCGCCGAGAAACGACAGAGGCACGTGCAGTGTTTTTGGTTGAGGGCCATTCATTACCGCGAGGAACCACATACTCCCGTTTCGGCGAGCGTAGGCCGCAAGCTCCGCGATCTCCGAGTCTGGCAGAACGATCGTCTCGTCCCACACGGGCGGGACACTCTTGATTATATCCACCGCGGAACTTTTTAGGATGGCTTCAGGATTAGCAGCAAGGGTGAGCAGGGGAGCCGAAAAAATGGCAATGCTAGCGATCTGGTGAGCCACGGTTGTATTCCGGCGGCGGTCATTGAACATCATTGCGGTGTAATCGGCAGGGCCAGCCAGGCAGCGGGTAAAAGGTAGCGTCGTCTCATGCCAGGCGCGATCCTTCAAGGCACTCGACTCCATGCCACGCACTGCTTCCCGTACAAGTTCGTTTGGCCAAGTGCGGGCGCGACCGGTGGGCTTATCGGCCCCGTGAAACACGACCAGAACATGGTATTCAGCGGCTTTTTGAAGAAGGGCTTCGTAGAGATCGATCACGTCCTTGGCTTCATGATCGAAGAAATCAATCTTCGCCCCGGCAACACCAAGGTCGTGCAGCATCTTGAAAAACGCTTCGCGCTCCTCGGGCGTGCCGAGTTCCTTCCGATGTTTCCAAAACCAGATGCCTACGCCCTGCGTTCGCGAATAATCCACAACCTCTTTTTGCTGCTCGACGGTCCATTTGCTCCAGAAACCTTCGAGAATGTTGTACTCGAAACCAAACGCGGCGGCCATGCGCGAGAATTCCTTCATGCCGTCCACACCTTGCGGACCATCGTCGAGATAGCGCCAAACCGCGCGGCCGGGTTTGATCCATGAAGTGCGAATGCCTTGGGTGAAAAGTTTTGGATCGGGGGGCGGGCAAAGGTTCGGCAAAATTGCACTGTTTACGAGCGCGTTCAAATCGCGGCCAACTATCACGACGCGCCACGGCGTCGTAATGGTTCCCGCGAGGGACGCCGGCTTGCCAAGGCGTTTGCCTTCTTCGCGGCCGTAACGCAATTCGAATGGCCAGTTTAAAGGCTGGCGATGGCCCAGTCCGATTACCCAGCCGTTGTGACCGTTGGCTTCAAGCGCCATGCCACTGTAGTTCACTAGGTTTGCTTCCATGATCGAGCCGTAGCCGGCATTGCCTGGCAATTTAAACGTCAGTGGCGGGCCAGCCCACTCTCCGGGTTGTACATCGACGACATCCTTCTTTACATATTCCGTTTCATAATGCCCGCCCGCCAATCCGCCATACCACACGGTCGAGCCGTTTGGTATCACAAACGTGGAATATTCGTCCGGGACGCGCGACGCCTTCGCTTCACCCGGGATTACATGGCGGAAAGCGACGCCGTCATTGAAAGCGCGAATTTCCAGCGTGTATTCAGTAAAGCTCAGGTCGTGGATTAGCGATACTTTCACACCGTTGTATTGATTGACAGCGGTGCTGTGCGCGCCGTACCACGGATACGTCTCGTTCACCTCGTAGCGCTCGACACCGTTGAACGTCACTCCTGACGAAAGGTCGTAGCCATCGAGTTTCATGACCATGGGGGAGGTTTCAATGGCAGTCGTGTTGCCCAGTGTTACCTTGAACGTCAGGCGCTCAGCGTTGGGCGGGATGGTGAATTTGATCTTGCCGTCCGGGCTGACGACCTGAACTTCCTGCATGTGCACGCGTTCTGAGCGGCGGGTTTTCGGCGGCTGCGCCTGTACGCGCGTTCGCGCCGAAGCCGCTTGCGCCAAACTTAGCGCCGCAACAATTCCGAAGGCAATGAGCTTGAAAATATTTCTTGTATGCACAGCTCTAGTTCTCAACTCGACGATTCGTCATGTCGCCCGCGTTGATCTGGAGCAGCCACTTCACACGCCATCGCGCGGCTTTTCATTTCGGACAAAAATGTTGTCTTGCGTGGGCTCGGTGTCACATTCCAGGGCAATCGTTGTCACCGGATGGTCGGGCGCCTCGGCGGGCAATCCCGTGAGGCGTACCCGGTAGGGATCCTGCTGGAAATCTATTTTTTGGCCGGAGGCAAAGAAGCGCGCCGATTTCACTTGCGTCTGCAATCCTGCAATCGCGACATAATCACCAGGCCAGAAGTACGCGTGCATAAAAAGCGTGTTGCCTTTGCGCGTGAAGCTCGCGTAATTAGAGCGCCGCGGCTGGCAGGGATCGGAGTTGTAAATGGTGTCGCCATTGCGCCGCATCCATTGTCCGACTTCCGTCAACACGCGTACGGAATCTTCCGGCACGCTGCCGTCGCCCCGTGGACCGATGTTCAGCAGGTAATTGCCGGTGTCCCGCGAGCAAGCAATCAGATTTTGAATCACGCGTCGGGGGCTCTTCCAATCATCATCGGCCCGCTGGTATCCCCAACTGTCATTGAGGGTCATGCAGGATTCCCAGGCCCGGCCCTCGGTATCCGCCTTAATTTGCTGCTCGGGAGTCGAAAAATCGCCAGGAAGTTTGTTGCGGTTGTTGACGATGATGTCCGGTTGGAGCTCGAACACCATCTTGTTCATGCGCTCGGATTCCCAGCCGGCAGCGTCGAGCGGCCACGCGACGTCATACCAAAGCACATCAATCTTTCCGTAGTTGCTCAGCAACTCGCGAACGTGCGCGTGGATGTATTCGACGAAGCGTTTCCTTGCCGCCTCATCGGTCGCGCAGCGTGCGCCGTCTGGATGATGCCAGTCCATTAGCGAGTAATAAAAGCCAACGCGCATGCCTTCGCCGCGGGCCGCATCTACATATTCGCGCACCAGATCGCGGCCTGGTCCTTGCTTTGGCGAGCAATAGTCGGTGGTTTTCGTATCGAAGTGGCAAAAACCCTCGTGGTGTTTCGTGGTCATGACCATATAGCGCATGCCGGTTTCGCGCGCGAGCTTGGCCCACTCCCGCGCGGGAAAGGGCTTCGGCTTGAATTGCTTGGCCAGGGGAGCATATTCCGAAACCGGGATGCCTTCGTTCTCCATGACCCACTCGTGCCGCCCAAGAGTGCTGTAAAGCCCCCAGTGAATGAACATGCCGAAGCGCGCTTCGTGCCACCATTTCATCCGGCGCACGCGATCCGCCTCGTCACCGGTTGGCGCTGTTTTAGCCTGAGCTTCCACGGGATCGAAGGGTCGGCCGCCAATCGCCGCGAAGCTGGTCGTGCTGCTGGAAAAAACGGCTCCGGCTGTCGCAGCGCTGGTCTGCAGGATCCAGTCGCGTCGCGAGGTTTGATTTTTGCTCATTGGTCAGTACTCCCAAGCGGGGCGCATGCTCTTGACCTCAGTTCCACCGGCACCGGCCCGGCGGCGGGATGAGGCCGCCGCGCCGCAAAGGAAACAGGTACAAAAGGAAGCGTGAGCCGAGTGCTTCTCTTAGAAAACAAATTTCGCCCCGAATTGCAGTTCCCGCGGAGTGCTGGCAATGCTGTGGATGACGCCGAGGTTGCCCTGCGTCACATCGGCGCCGGGCGTTCCCAGAATCTGCATGTTGAACACATTGAAAGCTTCAGCGCGAATCTGCAAGCTCTTGGACTCCGTGATCCTGATACTTTTCGCCATGGAGAAATCGACGTTACCGTAGAACTGGTCGCGCAGCACACCCACACCCAAGTTTCCAAAAACAGGAAAGCCTCCCGGCAGGGCGGCCGTACACATGGGAGACAAAGCACCCTTTGGAGCAGTTTGTCCCGCAGAGGACGGAATGATGCACAGCGCGGCGGGATTGAACCACTCGAGCTGACTTTGATTCGACGGAGTCAAAGCCTGCCCCGGCACCACGTCGGGACGATCATAGCTGTCCTCCGTGGTCTTGCCGATACCCCCACTTCCGGAAATGGACGCTGGGTCGCCCGCCCCGTTGGTAACCTCAAAGTTCTGTCCTGAGCGGGCGATGAAAAAAAGGTTGGTTTCCCAATTCCCTAGTACCCAAGAAAGTGGCCCATGTGTGAGGTACTTCTTTCCGCGACCGAACGGCAATTCATAGTCACCGCTTAGCGTCACGTCCTGCGGGATATTAAAAGCGCAAGGCCCATAGGATAGACTCTGGTTGAAATAATTCTCGGTTACGGTGCCGCCGTTGGTTCCATTCTCGACATTGAACCACCCGCTGCTCACTCCGAGACATTTTGACCACGTGTAGGAGACGAGCGCTAAAAGGCCGTTAGAAAAGCGCTTCTGAAATTCGGCCTGCAGCGCGTGGTAGTTGGCGTAGCCCGTGGATGTGGAATAGTGGTAGTCGGATCTGCCCCAAGGCATGGCCCGCAGATTGTCCACGGCCGCGTAATACGCCGCTTCGCAAGCCGCCGTATCCGTGGCGGAACCCTTTGGCCCGCAACTGGTGACGCTTTGCGTCGATGTCTGCGCCGCCGAGTTGAGAAGCGGGGAAGCAAATTTCGCCGCATTCGCGCTGCCGGTCCAATCGAGCCGGTCCGATTTACTTCCCACGTAGGCAACGGAAACTTTCATGTTGCTGCCAAGCTGGCGCTCCAAATCCGCATTCCATTGCTGTGACCGGGCGTCGATATAGCTGGGATCGTTGACGAAACCGCCGTTTTGGCTGAGCGCCCAGGGAGTTGGGGCAACGTTCGGTGTTATGCCCTGTGCGACCAATGTTGCCATCGGTGTGGGCGAAGCGGATCCTCCCGAAGCATTCCCCGAATTGAAGGGCAAAGAGCTGCTCCCTTCCGTCCAGGGCCAGTCCGCGCCAAGCTCGGTGTTCTGCACCCACTGGCTGCGGGCCGTGATCGTGTCATAGAAGATCCCATACCCACCGCGCAAGACGGTGTTCGGCAAGAACTGCCAGGCGATTCCCACGCGCGGGCCCCAATTGTCGGTAATGGATTGCGCCGAAGCGGCCGACCCCTTGAAAACGATGTTGTCGAACGTGCTGTAAGTTTGGCCGCTAAGTGGGACAGTGCCATTGAAATTAGGATTGGAACTTGCAAAGCCGCCGGGAACACACGGATTTACGAACGGCGTGGTGCAAGCATTAATGGCCGAGGCAGCCATGCCTACCTGCCATTGCTGGTGAAACAGGTCGATAGCATTTAATGGCCGGTCACCGGGTCCGATAATGCTTGCCTGCGGGATGTAGTCATAGCGCAGCCCGCCGCTCAAGGTCAGTGTCGGCTTGATGTGCCATTCGTCCTGGAAGTAACCGGCCCAAGTTGGCATCTTCAGATAGACAAGAGCATAGGTCGGTGTTTGCACCGAGAAGCTGGAGGGCAAACCCAGCAGCGCCGACGCTAGGTTATTTCCTTGGAGCGTTTGCGATTTGAACCCTGAGCTCGTCTGATTTGCGCTGTAATCCACTTCCATGAAGTTATTCTGCTGGTAGCGGTTTGTGTAGATGTACTGACCGCCCGTTTTCATGTTGTGGTTGCCCTTGATCCAGGTCACGCTGCCATCGGCATTCGCTACGGGGTTCCCGCGCAGGTTGGGCGCTTGGCTGCCGATCGTGCGCGCGCCCGCACCGGAATTGGTTACCCCGTCCACGCCGGTCATGAAGAAACCCTGTGTTGCATCGATCCCCGTAAAGCCTGCGGCCGTTTCTGGCTTGAAGCCAACCGGCGGAAGGCCCGCATTCTGATAGAAGTTGTACGGCTTCAGCATCGCTCCAGCCCGCACGTCCAAAATGACGTGCGGGCTGAAGACGTGGTCCCACGCGCCGCCGAAATTGTAGGCGTGATAGGTTTGAGGATTCTGCGAGATCGTGCCTGCAACCGGCTGCGTATCATTCACCCACATCTGGCTCAGCCGCAGGAACACCGTGTTCCGGCTGCTGAAGTTCTGATCCAGCCGGATCTGCCAGCTGTTCATGTTGTCCGTACGCTGGCGCGTATCAAAATAATTGTTGTTCACAATCCCATAGATCGGGGTGAAGTTAGGTTTCTGGAAGTAGGCTTGAGCGAGTTGCACCATCTGTTGGCTGACCAACCCGGCCGGAATAACGTCACAGGCGACGCCCGTTGGCTGCGCGCCAAAGCTCGTACCGGGAGTCGTGTTGATCGGCTCCGGTGTCATGGGAACATACTTCGGATCGGTGAAGGGGGTGGTGCCTGAGCCCGTGCCTGGAACGCACTGGAAGGGAGTGGCGCCGCCAGGCGAATAGGGGTTGTAGAGCTGATTCGCGGTTTGCGCGGTAGCCGAAACAGCTCCTTGGAGCGATCCGGTGAAATCCAGATTGCCGTTTAGCCCGGTGGCCAAGCCCAGTTCAGACTGAGTAGGAACCATCGCGAAGTTGTTCGAGGGTTGGCTGAAGCGCCAGCCTTCGTAGGCGCCGTAGAAAAAAGTCTTATTTTTAAAGATCGGCCCCCCAACTGCTCCGCCGAATTCGTTCTGGTTGTAATGACCAGGTGGTGCCGGCGTGGCCTGCGTCGGTCCTCCTGGCTGGTTGAAGCTGGCACAGCGAGCCGAAGTGCAGAAATCGTTGAACGGATTGCGCGCATCAAAGATGTCGCTGCGGGCAAAATTCCATGCCGATCCATGAACATTGTTTGTACCGGACTTGGTGGCCACGTTAACGACTCCTCCCAACGTGCCGCCAAATTCCGGCTTGTCGTTGTGCGATTGCACTTTGAATTCATTCAACGTGTCGAGAATCGGTAAAACGCCGTAAACCGCCCCGCGAATATCGGTGTTGAGAATTCCATCGAGATAGAAGATATTCTCACGATTCTCTTGCCCATTCACGGCAGGTTTGTAAAAGCTTGTGCCGGGAATCGCCGTGATGCCCGCGTCTGTGGCGCTGATGCCGGAGCCTTGCGCCGAGGATATGGGTGTTATGCCCGGCGTTAGAATCAGCAACTGGGTGAAGTTGCGGCCGTTCAGCGGCAGTTCTTTCAGAGGCTTTTCACCAATCACCGTGCCCAACTCCGAGGTGGAGGATTGTAGCAACGGAGCTTCCGCCCTCACGGTAACGGACTCGCTGACCTCGCCGACGTCCAAGCGAATGTTTAGCGTCAACGTCTGATTCACTTGGATGTCAAACGAGTTGACCTGGGCAGTCTTGAAGCCTTGCTTCTCCACTGTCAAAATATACGATCCGGGCAGCACATTGATGAAGACAAAATATCCGTTTGCGTTGGTCTGGGTGTCCTTAGCGACTTTTGTTCCTTGGTTACTCAGCTTTGCGTCCGCTCCCAAAATGGCTGCCCCGGATTTGTCCGTGACCGTTCCATAGACCTCGCCGGCTGACGTCTGCGCGCGGACCGCCCCCGCGGCCACCAGCAAAGCAACCAGCAGAATCGTCGTCCCTTTTGCGACTTGCATGCCCACCCCCAGCCTTGAAATTTTCGCTCCAAGTTGGGCGCCAATGGCCCCGCGGACCTGCCGAGCACCCCAACAAACCTGCACTCGCGACGTAAACGCCAAGATGAGATGGCTTTTAGCAGGCTGGATCAACAAATTCAATATTAAAAATTTGCGTTTTAAATATTGAAAAACTGAACGTTTCTTCAGGTAAAATGCCGCAATCACTCTTCCAGGTGGTCAAGCGGCTCTGAACGGAAGGAGGACGTTACGAATGATCCGCTCACGCGAATCAAAATCTGCGCCCGTCGGCGTGGTTGGAAAAGTGTTGCGCATCCTGGAGGCGCTGGACGCTTCTCCCGCCGGGTTGCAGCTTCGTGAAATCGCGCAGCAGACTCGCGTCAACAAGAGCACCGCCTATCGCTTCGTGGCTCACCTGCAAAGCGAAGGCTATCTCCTGCGTGACGAAGCGGGCGCGTATGTGGTCGCTCCCAAATTGGCAAGGCTCGGGGCCGGGATTGCTTATCATGCAACGCTGCGGAAGGTCAGCCGCCCAATGGCCCTGGCTCTATCCAACGACACCAAGGAAACGGTGAACCTTGGTGTTTTGGATGGACACGAGGTTCTCTATCTCGATGTGATCGAGAGCCCTCATTCCTTTCGCATGGCTTCCCAACCAGGAATGCACCGGCCTGTCAACTGCACGGCGCTCGGCAAAGCGCTGCTCGCTTTTCTTCCGGCGGAACAGCGTGAGGAAATATTGCCCCTGTTGACCTTTGAACGTGCCACTCCACGCACCATTTCGAACCTTGCGCGTTTGCGGAAGGAGCTCGCCCTCGCCGTGCAACAAGGCTACGCCATCGACGATCAGGAGACAGACATGGGCGCGCGTTGCGTGGCCGCCCCGATTCTGGACGAGAGCGGAAACGTTGCCGCCGCTATCAGCGTTTCCGGGCCTATCACGCGCATCGGCCGCGACCGCATCCATGCCTATGCCCAGGCCGTAAGGAAAGCCGCACGCGCCATTTCCGCGCAGCTGGGGCATTCACGTTGATATCAACTTAAGCCAAGAGCTTCGTTAAGCGGTCAAGCATAGCTCTAAATCTCTGCCCTTCCGATCCTCAATTACCCGTGGAGATTGAAAAATCCGCCGTCAATCGGGTAGTCCGTTCCAGTGATAAAGGCGGCTTCATCCGAGCACAAAAACAAAGCCAACGCTGCCACTTCCTCCGGTTTCCCCATGCGGCCTATGGGTTGCGTCTGCGAGAGCGCGCGGAACATTTCTTGTTCGCGGCCCGGATAATTTTTTTTCAAATAGCCGTCCACGAAAGATGTATGCACGCGCGCTGGTGAAATGCAATTGCATCGGATGTTGTGCGCCAGATAATCTCTGGCCACGGACAACGTCATCGACAAGACGGCGCCCTTGCTCATCGAATAGGCAAAGCGGTCGGCAAGGCCGGCGGTCGCAGCGATCGAAGCCATGTTCAAGATGACTCCGCCACCGTTGGCTTTCATCGACTCGATCGCCGCGTACATGCAGTTGTAGATTCCTTTTACGTTGACTTGAAAAATCCGGTCGAATTCCGCTTCCGATGTGCTCTCGAGCTTTCCGATGTGCGAGATTCCCGCGCTGTTCACGAGAATATGGATGGGGTTCTCTCCGGCGAGCTGGAACAGTCTGTTTACTGATCGTTGGTCTGTAACGTCGCAAACATGCGAGTCGGCCCTGCCGCCGCATTTGACAATCTCCGCCGTCGTATTTCTCGCTGCCTCTTCGTTGATGTCCACGAGCCACACACGAGCGCCTTCCTGCGCAAATCTTCGCGCGATGGCTTGGCCAATGCCACTCGCGGCGCCCGTAACAATCGCCGCTTTGCCCTCAAGCCGCAGGCTATTGAATTGTTTCCGTTCGTGAGTCAGAAGCAGACTCCTCTCTTCCGCAAAATGAAATCATCCAGGCGCAACCGGGCTGGCAGGCAACGCCGCAAGCACGCAGCCATCACTCCTTCGCTCCACAAACGCGGTTTATAAGCGTCCCGATCTTCTCGATCGTCACGCTCACTTCATCGCCATCTTTCAACCAGAGCGGCGGATTCTGCGCCATGCCAACTCCGCTAGGCGTTCCCGTGAAAATCACTGTTCCCGGCAGCAGCGTCGTACTCTGGCTGAGAAACTCGATCAGCGCAGGCACGTCATGAACCATATCCCGCGTGTTTGCATCCTGCAGGACGCGCCCGTTCACCAGCGTCTGAATCCGTAACCCGGAGGGATCGGGAATGGAATCCTTGGTCACGAGGCACGGCCCAAGCGGCGCGAAGGTGTCGAAGCTTTTCCCGCGGCACCATTGAGTCCCTCCTCTTCGGAGTTGCCAGTCGCGCGCGCTGACATCATTCCCGCAGGTATAACCGGCGACGTAGTGGAGCGCCTGATCCCGCGCGACGTCCTTGCACGCCTTTCCGATCACCACCACCAGCTCGCCCTCATAATCGATCTCGGAACTTTTTGCGCGCTCTGGAATTCGAATCGGCTGGCCCGGATGCTGAACTGAATTTATGCCCTTGGCAAAGATTTCGGGATATTCATCAATTCCCATCCCAACTTCATCCGCGTGACGCCGGTAATTTTTGCCGACGCACCAGATCATCGGCGGATCCACGGGAGCTAATATCTTTCCGACGATGGCGGCTTCACGCATTACTTCGAACGCATTGAGGGGATCACCGTCGACGCGCAGGTGTTTTCCGCCTTGCTGTTCAGCGGCATAGTGAATCTTTCCGGAAGAGTCTTCGTAGCGGATGACTTTCATAGGGATTCAATATGAATCTGCTAAGCGCGAAAGCAAATCCTCAGTCTTGGCCATCGTAAACCTCGGAATAAGCACCTGCGCACAATTCCCGTCTCGCCGAAATACAACCAGGAGTCTAACAAAAGCCAGCCAGTTTTCCGCGTATTGCTCTTGCGTTTTACTATGTAAATTGTACAAAAGACCAGAACGTCAGGGCAGCGGATAGACTTTTGGACCTTCAAACGCATAGCCGTCGCGCGCAGTCCTTGAGGATTTCGGACTCCCAGTCTGGACGTGAGGGGTTCTTAGGGTGAGTCCGGGGTGAAGGGATCCTTCCCATCAGATGAAGAAAAATGGCTGCGGAATGCTTGTACGCGGGCACCGGTTCGCGAAATGCGACATTTCCGAGATACTGCAATGCATCCGAAATGGCGTAGTACTGCGAATCGCCAGCTTCCCACAGGCGATCTCGCTCCGCAAATTTCTCCGGCGCAAACGTCGCGAGGCCCAGCAAGTAGTCAGAGCCATACTCAATCATATTGATGCCCAAATCATTCCCGGTATAAATGCGAAAGTCTGGCCGATGTGCTCCGCGCAGCGCCAACCGCTGCATTTCAATCTGGCGGTCAAGCGAAGAATGCTTCATTCCCTTAATTTCCGGAATGTCCATGAGCCGACGAACCGTTTCTTCGTCGAATATTTCTCCGCTTGGCGCAAACATTTGTCCTAATTCGAAGGCGAGTACATGCGAAAATCCCCGGCACGCGTCCTGATAAATGGCCGCTTTTCCTTTCGCCGGCTTCCCTCGGAGCTGGCTCGTCTGAAACAAGATTGGAATCCCGCCGGCACCGACGATGGACTCCATCTCTTTTCGGTACAGCGCGGCAATGTGGCCATCCTGTCCCTCGATGTATGCGCCAGCCACGAAGGGCACGTCTTTTCCCAATGCTTCTCTCGTCCAACGCAGGACTTCTTGCTTTTCCGCCACACTCAGATAATTCACGTATCCGGTGTCCATGTTCACCGCGTTCATCAGACCAGCACGATGCGTGGCCAGAAGATGTTTTTGAAAAGCCTCGACGGCAACCTCTCCACTCGGCCGGTAAGGAAGAAGGCCCGCGGCAATTCCCTGCACCTTGCGTCCCGGCTGTTGCCGCTGCAAAACGGAAGTGATTTTCATGGCCTCGCCTTTGCCGCTTTCAGCTGCGCGCCAAAAGGGGAAAGTTTGTAGTATCTGTCCAGGGGATAGCATCCGGAGGGCAACCCATTCCTTGGCGCTGTCGTGCAATCGCTGAACGTCCTGCAAATTCGCTTATGTTGAATGGCATTTCCGTGGCTAGCGTCCCACAACAATTCCGGATAGGTCAAAATCATCCGGCCCAGACCGACGGCATCCACCCACCCTTCTCGCACTGCCGCTTGCGCCACGTGCGGCGCAAAATCCTGCAAGTAGCTGTAACCGCTGCCAACGAAAATAAGGTTCGGAAATTGCTCTTTCAGCTGCCGGGTGACGCCCATCAGTTTCGCAACGCCATTCAGTGGATCCTCCGGCGGCTGGTATCCATCCGATGGAGGATAAATGGCCGGCCGTTGAATGTGCGGATTGTAGTAAGGGCTCCCTGCAGTGACATTCACCAACCGAATTTCCAGTTCTTCCAACAAGGACAGAAACCGTGTGGGCTCCTTTAAATCAATCTGCGTCGGGTCGCTAGGATTCACTCCAAATCCCCAGCGATAGGGGATCAAGTCGCCAAACGGCTCCGGGATCCCCGGGCCCGGCGTTCCATTCGCTGACTGCTGCGGATCGGGCCGGAAAGGAATCGAATCAAAGGCAGAAAATCGGACCCCAAATTGAATTTTCGGCGCCGCGGAGCGAATTCCTTCCACGACTTCTCGCAGGAATCTTGTGCGGTTCTCAAAACTTCCCCCGTACTTCCCTTCTCGGGTGTGCGCGCTGAGAAATTCGTGCCCCAAATATCCATGACAATGCTTAATGTCCACAAAGTCAAAGCCCAGCTCCCACGCCATTTTTCCTGCACGGTGAAAATCCTCGATGATTGCTTCAATTTCCGTGTCTTCAAGAAGCGGATAATCGCCAGGCAAGCCCAGCCTGCGATCCAATATCGGATGGTGATAAAGAATGCGTGGCTCAGGCCGGTCGTGCGCATTCGGGCGGCAGTACCGCCCGGAATGGGTCAACTGCAAGCCAATGAGAAGCCCGTTTTGCGAGCCCGTTGTCTTCTGATGTTCTTCGCTGAGAACTCTTCGCGGCCCTGCCAGGCCCTCGCGAGTGTTGGCTGCAATCACAAGTTGCTTCGGATTGGCGCGGCCTTCGTGCGAAACCGCGACCGCTTCTCCTCCCCAGATTAACTTTGCCCCGCTGCATCCGAACCGCCGCCACCGGCGGATCGTAAGCTCGCTGGGATTCCCATCGCGCGTTCCATCCCATCCTTCCATCGGCTGAACGGCGATCCGGTTGCCGATCCGGATTCTCCCGCGCGACAGTGGAACCAGCAGCGGAGACTCAGCACCTCTCACGATTTCTTGATCGCAGGGAATCGTCACGCCGCGCGCCCGCACGTGCTCCAGAAAATGTTCCACGTTCTTCACGCTGCCCAGACGCAGAAAAGACCGCGCGCTCATGTGGCCTGCTGCCCTCTTGGCAGCGCCGCCGCAGCGGGAAGCGCCAGCGCCAGGATCAACAACCCGAGCGCGCGGAGCGCGGCTTGCCAGCCAAAACGCGCGCCAAGTACGTGCGAAATCCACGGGACCGCCGCGCCACCCAATCCGGATCCCAGCGACTCGCGGCTCCATTCCATGGGGTGAGATGAACCCGGCACGAGGCAAGCAGGAGAGTTTCGCAGCTCCGTGGTCTGCAATGTTCGAGTGTGTCCATTCACGGTGCCCACCCGCCTGCGTTTCTAATAGAGAAAGCCAAGCGACCGCCAAATGACGACATGCAGGAATTCCCCTGCATCCCTTTGCGAACTTCTCGAGGCTAATCGTCTCCGGGTTTCTGATGTGGGCTTGATAAGTTCGCAAAGGGATGCAGGGGAATTCCTGCAAGTCGTCATTTGGCGG
>Ga0209686_1000216_pt1 | contig 29973 bp, 32 predicted proteins | sample GraSoiAngelo_126_FD_185883 | JGI IMG/M metagenome (GOLD analysis project Ga0209686, IMG submission 185883) | Grasslands soil microbial communities from the Angelo Coastal Reserve, California, USA - 14_0927_09_20cm (SPAdes) (version 2) | ecosystem: Environmental > Terrestrial > Soil > Grasslands ...
GAGGACCTGCAAGTCTCTACGAAAAGAGACTATGAAACGTCTCCCGATTCAGACGTTTGATATAGATTCCGGGCTGATGATGGAAAACTACTACCCAGACTCGCATTCATCTGCGAGAAACCGGACACGGTATAGATGAAAACCCAGACCGCCGTCTTCTCCAGTCTAGGCGTCGAGATGGCCTCAGAGCAATTAGCCAGGGATTCTCCGAATGGTATCCACAGGAATCTATGGATATGATTTGATCTCTTGGAAGGGCTTCAATTGTGTTCATTCATGTTTTGTACGGCATCTCTTGTGTTCCTCAGACGGACGTTCAAAGATGTTGGATGAAATAACAGGGTTAGATACTAAGCATGTGAAAATCGTATGAAGAAACTATTCGGAGCATCACTAGTCCTCCTCTGCCTCGGCTTGGTCTCAGTAGCTCACGCAGCAACGACTGTCAGTGCGACTTTTGAGACACCGGTCAATGTCCAGACATCGATATCCACATCAGGCTGCAGCAATTCTCCCGGCCCAACCATCACGCTGCAAGGAGCCTTATCTCTAGGCGGTATAGGAGTCAAACTCCTGTTCGAGAACAACGTTATCGGAACACACACCTATACCGTGGAGTCGACCGCTAGCGCAACTGTCATTCCGCAAGGAATGAGCATTCAGATTCCCAAGCAACCCGTCCTCGGCGGCGTCGGCGGTAACCCGTACATCTGGCTGCAGATCATGGACAGCAACAACAACCCACTGACCGGCACAACCTTCCTCGGAAGGTGTGTACAGGGGCTCTTCACCTCTAGTGCAGACTTTAGCATTCCATCGACAGCCATTGCTCAAGTTTCGGCGGTAGACTGCAGCAACACCGGCTCTCACATCACCCTCTCAGGACAGCTGGCACTGTCAGGAATCAAGGCTAACCTCATCTTTGCCAATTCCGTGAACCTAGTCCACGAGAACACCCAGTCAACCACTGTCAGCGTAGTCCTCATACCCCCTGGCCAGACAATAACATTCGCTAAACAACCATCTCTAGGCGGCGTCGGCGGGAACCCATGGATATTCCTCCAGTTCACCGACGGCAAGGGCAACGTAGTGTCAGACAGCTTCCTCCTGGGACGCTGCGTACAGCTTTCGAAATAGGACAGAGCAGCCAAACCTGACAAGGACCAATCCCCCTCTTTTTCTCATCTATCGACTCGGCCTCGGAGCCTTTGACCTCTCTAAGATAGGTACGGATGCGACACACGGCGTAGACCGTTTGCTATTTCGCCGAGCTAAGAAAGCAGTCGGGCTGCTTGTTCGAATAATCCTTCAGTTCGAAGCAAGGTTTTCTCCAAGTCGACTAGGGTTCCTTCGCGTCCTGCCAGCAGGCCATTACTGGTCCGGACGGAATCTTGAACCAGAAGAAGCTGCCCATGCCAGGGATATCGGTTCGCGGGAGAACGATCTGGCCGCCCTTCTTTCGAACGTTCCTCTCTGCCTCAGCGAGATCCTTAACGAGAACGTAGTTTGTGCTTCCAGGAATCTCTGATTTTTGAGCTGATCTTATGCCGATGGTCGTCCCCGCAGGGTTTTGGAATGTAAGGTACTGGCCTGTAGGCATCTTGACAGAGTCGAACCTCCAGCCGAAGGTATCTTCGAGGAATTTTCTTGTCTCGCTTAGGTTCGTGCTTGCGAGTTCGGTGAACGCCATCGCTCCTGGCGTTCTAGATCTCCTTGAATCGTTTCCGCTGTTCATCGGTCCTGACATGTCCAAAAAAAGTGGGAGAGTAGGGGATTAACTTGGTTTTCGGTTAGTTATTTGTGGGCGAACATGGCCGCGAACGGTCTTGCGTCGAAGAAGACCTGTATCGACTTGACCTTGCCGTTTTCTGCGCGAATCCATTCGGCGCAGGGAACAGTCCCAGCGGGTGTGTTGGTTGCAAGGTCGTACACGAAACAGACGTCGTTGCCCTCGACGAACGTCTTCCTCTTATGAACTCCAGTGACGATCTGTCCCAGGCGGTGAGTCGTCTCTATGTAATCCCGGGCATTGTCGAACTTGTCGATAGGGCCTGTGAACGAGAGGTGTTCGTCAAGGTATCGGGCGCTTGCCTCATACTCTTGCTTCGACCAATGATCGAAGTATTTCAGAGCAACATCACTCTGTGACTCGGTTGTTTGTACCAACTTTTCCTCATCGAGATAAACTATCCAAAGGATACTAATATGCCTGCTAGGGTCCAGAAGGATACTGAACTGTTTTGGCACAGTCCAAATCTAGAGAAGTGAAGATGGGCCCAAAGCTCCTGTATCAACAGGATCCCGTGCGAGGAAGCGTCAAGGCTCTAGGTTCGAAGTGGACCCTGTTAATTCTGAGGGACATCGGATTTCTCAAACTCGAGAGGTTTGGTGAGATCTTGAGGAATAATCCCGGCCTTACACCCCGAGTACTCTCACGGCGCCTTCGAAACATGCAGAAAGAAGGCCTGATTGAAAGGACGGTAAGGTCGGACCGGATCACATACGTGCTGACTCCTCGTGGAGAAGATGCAGCGTACGTATTGCTGGCATTCTTGCGATACGGGCTGAAGTATCATAGACCGTCCCTTGGAACCGCCAGGCTAAAGCCCCTCCCATCCTTCCAAGAATTGATCAGAGAATACCGAGGTTGAGCGCTCTGAGCTCAGGTCGCTAATGGATTGTCGCGAGAAAGTCGGATATCTACTTCCCTTTCGACATAGTTCCACTCTTCCGTCTTTCGCAATTCAGTGACGAGGTCGTTGAACGCTGATTCACCGGAAGGTGCAAACTCGAACCAAGTGAGAAAATCGAAGGGTTCGCCTATGTCCCGAGAATGGTAGAGCCTCCGAGCAATCGTGGGCACAAACTTCAAGCCTGTTCGAATATGACCTGATCGTGTTTCGAATATCCGACGCCTTTCATCTTGAGAGAGATTCCACCAAGAAGCCGATTTGGTGATAGGAATCAGTGCGGCATAAGTAGCCTCAGATCTCCCGAGTTCGGGCTGGCGGACCACCAGCTTCTGGTGCTCACGTCGAGTTGTATAGCGCTCGCTACTGGTTATGCCCCGTAGAAGCCACTTGGCCCCAGAAGGGACCTTGGCCATAAGACCGCCAATGACCTCAAGTCGCTGGACTTTTTCTAAGGGAGGTCCGTCAATCGTCTCCATACTGATAACCTTCCATGATCCTTTCCGACCCCCGACAAACGTAGCTGCTTGAGGCACGGCTGGGGCCTCGGCCACATTAACTGAGGTGATCCATCTTCCTGTTCCTTTCTTTCCTACCAATTAGGGCTAACTCTGTCTTACCTGATGACACGTAATGACTTTTCGTCAGATGACTAGTGCAGCTATTACCGTGAACGATCCGAATCCGATCAGTGCTAGCACTGCGTAGGAGTTGGAGGATTTGACGCTGTTCTTTCTGTTTGCCCCAAAGAACGATGGCAGATTGATTGCGTGAAAGACTCCTCCTAAAATCAACGCGTATACTAACGAAAATCCGGATAGAGCGAACAGAGTGACGATCGCGTAGAGGACATATTCGACGACGAATGCGAGTGGACCTCTCTTCCACAGTCCAGCTCCTACTTTCCGGTCTCCATCGAATCCCAGAACTGGCAAGTCCTTCAGATGGACGACAGTATCGAGTAGCCAGTGAGACGCTGAGCCTGCAACAAACACGGGAACGACGAGCGGATTGTTCAAGATCGCGGCGATGAGAAGTCCGATTGGAAGCGAAATGATGCTGCCGAGTACAAGAGAATGAGAGTAGGGGAACTTCTCGAAGACGACAAACTTCTGAAGTGGGCTGTCTGGGTTGATTCTCACCGTCTCTACTCCTGCTGGAACTAGGATGGACCAGAGTAGGTCTGGGAAGCTGACGGCGATCAGGATGACTGGTAAGGGGACTTGTGGGAAGAGTCTCCAGAGGAGAAACGCTACTGCAAAGTGGCCGACAAACATGCCTGTCGTCTCCGCGCCAATTGTTCTGTCTAATAACTCGGTAGTTTACATGACGTACTCGAATCGAATGTAGTAATGATAGTTGGTCTCGTCGCGCGCGTACCGACTGTGAGCCGCAGTTATAGGAAGAGTCAGGCAGTATTCAGAATTGGAGGTCCAGTTTGAACCTGGCAGTCTCGTACGAAACTGGCGCGGGATCCTACGTAGAGCTCGAAAGAAAATTAGCGCTGGTCCACAGGGTTATCGTGCCAGACAAGGACTATCCGAAAGAGTATGCCACCTTAGTGACTGATCGTCGGTCGATCTTCATCCGTCAGAAGAAGACGAGGAGCAGTTTTGTGCTTCGTGGCGAGATGAGATACGGAACAGCACTGGTTACTGATGTGCAGCCAAAGACACTCGAGGACTATGAAAAGACCAGCCTAAAGTCTCTGGCTACTGATGCTTCGAATATTGCCATTCCACATGACACCGTCATCTCACTAGTCATGACGAAGGGAGAGCCAAATTTCCGTTTACAGGATCTCTTCATCTGGCTGACGATGAGAAGGCAGGGACACAAGTTCAACGTATACGATTTTGAGATGAATTACAGGGATAGCGGGAATCAAGAGACTAAGCTGAGATTCTACATGGTGCCGTTAGGGGTGTATTTCAAGCCCAGAAGACAAACCCAAACCAGAGAAACGATCCTGCGTGAATACGCTATGGATGCACTCCAGATTTTCCAAAAGGTCCTTCGGAACAGGATCATCTCGTCGTGAGATTGTTCATGACGGAGTTGGGCTTCGCAACTCCCAATCCATGAGCGGAAGAAAGATTAATTAAGCCTACGCTTAATTAAGCGACTGCTTATCGGATGTCAAGCATACAGCGAGACAACGCGACGGAAACACAGGAGCTGTTCAACGCACTGGCTGAGCCTACAAGGCGCAGCATCATAGAGCTTCTCGCAACCAAAGGACAATTGTCCGCTACGGACATTTGCGATAACTTTGACGTCAGTCCACCAGCAATCTCACAGCACCTCAAGGTACTGCGTAAAGCCAATTTTGTACGTGTGGAAAAAAGGGCCCAACAGCGCATATACCAGATCAACCGCGGGGCGATATCGGAGCTTGAAGACTGGGTTCAAAAAATGACAAGGCGTTACGATGCTCGCTATGATGCCTTAGACAAACTATTGGAAGCTGAAAAGAAGAAACTTTCGAAGGGTGGTGAGAAGAAGTGAGTAAGACAAAAATTACTGCTGAACCTGGCAAGCAAGAGTTCTTCATTACAAGAGAGTTCGACGCACCTCGCGAGCTCGTCTTCAAAGCTCACACAGACCCTAAGCTCTACACTCAGTGGCTCGGACCGCGAAGACTCACAATGAGACTCGAAAAATTTGAACCGAGAAGCGGAGGCATGTGGAGATACATCCATAAAGACAAGGACGGCAATGAATATGGATTCCATGGCGTGATCCACGAAGTTCTCTCACCTGAACGAATCATCGACACGTTCGAATTTGAAGGGATGCCCGAAAAGGGACATGTGGCTCTTCAGACGCTGAGATTGCAAGAATTGCCTGGTGGAAGAACCAAACTAACTGCTCAAGCGGTTTTCCAATCAGTCGCCGACCGCGACGGAATGATCCAGAGCGGCGCGGAAGAAGGAATCAACGAATCCTACGAGCGCCTAGATGAAGTCTTGAAACAGACACACGAAGGCCAGCGGCACGAGAAAACTCCGATTGAACAGACCGCGAGGTCCTGATCACCCGGGTTTTTTACCCGTCCCGCCCCCGAGGGCGGGAACCAACCTCTCTCTTGAGCAGCAATTGCTGAGATGGCCTAGAAGAAATACCTGAAGAGAATCTGAAATCTGGAGGGAATCAAGACGAGAAATGTTGTCTGGCTCATGCATGTGTCTCTTGATGGTTTTGTTGCTGGTCCGAATGGAGAAATTGACTGGGTCCGTTTTGACGATGACCTCGTCGAGGATGTCCAGGCTCTGGTAGATTCAGCTGACACGGGTCTTTTTGGACGAGTGACGTATCAGCTCATGGAAAGCTACTGGCCGACTGTAGCGGATAGTCCGACAGCGTCGAAGCATGATCTTGACCATTCACGATGGCTCAATCCCGCACCCAAGATAGTATTCTCCAGAACTCTGAAAAACGTTCATTGGCAGAATACGAGGATTGTCAAAGATCATATCGGCGAAGAAATTACTAGACTGGTGAAACAGCCTGGCAAGAACCTCATATTATTCGCTAGCCCAACGCTTGGGTCAACGTTCATGAATCTGAACTTGATCGACGAATACTTCTTCAACATCAATCCTGTCGTTCTCGGCAAGGGAAAGCCCTTGTTCAGAGACCAGAGTGAGATGCGTAGGTTGGAACTAGTAGAATCCAAGACGTACAAGAACGGAGTCGTCAGTCTCCGCTATGGCAGGGGAAGTTAGTAGAATGAGAAGGATAGTCGTTTCAGAGTTCGTGTCGCTGGATGGTGTCATGCAGGCTCCAGGCGGACGGGAGGAGGATGCTAGTGGCAGTTTCAAGCATGGCGGTTGGAGTTTCAAGTTCCGCGACGATCAGGTTCCGAAATACAAGCTGGACGAGCTAGCTGCCAGCGACGCGCTCTTGCTAGGCCGAAAGACCTACGAGATATTCGCAGCCTACTGGCCAAAAGCAAAGGACGACGCGGGTTTCGCTGACAAGATGAACAATCTGGCCAAGCATGTGGTTTCAACGACTCTGAAGAAAGCCGACTGGAACAATTCCAAGCTGATTAGGACGAATGTCGCGGATGAAGTGAGGAAGCTGAAGCAGCAGCCGGGAAAGGACATTCTTGTCTACGGAAGCGCGAAGCTGGTGAACACGCTCTTGCAGCATGACCTCGTCGATGAACTACGGCTCATGGTCCATCCTGTTGTCTTGGGAAGTGGGAGGCGGCTCTTCGATGATCATGCGGAGATGCTGAAGCCTTTGAAACTTGCAGAGTCGAAGACCTTCCCGTCAGGCATCGTCCTCCTCTCCTACCACCAAGCAAAATAGCGATTTTTCTTACAGAGTAACGTCCTCAAGCTGAGGTTTGGATAATGCGGACCATCTTACTGATGATCCGTTCGTGCTTCTTCTCATCTGTATCAATCCATTCCAGAAGCAGTCTCGCTATAGGATGTGAGATCTTCACGGTATCTTTGAGTGATTGTTCCCCCGCCTTGTCTTCTATTTGCAGGATCGCATCGAGGAATTCTTTCTTCGGAACATTTAGTGTGGGCTCGCGAGGTAGTTCGGTCCATGAGATGATCTGAGAAACAACATCAGCATGCCTCATGCTGTCTGCCGCGATCATTCTAAGGAGCAGTTTTGAGTATTGATCGTCAAACTTTACGGCGGATTCTAGGCATCTTTCTGATGCTTTCAGTTCTAGTTCCAGTCTTTGTCGAAGAACGTCGACGATTTGCCTATTGTTCTTCGGTGTTGTCTCTTCTAGCATCTTGCTGCCTTTGCTGGCGATTATTAGTTGGTCGGCGGCTTCCATCAATTCTGGCATCCTGACTCCTTCCCTTACGCCGCTCCGGACCCTTTGCAGGATCCTCTCCGCTAGTGCCTCGATAGTGCGGTCGAGTTGAGCGGGTCGTCCAACCAGTCTACCTCGCTTTCCTTTCAGATACTGCACGACGGCAGCTGGAGTGGTGTTGAGAGCCGCGGCGATCTCCGTCACCCTCAGTCCCTCGCGTTGGAGGACCATTGCGAGGCGGGCGCGAACGACTGGAATCATGTTTTCGCTACGCACGTTTTCAGCGATATTTCGCATGGCGTTGGGACAACAATCAACTGTTATTAACGGTGTTAACGGATTTCGTTAACGTCGATTGGCTTAAATGACGTATGTCATAACCTAGGGTTGCGTTGCGGTTTGATAGACTACGCGCAGCTCCTACTCCTAGGCGCAGTCGCCGGGCTGACCATATTCCTGGGCCTGCCCATGGCCCTGCTTCCCAACGTTAGCCGCATGAAGAAGGGATTCCTCAACGCACTCGCGATGGGAATCCTAGTATTCCTGATAACTGACGTATTGTCCCACGCCTGGGACCCGGCTAAGTTAGCAGCGGTCGCCGGTTTCACAGGGAAAGGTCCGGTTGCGGACGCTGCGATAGATCTTCTTGCATTGTTCGGCGGCCTGGGTCTGGGACTATTGGGACTCGCACTCTACGAACAAAGGTATCTCAGAAGAATCATCTCAACCAAGAAGAAACTAGCAATCTCGGAAGAAAACAATCGCCCCGGAGCATCAAACACCCCTGCTAAACCTGACACCGCGCCCCAGCAGCATGGCTCTGAGCTTTTCAGCAATCCACATCATCTTGCGACGATGATCGCTGTCGGCATAGGGTTGCACAACTTCAGCGAGGGGCTAGCCATCGGTCAGTCTTTCGCCTCAGGCGCGATCGCACTTGCAGTGGTCCTCATCGTCGGCTTCGGAGCCCACAACGCGACAGAAGGTTTCGGAATCGCTGGGCCTCTAACAGGCATCGCGAAGAAGCCCGAGGTTTCGTTTCTCGTCAAAATGGGCATCATAGGTGGTAGCCCCACCTTCTTCGGGACCATAGTTGGGAGCGTCTGGGTGTCTCAGCTTACCTACATCCTCTTCCTCTCACTTGCAGGTGGAGCCCTGATCTACGTCACTCTCCTCATGTACAATACTGCGAGACGTGAATCCAGAAACGATCTGCTAATGGTCGGGCTGTTCATCGGACTATTAGCCGGATTTCTAACTGACCTCATTGTAACTCTGGGCGGAGCCTAGGCTAAGCTCCCCTCTAGAAATTGGCTAGTATTCCGCATCGAGCCTTCTGCAGCTATTCTTTGACTCACTGGCAGGCTTATCACCAACCGCGAAAACAGAGTCGCATCAACAGAGGTGAAGTGATAGATATGAAAAAGTTCATCCCGTTAGCAATCCTCGCTCTTCTTATCGTCCCAGCTTATGTCGTAGGTGCGAGATCTGAAAGCATATCCGGACCGAAACCGTCCATCGTTCTCATTCACGGTGCATGGGCGGACGGATCAGGTTGGAGCGGCGTTATCAGCCGTCTTCAAGACCAAGGATACACAGTATACGCTCCGTCGAATCCGTTGCGCGGCCTAGCATCTGACTCCGCCTACATTGCCGACTTCCTCCAAAGCATTAGCGGACCAATCATCCTCGTCGGACACTCGTACGGAGGCGCCGTCATCACCAATGCGGCGACAGGAAATCCCAACGTTAAGGCCCTCGTCTACGTGGACGCCTTTGCGCCTGACCAAGGAGAGTCATTGATACAACTCCTCAGCATGCCACCACCAATCGGCCAATCAGCCTCCTGCCTAGGAGGAGACCCAAGCAAAGTGTTCAACTTTGTCAACTATCCGGGCGCTGCGGCTGGAGACTTCGACGTGTACATCAAGCAGAGCGTCTTCCCCTCGTGCTTCGCAAATGATCAACCAGTCGACAAAGCTGCCATCTTAGCATCTGCGCAGCGTCCTGCGGTTCTCAGCATACTACCCGCCATGTCAGGAGTACCCGCTTGGAAGTCGATTCCCAGCTGGTACCTGCTAGGAACGATTGACCTCGTCATCCCGCCGTATCTGCAGCTTTTCATGGCCCAGCGTGCGCACGCACAGATCGTCGACGTCAGAGCAGCACATCCCTCTATGATCTCCCACCCTGAAGCGGTAACACAATTGATCGAACAGGCAGCACAGACCGTAACAGGGAACTCCAACATCGGCTCGGGACTGACACTCGCGCCCACGAGTCTCTAGGAAGCAGACAATCCATGCCTAAGAAGAAATCTCCACATGGTCTCACATCTCCGAAGATCTCGGTAGGGTGTGAGTATCCCGCTTTTTTTTTCTAAAGGGATGTCGCTAAAGTGAGCTCGATATTGCAGAAGGAATCGCAATACCAGTTTGCACAAGCGTTCTCAGAGCGCGATCAATAATCCAGTGCCGTGTACACGCTCCTAGAAGGGCCACGAATTCCTTGGCCGATCGGCTGAGAGAACGGGCTAGTTATCTAGAAGATAAACGACAGGCTTAGGCTAAACCTGAAGGTGCTCCGCCCGAAGTCGTTCGGGTTCTTTCTCTTGAAGGGTCTGGGATGCCGCTCTATAGGTTGCCAGTCCAGTCTCACTACATCGAAACCGTCATCAAATTGGATAGATTCTCCAATCATTCGTTTTCTTCCTCACTATAGGACGGTCGAGGGCGACCCATATTGACTGGGGAAATGGCTACCCAGTCATAGGTCAGTATGATTTCACGAAAGATTCGAGAGGGTTAGATGTCCAGACTTCCGTTTGTCAGCCTGGAGGAAAGCCTAGGAAGACTAGGAAGAGGACTATGACGACTAAGATTGCGAGACCTGGGAGGATGACAATATACTTCGCGAGCATCTTGACACTTACTTTGAGGGGAGTCTTGTCTCCTTTTTCTCCCGTCAGCCATGAGGTGGTCAGAAGAAGTGCCCCAGCGATTGTTGTTACTGTTGAGGAGAGTGTCAGTCTTGTGCTGCAGGATGTCTGGCGTATCGGGCTGCAGCCGACTGTGAGGAGGAATATTCCAGTAAGAACCAGCACCCAGCCAAGGAGGCCAATAAGTGCCCTCCAACTGACAACAGGTTCAGGCTCGGTGGCCGATGCCTCCAGTGTTACTCACTCTCTGTGGGTGTCGAGGTTTTGCAAGTAAAGGCTAATCGTGGCTAGGCTGAGAACATTTCCGGTTTCGATCTAAGGGTGAAACTCTGCCCTGATCCAATAATGCTTGAGTTGGAGCTTAGCTGTTTTCGCCGAGTTCTGGTACCATTCGACTGATACGATCGAACAGTTCGTAGGCCGCAGTCACGGGAGAATCCGTCTCTCTTGGATCTGTCGGCTTTGACCAGACTAGAATCTCGATCGGTGATAGTTGTATCCTGACTTGGAACTTGTTGTCTTCTGTAATCCAGTAGAGTGACAGCTCATCTGTCCCATTGGCGTATCCAACCCAGCGGAAGTTCTTGAACCATCGACCTTTGATCTTTCCCAGCAAACTCTGCGAGTCGATCCCTGGCGGAACTTGGCCTCGAATTACTGGCTCACCATCTACTAAGTGCTGACTTGCCTTGTGAGAATGCTTGAGGGTGCGGTATCCTTCTTCGGTCTTTGCGACGAGATTATTATCTTCTAATCGCCTAAGGATTCTTGTCAGCTTCTCCTGATGCAGTCCGAGCCGTCTCTTGAGACCTTGAAAAGTGTAAGTTGCGTCTGTCTCCGTGGACAACATTTCCATCACGAGCGCCTGATCATCAACTCGTCTGGACTCGAATGGAGTAATGTCTGGAGAAGACAACTGCTTCATATCGAACGTGGCGAATCGGGGTATAAATTGACTATGTGACTTCTCTCTTAGCTAAATCGCGTTCTGGTTTCTGCGAGAATTGAATCTACTTGGTGCTTCCATGCTTCGAACTGTGACGGGTCCTTGGGATAGTTCTGGTAGAGATTGTTGAGTGTCTCCATCTGCTTCATAGTGTAGACCAATCCACGGAAGGCCTTGTACGATCCTAGTCCCAGAAAGAGTTTCACAATCTTCTCGAAGGGTGAGAGATGGGGCATCTCGCCGAGCGAGATCTCGGTAGCCTCCTTTCCTGACAGGAAGTGGCGCATGCCATAGTTGATCTCTTGATTGTTCAGTGTCTGAAGGTACATTCTGAACGCCTCGAGCCCCGCTGTCTTGCTTCCGTAGTGCTTTACGAAGTCTAGGTTGTATTGCCAGAGATTCTTCTCACTGAAATCGTTCTGCTCTACGGCACGGACAGCTGTTTCTCCAGCAAGGACGCCCCCGATGAGTCCTGGACCTATGCCGCCTGCACTAATCGGATTGGGGAACCAGGCTGTGTCGCCGCAGATCATGTAGCCATTAGCCACCAGACAATCGTTCTGGTGTCTCACTGAGACCTGCCAGCTTCCAGTAAGATTGCTATCATCGCTCAAAGGCGTCATCTCCTTGAAACGATCATCGGTCGCGAGCCAATCCTTCAACAGTGCGCTCAACGGTTTCTGGCTTCTCTTTTGCTGAATCCCGAGACCGATGTTGACTTTGTCTTCGCTCTTCGGGAATAGCCAGAGATATCCTCCAGGAGCCTTCTCCTGGTCAAGGTAGATGTCGCAGTGGAAGGGTTCGACCTCGACTCCATCCCTGAGTTTTGCGTTCAGCCGCGCAGTTGGCTCAATGTCATCTTTATCGATCTCTTTCTCGATGTGACTAGGAATAGGCAGATTTCTCCGCAGTTTCGTGGACATTCCAGAAGTGTCGATCACGAGCTTCGTTCTCATCTCGAAAGGCTGGTTAACAGTCCCGCCAACAGTCTGTCCCTTGAGCCCCACGATCCGGCCTGATTCTTCGACGAGATCCAGCGCTTGGACTCCTCCACGAAATTCCACTCCAGCCTTCAACGCGTCATCGAGCAGTCTCTTGCCAAACTTTGGCCGATCTAGCACGTACCCGGGTCCTTCAAACGGTACCCTGACCTTCATGTCTGGCGAGTAAACATAGACAGCTGTAACTCGGTTTTCCATCTCGGGTTTGCCGTAAGTGACGCCGAGGTGTTCGTTGAGGAATTTGATGTGATGCTCTCCGACTGCGTCTCCGCAGACCCATCCGAGGGTGGTCTTCTTTCCGACCTCGGCCTCGGGATTCCGGTCGAGCAAGAGAACGTCTACTTTATTCTTCGACTTTATCGCTATAGTAGCCGCTGTCATGCAGCCAGCGATGCCTGCTCCTACTACGACTACGTCTCTCTCTTCCAACTACAATCCTCTTGAAGGGCTCAGTGCGGCTCTTCTCAAGCCGACTTTAGGTTTTCGCTCTCGGACTCGACGATTATTGGTTAAGAGTTTATATTATCTGCGGACCGGTCGCTCTCGCGAAAATCAGGAGAATAGTGTTGACAACAAGTTCAACCGCCGAGGTCCGAAGCCCACCCTTCCTAGCTCTATGGCTCAGGACCATGCGCATCCCCTTCCTGCAAGCGACCTTTGTCCCAGTAGTTCTCGGAGGAGTAATCGCGTTTCAAGTCGCTCATGTCTTCAACCTTGGAACCTTCCTTCTCACTATTCTTGGCGCCAGTCTCATCCAGATCGCTACCAACATGATCAATGACTATTTCGATTTCAAAAGCGGAAACGATCTCCAAGTCAAGCACCAGAACCCATTCGCTGGCGGAGGACGGATACTGACTGCTGGACTGGTCAAACCTTCAACACACATCCTCGTCGCAACAACATGCCTAGTCCTAGGTAGCCTGATTGGACTTTACTTCATCCTCGCTCTATCACTACCCTACCTGTTCTTACTAGGATTGATTGGAGTAATCTCGACTTACGCCTACGTTGGACCCCCATTCCGCCTAGCATACCGTGGAGTCGGAGAACTAATCGTCGGACTCAACTTCGGCCCAGTAATGACCCTCGGCGCGTACTACGTCCAGGCGCACAGCTTCGCAATAGAACCACTACTCGCCTCCATACCGGTCGGATTACTCATCGCCGCCGTCCTCTGGATCAACGAATTCCCAGACATGGACGCAGACAATGCAGTAGGAAAGAAAACCCTGGTCTTGAGACTTGGATACGCCAAATCCATCAGCGTCTATGTCGGAATGGTCGTCACAGCATACATCCTCATAATCATCTACGCCCTCCTCGAAATCTTCTCCCCTGGCATCACAAGCCTAACCTCACTCATCGCTTTGCTCAGCCTGCCGTTTGCTCTGAAAGCGATCAGAATTCTCCGCGTAAACTACAAGGATCCACACGCAATAATCCCCGCGAATGCGAACACGATATTTCTCCACCTATCCTTTGGAGTCCTGGCGATTCTTGGATTCGCCATCGGGGCTGCTCTAGGCCTTTGACCGTCTTTTGATCGGTTCAGAATTCGTTAAATCTCAGTGGTCGGAGAACGGCGATTGACGACCACTATGGCTTCCAGCTCAACAAGCGCAGTCCAAAAAGAAAAGCCGACTCTAGAGCAAGAGGTGTTCAAGCTGAAGTTAGAGTGGATGATGGCAAAGAATGACGATGAGAAACGACGAATCAGCGAAGAGATTCGTCGACGTATCGGGTTCACCCCTTCTAAGAGCCAGTAGATCACAGCAGGACAATCGCTCGTCTTCTTCGGAAACAGGTTCACAAGACAAGGCACGCCCAACTATTTTCCACGATTTGACTTAGCGAATCGTCTCGGATTCGTGATTGGATGAATCAGCGACTCACCGTTCAGGTCTCAACTGCTCTCGCGTTCGGCCCGACGGGAATAATCTGGGCATTCCTCCCAATCCATCTGCGCTCGCTCGGCGCGTCGTATCTTCTCATCGCACTTGTCTCTCTCATTCCAGCAATCGAGACGATAGGACTCTCCCCCGCCTGGGGAGGTATTCTCGACAAAACGGGCAGAGGAAACAAGATTCTGCTCATCTCCCTCCTGGCGCAGGGAGTCGGATTCTCACTCTTCCCATTCCTGAAAAGCCCGGAAGAGTTTGTTCTCGTCGTGTCTCTGATGGGACTCTTCTCCTCCAGCTTTATCCCCGTCTACGCTGCAATGGCCACACTGTCCAACCGACAGTATGGCCGAGCGATAGGTGGATTCTGGACCGCAGCGTTGCTCGGCTACGCCTCCGCAACTCTCGTCGGCGGTATCCTGTATCAGTACCTTCCGGTCAACTCTCTATTCCTCCTTGGTGCTCTCTACGGTTATGCGGGCACCCTCGTGGTATTGTTTGCTCCAAAAGACGCCCTGACCCTGAAGAGATCTCTGGACATTTCCAGAGGCTATTGGGGACTATTGAAACAGAGGAACATCGCGATTCTCTGTCTACTCTCCATAACTGTCCTGGTCTCAACGTCGGCATTCAACAGCTTCTTCACTCTCTACCTTGTAGACGTTCTAAACGGGTCCCGGCTGACAGCCGGGCTAGCGGCCACGGGAACAACAGTGCTTGGAGTCTTTGCGTATCGCCTAGTCGGGCCGCTCAATGACAAGGTGGGGAGAAAACCCGTCTTCATGCTCGGTGCGGCAGGATACGCAGCATACTTCACGATTCTGTACTTCGTCACGAATGTGGTAATTGTCACTGTTCTCTGGATTTTGCCAATCTATCCACTAGTGCAGTCAGCCTCAACCGCGTTAATGTCAGACTACACTTCCGGGGCAGATCGAGGCAAAGGACTCGGCTTGCTAGAATCAGCAATCAGCCTAGGCGGTGGACTGGGACCCTTGGCTGGCGGTTTGATCGCCGATGCGGCCCAGCTCCAAGCGGTCATCGTCTTCTCACTAGCCGTTGCTCTAGCATCGGTTGCCTCCTCTCAGATTTTCCTGAAAGAGAAGCCGAGAATCACAATTCCGGGTTCGATGCGAGCTCGGACATAACGACGTGCTCTCAAGCAACTTTGTACATGAGCCAGTTACGGTCTTTGAAATTGATGAGTCTATAGTCCCCCTTCAGCTTCCTACCTTTGAGTAGCACGTGGTACTTTCGCGGCTCCCTCAACTCAAGGACATACGTGCCCTTGTCCCAGACCTTGACAGTCCCAGCTCCATATTCTCCCTCGGGAATCGTTCCCTCGAAGTCGAAATAGCTCAGCGGGTGGTCGGGCACTTGTACGGCCAATCGCTTGACGCCCGGCTCTGTAGGGGGACCTTTTGGCACAGCCCAGCTCTTCAAGACCTCATCAAGTTCCAGTCGGAAATCCCAGTGGAGTCGAGTTGCGTGATGCTCCTGAACCATGAAGCGAGGGTTGCGCGCCAAAGGTGAGACTCGTTCTTTTACTATGGCCGCTGGAACTTAGGCTTACCTAGGTCATGCTTCTCGACTTTGGTGAATAGGAAGATTGACAGCATTACACAACCGAGAGCGCCAAGAAGGTATGCGACGAGTCCAGCGTTAGGCTCAAGGAGCAAGACCAGATTGCTAGCCGGTCCAAAAGCGGCTGCTCCGCAAATAGAGACGAATGGAAGATACCTCGAAGATTTCAACGGACCGAAGAGGTAGGAGCCGACCCTGAGCATGAACAGACCGAGTCCTTGTGAGAGTGCCAAATAGGAAACGATGAAGGGGACTAAGGCTGCGGCTCCTATCGCGATCGCGGAGGAGACGAATGGATTCAACTCTACAATCTGGGAATTTGTTGAGAGAACTATGAGCGTAAGATAGACGTCTGCGGAGACCAGCCCGAGAGGGACCGTAAATATCCAACCATCACGACGAGAGAACAGAGCGCGGAGTTCATCGAAATCAACCTTAACGATCCAAAGTCCAACAGTCGCTGATACTATTCCAATAATCGTGATGAACGACGTGCCTAATTCATTAGTCTGGAAAAAACCAGGTGTCAGAACTGTAAAAGAGGAGATCAGCTGGCTGGAGAGAATCCAGTACAGCCCCGACCCTATCAAGAGGAGACTAGCTCCGGGAGGGATTCGCGATTCCGCCATCATCACACCTCAACCTGTCTTTTCGGCTCTCCTTGTTTTCACTACGACCGCGACTTCTGTAGACTTCGTCGCTCGTGCTTTGAGAAGGCGCATTCCGATAGACGACAGAAACGAGCTGACGAGAGTCGTAAGCCCAGCGACGGGATAGAGAATCTGCGAAGCTACTCCAAGCCCGGCTCCCTCACTGGCGACAATGAAGGAGAACTCTCCCCGGGGCAGCATCGATACTCCAACCTTGCTAGCTTCACCTTTTGCCGCGGAGAGCTTCGCCCCAGTCCAGCACCCCCAGTATTTTCCAAGAATCGCTGTTGCAATGACCGCGAGGATCGGGAGAGTAAGGGTAAGGACTGCGCCCATGTTGATGAGCGTTCCCATCGAGACGAAGAAGAGGACAATGAACAGGTCTTTTACTGGTCCGACTTTGTCCAGTACGAACGTGGCCTGTTTTCCTCTTATCATTAGACCCATCAGGAAAGCGCCTACCGCTGGAGAAAATCCAAGGAAGGATGAGAGCAAGGCAAAGATGAACCCGAAGGAAAGAGCGAGAAGGAACGCCGTCTCCTTGTACTCCTGATCGCTCTGAGTCACACGATCAATGATCCGCGGCGCTATCCTCCAGCCGAAGACGAAAATTACCGCGACAAGGAGAATTCCCTTAGCGACCAGCAAGGCGAGGTCTGAGGATGCCACTTGATTGCTAGCCGCTGCGAGGCCAGGGAGTAACAGGAGGATAAAGACGGTTGCGAAGTCTTCGATGACTGAGGCTGTTATGACCATCTGAGACTCTTTGGCATGGAAACTTTTGGACTCGAGCAGTATCTTGCTCATTATCGCAGTGCTCGTCGTCGCCACGACAGCCGCGACAAATACAGCCTCTATAGTGCTGAGACCAACTAGCAGTGCAACGCCGAAGACTGAGACGAAACTGATCGTGAGTTCTACTGTCGCTAGTATGAAACTATCTGGGCCGATCTTGCGGATCTCTAACGGGTCAAGCTCTAATCCGACGGTAAACAAGAGGAGTACGATTCCGAGAGAAGCAAGCAGGTTTATCGTTCCGAGATCCTGTATCAGTCCAAGACCGAAGGGTCCGATAATTATTCCTGCGATAAGCTGACCTAGCACCACGGGTTGCTTGATCTTTGAGAAGAGGAAGCTGAAGCCGAATGCCGCGGAAATTGCTAGTCCGAGATTTAGCAGAAGAGAGAATTCAGGAGTCGCAGCCAAAGAACAACCCGTTTACCGGGACCGAGTTGATCTAGAATCCTTGGTTCTTCCAGTTTAACGAAGTGACCCCAGACTACTAGTCCTCCGGTTTCAGTTGTCGGCAATTTCGTCCAACTCGGGATGTTCTGATAGAAGAAGACTCATCTAGGATTGAAGGCCCCGATGGGATTGGCAGCTACCCATGGAATCATGCGGGCTGTGGAAACGTTCTTTCTCTTCCCGGAAAGAGGAAGAACTATCTCTTCTGAGCCCGCAAAGACCACTTCTTCTAAAGCGTCTCCTTGACGGTTCTTCTAGACCGATAGTTCTATATTCGAAAAAGGCTATCAGAAAGACCGTTTACTGATTCTTTGACCATATAAAGCGCGTAGAAGCTTTTTCGCTAGAATAGTAGGCCACGATTATATCGGCCAGACATAGCTGAAACTAAACTACTGCAAAACACTAGGAAAGACACGGGTTGGCAACACTTCAGGAACTCATCGAGCAAGGTCGGAAGAACAGAACTGGGTCTAATTTGTCAAACCCAGCCCTCTTTTCCAGAACCATTTCGCCTCCGAAATCTCGGGACGAAATCGGTGAGTTAGCGAAGCACCTCGCCTACAGCGTAGTTACAGGTTACTTGGAACATGACCGAGGGCACCTCGACAAATCCATCGAAGGATTCTTCCAAGTATACCTTCACCTGTTTACGAAAATCAGCCCTCTAAGGGCAAGAAGAGCTGCAGAACTCTACGTAGAGGCCCTCGTCAAACAGGATGAGATCGAAAACTTCGCGGGACACTCGTCGGAACAGATAGTCAGCGACCCTCTGTGGGGTGACGTGAGAAAAATCCTGTTGGAGTTCTCAAGAACATTGGGTCTGCCAGATACCTATGCGGACGAGACGACCGACTTCTTCAGGTGTCACGGTGTGAGAGACAGAACTTGGGTAGTTCACTGTCTAGAGTCGGAGAATATCTTCATGACAGAGGCGATTGGAAGCAGCTACTGGTCAAAAGCACTTGGATCCCTGCTCATCCTTCTAACTGATTGTCATGACAAGCATGACACGATTGGTCTTGAAACCGGAATCGAATTTGCCACGAAATACTTCGAGATTATTCTTCGAGGCAAATCTTCACTATCACAGAAGGACCCCGTGCTCCGCGCCTAAAGTATCTGTTCGACAGGATTCCTTGGTTCAGAATAGGGAACAGATCGCCCCAGTTTTTGGGCGGCAAAGCTAGCTTGTGGCAGTGATTTTCTTTCTGATTTCTGGAATTGCACTTCCTAGCTCGCTGAGGATCTCGAGGTCGAACATGTTCTCAAAGGTGGCCATGGTCTTCTGGTCGTGAGCCTTGGAATTCATTGCAAAGATCGCGGTAATCTGGTCGGAGATCATTAGTTCGAGAGCCTGACGGACGAGAGAATATGTTCTCTCAGGTCCCAGTGTGAAGATGAAGTGTGTGATGTTGTCGAATATGATTGTGAAAGACGATCCCGCGTAGGCCTCGATGGTCTTATTCAGTGCGTCGAGAAGTAGGGAAGTGTCATAAGAGGGCAGCAAAACCAGATTCTCATTCTCAACTTTGGGATACGAGACCCTAGATGTTAGCACGAAAATCTTTGCTGCGGGTTGTCTTTGCGCCAATGAATAGACAGGGCGCCCTTTCCGGGTGAAAACCACCGTCCTTTCAAAGTTAGAAGCAGACTCCGCAAGCACCGATTTGAAGATCCGGTCGGAGTCACCTTGCGGATCAAATTCAAGGAGCAGCTTCCTACCGGCGATCTCTTCATGAGAGAGGCCGACTGTTCTCGAGAAGGTGTCCATGGATTCCGAGAGGTCAAGGGTTCGGATCTTGCCCTCCAGCTTAGCGAGCGACGGCTCTTCCCCCCGAAACACCACAGAATCGAAGGCCATTAGCACGTGTAAAGAATGATCCGGACTAGACCATCTTGGATCCGTGAGATGCTGGACAAATTTGTGGAGGGGGCGAACAGCGAAATCATCGTAGTCAAGGACGACACTAAGGCCCTCACTTCCCAGTGTTTTTGCTTCAGCAAGGAGTTCCTGGGCGAGTTCGAGAGGAGTGTCCTCAATGATTCCCTTGTTCGGATATATGCTTCCTAAAGATTGAAGTCTGAGAGAACCTTTCAGCGTGAATCTCGTGAGGTCGATCCCATGCCGAGAAAGGCCTTCCCTGACAATTGTCTCATCGTCATGATGGAAGTAGATCACTCGGTTGTGTTGACTCACTCCGTCTATGATGTACTTGGAGATTGGGCCAAATTTCTCGGTGCCTGGACCATGGATCAATATTGTCTGGTTGGAGTGGGATGTTGTTGGCGAAGACTCAAGTGATGGTACAACCCCGAGGAATGATTTTAGAAAGGTAGGTTTCCGAAAGGCTCGAACCGCAACAACTATCAAGGCTACGGAAAGTAGATTCGTTGATCCTCGAATACTATAACCGAGAAATGCTAAGGCCATGCCAATGAGCAGGATTACGCTGATTGCACCGAAGGCTGAGGCGATGATTCTTAGAGCTTGTCGAACTTCCCTGTCCTTGAATCTTGATCGGAGTCGAGAAAGTACCGCTAGGGGGTAGAGTGTGAAAGCGGTCACGAGTACCACTCCTATGCCTAGCAGTATTGGCCCTAGGTTTGCTGAGGGAAGTGTAACACCTTCAAGGACATAGGTTACCTGGTTAGAGGGATCAGTGAGGATTGCTGAAGGGACAGTCCATCCGGCGACGATACCAAGAATCATGGGCACGAGATATAATGCGTAGATGAGGAATATCGGTCGAAGGGGGCTAGACAGAATCCTCTTCAAAGAGAAAGGTTCCGGATACAAGTATAGTCTGGTCGAGACAAAGCCCCAAAGGATCGCGATCAGAACCCCAGACGTTATGAGAGCCTGAGTTGCGAATCTCATCCATGAGAGATCAGAAGAAAGGATGAAGACTAGGTCCGAAGCAGGAAATGAAAGGAATGCAAGATAAATGGCCACGAAATAGATCTTGTAAGATTGAAAATACGATAACGGATCCTTGACCAAAGAACGTATCATTATGGCGTCCGCTAGAATCGTGACGGCGTCTAGAGTAGCGTCTACGTATGGTAGCGTGTTCCCTGGCCTCTAGGCAAGACGTATCCCAGCGTCTCCAGTAGCTGGTGTGATACCCTCCTTGCGAAGGGAACACTATCGCAAACTGGTTTTGAATGACGTTACCTGCGAAGCGATTGGTAAGTGACAGTCTAGGCTACGTCTGGCAGACCTAGGGACTTTGAAGCCGTTTTGAGGTCTCTCATGCGGCTTCGAATAGTGACCTCAGAGACCCCCGCCGCCTTTGCCAGGTCACGTTGCATGACCATGGAACCGCGTATTCTCGCTGCAAGGTCCAGTGCTGCAGCCGCCAGACCGTCAGGGTCCTTTCCTACATTCACCCGTAATCTAATTGCTTCTCGCAGAATTTTTCCAGCAAGCATCTCAGTCTGAGAGTCCGCACCTGCCCGAGAAGCGATCTTTGAGACCCGTTTGAGCGGATCTTCAATCGCCATGGTAACGTCCAATGATCGTACTAATGCTCTATAGTAATGGGCCAGCAGCTTGCGGCTCATGCCTGAAGCTTTTGCGATCTCGCTGAGAGACCGTGGAACGTCTGTAAGTCGGCACGCGGCATAGGTCGATGCTGCCACCATTCCGTTTATCGGGCGTCCTCTGACCAAGCCTTTGTTTAGGGCTCGACGGTACATCAAGGCAGCTCGCTCAGTGACAACTTCAGGAAGATTCAGGCGACCGGATAATCCTCTTAGCTGGCTCATGGCGCGAGAAAGGTTTCGGGCCATGGATGATCCGGCAGAGGCGCGCAGCTGGGTCCGTCTGAGCCGCCAGAGTTGGAGCCTCTCATCGGCGTTGAGGTTCCGGTTTGAAGCCTGGGCTCTTGAGATTATGGTGGATAGGTTCTTGTCGAATGCTGAGAATCTTCCAGGCGGTCCTGACTGGCTCTCTAGTAGTCCTTCCTCGGTGCGTCGTGGCACTGGTGCCGCATAATTCTCCGATGGGTCTGACAGTACAAAGCCACAGTTGGTGCAGATGACTTCGCCAGTCTCAGCATCTCTTACAAGGCTGGGGCTTCCACAGTTGGGGCAGACATAGTGTCCGACCTCGTCTCGGGGTCTGGTCTTCCGGCTGCTCATCATTCGTCCCTGGACGGGATAAGTCTGCTGCGTGGTCTGGGCTGAACCGATCTGGTCCTTTTCCGGAGTAACAGTGGAAGTGCCCGCCATCTCTGCCAATCTATATGGCATAGGGCCCAAATGAAGCTTGTTACTGTTTGGAGAAAAGGGTCAGTTTTGGTCCCCGAATACGTACCCGGCAGGTGCAATATCGGCAGGCGCGGAAGGGCCATACGACTCACCACAGGGCTAGTCTTTATCGCAGTACCGATAGTCATCGGCATAACCGTCCTAAAACCGGTCAATCATCTATTGAGTCTAGCTCTGGTCGTCCCTTTTTACGTCGGAATCTTGGCTTGTCTAGAGGGTTCAATGTCCTTCTGTGTCCTACATGCAGCCAGAGGAACCTACGACCTGAACGAGCCCCATGGATTCGCTTCGAGGAGATCAGGTACCCTGGAGAAGGTCAGGTCCGAGGACTGGAAGGGACTTGACCGGAGGAAGGCTTCAATGATGCACTTCGAATCTTTGAGCGGCGCCGTTTTGTTGGCTTTGCTACTTGCCTTTTCCTAGGTGAGCTCCAACCGTCGTGGGTCTCCTTCGAGAGGGATCGGCGGAGAAATTTTCGATGGGAAAATTTGGCTCCTTGTCGAGGACTAACTCTGATAGCAGTCTTCCGATTAGAGGCGCAAACTTGAATCCGTGTCCTGAGAAACCATACCCGTATACGACCTCTGGATGATCCGGGTCTCTGTCGAGGACGAAATCAGAGTTTTCAGTCATATCATAGAGACAGACCTTGGTGTGGACAACTTCCCCATCGGCTAGGTCCGGCACGAACCTGCGACACACATCCCTGCATGCAACGATCTGTTCGTCGTCAACGGACCGGTTCGCATTCTCTGGGTCAACTGGATCGTTCAACTCCTTCGGTGAAACCTTGACTCCGTCGATTCCCGCTGTAGGTAGACCATAGTGTTTGTCCGTGAAGAATACGGGACAGGTTCTCGGGCGAAACAGGTCTAGATTCTTCTGGGGTTTGAAGTAGACGAGCTGTTGTCGGGTCGACACCATCGAAGTTAGTCTTGGACTTAGTAGAGTGTTGGACCAAGGGCCAATCGTTAAGACTAGTTTGTCAAATCGCACAATCTCACCGGCAGCGGTTACTATTGAGGGGTGCTCCCCGAAGATCAGCCTTGTCGCCTGTTCTTTACGAACCGTAACTCCATGTTTCTGTGTCAAGGAGCTCAGAGCGTAGAGAGCCTTGGAAGCGAGAAGGACCCCTCCGTGCGGGTCGAAGAATCCTTTCTCCGCTCTGAACTGCGGGAACCGCTTCTCGAGTTCCTCCGCCTCAAGTTGTTCTGCCCGAAGTTTCAAACGCGATAGCGTTCTGTAGCTGGCTTCGTTGAAGCCGTTCGCGTCCTGATCCTCTCCTTGAAGCATGAGAAGGCCAGTTGGAAGCAGAAGTTTTTGTCCTGACTCTTCTTCTAGGTTCTTCCAGAGCTTGAGGCTCTCGACTGCCATTCTTGTGTAATGCTCGTCGTTGCCGTACGAGTACCGGAAGACTCTGTTGACGTCATTGGAGCTGCAATAGTCATTTCCTATGCCGTAACGATCTAGGAGGAGAATCTTGGAATCGCTTGCCTTGATTATCGAGTAGGCGGTCGAAAGTCCCATGATGCCACCGCCTAGGATGCAAATGTCAGTGTTGATGACCAAAGGTAGCCCTCGGCAGATGGCCTCTAACTCAGACTATCTAACCTTGGACCGGCACTTTGCCTTTGGGCTCTAGCGTTACTGGGATGGGCTGAGAACTGCGTCTTCTATAGACAAAGCCAAGCAGTGCGACTGAAAGTCCGATTAGTATCGGTAGTCGGACGAAGAACACCATGATTATCGAGATCACTAGGGAAATCCACGGAAACAGTCTCTTTGCACCCCTGACTTTGAGGAGTTTGATCCCAGAACTCGACCCGATAATGTACACGAGTATTGCGGCGCCGCTGGGGATTAACAGCTCAGTTTCCAAGTCGACGCTGAAAACGTAGAATAGTAGTAGTGTGATCCAAGATAGTCCGAGCAGCAACATCAGCGATCTGTCTGGGACCTGGGTCTTGATGTTGATGCGGTCAAGTAGCCTCGGTAGTCCTCGGTCCTTGGCAGTTGCGTAGATGACCCGTGAGATGCCAGTGGTATACGCGTTCACTGTTCCGAATATGATGATTACGGCGAGGATTGCTGTCCCCACTGCGCCGTAGATTCCGAGAGCGTTCGAGAGCATCACTGCAAAGGGCGCAATGCTTCCCGCAGCGGCGTAGGCTCTAGTTCCTACGGTCGCGACGGCAACCGAGATGTAGAGTAGACCGATGACTATGACGCTGAAGAGGATGCTGCGATGGAAATCCCTTTCTGGGTTCTTGAGCTCCTCCGCCACATTAGACACGTTCTCATAGCCCAAATATGACCAGAAGATCAGGGCGGCGCTTACTCCGATCGGGACGTAGCCGTTGGGGAAGAAGGGAGTGAAATTGGTGGGGGTCACGGATGGTGCGGATGCGACGACCGCAGTGATCAGGAGTCCTACGATAGCAACTATGACCGCCAGCTGAACTCTGCTGCTGACGACGATTCCTCGATAGTTGACTAAGAATGCTCCGAGTGTTAGAAGCCCTGCTATCAGGAAGATTTCAGTCCGAGTCAAGGGAAACGCATAAGCTAGGTATGAAGCTGCGATTACCGTTACTACGGGCGCTCCTGTGACGTACCATAGGATGAACAGCCAGCCTACCGCGTTCGCTGCTCCTGGACCGAGACTCTCCCTGGCAAAGGAGTAGACTCCTCCTGATTCTGGTCTTCGCGCTGAAAGGCTTGCAAATGTGTAGGCAAGTGGATAACTGATGATCGATAGTGCGACCCACGCGACGAGAGAGGCAGGCCCAGCTATCTGGGCCGCAAGTCCGGGAAGGACCAGGACCCCTGAACCGAGAACCGAACTCATGTAGAGTGCAACGGCATAGCGCATCGTCATTGCCTTGCGGAGAACCGGATTGGATGTCAACATGTTCTGGGGGCGGAGTCTTCGCGGGACTAGCGCGTGATAAGCCCTACTCGCTAGATCCTAAGAAACGGATTGACTCATGGATCGTGCTGCTAGTGTTTGCGGGTGGCAAGCGCGACCCCTGTGAACATCAGGATTCCGCCCAGAACCGTGAGGATGGTCACACCTTCGCCGAGCAATACGATTCCTCCGACTAGACTCACCAACGGGACGATATAGAGCTGGATTGAGAGCCTCGACACGGATCGGTTCCCGATAAGCAAGTAGAGGATCACGTTGGCAAGCACCGTGCTCAGAAGCGCTAGGTAGACGACTGACAACCAGGTTATCGTGGAGAGTTGTTGGATCTGAGTGACGAAGTTCAAGCTGATTAAAGGTAGTGTGAATGCAGTGCCGATTAGTGCTACCCATATCGCGGTGGGGAGTGCTCCATACTCCTTCACTAGGGGCTTTGAGCCGACCGCGAACACTGAGTACATAAAGGCTGAAAAGACAACGGCGAGCGGACCTGTTATTTCTTGAAAGTTCAATCCGGCGCTCAAGGACAGGACTACTGCTCCGGTCATCGCCGCTATCAGTGCCAGAGCTAGTCTCTTTCCGATCTTCTCCTTCAGGAACAGCGCAGAAAGCACCACGACGAAGATGGGTCCAAGTGAGATGAGTAGACCTGCTAGACCAGCGGACACGATGGTCTCGGCATAGTTCAGCGATAGATGATATCCAGTGACACTCGCAAGGGACACGACAAGTATTCTAGGAATATGATGTTTCTGGACTGGTTGCTTTGGTCTTCCGAAGAAAGGTGCAAGCATCAGAAAGCCCGCTGAAGCGATGAGCCAGCGCAGTACCGTCAAGTTCACTGGGCTTAATTGGAAATCTGCCGTCCTTATCGCGACGAAGGCCAATCCCCAGATCACGCCCAAGATAACCACTAGACTGTTGGTGAGGGTTCGACTATCTCTGAGCGATTTGTGCTCCATCTTCGTCTCGAGTCGAGTCTCCAGAGTCATCGGCGAGCGTCCCTCCCCTACTCACTCGTTGGTTATGTGCGTTGAACCTTATTCTCTAGCGATAACAAGGTCTTCTTTCTCTCCACTCCCCACGCATAGCCGCGTAGACTCCCGTCTTTCCCGACCACTCTGTGGCACGGGATCACGATCGCAACGGGGTTGGTCGCGCAAGCCCGAGCTACTGCTCTCGTAGCCTGAGGTGTCCCTAAAGATGCGGCGATGTCGCTGTAGGTTTCGGTCTGACCGTAAGGAATCGACTGGATCTCCTTCCACACTCTCCACTGAAAGGCAGTAGCCTGCACGTCTAATGGTAGGTCTCGCGGAAATTCCTGGCCATCGAAATATGATAGGAGCGCTTCAGTCCATTTTTTCATGCCTTCATCGTCTCGATGGAGATCAGCAGCATAGTAGTCCTCTTTGAGCGCTGCCTCGACCGCTTCTTCTGAGGCTCCCATGCAGACCGCGCACGCGCCCCGTTGGGTCGCCGCGAGAAGAACACGTCCTATCCGTGAATCAACTATTGTGTAGTGGATGCGTAGTCCTTCTCCGCCTCGTCGAAATATTCCTGGGCTGACGCCGAAATGAGGAGGGGTCTTCTCATAGAGTCTGCTCTTGGAAGTGAAGCCTGCGTTGTAGAGTGATTTGGTCACCGTCTCTCCGTTCGTCAGAGAACGTTTCACTTTCTCGAGACGGCGCGCTTCTACGTATTGACGGGGAGAAATGCCGAGGATTCTCTTGAAGGTCCGCTGGAAATGAAAGGGGCTTAGACCTGCTTGACGGCTGAGTATCTCGAGAGTGAGTTTTTCATCGAGGTTGGCCTCGATATACCTGCAGGTCTTCTGGATCAGCTGGGCTCTGGCGGAAGGCCTCGCCTCTTGTGGCTGGCAACGTTTGCACGCTCGGAAGCCCGATCTTTCTGCCGCATCAGGCTGGGAGAAGAAAATGACTTGTTCGAGGCTCGGGTGTCGAGCAGGACATGAGGGCTTGCAGTATATTCCTGTGGAGCGGACGGCGAAGACGAAGAGTCCGTCCTTAGCCTCATCTCTTCCAGCCACTGCTTTCCATTTTTCTACGTCCGTAGCAATGCCACGCTGGTCTTTCTGCACCTGCTGTAGGTCAGCGCTGTTCCTTTGAGCCGTCAGCATAGGAGGATGTTCGGCTGGATTGAATAAGTAGTTTGACTCCAAATCTTGCTCTCAAACTACGAAATCACGAACGAACCAAAAATGTCCTAGTAGGAAACTGTAGTATTCTAATCATGCGAATTTAAGGGAATTGGAATTTTTTGCGAGCAGAACGGTAGGCGGCTCTTTTCTATCATGAACCTCGACAATGTACGCTCAAGAGAATGTCTCGGAATCCTGTCAAGTCATCTAGAAACCTATCGTTTGGAGGGATAACTCTCTTCGCGATTGTCGTTATTGCTGCGATTTCTGCGACAGTTGTCAAGGTTTCGCTCTCAGCCATAATTCTGGTCCTTATCGCGTTCGCGGAAGCTGGATTGATAATTCTAGGACTCATCATGGTCCAGAATCGAGAACAAGTCTCAGTCGGGAACCAAGAGAACGTCTAGCCAAACTAGATGTTATGAACAAGTCGTGAGGGGTAAGACTTAATCCTCCGTTCCGACTAATTCTATGTTCAGCGTATGAAGTATACCTGTCCCTATTGTGATTCAGCGTTTCTGCAGTTCATAGAGTCGGAGGAGCAGCTGAGGGACCATATGTTGAAGGCGCATGGTCGAGAGCTGAGTTTCGCAGGCAAATCGTTGGGAGAAATGCCTGTTCGGAGCGAAGAAGATAGGTCCAGATAATCTGGACCCGTGCTCACGGGTCTGTTTCAAGAGCATTCTTTTCAAACAGGCCGACCGACGGCCATTACATGGAATTCGCCAGGGTGGTTCGGAAGAGGCGGATGATCCGGGCCTTCAAACTTGTTCCCGTCCCAGAAGCCAAGATTCGTCGAATACTAGACCTGGCTCAGCACTATCCAAGTGCTGGTTACAGCCAGGGAGTAGCCTTCATCCTCGTCACTGAGCCCGAAAGAATTCGTAGACTCCGAGAACAGAGCCGTCTTCGGGGAGATGCACCAGTACTCGTCGTTCCCTGCGTGAGCGAGAAACTCTATCATGACAGGTACCGTGAGCCTGACAAGATCAGGCAGGATGGGACCGAGATTGAATGGCCAATACCGTACTGGTATTTTGATGCAGGATGCGCTTCTCTCCTAGTGTTGCTTGCTGCCGTTGACGAAGGATTGTCAGCGTACATTGCTGGAGCCTTTCGGCCTGAACTTCTGAGACGAGAGCTGGATATTCCTGAACACTTCGTCCCTGTCGGTGTAATCTCGATCGGGTATCCTGATTATGAGAGACACGTTCCATCTCCCTCACTCAATCGTGGAAGGCGCCCCACTGGCGAAGTTGTTCATTCTCAACACTGGTGACCACAAACACCGAGAAGCCTTAATTCGACCAAGGAAATAGTAACATCTCGGTCGTTTTCTAATTGCAAAAAGCCCTTGTGAAAGCACGAGACCAGATCATTCTCAACCCCGAAGATCTCCCCGGTTCATGGTACAATGTCCTCGCCGATCTGCCGGGCGAGTTTCCGAAACCAAAGGATCCAGAGGAGGGTCCTTCTAGACTAGAATTTCTCTCAAAAGTTCTCTTGAAGCACTGTCTCCAGCAGGAGATTTCTACAGAGAGATGGATTCCAATCCCAAATCCGATACAGGACCTCTATCGTCAAGCGGGCCGGCCGCGACCACTCTATAGGGCGCGTCGCCTCGAACGGTTCCTAGGTACGCCTGCGAAGCTCTACTACAAACGTGAGGACCTTTCACCCACTGGCTCGCACAAAGTCAACACGGCGCTCGCACAGGCCTACTATGCGGCCGAGGAGGGTTGCTCAGGGGTCTCGACAGAGACAGGAGCTGGTCAGTGGGGGACTGCGCTTGCCTATGCGGCGAGCCTTCAAGGTTTGAAGTGTATCATTTTCTGGGTACGATCGGTCTACGATTGGAAGCCGGATCGCCGTGCGCTGATGCAGTTGTATGGAGGTAAGGTCTTCGCTTCTCCGAGCCGTGAAACATCTGTCGGGCGAGGTATACTTGAGAAGAATCCTGACCACGTTGGAAGTCTAGGGATCGCTGTTTCCGAGGGACTTGAATACGCTGAGAAGAACCCAGGCTATGCCTACTGTCTCGGAAGCGTCCTGAATCATGTTCTGATTCATCAGTCAATTATCGGGTTGGAGACTATGAAACAGTTCGACATGATCGACGAGAAGCCCGATGTGATGATTGGTTGTCTGGGTGGCGGAAGCAACTTTGGAGGGTTCATTCTGCCCTTCGCGGGAGAGGTTGTCAGGGGCAAGAGAGAATGCAGATTCCTTGCAGCCCAATCCGCGTCCGCGCCCAACCTTTCCAAGGGTGAGTACAGGTACGACTTTGGAGATCATGCAGAGAAGACACCTCTGTTGAAGATGTACACTCTAGGGCATCAATCCGATATGACTCCCATCAAAGCGGATGGTCTACGATATCATGCAGCCGCACCCTTCATCAGCTATCTCAAGCACCTCGGACACATCGAAGCAACCGCATATCCACCAGACGAACATGCCGTTTTCGAAGCCGCCAGGACCTTTGTCCAGGTCGAAGGCTTCCTACCCGCCCCAGAGTCTGCTTATGCGATCCGTGCTGCAATGGACGAGGCTCTGGAGTGTAAGCGGAAGAATCAGTCGGAGGTAATCGCCTTCAACATATCAGGACACGGATTTCTAGATCTCGTGGCCTACCAGGAGAAACTGAAACTCTGATTTTTTCCAGAGCTCACTAGACAATCAAGGCAGTGTACTGGTGCGGGGGGTGGGATTCGAACCCACGAAGGCCTACGCCACAGGATTTCTCCTGCGAGCCGGATCTTAAGTCAAGCCCCGTTCGATCCCGCGAACGGTCCTGCCCCTTTGACCTGAATCCCGCCACGATAGGACCGGGACCCATGCATGGTCTCGGGAACCCCCGCATCGAACGC